>Ga0210380_10000664_pt1 | contig 14791 bp, 8 predicted proteins | sample PLM4_5_coexredo_FD_155476 | JGI IMG/M metagenome (GOLD analysis project Ga0210380, IMG submission 155476) | Groundwater sediment microbial communities from an aquifer in East River, Colorado, USA - PLM4_5_coex redo | ecosystem: Environmental > Terrestrial > Soil > Riparian zone | place: USA... | reverse complement strand
GAGTTTCTGGCCGCCGTGCAGCTGCTGCTGTACGCCGGCGGCATCATCACCATCGTCGTGTTCGCAATCGTCGTGACCGAACACCTGGTAGGTGAGCGGCTGACGCAGACGAACATGCGCATCGGCGGCGGCGCCGCGGTGGCCGCCGTGCTCCTGGCGTTCCTCGTCACGATCATCGGCAGGCGTCCGCTCGAAATGACCCGCCCCGAGATGCCGGGCGACCTGACCCAGGTCATCGGCCAGGCGGTGCTGACGCGGTACGTCCTGCCGTTCGAGCTGCTTGCGCTGCTGATGCTGGCGGGGCTGCTCGGCGCGATCTACTTCGCTCGGCCGGATGAATAGGCGATGGGACTCCAGCCCTACCTCATTCTCTCGGCCGTCGTCTTCTGCATCGGCCTCTTCGGCGTGACGACACGCCGCAACACGATTGGCATTCTGCTGGGTGTCGAGTTGATGATGAACGCGGTCAACATCAACCTAGTGGCGCTTGCGCGGTTCAACGGCAGCTCCGCCGGTATGGTGTTCACGGTCTTCACGATCTGCATCACCGTGACCGAGGCCGCGCTCGGCCTGGCGATCGTCATCTTGCTCTTCCGCACCCGCCGCACGGTCATGGCGGACCACCTGGACCTCCTGAAGGGATGATGGCCAATCCCGGCACCATCGTTCTGATCGCGTGGCTTCTGCCGGCCCTGTCGTTCCTGGTGCTGGCGCTCGTCTTTCCGTTCCGGCGGCTCGGGAGACCTGCGGCCTGGTTCTCGGTGCTCTGCGCCACCGGCGCGTTCGCGGCGGCGGTGATGGCGTGGCGAATCCAGTCGGTCAGTGCCCATCCGGCGCATCTCGTGTGGCCGTGGCTCACCTCCGACGGCCGCAGCATCGCGGACGTTGGCGTGCTGGCCGACGCCGAGTCGACGATCATGCTCTGCCTGGTGTCGCTCGTCTCGCTGCTGGTGCAGCTCTATTCGATCGGCTACCTGCACGACGAACCGCCGGCGGCCCTCGGTCGGTACTACGTCTACCAGTCGCTGTTCGCGTTCTCGATGATGGGGTTGGCGCTCGCGCCGAACCTTCTGCAGCTCTTCATGTGCTGGGAGCTGGTCGGATTGTGTTCGTACCTGCTGATCGGCTACTGGTATCAAAAACCGTCCGCGGCGCGCGCGGCGGTGAAGGCGTTCTGGATCACCAAGGCCGGCGACGTGGGCCTGCTGATCGGTCTCGTGATGCTGTCGCGGCAGGCGGGAACGTTCGACATCACCGAGATCCACTCGATGGTGGCCAGCGGCACGCTGCCGGTGGCCGGTCTCTCGATCATCACCTTCTGCATCTACCTCGGCGCGATGGGCAAGTCGGCCCAGTTCCCGTTCCACGTCTGGCTGCCCGACGCCATGGAAGGCCCGACGCCCGTCTCCGCGCTCATCCATGCGGCGACGATGGTGACGGCCGGTGTCTACCTGCTCGTGCGCACGGAGTGGCTGTTTGCCCTGACGCCCGACGTGCTGCTCATCGTCGCGTGGATCGGCGCGTTCACCGCGCTGCTCGCCGCCGTGCTCGCGTGCGTGCAAGACGACATCAAGCGCGTGCTCGCCTACTCGACCGTTTCGCAGCTCGGTTACATGATGACGGCCATCGGCGCCGGCGCGGCGGCCGCGGGCTTCTTCCATCTGCTGACACACGGTCTCTTCAAGGCGCTGCTCTTTCTCGGCGCCGGCTCGGTGATCCACGCCGTGCGCAGCAACGACCTGCCCGACATGGGCGGCCTTGCGCGCCGGATGCCGCAGACCGCAACCGTGTTCATCATCGGCACGTTGTCGCTCGCCGGCATTCCGCTCTTCGGCGGATACCTGTCGAAAGAGGAAATCCTCGGCGCGGTCTGGGCCGGCGGTCTGCCCGGGCCCTTCGCGGTGTTGATGTTCGTGGCGTTCCTCACGGCGTTCTACATGTTCCGCGTCGTCTTCCTGGCATTCTTCGGAGCGCCGGCGATGGCGCACGCGGCGGCGGGACACGGCCACGGTCATGGCCATGGCGCGCACGAGCCACACGAGCCGCCGGTGACGATGCTGCTGCCACTCTGGATCCTCGCGATCCTGACGATGGCGGTGGGGGTGTACTTCACGTTGAACCATGGCGAGGCCGAAGCGGCGCCGCCGGCGTGGCTCACGCCGAGCGCGGTGGGCGCTGGCGTGGCCGGCATCCTGCTGGCGTGGCTGACCTACGGAAGTCGAACCATCGACGCGGCGAGCCTCGCGGGCATGTTCGGTCCGATTCGGTCGGCCGCGCTGGCGAAGTTCTGGATCGACGACGTGATCGAAGGTGTCTTCAATGTCGTGCTCCTCGGATTCTCGCGCGTCGTGGGATGGGTCGATCGCTATCTCGTCGATGGCGTTCTCAACGTGGTGAGCGCGTGGACGCTCGTTGTGGGCGACGACCTCAGGGGAATTCAGACGGGGAAGGCGCAGGACTACGTCTTTAGCGTGGGCGTCGGCGTGCTCGTTCTCGTGCTGCTGATGCGACTGGTGTTCGCCTGATGGCCGGCATCCCGATTCTCTCGGTGATGACCTGGGCGCCCTTTGTGAGCGCCATCATCATCATGTTCTGCGCCCGCACCCGGCCGCTGCTCGTGCGGTGGACGGCCCTGGTCGGCGCCTTCGTCTCGCTCGTCGCGTCGCTCTACGTCTATGTCGAGTACGACCGCGTGGCCGCGGGCTTCCAGTTCAAGGAAGAGTTCTCGCTCGTGCCGTCGCTGGGCATCTCCTATCTGTTCGCCATCGACGGGATGAGCGCGCTGCTCGCGCTGCTCACCTCGATCATCATTTTCGCAGGCGTGTTCGCGTCGTGGACGGTGAAGGAGCGCGGGCAGGAGTTCTACGCGCTGCTGCTCCTGCTGGTGACGGGCGTCTACGGCGTCTTCGTGTCGCTGGATCTCTTCGTCTTCTTTCTCTTCTACGAGATCGCCGTGCTGCCGATGTACCTGCTCATCGGCATCTGGGGATCGTCGGGCTACGTGAGGCCGCAGGGGATCTTCGGGTGGGCGTTCGGCAAGACCGGGGTTGGGTCGAAGGAATACGCCGCGATGAAGCTCACGCTGTACCTGCTCTTCGGGTCGGCGTTCATTCTCGTGGGCATTCTCGCGCTCTACGCCGCCGGCGGCGGGCGCACCTTCTCGTTCCTCGAACTGCAGGCGATCCAGTTCGACCCCACGCTGCAGAAGTGGGTGTTCCTGGCGTTCTATATCGGCTTCGGCATCCTGGCGGGCATCTGGCCGCTGCACACGTGGTCGCCAGATGGCCACGCCTCGGCGCCGACGGCGGTGTCGATGCTGCATGCCGGCGTACTGATGAAGCTGGGCGCCTACGGCGTCGTTCGCCTCGGGATGGGGATGCTGCCCGACGGCACGGTCTACTGGGCTGCGCTCGTCGGCACCATCGCCTGCATCAACATCGTCTACGGCGCGCTGAGCGCGATGGCGCAGACCGACCTGAAGTACGTGATCGCGTACTCCTCGGTGTCGCACATGGGCGTCGTGATGCTCGGCGCGGCCACGCTCACCGTCGCGGGTCTGAACGGGTCGGTCTTCCAGATGTTCGCACACGGGATCATGACCGGCCTCTTCTTCGCGCTCGTCGGTCTCGTGTACGAGAAGGCCCACTCGCGCGCCATCTTCACGATGGGCGGCTTCGGCACGATGATGCCCGGTATCGCCACGGCGTTCACGATTGCGGGCCTGTCGTCGCTCGGGCTGCCTGCCACGGCGGGATTTGTCGCCGAGTTCCTGACCTTCGTCGGCGCCTGGTCGTCGGCCCACCCCTGGTGGCTGTTCCCGGGCGTCTTCGGCGCGTTCCTGACCGCCGTCTACGTGCTGCGCGTCACCAAGCAGATCTTCTGGAGTACGAAGAGTCCTGACCCGCACTTCGCGCATCTGCCCGACGCGCAGGGCCCCGAGTGGGCGGCCCTGTGCATTCTGGTGTTCGTCCTCGTGCTGTTCGGCGTGGCGCCCAACCTGGCGATCAACAGCATCGACACCGCCACGGCACCGCTGCTCGAACGCCTGAACCAGCTGACGAACATCGCCGAGGGCGTCCGATGAGCCTGGGCCTCGCGATGCCGTTCGCGCCCGAGCTGGCCGTCTTCGGCCTCGCGATGCTGGTGCTCGTCATCGGTCTGGTGCGCAGGGGCAATGCCGGACAGACCGCCGGGTGGATCACGCTCGGGGGTCTGATCGCCGCCCTCATCGTGGCCTGCAACTCGCAAGAGGGCGCCAGCCTGTTCGGCGGGTCGTTCGTGAACGACAGCCTCGCCATCTTCGCCAAGGAACTGTTCCTGGCATCGGCGGCGCTGAGCGTACTCGGGTCGCTGACATTGCAGCAGAGCGCCTTCAAGCGGCGCGCGACGGAGTACTACTTCGTCCTGCTCACGTCGGTGCTCGGCATGCTGGTGCTAGCCTCGGCCCGCGACCTGATTCTGCTGTTCGTGTCCTTCGAGCTGATGTCGATTCCGCTCTACGTGCTGACCGGCTTCGTCAAGCGCGAGGAGGTGGCCTCGGAGTCGGCGCTCAAGTTCTTCCTCGTCGGGACCGTCTCGTCTGCGGTGATCGTGTACGGGATGTCGTTCATCTTCGGCGTCACCGGCACGACCGACATCGCCGCGATTCCCCAGGCGCTGGCGCAGGGCCATCCGCTCATGCTGCTGGGCATGACGCTGCTCCTCGCCGGGCTCGGCTTCAAGATCGCGGCCTTCCCGTTCCACATGTGGGCGCCCGACGCGTACGAGGCGGCCAGCACGCCGTTTGTCGCCTGGCTCGCCGTGGCCCCCAAGGCAGCGGGCTTCGTCGCCATCATCCGCCTGTATGTCGAGGGCGTCGGCGCCGCGACGCTCGTGTGGATGCCCGTCGTCGCTGCGGTCGCCGGCATGACCATCGTCACGGGCAACCTGATGGCGATCCCGCAGCACAACATCAAGCGCCTGCTGGCCTATTCGGGGATCGCGCATATCGGCTACATGCTGATCGGACTGGCGGCCTTCACGAGCGGCGGCATCGCGATGGTGCTGTTCTACCTCGTGGCCTATCTGTTCGGGAACATGGGCGCCTTCTTCGTGGTCGAGGTCGTGGCGCTGTCCGAGGAGTCGAACGACATCGACGCGTACCGCGGGCTCGCGCAGCGGTCGCCGCTGCTGGCGCTCGCGATGCTGATCTTCCTGCTGTCGCTCGGCGGCATCCCGTTCGTCGCCGGCTTCTGGGCGAAGCTCTACGTGTTTCTCGCGGCGGTCAACCAGGGGATGTATGGCCTGGTCTTCCTGGGCGCCGTGCTGACGGTCGTGGCCCTCTACTACTACCTGCTCGTCGCGCGTCAGATGTACATCGAGGCGCCGACGCGTTCCGAGCCCGTGCGCGTGCCGCTGCTCCTCGGCATCGCCATCGCCATCTGCCTCGCCGGCGTCGTCGGGATCGGGATCTATCCCGGGCCGTGGGTCGCCGAAGTGACCCGCGTCGCCGCCACGCTCTTCTCCTGAACTGGACGCTCGTCACGGCAACAGTGCGACGGTGCGAGTCGCACCGTCGTGTCGGTTGTCGCCGGTTGCTGACGCGACTTCGCCCCGCGATTCGGAGCGGGGAACCCTCGGGTGACGCGTTACGGCACCAGCGGCTCGATGTGAATGAGGGTGTTCCCGTGCTGGTCTCCCAGCCACAGGCTGGAGAGGGCCCCGGATTTCTGCACCTCCACATGACGCACGTTCGTTTCATGCGGAAGGAGATACTGGGTGAATTCACCGGTCTGGGGATTCAGGCGGACGGCGAGGTCGTTGTCCATGCCGGCCGTCCAGGCATACGTCCTGTCGTCGAACTGCGCGTCGTACGGACGCGTCCACGGAGTGGGCACGGCCCACTCCGTGATCTTCTGCGTCTTCGGATCGAACATCGCGAGACGGTTGCCGTTGAAGACGCCGCACCAGACACGGTCCTGCGAGTCGAGGTGTCCTCGCCGGCAGCCCGCGCCCTTGGTGGGGAAGTCATACCAGACGGTCTGCAGGGTCTTGCCGTCCGTCTTCCAGAGCTTGTCGTTGCCCATGTGCATGCCGTACACGTTGTTCTTCGAGTCGGCAATCACATCGTAGGCCTGGGCTGCCGGGCTGCCCGGCGGGTAGGTGACGCGCGTCCATGTATTGGTCGCCAGGTCGATGTGCCACGTGCCGCCTGCCTCGCCGGTCGCGAACGCCACGTTGGCCCACACCTTCCCGTCCACATCCTGGAACGCGGGGTCCACCATCGTCAGATGACCGTCTCCCATCGCCGACTCCGGTATCGGCGATTTGAAGGTTTCCATCTTCCCGGTCTTCGGATCGAATCGCACGATCTGCATCTGCGACATGTTGCCGACGTACATACGTCCCTGCTTGTCGATGTCGATCTGGAGGCCGCCCTGGGCGATCTGGCCGAGCCGGTTTTGCGGAACCGGATACTCGACCACCTTGCCGGTCTTCGGATCGAGCTTTCCGATGAACTGGGAATTGAAATCCGAGTACCAGACGTTGCCCTGGGCGTCGAACACCTCGTCATGCGGCGAGGCATCCAGGCGCGGCAGGTCGTAGACCGTGTAGATCACCTCGGTGGCCTTGCCCGTCGGCCGCGGCAGCGTCTTCAAGGGAAACTCGAACGTGTCGGTCGCGCTGAGGTTGATCGAGCTCAGATACTTGGCGAAGGGGCTCGGGGCCGACGCGGTCGGCGCGGGCCTCCCGTCCGACGGACGCATCCACGGGTGCAGCGGCGACGAGTTGTTCGTGTGCCTGGCCATCCGCTGCACGACCTGTGACATCTCTTCCGCGTTGAACCGGGTGAACAGCACTTTCTGCAGGGTGTGGCAGTTAACGCAGCCGCCGAGCGCCAGCTTCTCTCCGGCGCCGCCGGGGGCGCTCATGATCAGCTCTGCGTTGGTCAGCTGCATGGCGAGCTTCGTAGCGCGGGTGACCTTCGTGAGCGGCAGATCCAGCCGCGTGGGCTGTGCGGTGACATCGACCGACGTGCCCGGCAGCTCATATCCGACGGCCCGGATGGCCACCGCGTACTTGCCGGGTTCCATCCTGTCGCGCGGGAAGCTGTACTGCCCCTGGGCGTTACTGACCACCCAGGTGGTGATCGTCGAGCCCGCCTTCTTGGCACCGACGAGCACGCCCTCCATGGCGCCTTCCGCCTGCGAGGTCACAGTGCCTGTGAGCGCCGAAGGAGACGAAGTGTCTGCCGACACACGCTCGACGAACGCGCCGCCCAATAAGGCCGTTGCCGCCAGGATCGCCGCAAGACGGGTCACCGTACGCATGTCAGTCTCCTTCCGGCCCAGTGGTGTCGGACCGAGGCGCCGATAGGATGCTCCCTCTGGGAGGTTCTGGCAACGGATCTTCATCGTGCACCCCGCACTTTCGCACCCTCGGACGCACCCCCGCACGGTCGCACGGCCCGCACGTCGCACCCTTCGCCGCCTGAATATTCCCCAACGGCTGGGAGGCGTGTCGGATGTCCCCCGTTGATGTGTTCGATATTCAAATCAAATAGGCGGGGAACGGCCATATCGAGACTAAAATCGGGCGTATACGTACGTCGAATAGAGGTGCGTAGTTTTTCGCAGTCCCCTTGTCCAGGCCGGGCTCCAGAGCGAGCACGGAGAGGCGTCCGATGAAACAGAGACCGCGTTATCCGGGAATCCGCGTCACGGCCAACGGCAACCAGCTCGTCTCGTATCACACCGAGACGCGCATCGCCGACGCGGGTGTCTTCTACCCGATTACCCCGTCCACCGAGGGCGGCGAGCTCTATCAGCAGGCCTTCTCCGAAGGCAAGCTGAACGTCTTCGGCAAGAACACGATTGCCGTCGAGGCGGAAGGCGAGCATGCGGCGCAGGGTGGCGCGATCGCGCACTCGGTATGCGGCAAACGGGTCGTCAACTACACCTCGGGCCAGGGCATCGTCTACGGCGTGGAGCAGTATTACCACGCGCCCGGCAAGTGTTCGACGATGGTGCTCGAGGTCGGCGCGCGGGCGCTCACCAAGCACGCGCTGAACGTGCACTGCGGCCACGACGACGTCTACGGCGCGCTCGACACGGGCTGGATCATCGTCTTCGGCAAGGACGCGCAGCAGGCGGCCGATCAGGCCCTGATCCTGCGCCGCGTCACCGAGCTGAGCCTCACGCCGGGGATGAACGTGATGGACGGCTTCCTCACGACGCACCTCGAGCGGACGTTCTACAAGCACGAATCCGAGCTGATTCGCGAGTACCTCGGCGCGCCCGAGGACATCATCGACTGTCCGACTGAGAGTCAGCGGGTGCTCTTCGGCCGCACGCGCCGCCGCGTGCCGAAGATGATCGACCTTACCAACCCCGTGCTGCTGGGCCCCGTGCAGAACCAGGAGCACTACATGCAGGGCGTGGTCGCTCGGCGCGACAACTTCGTCGAGCCGATCCTCGCGTTCTTCGAGGCGGCGTACGCCGACTTTGCGGCGCTGACCGGCCGCCACTACGGTCTTGTGTCCGAGTACAAGTGCGAGGATGCCGACACCGTGTTCGTGTCGCTGGGCTCAGCGGCCGAGAACATCGAGGCGGCGGTCGATCACCTCCGCGCGCGCGAGAAGGCATCGGTCGGGTCGATCCACATCAACGTGTTCCGCCCGTTCCCCGAAGCCGCCATCGTCAAGGCGCTGGCGGGGAAGAAGAACGTCATCATTCTCGAACGCACCGACGAGCCGATGGCGGGCGACAACCCGATCGGGCGCGACATTCGTACGGCGCTCAACAAGGCGCAGCAGGGGGTGGAGGGCATCCCGAAGATCTCGGCCGACCAGATGCCGACGCTCTTCGGCGGCATCTACGGCCTCGGGTCACGCGATTTCAGGCCCGAGCACACCATCGGTGCGTACGAGTACGTGATGGGCCGTCGCGCGCGCAAAGACGGACGCCGCGCGTCGGACGGCGCGTCGTTCTTGGTGCTCGGCGTCGATCATCCTTACGAGGTGGTGTCCGACGACACGCCGTCGCTGCTGCCCGACAAGGCGATCGCGGTCCGCTTCCACTCGGTCGGCGGCTGGGGCGCCATCACGACGGGCAAGAACCTGGGCGCGATCATCGGCGACCTCAACGACCTGCTCTACGACCGCGACAAGGTCGTTGACGAGTTCGGCAACCCGAAAGAGATCATCCACGTCAGCGCCAATCCGAAGTACGGATCAGAAAAGAAGGGCGCGCCGACCTCCTACTTCATGATCGCCGCCCCCGAACGCATCCGCGTCAACTGCGATCTCCGCCACGTCAACGTCGTCCTCTGCTGCGATCCCAAGGCCTTCACCCACACCAACCCGCTCGACGGCATGGCCGAAGGGGGCTCGCTCGTGTGGGAATCGGACGAGGAGGGCGAACAGGCGTGGGAGCGGCTGCCGCTGTGGGCGCGCAAGCAAATCATCGACAAGAAGATTCGCGTCTTCACGCTGCCCGGCTTCAAGATTGCGCGTGAGGCGACCGATCGCGGTGACCTCCAGCTGCGCATGCAGGGCAACGCGTTCCTCGGCGCGTTCTTCTCGGTATCGCCGATGCTGAAGGAATTCGGCATCACGCCCGAGCAGTTCCGCGACGCGGTGCACAAGCAGTACGTGAAGAAGTTCGGCCGGCTGGGCGACGCCGTCGTGGTCTCGAACATGGAGGTCATGACGAAGGGCTTCGAGCTCGTGCGCGAGATCAAGGTCGGCGAGTTCAACGCGGCCGACCGGTCCACGCTACGCGGCAAGCCGCTCCTCCCGATCGTGCTGCCGCCGGTCGTGATGCCGCCAAGCGGCGAGGGCGCGGGCGAGAGCTGCGGGTCGGGTTGCCGGTCGTATCCGGTCCCCGAGGGCCAGGCCGAGCGGACCCCGCTCACCCGCATCGCGTCGTTCGACGCCGAATTCCGGTCCGACTACGGCTACAACCAGCCGTCCAACGCCTACTCGGCACTGGGCATCATGGCGGCGGGGAGCGGTGACACCGCGTCGAAGTACGTCGCGCGACGCGAGACGCCGCTCTACATCCCCGAGAACTGCACGCAGTGCATGGAGTGCATCGCCGTCTGCCCGGACACGGCGCTGCCGAACTGCTCGCAGGACCTCGACACGATTCTGGGCACGGCCGTGTCCAACTACGTGAGCGATCCCAGCGAACGCCTGAAGATGCTGGGCCTGGTGCCGGAAATCAGCAAGCGCACCCGTGAGCTGATGCGCGCCGAGCTGACGAACAACTCGGGCACGTCAACGCAGGCGTTCATCCGCCAGGTCACGCACGAGGTCAACGGGTTCTCGCCGAAGGCGAAGGACGAGTTCTTCGCCGTCATCGACAAGGTGCCGATGGCGTTCCAGAAGACCAACGCGATCTTCGCGACGCCCGAAAAGCGGAGTCCCGGCTCGGGCGGCATCTTCTCGATCTTCGTCTCGGATCTGTGCAAGGGCTGTGCGGCGTGCGTCACCGCGTGCGGCGAGCACGACGCGCTGCGGATGGTGCAGGAAACCGAAGAAGTCAACGCCGAGCACGAGAGCGGCACGCGATTCCTCGATCTGCTGCCCGACACGCCGCAGAAGTACCTCGGCCTCTACAACGACGCGCGGCCGCAGGATTCGAAGACGGCCACGCTGCGCAACATGCTGATGGTGCGGCGCAATTACGACGCGCTGGTGTCTGGCGACGGCGCCTGCGCCGGCTGCGGCGAGAAGAGCATCCTGCGATCGATCGCCGCCGTCACCGAGGCCTACATGCGGCCGCTCTTCCACGCCAAGGCCGACCGGTTCAGGCGCAAGGCCGACGAGCTCGAGAAGGTCGGCGCGCAGAAGCTGGCCGAGATGAAGGCGCGCAGCCAGGGCGAGTACGACATGTTCTGCCAGGCCGTCGCGCACCTGCTGATGGGCCTCGGCGGCGAGGACGACAAGGACACCAAGGGGCGCATCGCCGCCCACGGGGCGATCTCCGACAACGACGTCATCGACGCCATCACCGCCGTGCTGCGCCACGAGGCGTTCATCCACAAGAACCTGCAGGCCATCGACGGACGTCACGCCAACGGCATGTCGGTCATGGCCATGGCGGCGCACACGGGCTGCAACACGGTGTACGGATCGACCCCCCCGAACAACCCGCATCCCTATCCCTGGATGAACTCGCTCTTCCAGGACGGCATCACGGTGGGCTGGCTCATGGGCGAGAGCTTCATCGTCGATCACGGGCGACGATCGGTAATTCCGGAGCGGCTCCTCGACGCGCTCATGACCCGCACCACGAACGTCATCAACGAGCGCGAGTACTACGAGTACGTCCACTTCAGCGACGCCGTGATGACCGACCAGGAAGTGCTCGAGATGCCCAAGGTCTGGGTGGTGGGCGGCGACGGCGGCATGGGCGACATCGGCTACCAGAACATGTCGAAGGTGATCCTGCAGAACCGTCCGAACGTCAAGGCGGTGATGCTCGATACCCAGGTCTACTCGAACACCGGTGGGCAGAATTCCGACTCGACGCCGATGCTCGGCGGCAACGACATGAACATGTTCGGCACCGCCACGCAGGGCAAGAACGTCGAGAAGAAGACCGTGGCCGAAACGTTCCTCGCGGGGCACGGGTCGCCCTACGTGGCGCAGATTTCGATCGCCAACGCGCCGAAGCTGTACCGCTCGATCCTCGACGGGATCGAGTACCGCGGCACGGCGTTCCTGCAGTGCTTCACGACGTGCCAGCCGGAGCACGGCGTGGCCGACGACATGGCGCTCACGCAGGCCCAGCGCGTGCGCGACTCGCGCGGCGCGCCCGAGTTCGTCTTCAATCCGCGTCTCGGCGAGACCTATCCCGAGGCGCTCGACGTCAAGGGCAACCCGTCGATCGACATGGACTGGTACGAAGCCAAGTTCAAGACGACCAACGAGGCGTACCGCTACACGGTGGCGCACTGGTGCGCGACCGAGGCGCGCTTCCGCAACCACCTGAAGAAGATCAAGCCGGAGGATGCGGCGAAGTTCATCCCGCTCGAGAACATGCTGGTCCGCATTACCCAGCAGGACGTGGTGTACCGCCGTTACCTCGTGCCGGAGCACCGGTCCTACGTTCCCGACTTCGGCGTCTACATCAAGGTGCAGGAGGCCGGCGGCAAGGTCGAGTACCGCACCCTGTCGCGTCAGCTCGTGCTCTTCTGCGTGGAGCGCCGCAAGGCGTGGCGCATGCTGCAGAGCAAGGCGGGCATCGAGAACCGGGAATACAAGGCGCAGAAGGCCATCCTCGCCGAGGTGGAAGCGGGCAAGATCACCAAGGAGCAGCTCTTCGCGAGTGCGCAAGAGCTGATGAAGGCGCGCCTGGTCAAGCCCGGAACGCATGCGCCGGCCGCCCCTGCGGCGCCGGCGGCGGCCAAGCCGGCCGCGGCGCCGGCCACTGGTACGGCGAAAGGCGAGGCCGTCGTCAACTAACCACGAACCACCAACCACCAACCGGAGTGCTATGACACGAAGCGCGAGCGCAGTGTGGAAGGGCGGCCTCAAAGACGGCCGCGGAACCGTATCGACGTCGAGCGGATCGGTCTCGAACGTCCCCTACAACTTCTCGATGCGGTTCGAGAACGAACCTGGCACCAATCCGGAGGAGCTGATCGCGGCCGCGCACGCCGCGTGCTTTTCGATGGCGCTCTCGCTCTTTCTGGGCAATGCGGGCATGACCGCGACCTCGATCGAGACCACCGCGAAGGTGACGGCCGAGCCCGTTGACGGTGCGTTCACCGTCACCTCGAGCCACCTGCAGACCGTCGTGTCGATTCCCAACGCCGACAAGGCGGCGTTCGAGAAGGCCGCCGAGGAGGCCAAGGCCGGGTGCCCGATCTCGAGGCTGCTGAAAACCAAGATCACGCTCGACGCAAAGCTGGTCTAGGCTGGTTGGTGGTTGGTGGTTGGTGGTTGGCGGTTCGTGGTTAACTACCATCCAACCATCTACTCCACCGACCACCAACCACCGACCACCAACCTACCGTGTCCGATCTGAACCACGAACTCCCGCCAGCCACGCCCGAATCACGTCCGTCGTTCGACGAATCGGGTACGTCCGAGCCGCGGCGGCCGTTCCGTGAGGGGTTGCCGCCGGCCTTCAGGATGCGAGCGGACGCGCACTACGTCGAGCAGCTCGACGCACCCGCGCTCGCGCTGACGATTCAGTACGTCGCCGCGCACGCGATTGACGTCAGCGACGCGCCTGGAGCGGACGTGCCTCCGGCGCTGGCCGAATCGATCAAGCGCCACGGCATCCTCGAGCCGCTCATCGTCCAGCGCAACAACGGGACCTACAAGACAATCTCGGGACGCAGGCGCCTGGCGGCAGCGCGCGCAGTCGGGCTGCGCGACGTCCCATGCCTCGTGCACCACATCGGGGACGACAAGGCGCACGCCCTGCGTGAAGCCCTGGGGACAGCGGCGCCGACCACCGAGCCGGCGCCTCAGTCTGACCTGGCTGCCCTTGCCGAGGCGCAGATGGCCGACGCGCTCTCGGCCGTCATGACCTGTGCACGGCTGCTGTCGCCCTCGACGCCCGGCCTGGCGCGCGGCGTCGCTGTCGATCTCGTTCAGGCGGAAGTCTGGCGCGCGTGCTGTCTGGTTCAGGCCACCCGCGTCGTGCGGGCCGGCGTGACGCGGGCCGCCGGCTGCGTCTTCCCGCGAGAGCTGGCGCAACGCGTCGTCGAGTCGGCGGAGGCCGAGCGCCGGCTGCGTAGCCTGTCGATCGACACCGCGGTGACGGTGACCGATTCGCGCCCGCTGTCGGGCGACGCGGCGCTACTGCACCACACCGTGTCGTCGCTCCTGCTGTCCACCATGGCGTTGCTCGACGGCGTGGCCGGGGCGGTCGGGGGTAAGAGCGTGTCGCTCGACGTCGATGCGGCCGATGGCCGGTTCGTCCTCAGCGTGGCGCAGGACCGGCTGGTGTTCGACGAGCCCCCGATCGACCGTCTCGCGGCGTCATCGCAGATCGACACGCGGTTCGTGCCGGTCGCGCTCTCGATCGTCGCGCTCCGCCGGATCGCCGAGGTTCATGGCGGGCGCGTCTCGGTGCAGCGGATGGGCGGAGGGACGCGAGTCTCGATGGAACTGCCGCTCGACGTCAATTCCCGGTAGACCGCAATTAGACGCCGGGGCGATGTCCCCCGGGCGGACCGTCGTTCCCGGGTCCGGCGTCGCTCGTTCGTCGTCCCGGTCCGGGTGGATATCTACGGTCGCTTCGATCGGGGTTCCGGCGATCGCGGAACGGCAGCGGGGGTGGCGGGGACGTGGCGGTCGAAGCGGTACTTGCGCCGTCGGCCAGCAGCGTGCGGATGCAGTTTCGCCCGTCGGCCTTCGCCCGATAGAGCGCCGCGTCGGCGCGCACCAGGATCGGTTCGGGGTCGTCCTCTCCAGGCGCGTTGATCGTGACGCCGATGCTGGTCGTGACCTGGATTCGCGCCGACTCGTAGTCCGTGACGGTTCCCGCGACGCGTCGCGCGAGCGTCAACGCCGCGCGGCGGGCCTGATCGAGCCCCGTATCCGGCAGGGCGACCAGAAACTCCTCGCCTCCCCAGCGGCACCGGACGTCGCTGACCCGCAGAGTCTGCATGATCGTGCGTCCGATCGAGGCCAGCACAAAGTCGCCGCATTGGTGGCCGTACCGGTCGTTGATGGTCTTGAAGTAGTCGAGGTCGAGCAGCAGCACGGCCACCTGCTGCGACGCCCGGTGCGCGCGCTTCAGTTCGGCCCGCAGGCGATCCAGTCCCTCCTGTCGCGTGGCGCAGCCGG
>Ga0210380_10000663_pt1 | contig 14832 bp, 15 predicted proteins | sample PLM4_5_coexredo_FD_155476 | JGI IMG/M metagenome (GOLD analysis project Ga0210380, IMG submission 155476) | Groundwater sediment microbial communities from an aquifer in East River, Colorado, USA - PLM4_5_coex redo | ecosystem: Environmental > Terrestrial > Soil > Riparian zone | place: USA... | reverse complement strand
ACTTCGATCATCTCCTGCTTGACGAGGTCCAGTGCAACTTTGTTGGCGAGCAACCGGACGAACTCTTTGCGTAAGCCCATCCGGCTATCGTCCCATAGAGTTTCAACGATTTTCAAGAAGTGATGACGGTAGCGTCGGAAATGTGGCTTTACCACCGTGAAAGCAAAAAGCCCGGTGACCTGCCCCGGATTGAGAATGCGTCTCCGAAAGGCGGGGCCGGCCGCGTGCGAACCGTCTGATCATCAGCTTTCAATAATTTCAATAGATCGGGCCGGACAAGCGCGGACAAATGCGCCAATAAGTAACAACCGTGGCAACCTATGGCAACCCGAATGATCCCCAAAATATGTCTGGCGTGACTTCATGTCACAGAGCGTAGTATCGCTTCGTACTGTTGTCAGAAAGGTATCGGTGAATAGTAGATGACTATGAAGAAGGTCGCTGGCTTCGTTCAAAAAACCATCGTCTTTGTGATCCTGACCAGTGCTCTTACGGCCACCGGTTATGCAACCTCGTTCACTGGAACGATCACTGAAATCATTACGTCTACTAACCACCCTGATTTCTATGAAGGGCAGACAGTACTGGGGACATACTCGTATGACTCCCCCTCTGTCGACGGCCTTTTCGGCACCCCTTTTTATGATTCAAGCGCATCGCCCTTGAACTTCTCTCTCTTTCTATTCTTTTGGGCTGACCTTCCCTGGTATTCAACCACGAGCGGCAGCAACCCGCAGTCCTTTGCCTATCGTGGAATGACCGTTACGAACGGAAGCGTATCCGGCTTTCACCTGGAAGGACAGACGGGCTTTGTGGACTACGGTTTCGGTAACGATTCCTTCCGCGTCTCATCCCCTTCGGGACCATCCGATTTTGACGATATATACCGAACTTCGGGTACCTTATCCTTCAGCGATCCGGTGTCTGTTGCCGAACCATCCTCACTCATTCTTCTATGCCTCGGCTTTTCGGGACTTATCGCAGTGAAATTTATTAGAGGATATCCCGGTTTCAAGTCGCAGGTTTAGTCGTAACCTAATAACTTCGCCTGCACGTTCGCGCTGTTGCTAGTTGTTCTGAATACAGATGCCAACCAGTGACCTGAAAACAGAAATGCCCGGGAGATACCCCGGGCAACCTTCTTATATTAAGCGGGGCCGACCGGGCTCGAACCGGCGACCTCCTGCGTGACAGGCAGGCGTTCTAACCAACTGAACTACGACCCCGTGCAGACAATCAAAAAATTGTACACAGCGTTTCCAAGGCTTACAACAGCTAATACGAGTCCTCCGGTCCGGGATCGGGCCAAAAAAAGAGGGCGGCCGATGGGCCGCCCTCTTCTCGAATAGCGTTTCGGTGTTATGGAGTTGTTGCAGGGTCCGTCGTCCCGTCTGTTCGTTTCAGTGTGGGGCGATCATCCTGTGCGGGCGCGCGATCATCGGGCCGCGTCTCGGGCCTGCTGTTGTCATCGGGATTCGATCGCCCGCCGCCTTGCCGGCCGCGCTGCAGGCTGGGGCCTGGGCGTTCTGCGGGTTTGCGACCGTTCAACTGCGCGAGGCGAGCTTTAACCTTGTCGAACTCCGACGTCGTGACGATGTACTGATCCCTGTCGGGCAGAACCTGTTCGATATGCTTCTTCTCCTGTTCCACACGATCCGGCGTGGGTGGATGTGAGGCAAACAGGGAATTGACCTTACGAGTGGACTCCTTCGCCTGAAGCTTTTCAAAGAAGCTGATCGTGGCTGCCGGGTCGTATCCGGTCAAATACATGTATTCCAGACCCAGGAAGTCCGCTTCCTTTTCTGCACCACGCGAAAATTTGAACATTCCCATCGGTAGGGCGATTTGGGACACTTCCTGAATCGCAGTACCAAGCACGCCGCCTGTGAGAATGATTGCGGGGATCATTCCGATCTGAAAAAGAGTTCCCTTGGAATTATTCTCAGAAGCATGCCGTGCCGCAACATGGGCAATTTCGTGCGCCATCACGCCGGCCAGTTCGGCTTCGTCATCCGCTTCGAGGATCAACCCGCTGTTGACGTAAAAAAATCCGCCTGGAAGGGCGAAGGCATTGACCTCATCCGAATCGATCACCTTGATCGTGAATGTGAACTGAGTGGCATCAGAGTTCTTCACGATATTCTGACCGACCCGGTTTACGTATTCGGTGATAACCGGATCGTTGATCAGCTGAACGTCGCGCTCCACTTCGGCGGCGGCCTGTTTGCCAAGCCTGACGTCACTTTCAATGGAGCTGAAATTGATATTTCCAATACCTTTGTTGATGTTGCGGTTTCCAACGTTGTCGATGTCGGAATTTTTCGGTTTCTTCGCGTCGATTTTTCTCTTCTCGGCCGCCGCTTTTTTCGCCGCATTGTCGGCGGCTTTCTTCTCGTCCGCAGCCTTCTTCGCATCTGCTTTCTCCCGGGCAACCTGCGCTTTCTGTTGATCGAGGGTCAAAGGCTCCTGTGTCGCCTGTGAACCAGCGAAGGTTGGACCCACAGCAAGTACAGCAATCAGCAGCACCAGAAATACACGGGCGACCATCGTCTTAGAGGTTTTCATATAGGGTCTCCGGAACGAATTGAATCCATCGTATGAGTCGACTAAATCTCTGTCAAGTCCTTTGACGTGCTGAGCTTGGATTAGGTTTAAATTGAATCTACGGGCATGTTCACAATGTCATCGATGGCCATGGGTTCCTTGACGACAAACGGCTCACCAAATTCGGTGCCAATGACGTGACCATAGTACTTGCATTGAGTGGTAACACGGTCAATAACGCGGCCCCATGCGGGGTACAGCTCGGTGATGGGCCTCATATCGCCGGTAAATTGAGAAGCGAAGCAGTTGATGGCTTCGAGCTTTTTCGAGAAAAAAGGGCTGATATCGACAACAAATGACGGATTTACATCCCAATAATACATCGACGCATAAAGAATTTTTTTCGGACGATGGGGTTCGCCATCGACAGGAAGCCGCTTCAGGCCGGCGGCATAACAGGCTTCATAGCCCAGTATGGAAGCCGTGTAGTGATCGGGATGCCGTCCCTCCCAATAGGGCAGAATCACCGTCCGGGGCCGGGCAATTCGAATCATCCTGGCGACGGCCATCCGATTCGCAATTGAAGCCGTCAGCTGCGAATCGCCCAGGTTCATCCGTTCCCGGAATCGAGCTCCAATAGCCTTGCTGGCAGCCTCCGCCTCCTGTGCCCGGATTTCGGGGGTTCCCCGCGTCCCCATCTCACCCTGTGTCAGGTCCAGAATACCCACCGAGTAGCCCTGGTGCACCATGCGGCAAAGCGTTCCGGCGCACGTCAATTCGATATCGTCCGGATGTGCCGCTATTGTCAGTACGTCTACCTGTTCCACAGTGCTTTCAGCTTCCTTTCAAGTTCAGTCCGATCGACGCGATGCCGAAACGATTCTTCTCCGTTAATAAACACGACCGGGATATCCGTTCCATAACGATCTTCGAGATCGCCGCTGGACTCCACATTGACGGTTCGGAGCACCATTGTATAAGTTTCGCGAAATTGCTCGACGGCAGCTTTGGCTTCGTCACACAGGTGGCAACCCGGCCGCGAAAGGATTTCAATGCGAATGGGCTCGGGCATGTTCTTCAATGTTTCCCAACCGGCGGAAGAATTTCAAAGCGGACTGGACATCGAGTCCAATCTGTCTGGACAGAAGTTCCGGAGAATCAAATCGCTTCTCATCCCGGATGCGATGAAGAAACTGCAGTCGGGCCGACGCGGCATCCGGAACGGGGCTCCGCAGCACAAATGTTTCGATCGTCGGCGTGTCCTCGCCAAACGTCGGGCGAATTCCGACGTTGGTTACGGCATCGAGATATTCGCCGCCATCGAGCGAGATTCTAGTGACATAAACACCGTATCCGGGTACCAGCTCATTGGCGGGATCGAGATTCAGTGTCGGTACAGTCACATTGCGGCCTCTCCCCGCCCCGCTGACAATTTGTCCTTCAATCTCGTACCAGCGTCCGAGCAGCCGAGATGCCCGGGAAACTTCGCCTTTCAGAACAGTCATCCGAACCCCGGTACTGCTGGCAGAAAAATTACGAAACACCACTGGCGGGACTTCAATCAGCTCGAATTCGCGGGACCATTGCCGAAGCGTTTCCACGGTGCCTTTCTGTCGATGTCCAAAATTGAAATTGGAGCCGACACAAATCGCTCGAACGCGAAGCCCTTCGATCAAATACTGGCGCACGAACGCATCTGGTGAAAGTTTGGCAAAGTCCCGGTCGAAGCGAACCGTGAATAACATATCGATGCCGCACTTTTCGATTTGTTCGATCTTCCTTTCCGGAGTGCTGATTCTTCTGGGCGCCTTATCGGGCGCCAGAACCTGAATAGGGTGCGGCTCAAACGTCATTGCAACGGCAGGCAATGCGAGATCGCGCGCCCTCCGAACCACCGTATGTAGAATTGCCTGATGACCCAGATGGAGCCCGTCAAAGTTTCCAATGCTCAGAACACAAGGCCTGCCTGCAAGGACGTCCGCAGCTGCAGACAATGAAGAGACTACTTTCATCAGCTGATGAATGTAGCATAGCCGATATAATGCAGTACGATGACGGGAGCAAAATTCGAAAAACTGGTGGAGATCATGGCCACGCTTCGCGGCCCCAACGGCTGCCCGTGGGATAAAGAGCAGACCTTCAACACCCTCAAACCGATGATGGTTGAGGAAACTTATGAGGTGTTGGAGGCCATCGACAATCAGGACTACGAACACCTGGCCGAAGAGCTCGGAGACGTCCTTCTCCACATTGTCTTTCAGGCACAGATGGGAAAGGAAGAATCCAGGTTCGATATCGATACGGTTATTGACGGAATCTGTACCAAACTCATTCGGCGGCATCCGCATGTCTTTGGCGGCCCTGAGGCAGCGTCTGGCGGCACCGCGGAAGATGTCTTGAAGAACTGGGAAGTGATCAAGGCTGCAGAAGCTGCAGAAAAAGAATCGAAAGCCGGAAAGACAACGAACCTTGCCCCTTCCAGAAAATCCCTTCTCGATGGAATACCCAGTAAGCTGCCCGCGCTCCATGAAGCCCACCAGATTTCCTCGCGCGTTGCACGCGTGGGATTCGACTGGCCCGACGTCGATGGCGTCTTTGAAAAGCTTCAGGAAGAAGTCCGGGAATTGCGCGAAGCCATTTCCGAAAAGCAACAGACCGACATTGAAGACGAGGTGGGGGACCTGCTGTTTGTCCTCGTCAACATCGCGCGAGTTCTCAAGGTGGATTCGGAATCCGCGCTGAAGCGAGCCAACCGGAAATTCAAGATAAGATTTCAGCATATGGAATCCGAACTCGTGAGCTCCGGTAAGAACCTCGACGAGACGTCTCTGAACGAAATGGAAAATCTCTGGAAAATTGCAAAGAAGGAAACGGACTCTCAATGAACATTCGTCCGCTGACGACGATCCCGGAATTTGAGCAGTGTATGGCACTTCAGCGCGAAGGTTTCGGATGGTCCGATGCCGATCTGATGCCGTTGCGGTTCTTCGTGGTCACCCACCATGTGGGTGGCCTGGTGCTTGGCGCATATGAAGGCGAACAGCTGATCGGTTTTCTCAGCACGATTCCCGGTATTCGAAATGCTCTTCCATACTGGCATTCCCATATGCTTGTCGTGTCGCAGATGTTTCGTAACAAGAGTGTGGGGACGCGCCTCAAATTCGCTCAACGGGAATTTGCCATCAAGCGCGGCATTCGATTGATCGAATGGACATTCGATCCACTGGAAGCTCGCAATGCGTATTTCAATTTCCAGAAACTGGGCGTCATTGTGCGGCGTTACCATCCCAACCTCTATGGAGCAACGACAGGAGTACAGGGCGGGCTGCCCAGCGATCGCATCGTTGCCGAATGGTGGCTGGACCGCACACGGGAACCAATCGCTGGCGATGTGCGCCGACTGAAGATTCATCCGGATATTCAACTGCTGAAAAAACTCGATATCCATTCCGCCAGGAGTCTTCAGCAGCGTGTGGCTCAGGAGTTTCAGAAGAACCTGGAGGATCGTTTCCACGCGGCCGCATTCGTGCAAACGCCGGAATCGAGTGAATACGTGTTTATCCAGGGAGCCTCCGGTGTTTATTCATCAGGTTGAACTGCGCGAACTACGCATGCGCCTGGTGAACCCGTTTGAAACCAGCTTCGGAACCACTCGGGAACGCCGCATTGTCATCGTAAAGGTTCTGGCGAGGTCGTCCCAGGGCGAGTACGCCGGTTACGGTGAAGTCACAGCGGGTGAAGGACCGTACTATTCCCACGAAACATATCAGTCGGCATGGCATATTCTGTGCGACTTCATTATTCCGCAGACCGTTGGCAAGGAGATCGCGACTGCGTCAGACTTCGCCTCCATTGTTCTGGGAATTCGTGGACACCGCATGGCCCAGGCCGGCCTGGAGACCGCCATTTGGGACCTGGAGGCCAGGATCGGAATTCAGCCTCTCTGGAAGCTGCTCGGCGGAACCCGGACGTCGATCGATTGCGGCGTTTCCATTGGGATCCAACCCACCATTGACGCGCTGCTCGCGAAAATCCAAACCGAGGTCGATGCGGGATATCGGCGGATCAAGATCAAGATCAAGCCGGGCTGGGACCTTCAGGTGATTCAGGAGGTTCGGCGCGCTTTCCCTAAGATTCTATTGATGGCGGACGCCAATTCCGCCTACACGCTTGCGGACATGGATCTGTTCCGGAAACTGGACAACTACGATCTGATGATGATCGAGCAGCCGCTGCACGATGAGGACATGATCGACCACGCCGAGTTGCAGCGGCATATCCAGACACCGGTCTGTCTGGACGAGTCGATTCATTCGGCAGACGATGCCCGCAAAGCAATTCAGATCGGGGCATGCCGGATCATCAACATTAAATTGGGACGTGTTGGAGGCCATCGTGCGGCCCGGGCCGTTCATGATATTTGCCGCGACTGCGGGATACCGGTCTGGTGTGGAGGAATGCTGGAGACGGGAATCGGGCGTGCCCACAATATCGCGATGTCGAGTCTCGAGAATTTCTCACTGCCGGGCGACGTCACCGCCAGCAAACGATACTGGGAGCGCGACATCATCGAACCGGAAGTGGTTGTCGGGCCCGACGGACGCATTGAGCAAAGCACCAATAACGGGATGGGCTATAAGGTGAACGACGATCTCATGTCGGAATTCACCGTCCGGTCACAGGTGTTTACGGCATGACCGTCCACGAAGCGGACTGGATCTGTCCGGTCACATCGCAGCCGATAAGGGATGGCGCCATAGCGGTTGAAGGTGACCGTATTTTGCAGGTTGGCACGGCAAAGGATGTGTCCGGTACCCATCGCGTGCGCCATGCGGGTTGCGCGATAATCCCGGGATTCGTCAATTCACATGCCCATCTCGAACTGACGATACTTCGCGGATTGCTGGAGAACATCCCGTTTCTGGAGTGGATTCAGCGGCTCACCCACATCAAGTATCAGATTCTGACTCGAGACGACTTGAGGCTGTCCGCGCAGCTTGGGGCGATCGAAATGCTCCGCGCTGGCGTCACTACTGTAGCCGAAGTCATGGACGTCGGTACCGGGTGGGAAGCCATGCGGGAATTCGGCCTTCAAGGCATCGCCTACCAGGAACTGTTCGGTCCTGCCGAATCCGCCGCTGCAGAGTCGATGAAGGGGCTCGTCAGTAAAATCGACCGCCATCGGGTTGAGGAGTCCGCAACGATGAAGATCGGTGTGTCGCCGCACGCACCATACACGGTTTCCCGGCCACTGTACGAAGCGGTGCGCGACTACGCGCGGAAAGAGTCTCTTCGCATGACGGCTCACGTGGCAGAGTCACGCGACGAAACAGGATTTGTGCGAGACGGTGCGGGTCCGTTCGCCGCTGCCCACAAAAAGCGTGGAATCGAAGTGACGGCTCGCCAATGTATGCCCGTGGCATACATGGATGTGCTTGGAATTCTGGGTCCCGATATGTTGCTGGTCCACTGTGTGGAGGCAAACGAGCGCGATCTGGATCGTCTCCGAGATACGGGGACTTTTGTCGTTCATTGTCCAAAGTCGAATGCGAAGCTTGGTAATGCCACCGCGAGGATTCACGACATGCTCGAACTAGGCGTGCGCGTTTCGCTGGGGACGGATAGTGTTGCCAGCAACAACGTCATCGACATGTTTGAGGAAATGCGGTCCGCAGTTTTCCAACAGAGGACATTGACGGGCCGCATCGATGCCTTGACGGCCTCCGACGCGTTACGCATGGCGACGTTCGAAGGAGCCCGCAGCCTCGGTCTGGAGGATCAGCTCGGCAGTCTGGAGCCCGGCAAACGAGCGGATTTCGCTGTTGTCGATCTCAGTCAGCCTGCAACGCAACCGGTCTTTGATCCCGTTGAAGCGATGGTCTATTCGGCGTCGCGTTCGGACGTACGGTCCGTGTTTAGCGGAGGAAGTGAAGTGTCACTCGACGATTCGGAAATTTTGAAGGAAGTTCAACGTGTATCGCGGAAGCTGGGGAAGCCAGGTGTGTTGCAGCTTTAATCCACCACATCGATCGCCAGGCGTGCCTGCTTGGCTCTGAAGAGATATAGGATGTATCCGGAAGCCAGGGTCAGCACCCCGTAGAGCGCTGCCTCCGGCGCATCTTGAATGCTCCAAATCGTCATCCAGATTGTGAAGACCAGAAAGATGAGCGGAGTTATCGGATATCCAACGCAGATTTTGATCTTCGAGCGCCCCTCTCGCCGCAGCCGGAACAGGCTCAACACCGTTAGCGCCGCGAAAATGTTCAATGTAAATCCGATATAAATCAACAGTGTCTGGAACTTCAGCTCGACTACAAAAAGTGTGGCAATCCCCGCCTGCAGCGCGATGGCGCGTGCCGGTACATTGCGGTGATTGAGACGGGATAACCATGACGGAAGAAACCCATCCCGTGCCATTGCTTCAGCTATGCGTGGACCGATCATCAACATGGAACTGATCGGGCAGAGCAGCGTCAACACAATCAGCATGGAAACCAGTGCGCCCGCCTTCGAGCCCCATAAAGTGGAAGCCACCGTATAGCCGACCTCTTCGATGCCTGAAAGATTCTTAGCGGGAACAGCCAGAAGATAGGAAAGGTTGAGCAGACAATACAACACCGTAACGATCAGCGTGCCAATCAGCAGGGAGCGCGGCAGCGTGCGTTGCGGGTCCTTCAACTCGGTCCCGATATATGTCGCCGCGTTCCAGCCCGCATAGGCGAATGCCACAAACACCATGACCACGGCAAATGACGACGACAAGAGAAATTCGGGATTCAGTTTGAACAGGTCGCCGTGATCGCCTTTCGGGAAGGCGAACAGGACTGCTGCAATGAATCCAACGATCAAAAGAACCTTCGTCACGGTAATGATCGTTTGAAACCTGCTGCCGATATGAACATCCCGGGAATGCAGCAACGCCAGGCCCATGACCAATGCAGCGGACATGGCGCGCACCGGCCAGCCGGGGATCACGGTTGCCACGTAGCTGTTCATGAGCATTGCCGCGGCTGCAATTGGCGCGGCAAATCCAACGACAACGGAAACGGTTCCCGACATGAAGCCCAGCGAAGGATGAATCAGACGGCTGAGGTAATAGTACTCGCCACCGGAATGAGGCAGGTTCGCGCCGACTTCGCCGTAGCAGAGAGCGCCGCACAGCGCGATCAAGCCACCCAGCATCCAGGCCAGCAGAATATCGCCGCCACCGGCCCCTTTCTGTGCCATGAATCCTGTTGTCGTAAAGGCACCGGTTCCAATCATGTTGGCGACAACCGTCACGGTGGCTGCGGTCAATGTCAGAACCCGTCGATTTGTCACGAATCAGACCGTGGACAGAAGATGTCCGAGCTTGTTCTTTTTGGCGAGGAGATATTTCTGAGTATCCTCCGTGGAAGGGATTTCAATACCAACGCGTTCGACGACTTCGATGCCCGCCTCTTGCAGGGCGCCAACCTTTCCTGGATTATTCGTCATGAGTCGGAGGCGAGTCACTCCAAAGTGGCGCAGCACTTCAATACAAAGGGCGTAGTTTCGGAGATCGGCCTCGAATCCCAGATGATGATTGGCCTGCACGGTGTCCATGCCGCCGTCCTGGAGCTGATAGGCTCTCAACTTGTTGACCAGACCGATGCCGCGGCCTTCCTGCAGTTGATAAATGAGTATCCCGTGGCCTTCCTCGGCGATGGTCTTCAGGGAGAGCTCCAGCTGTTCGCCACAATCACAGCGGCTGGATTTGAAAACATCTCCCGTCAGGCACTGAGAGTGGATTCGAACCAGCGGTGCGTCGCCAGTTGCCGGTGTTCCCATGATGAGCGCCAGTACTTCATCGGACTGGTCTTCAGATTCGAAACCGAAAAAAATACGGAATGCACCGTACTTCGTCGGAAATGCGGCCTCGCCAAGACTACTGAGGTTCATGGGCGTGAAGTATAACACGCAGTATTGAGCGTCACGGTGCCAGCAGTATGTCGTCCGGTGTGCCCCGGACGCCATCTGCCCCATCCGAAAGCAGGCGAAAGCTTGTTCCCACAACCTCGTAACGGATCGGTCGCCCCCAACCATCCAATCGAACCAGATCCACCATATAGGTCGGATGAAGGATATTGGTCAGGCCGACGATTTCGGCCGCATTCGGGGAAGAACCGTTGCGCTGCTTAAAGGTCGCGATCCCAATGACAAGCTTCTGGAAGGATTCCATTGTTGTCCGGCGCCGGCTTTCGTTGACGGCGGTGACGATTTCATCGACTCCAACCCAGTCGCGATCGCCCAGACGAACCGCGGCAATATGCCAGGGGTCTGAAGTCTTCGCTCGTTGAAATTCGAAAGCCATTGCAACGGATGTCTCCGCAATGGCGTCTTTGTCGGTTTGAGAAACGATGCGCTGAATGTGGATAGAGTCCGGTACAAGCGTGGAGTTCCCGATTTCGGCAATCTGCCGGCGGGCTTCATCATGCGACAAGCGGGCGCCGGAACATCCCGTAGTCATACCGGCAATCATTGCGGAAGATGCAAGGGTGACAAGCAGGAAGGTGTGCGAAGCGAGTCGTGACGAGGCTTTCATGAGAAAGTCGAGTCTAGCACGCTGTGATATCATCCAACAAAGTGCAGGTTAGACTTCTATTCTTCGCATCAATTAAAGACATCGTTGGAGCGCGTCAGATCGACGTTGAAATTCCCACCGGAACTACCGTTGGCAAATTACTGGGCATGCTTGAAGAAAAGTACCCGCGCATTGCAGGCTATCGTTCGATATTATTAACATCTGTGAACGAAGAATATGCCAACCCGGAAACGATAATCTCGGATGGAGATGAAGTCGCGATTTTCCCTCCCGTGAGCGGGGGGGCCGTACAATCCGAATTCTATCGAATTACACACGATGCCATTGATGCCCGCGCCATCGCGTCGCAATTGCAACGTCCGGAGGCCGGCGCCATTTGCATCTTCGAGGGAATCGTGCGGAACAACTCCAAGGGAAAGACCACGCGTTATCTGGAATACGAAGGTTACGAGACCATGGCGCTGACCAAAATGGAAGAGATCGGGGGCTTTGTCCGCAAGGCCTGGGACATCGACGCGGTTGGGATCGTGCACCGTCTGGGTCGTCTCGAGATTGGCGAGACCAGTGTCGCCATCATCATTACCTCTGCCCATCGCCGCGCATCGTTCGATGCCTGCGAATACGCCATCGACAAGCTTAAGAAAGTTGTGCCCATCTGGAAGAAGGAATTCTTTGAAGATGGGGAAGTCTGGATTGAGGGACAGACGTAGCATGCTGGGTGAATCCCTCTCCCTTCAGGAGAGGGATTCACCCAGCTCCGGCGTCCAGCGCAGTATCGGCCTGCGTGCCGCGGCTGCTTCATTGACGCGGCTGATTCTGGTGGTATGGGGAGCCGTCTTCACCAGCTCCGGATTCGATTCCGCTTCCTTCGCAATTGCAAGCATCGCTTTAATGAACGCGTCGAGTTCCTGCCTGCTCTCCGTTTCGGTCGGTTCAATCATAATGGCTCCCGGCACAATTAACGGAAACGAAACCGTTGGAGGATGGAATCCATAGTCCATGAGGCGCTTCCCAATATCGCCAACATGGACACCGAAGTGTGCTTGCAATTTGTCTGAGAAGACCACCTCATGCAACGTCGGCGCGTCGTAGGGTAGCTCGTAGGCGTCAGATAGTTTTGCACGGATGTAATTCGCGTTGAGTACCGCCATTTCCGACACTTCCTTCAGGCCATCCGGGCCGTTTGCCAGGATGTAACACAGTGCTCGAACATGCATGCCAAACTGTCCGTTGAATGCCTTCATCCTTCCGATCGTTTGCGGGCGGTCATGGTCGAACACGTAGCTCCCGCCGCTTTTCAGCGAAACCACCGGGATGGGAAGGAACGGCTCGAGAATCTTCTTTACGGCCACGGGACCGGAACCTGGTCCGCCGCCACCGTGCGGAGTCGTGAATGTCTTGTGCAGATTGATATGAAGCACATCGATTCCGAAATCTCCCGGACGTGTAATTCCCATCATGGCATTCAGATTGGCGCCGTCCATGTATACAAGCGCGCCCCTCGAGTGCATGATTTCGCAGACTTCGGCAATATCGCTCTCGAAAATTCCCAGCGTATTGGGATTCGTGACCATGATTGCCGCGACGTCGTCGTTCACGATAGCTCGCAATCGATCGATGTCCACCGTGCCGCCCGGAGTCGAAGGTATGTTCTGAACTTCGTAGCCGGAGATTGTCACGCTCGCGGGGTTGGTGCCGTGTGCGGAATCCGGAATCAGTACAATCCGACGCGACCGCCCTTTCGATTCGTGATAGGCGCGAATCATCAGGATTCCGGTCAATTCGCCATGAGCACCGGCAGCCGGCTGCAGGGTGACGGCGTCCATCCCGCTGATTTCGGCCAGGCAGGTTTCCAGCATCTTCTGCACTTCCAGAGCGCCCTGAGTCAGTTCAGCCGGCATATACGGATGTGCCATGGAGAATCCATCCAGACGAGCGACCAGTTCATTGATTTTGGGGTTGTACTTCATGGTGCACGAGCCGAGAGGATACAGACCAAGATCAATGTGATAGTTCCACGTTGAGAGCCTTGTGAAATGCCGGACCACATCCACTTCGCCGAGTTCCGGCATCCCTGCGACGTCGTCTCGGAGCAGGCCAGGTGAAACGATTTCCGTTACCGGGATTGCAGGAATATCGAGTGCGGGAAGATCGAATGCACGGCGACCCGGAGAGCCCTCTTCAAACACCAGTAGCTCATTGATCTGGAAATGAGAGCTCGTGCGTGCGTTTTCGTTCGTCATTCGAGTCCTTTAACGAAAGCATCGATCTGATCACGCGAAGTCGTTTCTGTGACGCATACGAGCAGAGAGTTGCCCAGCTCCGGATAAAACTTCGCAATGTGGAGTCCCGGAATGATCCGGTTCCGCATGAATCGCTGAGCGCGTGACGCATAGTCGTCCTTCATCTGCACGACGAATTCATTGAAACGCGGCCCGGAAAACAAAATGGAATGCCTGGTGCGAGCTCTTATCTGCTGCACCGCATAGTGCGTCTTCTGGATATTCTGTTCTGCCGTTTCACGCAATCCTTTTGGCCCCACCGTTGCGAGGTAGATGGCGCAAATCAGCGCACACAACGACTGGTTCGTGCAGATATTCGATGTCGCCTTCTCGCGCCGTATGTGTTGTTCACGCGTAGACAACGTGAGTACGAAAGCGCGCCGGCCGTGCTGGTCCTCGCCCATGCCGACCAGCCGGCCCGGCAGTTGACGGACAAACTCCTCTCGCGTTGCCAGGAATCCCACATGCGGACCTCCAAAACTCATGGGAACGCCAAGCGACTGACCTTCACCGGAAATGATATCGGCCCCTTGCGGTGGTTTTAGAATTCCCAGCGACATTGCCTCGCAGACATTGACGATGGATAACGCCCCACTCCGGTGGGCGATTGCCGCGATTTCCGAGTTGTCTTCAATGGTTCCGAAGAAGTTTGGAGATTGAACGACAACAGCGGCGATGGTGTGATCCATGGCCTTGCCAACTGCCGCAATATCCACCTGTCCGTTCTCGGTATAGTCGATCAGCTGAATTTCGATCCCAAGGTTCCGGGCATACGTGACGATGACGGTGCGATATTCAGGGTGGACGGATTTCGCGATGAGAAACCTGCTCCTCTTTGTAATTCGATGCGCCATCAGGACGGCTTCGCCCAGTCCGGTGCTTCCATCGTACAAAGACGCATTGGCCACATCGAGGCCGGTCAATTGCGTCATGTATGTCTGGAACTCGAATATGGCCTGCAGCGTTCCCTGCGCGATTTCGGCCTGATATGGCGTATATGCGGTATAAAACTCGGAACGCGAAATCAGAGCATCAATGATGACCGGAATGTGGTGACGATAGACTCCCGCGCCGAGAAACGAGGCGTAGTCGGTGGCATTTCTGGCGGCCGCGCCTCGGAAAAAGCGCATCAGTTCCGGCTCGGTCAGAGCACGAGGAATATCCAGAAGTCGGCGAAGCCGCAGGGGTTCCGGGATGCCGGCGAAGAGGTGTTCCACCGACTCGATGCCGATGGCTTCCAGCATCCCTTTACGGTCTGCTTCTGAACTTGGTAGATACCTCATCAACTCTTCAATTACGCTTCGGCTGCGATGTATTGGTCGTACGCATGAGCAGACAACAGGGCGGTCGTCTCTGCGGAATTCTGTATGCGAATCCGGAGGAGCCAGCCCTTGCCGTAGGGATCGGAGTTCAAGGTTTCAGGTGCGTCTTTAATTGCGGAAT
>Ga0210380_10000662_pt1 | contig 14856 bp, 17 predicted proteins | sample PLM4_5_coexredo_FD_155476 | JGI IMG/M metagenome (GOLD analysis project Ga0210380, IMG submission 155476) | Groundwater sediment microbial communities from an aquifer in East River, Colorado, USA - PLM4_5_coex redo | ecosystem: Environmental > Terrestrial > Soil > Riparian zone | place: USA... | reverse complement strand
TGTTCACCGGCAAGAAATCGGAGGCGTATAACAACTGGGCCTCGGCTCTCTGGGGAAAGGTTAGCGATGGTAAACTGACTGCGAAGGAAGCCCGCAAACAGCTATATGCCCACTTCAAAGGAATCGACCCGCCGGCCTGGTCTGCCGAAGGAAGGGCGATATCCCGTGCTGGATCTGATGAGGAAGAAGGGGGAGCCGCTGACGAGGCAGCAGTATCTGAGTCACGTCCTGATGGAGACGAGCGACCCGGATCCGGACGAGCCGCAGGCGGGCGACGTGGAACTGGCGATGCCAGTGGCGTTCCGTCATCCGGACTTCCGGTGGGACGGGGACGACGAGGACGAATAGGCAAGCCCTCCCGCCTCCTCGACACTGAAGACGGGGAGCCTGTAGGCAACGCTTCGGTGCCGTTTGGCCCCGTAGCCAAGTGGTCTATACGCCCGGAGTATCAGCCCGTCAAAACCTGGGACGACTTAGAGAAAGCCCTCCAGGGGTCGGTCTTCCGGTTCGGCCGCAAGCCCGGTGTCCGTTACAAGAGCGGCTCGATCTACAACAACCGGCAAGCCTCGCGAGTGCTGGCCTATGCGTTCAAGCACAAAGTCCTTGTGGGGCTCTCGGTTCCCCAGAACAGTGTCGCCAATTTCCTAATAACTCTGGACAAGTGGCACGCCGATCCCTCCATCAGCCAGAAGACCCGCGATGCCATAGTTAGGATCCAAGACCAACTCAGGGAATGGCAGAAGACCGCCAAGCGCAACGAGGGGGCGAACTTCGTCGAAGCCGATAAGAGTTCCGTCATCCCGTTCGACCGCGCGATCAACCGCGAGGAGAGACTGCACGCCGACCAGCGCAGGGCGCTCCTGTCCGATCAGGTCATTGAAGACCTGATGAAGACGCCGGGCTTCCAGAAGATGAAAACGGGGTTGATGGCCTTTGGCGGCTACAAGAACATCGCCGACAAGCCCAGGAGCCTCTTTGACGAAATCACCGCGAAGGTGTTGGCTGATCATCCTTTCGGCGGCCAGCGCGAGGGATGGGGCCCGGGCATCACGATCGACGACCGCCTGGATATCGCGCAAGCCTACCGGACCGCGCTGATCGATCAGTACGGCAAGAACGTCGTCCTCCTGTTCCGGTACGTCCAGGCCGGGATGGTGAGGGAAGTTTTCATGGGCCCCAAGCGATCCGATCTCAGCTTGGCCGCCGGCCGGTTGTCCAACCGGCTGAAGGAGCAGTTCCGGCCCCGCAGCCAGACGGTGCCGCCACCGTCGACCAGCCAGCCGCAAGAACGGCAGCTACAGCAGTCCCAGGCCGCGCCCGAGGGAGCCGCTGCGGCCCCGGCCACGCCGCGGTTCGAGCAGACCCGCGAAGTGCAGAAGCCCGCGCGCCGCCAGCCGGTCGACAAGACCCGCATGCACAAGTTCCGCGAGTTCTGGACGGACCTGGGGCACGCGCTGACCCGCCAGTTCATGCACCTCGAGGGCGGCGCGAAGTACGCCGAGCTCAAGCAGTTCCTGAACCGGGTCTCCAAGGCCAAGGGCACCACCATCCACCGGGCCGCGCAGGCCATCATCGACCAGCTCGAGAAGCTCGACGACACCGAGTACACGCACTTCCTCGAAACGGTCGCCTACAACGATCTGGCCGCCCGCGTCCTCGCCGACACCAAGCGCGGCATGAAGATCGAAGTCGAGGATCTGCCCTGGAAGATCCAGAGCAAACGAGAACTGTTCGCCTTTAAGAAAGAGGCTCACGACCGGGCGATGGCCAACCCGAAAATCGTCGAGGCGCTCAAGCGGCGCGAGGCGATCTGGAAGACCGTCAAGGACGAGTACATCGCGGCGATGGCCAAGATGGGCTACGACGTCTCGAAGACCGTGTCCAGGGAGGATTACTTCCGGCACCGGGTGCTCAAGCACGAAGAGGCGAAGGATCTGATCGGTCGCGAGGGGACCGGCGCCGGGCAGCGCTACAAGCTGCCGACCGGGCGCTCCTGGCTGAAGGTGGCTTCGGTCAACCCGAACGAATACTCGCTCGACTATATCGGCTCGGAGTTCGAAGTCCTGCACCAGATGATGTACGACACGGTGCGGGCCGAGTTCCTGGGCTGGCTCAAGGACAAGAGCGGCCACAACGTCGCCAAGGATATGCGGCGGCAGATGGCGGCCCACAACAAATCGGTGATCATGCACCACTTCGCGTCGATGGCGCGCAACCACAACCGCCAACACCCGGGCACCAAGAAGCTGACCGGCGAGGACATGTACCGGCGGGTGATGAACACCAAGCAGGCGATCGCCATCTCGAAGCTCCAGAAGCTGGCCTCCGGCCTGAACGTACCGGCCAAGTTCCAGACGACCGTGGCCCGGCTCCGCTCGGGTAACGCGACCATTCCGGAGTTGATGCCGCTCGCGGCCTGGCTGATCGCTGACGGGAAGGACGTCGCGGCGGCGGAAGCCGCGGGTCTGCTGCTCAAGGGCGTGGCCGACAAGCGGCGGCTGACCAAGCTGATGGCCGGGAAGAAGTATATCGGCACGGTCAAGAAGGCGTTCAACAGGCTCAACGGGCCGGGCGGCAAACCCTGGACCCAGACGCACAACCTGTACAAGGCCGACCAGCGCGACCACTTCTTCTTCGCGACGACGATCACCGACGAGGCCGCCAAGGCGATCGAGGCGGCCGGCACCGGCACGGTGCTCGCCACCGAGATGAAGAAGCAGCGGGTGCGCGGGGCCGAGCGCGAGCAGATGGTCCTGCCGATCGAAGTGATCGAGACGCTCAAGGAGTTCATGCAGCCGCCGAGCAACAAGTTCATGCGCGGCGTCGACGCGATCGCGCACAAGCCGTTGAGTTGGTGGAAGACCGGCAAGCTCATCCATCCCGGCTCGGTGATCAAATACAACCTGCGCAACCTCTCCGGCGATCTCGAGGCCGTGGTCACGATCCTGCCCGGCGCGCTGAAGCACACCGGCAAGGCGATGAAGGAAATCCGCCAGTTCATGAAGACCGGCCACATGCCGAGTCCAGAATTCGCCGACTGGTGGAGCCGTGGCGGCATGGACGCCAACCTCCAAGTCGCCGAGATCGGCGAGGTCAACCGGCTCAAGAAGCTCTCGCACCTCCTGCTCGATCCCGATACCAGCTTGGTAGGGAAGGGCACTGATGTAGCCGTTGATGTCTGGGAAAAGGTCTGGGGCTCGACCAGGGCGCTCACCGATTACCGCGAAGGCATCCTGCGCTACGCCACCTACATCGAGTTCCAGAAGCAGATCGAGGCGAGCCCGGATGGCCGGCCGAAGACCTTCGCCAAGTCGCTCCGCACCGAAGTCATGGCGCTCCGGGACAAGAAGGACCGGGCCTACAAGCTCTCAAATGATCTGATGCTCGCCTATGACGAGGTGACCCAGGCGGGCCAGTGGACCCGCCGGAACCTTATCCCCTTCTGGTCCTTCCAGGAGAAGAACGCCCAAGGCTACTGGCGCTTGGTCAAGAACGCGATGGAGGACGGCAGGACGGCGGCCTCGATCGGCTACGCGGCGCTCGGCGGCGGGGCCCTGGCGCTGCGCACCGGCATGTGGACCGCCATCAAGATCGGCCGCACGGTGACGAGCGCGCTGGCGCTCAAGACGTTGGCCGAACTGTTCAACCGCTTCTTCTGGGACGACGAGGAAGAGGATCTGCCCGAGAGCGTGCGCAAGTCGACGCACCTCATCCTGGGCCGGGACGAGAACGGCAAGGTGCGGGTCTTCTCGCGCCTGGGCCTGATCGACGATGTGCTCGAATGGGGCGGCCTCGACGCCTCGCCATACTATGTGCGCGAGTACATGAACGGCAACATGACGATCGAGGACATGGCCTGGGAGATGGCCAAGTCCCCGGTCAATAAGATCGCGCAGGGCCTGACGCCGTACGTCAAGACGGTCGCCGAGGTCACCAGCGGCAAGACGTGGTTCCCGGACGTCTTCAACAAGCGCGAGATCCGCGACCGCTGGGAGTACGCCGCGCGCGAAGTGGGCATGGTCTGGCTCTATCACAAGTTCCTCAGCGGCAAGCCGCAGCCGGCCCTTTCGATGGAGAAGGTGATGGACTTCATCGTCTACCGCTACGACCCGGATGAAACGCAGTACAACTCGTTCCGATACGACAAGGTGCCCAAGTACGGGCTCCAGAACGACCTCGATCTCAGCGGCGGAAGCCCGGGCGGCATGTCGATGAAGCACGCCGCGGCGGCGCTCTACGACATCCGCATGGGGCTACGCTACGACGACCAGGATGCGGTGGCGGCGGGCATGCTGGAATACGTCGACGCCGGAGGCACCCGGCAGAACCTGATGAAGTCGATCGATCGCCTGCACCCGCTCGGCGCGCTCAAGAAGGCCGAGCGGCGCGATTACGAGGATCAACTCAGCCCCAAGGACGCCGCCCAACTGCAAAAGGCTGTAGCCTTCTGGGAGGAGCATTTCTATTCGAAGATAGATGAGCTTACGGATGCGGCCACCGAGGCCGGGCTCCGGCTGAAGAAGCCGAGAAAGTAGGAACCCATGCTGTTAGGACCATACAAGCGCGCGACGGTGATCACACCGCACGACACCAACCCGCTCAACGTACCCTGCGAGGCCCTGATCGCCGACACCGGGGGCACGGTGAATGTGGTCGACTGGGCCGGAGTGACCTCCACGATCACGCTGGCCACGGGCGTGCCTTTCGAGTTCACGCCGCGCATCGTAAAAACGGGTGGAGCCGCCGCTGGATTAAAGGCTTTGTGCAGGTAATATAAACCCATGCTGGTCGAGGACTTGGAAATCTTTCAGGGCGACGATTACGTCGTCACCGTCACCGTTCGGAACACGGACGGGACGCCCTACTCCCTGAGCGGCTTCACCGCCAAGGCCCAGGTGCGCCGCACGCCGGCCGATAACGGCCCCGTCGTCGCCGAGTTCGGAGCCATCGTTCAATTGCCGAATCTCGTTGTCTTGTCGCTCACCAATACGCAGACCCTCGCCCTGGCAGGCACCTACTTCTGGGACGTGCAGATCAAAAGCTCGGCGGGTGCCGTGACTACGCTTGCCAGAGGGCGCGTCCTCTCCCCGCAGGAAGTGACCCGTGAGGTGGTGATGGCGTGACACGGACCATCGAGTTAGATGCGGTAATCGTCAGGCCGCGGCTGAACGTCACGATCGACAAGGCCAAGGATTTTGTGGTCTCGCTCCAGGCAGGGCAGCCGATCCCAGGCCCCGAAGGCCCAATGGGCCCTCCTGGTCCCCAAGGAATACCCGGTCCCACCGGCCCGAAAGGTGATACCGGCGATACCGGAGCCACCGGAGCCCAAGGCCCGATTGGTTTACCCGGCGCGACAGGAGCTACCGGTGCTCAAGGTGACCCAGGAACACCCGGCGCTACCGGTCCACAAGGCCCCCAAGGCGAAATTGGTTTTCCCGGTGCTCAGGGCCCGAAAGGTGATACCGGCGATCCCGGCACACCCGGCACACCAGGAGCTCCCGGTCCACAGGGCCCCAAAGGCGATCAAGGAAGCACCGGAGTCACCGGTCCTCCAGGTATTCAAGGCCCCCAAGGCACACCTGGAAACTCTGCGAACATCCTGGATGAAGGCATCTCTCTCACGAGCCGGACATCGCTCGACTTTGTGGGGGCCGGCGTCACGGCTACCGACGACTCGGCCCTCGGACGCACGGTCATTACCATTCCCGGCGCCAGCGGTGGTCACATTATCCAGGAAGAGGGTACGCCTCTCACCGCCCGCGCCGCGCTCAATTTCATAGGCGTGGGTGTAACCGCTACTGACGACGCCGCGAACAGCCGCACCAACGTCACCATCACCGGCAGTGGCCAGACCCCGTGGCTCCAGGACATCCACGGCGGGAACTTCAACCTCGGCAACGTCAAAGCCATTGGTGTCGGAGCCAACGCCAATCCCGTTATCGCAGGCGTCTATGTGCAAACCGCTGGTGCCGGTGTCGCCGGATTCCGCCACTTTGACTCAGCCACGACCGGCGCAGGTTCCATCATCGTAGGCAACGACCTCGGCCACCTGGGCGGTCTCATATTCGGTGGCTCTCTACTGGCCACCACCGGCCTCCGCGACGTCCTCTCCTTCTACACCCAGTCGGCCACGCCCATCATCTTTGCGACTCAGGAAGTAGAACGCATGCGGGTGAAGGAAGATGGCAAGGTAGGCATTAACTGCACTCCGTTCAGTGAACAACTTGAAGTCCGTGGCGACGTCAGGTTCAAAGGCCCCGCCTCCAGCACATTCCTGTTCATCGACACCACCGGGGCCGCTGGCAGCACTGCCATATACTTCCAGGCGGCCGGCGCGGCCCGAGGCAACATAACCGCCGGTAGTACATCGGTTGCGGTAGCCAGCAACACTTATCTATCCCTCCAGACCGGTTCCACTCCCGCCGAACGTGTCCGAATCACTGCCGCTGGCCTCATGGGCATTGGCAAGACCCCCGCCACTTACCGCCTCGAAGTCTCGGGTGACATCGACATCACTGGTGTCTACCGGATCAACGGCGTGGCGATCGGATCCGGGGCCGTCTCCAGCGTCTTCACGCGCACGGGGGCCGTCGTCGCGGTGAGCGGAGATTACACCGCCGCGCAAGTCACCAATGCGGTGTCGACCTTGGGTAGCTATGCCGATCCGGCCTGGATCACCAGCTTGGCCTATGCCAAGATCACGGGCGCACCCGCAGCGACCGGCCAAACGCCCTGGCTCCAGGACATCCACGGCAACAGTAAAATCCTCTACAGTGTCGCTGCCATAGGCATCCAGGTAGCCAGCCCACAGGTTGCTCTGCAAGTGGCCGGTCAAATCTGGTCAGTCGCCGACACAGTCATCTTGGAATACGCCGCCCATAGTAGCGGGTACGGGCGGGTTGGATGCATGAGCTTTCACCCGTTGACACTCTGGACTAACCAATTGGAGCGGATGCGGATCTTAGCGGATGGCAAGGTCGGCATTGGAACGACTAACCCGTTAAATCTACTCCAGGTTCATGCTGCGACAGATCAGAACCTTGGTATTCGCCATGACGGCGCCAAGATGGGTATCGGCACATACAACGACGCCGGGACGCTCGGCGTGCCAATGAACTTCAACGCCTCGTCCTTTGAGTTCGTGACTGGGTCTGTGGGTATTGGAACTGGCAACCTGAGTACGGCTAAGTTAGTTGTCCAGGCGGCCATCGACCGAGTGCTCGTTGTGCGCGGCGATCCCGCCCCATTCGGCTTTCCCGCTGGCATGTTGGGTCCAATCCTTGCGGGAGTAAGTTCCGATCACTCCACCTTCGAGCCATTCACCATCGCTGGCTCGTCCATCAATCTGATGACCGGCAACGTGGGCATCAACACGACGGCTCCCGCCCATAGGCTGGACGTAGTTGGCAACTGCAACGTGACCGGCCAGTACTTGGTCAACGGTGTGCCACTTAGTACCGGCGGCTCGCAGACACCGTGGACCCAGAACATCGCAGGCGGCGGCTTCAATCTCACCAACGTCTCGCTAATACAGGTCAACAACGTTGCCGGTTCGTCCTACATCAACTTTCACTCATCCAGTGTGGATAAGTGGTACATCGGAGTCGGCCCTGGCGACGGCACCGAGTACTTCAATATCTTCAATGCGTCTGGTATCGTCGCTTTCCGTGCCGCCTCAAATGGCTTCGTGGGCATCGGGAATGGGGGCAACCCCACTCACACGCTGCGCCTCCGGGTAGGCTCGGACCAAAACATCCTCCTCCACACTGTTGGAACTCCCAGTTTGCAGTCCATCAACGACGCCTACAGCGCCTACATCGGCATGAATTACTATGCCTCGGCCCATATTTTCAACGGCATCGTGGGGGCTTGTGCCGCGACCAACCCGGCTAGTTACACCGGGGCTGGGCTGGTGCTCATCAATGGCAGTCCATCCGGTACGGAGGGAGCCTATCAACTCCAGATTGGTGAGTCCACCCAAAACCCCGCCTACCGCCTGCAAATAGGCTACGCCAACACCGCTGGGGCGTGGTATGGCGTCATCCAGTCCTTTGCCGGGAATGCTGGGGCACCGCTTTTCCTGAACCCGGCAGGCGGGAGTTTGGCTGTCGGCACCGCACAGACACCGTTTTCCAAGATCAGCATGGGATCAGTCGGTGCTAATTACGACCAGCAGCGTATAGCCTTCTATGAGGCCGCGGATGGCTCCAACATGTACGGCATTGGCATGAGCAACGCAGCCTCTGCCAGCGTGGCAATCTGGGCTGGGCAAATTCCCTCGGCCAGCGTAAACCACACCATCTTCTGTTACAACGGCAACATTGGTGTCGGTGTGGGGGCCGCTATACCACAAGCCCGTGTCTCGACTGGAGCCGGTCTAGCCACCGTCAAGTTCGCCACCCATGACGACGGCATTAACTGCTTCGGCATCGGTGTTCAAAGTAGTGTGCTGACCTTTGCTGCGAGTACCAATGCCGCAACCGGCAACGCCCACATGACGTTGGCCTCGAATGGCAACCTCGGCATAGGCATCGGCAACGCTGGGTCTGCGCATCGGCTGACCGTCAACCCCGCCGCTGTCGTGAACACCTTTGCGTTGGCATCGCAGCAGGTGAAAATCGGTGAGCCGTCCAATGTTGCTGGCTATGGCATGACTCTTGGGTATGGGATTCCAAGTGCCAGATACGGCGGCACCATCCAGGCATGGGACAACGGTGCAGTGGGCACGTTGTACCTGAACCCTTCAGGGGGCAATATCGTCATGGCGAATTCGGCAGCCTGGGGGGCAGACACCGCGAATATGCCGCTTGGGACGATGATGATCTACTACAATCATTCGAACAGTTATTTGTATTTCTACATTAAAAGAACCGATACCCAAGTGATAAGATCGGCAGCGTTCTTATGTTCATAGAAAGAAGGTTTCAATGACTTACACAGAATCAGCAGCCCTCATGAGCGACCAGACGTTCCGGGGGCGGGTCCAGGTGGCGGTACTGAAATTCGCCGACAGTATCATGATCGAGGCCGGGAGCGTCCCTGCCCACAATACCCGAGAGAAATGGGCGCTCAACGCCATGCAGAATCCGCAGATGGTAGCCATGCAGATACAGCCGCCAACTGTGATGGACCCAGCGATCCAGCAGGACGGGGCAGCCGTCACTGACGCCGCATTGCAAGCGGCCGTGGAAGGAGTTGTGAATAAACTACTCTAATGCAGAGTCTGACCTTACCGTTTTACCAGCGCATCATGTTATGGAATGTGATCGGGAACCATGCTGCGCCCAACCTGAAGGAAGCCAGCGTGGGCTTGCGCGTCATCGAGAAGCTCAGGCTCACCGACGAGGAGCAGATCGAAAGCGAGTTCGCCGTCAACGGCCAGCAGTACGCCTGGAAGCTACCAGATCCAGACTACGGGACCAAGACCGTGGACCTCGAAGGCGACGAGGCGAAGGCGCTGGCCGCGGCGATCGAGGCCGCACCAACGCGCGTGATCGACGCCGCGTGGCTCCAGCCCCTCGTCGACAAGCTAAAAATCAGCCCCAACGGCGCTGTTGCGCAAAGCTGAAAATACCGCCATACTGTCTTTGCGCAAAGCATGGACAACAATGGTTTCGGCTCCGATTCTGAGCGCGCCGCCACTCTCAAAGCCTACCCAGGTATTCTCAGCCGCGTGGCCGAGAGCCTGGGTATGTCGCCGGGCACGGTGTCGCGCACTTTTCACGGGATCACCCGCGAGCTCAATCCCCGCATAGTGGAAGCCATTAAGGAAGCCATCGCCCAAGCGCCAAAGAAAAGGAAGAGGTGAGGCAATGGCTGACCAGGAACAAGCCCTCGTACGCTCCAGCGGCGAGGTGACAACCAACCAGATGGGCGAGGTGACGCACCGCGCGGCGGTGGACGTCGCGGCGGCAACCCAGATCGCGCATGCGCAGGCCGTAGTGCAGGCCCGGTACGTGATGGCGATCCAGCGGCCTCGTAACGAGGCCCAGTTCAGGTCGAGGCTCATCGATGCGGTGGGCGACCCGGAGTTCGCCGCGCTCTGCGAGTACAGCCGCCCGGTCGGTAAGGAGAAAAACGCGCAAGGCAAGTGGGTGGAAAAGGTGGCCAAGGGGCCCACGATCCACTTACTAAGAACCGCCTTACGCCTGTTCGGCAACAACGGCTCGGAGCCGGCCATTATTACGGAGACGCCGGATCTGCGGATCGGCGCGATCACCATCAGCGACTACGAGTCGAACTTCCATGTGGTGAGAACGTATGCGATCGAGAAGCGCATCGAGAAGCGTGGCTATCCGAACCGCGAGACCCGCCAGATCGAGCCACCGCCAGGCCGGGAGATCCTCGGCACCCGCATAAACACTGACGGCGAGGAAGTCTTCATCGTGCGGATGAACCTCGACGAGCTCCGCAAGGAGGAGCTCCGGCAGACGGCGCTCGCCAAGCGCGCCGCGGCGGAAGAGTTTTTGCCGCGCCATATCATCCGGGCCGCGCTGCTCAAGGCGGTGAAGACCACCCACGATGCGGATGCCCGGGATCCGGCCGGGGCCCGCAACAAACTGATCGACGCCTTTGCCGAACTGCGCATCATGGCCGCCGATCTCGAGTTCTACCTCGGCCATAGTCTGGAGCGCCTGACGTCCGAAGAGTTGTCGGACCTTCGCGGCGTCTGGACGCGCATCTCTAATGAAGAGGCTAGCTGGGAAGAGTGCCTCCGCGAGCGGAACCCCTCCGGCTCGACCGAGGACGCCGACAAGGTGCGCGCCGCCAAGCTCGCCGCGCTCACCGGCCAACCGAAAACCCAAAGCGACAAAGAGCAAATGGGTAAAAGCGGGGGTGAGAATCCATCTGGCGAGGCGAAGGTTCCAACTTCGACCGAGCAGCAACCGGTTGGAACGGTTGCCACAGTGGACGCCCCCGCTCCGGATAAGCGCTTCATCACCACCGATCAGGCGCAGGAGTTCGCCCAGATCATCCACGCCAACAACCTCGACGACGAGCAGATCTCGAAGCTGGTGAAGGCCGGCGGGGCCGATCGCTACGACCAGATGAGGCCGGACCTCTTCGACGTCGTCCTGAAGATGGCCCGCGCGACCAAGGGGAAGGGGAATAAGAAGTGAGCGTCCCCGTGTTCGACACCATCGAGCAGGAAGTTGAGCATCTGCGAAAGCAGGTATCCGACCTCCAGGCTCACAACAATCAGGCGCTCGCTGCCAAGCGTATCGTCGCTTTGGCCGGTGACTACTGCCTTGATAAGTGGGGCAGGGACTACAAAGCCAGGGGGCGCAAGCTTCTTGAGGAATCAGCCGAACTTATGGTCCGGCTCTCCAACGAGTGGGAACTGAAACAGCACGGCAAGAAAGCCGTTTGTGAGGAGATCGGAGACGTGCAGATCGTACTGTGGAGCATCGCCCGGCTGCTCGAAGTGGACGCCACCGAGTGCGCGCTCGATAAATTTCCTCAGGTGGTAGCCAAGTTTGGGGTGGTGACCAAATGACCCGCCGCCTCAAGTCTGTCAAAATTCTGAACATCAAGGGTATCGAATCGCTAACCTTTGATACCGGTGCCGTGACGGTCTTAAAAGGTCGGAACGGCGCCGGGAAAACTTCCGTGGTCGATGCGCTGATCAGCGTCTTTGAGGGAGGGCACGATGCAGCCCTGATCAGGAAGGGGGCCAAGGAGGGATCGATCCTCCTGGCCCTCGATGACGGCGTGACGATCCGCAAGACCATCAAGCCGGAGAAGTCGGTCCTGGAGGTCAGGACCGCCGATCGCGGGAAGGTGAATGCCGAAGCCACGTACGTGAAGAAGCTGGCCAGCGGCTTGAGATTCAATCCGGCGGCCTTCATCACCATGAGCGGCAAGGAGCGGGCCGAGGAGCTCTCGAAGGTCATGCCGGTGAAGTTCGGCGGCCAGGAAGTCAACGAGGCCAGCAACGAGTACATCCTGCACCCGCAGGAGCAGATCGACCTGAAGCGCTTCGTCGAGATCAGGGAAGGCCGGTACGCCAGCCGCACCGAGGTGGCGCGCGAGCAGTCGATGGCCGAGGGGTTCATCGTCGAAACCGAGAAGAGCATGCCGGAAGGCACGCAGTCGACCTGGAAGGAAGCCGTGGACATGCTCCGCTCCCAGGTGGGCGAGGGCAAGGCCGAACTGGAGCGAGACCTTTTCGCCGTCGATCACCAGCGCCAACAGGTGCTCGACGGGCTCCGCGCCGACCGGGACGCCCAGATCCTCAAGCTGCAGCTTGCCTTCAATGAGGGGGCCGCGGCGGCCGAGGCCGAGTACAACGCAGGGTATAAGGTGGCCGTGCTCGCGGCGGAAACCGAGAAGAACGCGCTCCGCGAAGCGGTCGCCACGCAACTGGAGGAACTTACTAACTCCCTCGGCCAAGCCGAGCAGTCCCTCGCCGCCCAGAACCGCGTGGAGGGCCAGCGGGCCCAGCTTGAGAAGATGCGGGACTCGGCCCGGCACTTACAGAAGCGGTGGACCCAACTCGACACGGCGGTGAAGGGCCTGGACCGGCTCAAGTCCGAGAAGCTCGCCACGCTGCCGATCCCAGGCATCGAGGTGCGGATCGCCGATAAGAACATGCCGGAAGTCTATGTCGATGGCGTGGCGTGGCCGCATGTGAACAAAAGTATGCAATGCAAAATTGCGATCACCATCGCGGCGCAGGCGCTCGGCGACTTACCCTTGATGGTCCTGGATGAGTCCGAAGTCCTGGACGCCGACAGCATGCAGTTACTCATCGCGGCGGCCAAGGACTTAGGGCTGCAGATCATCATGGCCCGGGTCGAGTCCGGCGCTGAGTTAGAGGCGGTGGAGGCGTAAATGTCACAAACATCGATGGCGCTGCCAGACGATCATCCAATGATGAAGGCGTGGAAGGAATTCTGCGAGACTGACGAATTCAAAACTGCCCTGATGTGGGCACTTAAAACGACATACGATGACGGCCGTTTAGTACCCAGCTTCCAAGTCGAACAGCATGCCAAAGGGGCAATGTGGTTAGCCTTCACCAAAGGGATGGAGGCAAGGTGAGATGCCCATGCCGGGTGCCCTGTCTCAGGTGTGCAGGTTCTTCGGAATAAAACAGGCCGGTGTCGACAAACCAGCGGGGGTTCAACCGATGGCAATTAGCGATAAGAAGCGGTTCGCCGAGTTAGACGCCCTGATCCGGGCCGGTTACGGCGACATGAAACAGGATGATATCCCGGACGAGGTCATGATCGCCGCCGAGGATGGCCTTGAGATCAAGGAGCGGGGCCCCGCCCGGGACACCCGCTTCGCCCGGTCAATGGAGATGGTCGAGTTTGTGAAGCGGGTACGCAAACCGGATAAAAAAAAACGGGTGATTACAGCCGAGCAGCGCGAGCGGATTAACGCTCGCGCCCGTGCTCGCTGGTTTTACAAGTACGGGCCGCGCGACCGGCCAGTGAAACGACAGGAAGGAACCAATGCCGATTTTGAACATAACGGGAGTGACTCCCGAAACACTTACTCTACGGGGTAAAAAGAACGCCTTCATGCTGACAGTGGCGGCCAGCGGTGACATCTCGGCCAAGCTGGCCAAGATCATGGGCTGGGAGGCGCTGCTCTACGACGACGGGGATCTCCGCGAGAACTGGGATTCGATCGAGTTAGAAAGCTCGGTGGGGGCCGGCGAGATGGTCCTGACGCCCAAGGTCGGCGGCAAAGACCTCGCGCTCTCGATCGGCATCACCGGGGCCGAAAACTTCAAGGCCATCCGCAAGGGCGGTGAGGACAGTACCGAGACCCGCCTGACCTTCAAGGTCAAGACGCAGGTTGAGAACGCCGAGGCCATGCTGGGCGCGTTCTGGCGGGCCAACCAAGGCACCGAATGTAAGATGAAAATCACTTACGCCGTGCAGGCCAAGTTATTCGAAGAGGAACCACCAGAAGCCGACGAGCGGCAAATGAACATCCCCGAGGAGTAAATGATGGGCGGGTCTAAAATCATGCCGCAGATCGTTTGGCTGCTCTTACTCAAAAGTCTATGCGTAATCTATAGAAAGCACTTACTGTAACCACATGGAACCAATCATGCAGTTTTTCGCCTACGCGCATCTGCCGCTTCACTTGCAGGATGTAAGTGAACCGTTCTGCGCGCTGGCCCAGACGATCGTGGCCAGCCTGCCACGTAACCCGGAGCGCACCGTAGCTCTAAGGAAACTCCTCGAAGCAAAGGATGCAGCCGTTCGTGCCAAGCTCTACAAAGAAGATGCCCAAGGATAAGTCCGTGGACGAGCTCGCGCAGGATCTGGCGAATAGGTTTGTGTATCTCGCCGCCCGCATCCGCCAAGCGGATACCGGCGAGGACATCGAGAATTGTATTCGGCAAATGGTTAAGGCGTGGAATGGTAAATATACCAAAAGCTAAGTCCGAGCCTGAAGAGCGGTTCGCGGTCGCCTGGAAGGCGATTGGTGGGCCCTTATTCGAACGTGAGTATAAGTTCCATCCGAAGCGTAAGTGGCTCTTCGACTTCGCTTGGCCGCGCGCCATGATGGCCGTCGAGATCGAAGGCGGGGCCTATGAAGGCGAGCACCGCGGCCGCCACATGCGGATGACCGGCTTCCTCGCCGATTGTGAGAAATATAACGAGGCGGCGTTCCGCTATTGGCGCGTCTGGAGATTGCCGCCGGACCTGATCCAGCCGCTCCTGCTCGAACGCCTCGCCACCGAAGTCAGACGTAGCCTGGAAAGATGACCGACACTGAACGGATCGACTACCTGGAGGCCGGCTTCCGCAAGCTGGCCTGGACGAAGAAAAGCTGGCACATGCAGGGCGATCAGGCCATGATCGTCTACCTCCCGCCTGGCGAAGAGATGCT
>Ga0210380_10000659_pt1 | contig 14895 bp, 30 predicted proteins | sample PLM4_5_coexredo_FD_155476 | JGI IMG/M metagenome (GOLD analysis project Ga0210380, IMG submission 155476) | Groundwater sediment microbial communities from an aquifer in East River, Colorado, USA - PLM4_5_coex redo | ecosystem: Environmental > Terrestrial > Soil > Riparian zone | place: USA... | reverse complement strand
CTCTGGCGAGGCCGTAGCTCCAAGCTGGCGCGCTATACGGCGGGCGCGGCGGGGCCGGGCCGAGCCGCGCGCCCTTCCGCCGGCCGATTTTGCGGGGGCCGGCGCGAAGCGCCAGGTCGAGCGCCAGGTCGACGCCGCGGGGCTCGAGATGGGGCTTCGAACTACAGGCGGGTGACAGGCGGCTGACAGGCGGGTGACCGGGCCGGGCTCGCGCAAAAAAAGGTTGCACTGGCCCAATGTCAGTGACACACTCATTGGTAAGGCTCCCGTGGCAAGGGGCCGGTGAGAAGAAAGACGTGAGGTGAAAGGCAATGGCAAAGTTCCATGACTATCCGGTCTGGCCGCATGGCGAGGACCAGTCCTTCGAGATGATGGAGATTCCGCAGTGGGCGCTCGACGCCGGGTTTGAGGACAACGCATGGCACAACGATGCGGCGGCACGCATGATGATGACGCGCTCGCCGGGTGTGAATCTGTGGGTGGCCGAAGAGAAAGCAGAGCACCGCGAGTGGCCGTGCGAGCACCGCTACATATTGAGCGTCGAGATCGACGGCGACCCGGTGCCGCTGAGTGGCGCTTACTTCAAATCGGATGACCCGGAAGCGGTGAAAGCCTTCCTGGCCGCGCCTTCGATTGACTTCACGGTGGCCCGCGCGGCCAGCGAGATCTGGGAAGACTTGCAGGACGGCACGCTGCCCCAGGACGACATAACGTGCTTCGCAGACGTGCATTGCTTTGTCGACGGCAACGAGTACGGCGGTGCCTTCGAAGAGTGGGCGTGGCGCGACGGCGGTGCGGATAACGAAACCCACGCGGCGTACTGGGAGGAAGTGCAGAAGCGGCTCGACGACTGGATCAGGAGCGGCTATCAGATGCATGAGCACCCGGTGCCGCGCCGGTCGCCGGTCAGGAAGACGATCACGTTGGGCGAGGCCGATATCGAGTTGCTCATCGCGGCCTGCGAGGACCGCGCGGGCCAGGAGTGCTACGACAAGCTGGCCGCGCGGCTCCGGGCGGTGTCGCTATGACCACCAAGGAAGCGAAGCTGATGGCGCAGTTCATCGCGCAGGAAGTGGGCGCGGTGAAAGGCACGGGGCTGGTGGCGGAATGGTCGAGCGGGCCTGCGGTGAGCCTTACGGTTCATCTGGACAAGAGCGAATTCGGCAAGCGCTACGTCGTTCACAAGATCCTGAGCGAACCGGACGCGCTCCTGCGGCTGATCAAGGGCGATGGCCGCACGCACAACTTCATTGAGCAGCGGGTGGGCCGGGTGATCTTCGACCGGGACAAGATCGCCGCGCTCATCCAGGCGCACCGCATGTTGAAGTTCAAACCCGGATACGAAGTCTGAAAGAAAGGTTGAGGTGAAGATAATGGCAAAAGAAGCAAGGCGCGAGATCGATCTGGAGATCACGCGCAATGAAGGCCGGGGCGAGGAAAAGGCCATCCTCACTCTGACGACCGACAAGGGGATGCACGGCGGCATCCGCTCATCCGCCACCGTGGGCTGGTTGAGCCCGGACAAGCTCTTCCGGTCGCACACGTTCGTTAAGGACTACGCGGTCCTGGTTTCATCGAAACCGGCGCAGCGGGTCACGCAGAAAGCCATCGACTACCAGCACGGCGAAGTGTTTACGGACGGCGTTGTCAAGGCGCTGGTGACGGCGGCGAAGGCCCACTACGCGGGCGTCTGGCCCCCGCGCGTTCTGAATGCTTGGGAAGGGGACAAGGCGTAATGGTGACGATGACAATCGTCCAATGGCGCGCCTACGGCGCTGACGATGACGTGATGACGCTCGACGTCCATGACGTCCAGGAGGGCGATGACGGGGATGCGGTGGAGCAACGCATCGCCGAAGAGCAGGAGTTGCGCTACGACCCGGATGCCGAAGACATGGGTTCCGAGCGCGGCGACATGATCGTGATCGATACGATCATTCTCCGCGACGGCCATGACTTCCATACGCCGGACGGGAAGATCTGGCGGCTCAACTTCGAGGAAATCGCATGAAGGCGCTTCGCAAGTGGCGAACCACCGGGCGTCCGAAGATGACCCGCGAAGAGATGGAAGAGAAGTTCACTTTGGCGATGCGGCTCCTTTGGGAACTGTGCGAGGACGAGGAAGCCTTCAATCTGGCGGTCGATGATGAGAACGGCGGCAAGTACGAACTCGACAAGTCGTTCGATGAGTACTTGTGCGAACTGGGCGGCAAGGTGCGCTTTGTGCCGAGGGGGCACTTCGCGCGGATCGCGGAGAAGAAAGCAGAGGTGAAGTGATGGCGGCGGTGATGGCGATTCTTTCCTGGCGTCCTTACGAGGGCGACCCGGACGACACGCATCTGGCGGTGGAGATCTACGAAGACGAGAGCGTGTGCGGCGGTTGGAGCCCGGCGACGTACCTTGCCATGCAGCAGGCGGCGGAATACAACCTCCGCTATGACATGGACACCGTCGAACTCGCCTACGGCGACCTCGAAGTCCTGGGCTCGATAAGTATCGGCGACGGCGAGAACTACGGCGACGGCGAGATGGCGAGCGCCGTCTTCAAGATCCGATTCGAAAAGCAGGAGGTGAAGTGATGTACGGGATTTGGGCGCGCGTATCGGGTGGCATCACCGGCACGCGCGCCGGTTGGCTCAAGAGCCTGGAGAACGGCCCTGAGTTGTACGACACGCTCGAACAGGCGGCGGCGGAAGCCGCGCGCCTGCGGGCCCAGTCGAAGCCCACGCCTTACGGGGCGCGGTTTGAATATGCGGCAGCGAAGTTCGATGACAAGGAAGAAGAGGTGAAGTGATGGATATCAAGATCGTGATCGGCAAGGTCCATACGGAAGGCTACAACTGGCCGGTGTACCTGCGGGAGTTGGACTCTGACGCCGGGCCGCTGGTGCAGATCGGCGATTCGGACGCCGAGGATGACTGCTTCAACAGCCTCGAAAAGTTCATGAGGATGTATGGCGAAACCTTCACGGCGATTGGCGCGATGACACCGGAGCCGCCGAGCCTGGAAGCGCGCCGGGAGAAGGCCGTCAAGCTCCTGGAGACGGCCCAGGAGGCGCAGCATGACTACTGGGATGCGGTGCGGGCGCTGGAGGTAGGACTGGCCGCGCTCTGCGGCGACAGCGTCGAGATCGAGGACGATATTCTCGACACGGTGTCGGACCTTGACAGCCTGATCGAGTACCTCCAACTGGAGGTGAAGAAGTGAGCGACAGCGGCGTTTTCATCATGGGGCTGGAGGACGGCGACCCGGCCCGCGACACGATTGAGCGCATCTTTGAACCGGCGAAGGAACTGCGGCGTTGCGCGTGCTGCGGTGCGGTGGAGGGCCTGCCGCACCATGACCGTGGCTTCGGCTACCTCATCGTGAAGATGCGACGGAGCCGCCTGCGTAAGCGGCTCGAATGCCAGTTGTGCAACGCGGGGGCGGCGGCGCTGCGGCGCGAGGAGCGCCGGAACCCGAAGCTCTACAAGCGGCACTAGGAAAGCACTCCATAGGGCGGGCCGCACAGGTGGCCCGCTCCGGTGGGATATTTTCCCAGAGGTGAAAGGCAGACATGATAGACCGAAACATTTGGATCGTTGAGGAGCATGAACCGGAGAGCCAGTATCCGGTGTGCGTCCTGGGGGCCTACGCCAGCTTTGAAGCTGCCGAAGAGGCCGTGAAGGTTCACCGGGCGGCGAACCTCGCCGAGATGGCGGCGGGCCAGCGGGCCGAGCGGGACGAGACGGAGCTGTGGTGGGAGATCGAGCCGGTCAACTTCGAGGACAACGCGCCAGGCGAACGCCAGGCCGCCGCGGGGGCGCCGTCGCCGGAGCCACAAGAACAGGCGGCTGCTCCGGTCGCCGCACAGGCGGGTCTACCGGACCCGGTCGGCTTTCGCTTCTGGTGCCCGCAGTGCAAGAAGACCGAGTACATCGACGTGTCGGCAACCATCTGGGTGCGGATCACCGAGAACAGTCTGGATAACGTCCAGACGGACGCGGATGAGTCGATGGATGGTTCCCACAATTGGGATGACGACGCAGCGGCTACCTGCTGCAACTGCGGCTTCAGCGGCACGGTGAACGACTTCGATCATGACGAGGTGTCCGAGGCGATGCGCGATCTGGTGGCGGCGGGCATCGCGAGGAAAGTGACGCCGGAGGAGATGTGGTGGGATGCGGAGCGGCTGCGGGGGATTCGCGCTTTTGTGTTGAACAAGGAAGAGGTGAAGTGATGGTGACGATTCGAGAGTTGAAGGACTGGTTGGCGAACGTCTGGCATGAAGACGGCGGCGACGGGATGATTGCCATCGACGAGGGCGGTCTGTCGCTGGTGGTGGTGGGCTCCGATCCTGAGCAGTACTACGAAGTGGGCGGCGACGATTACGATGCCGAGGATCTGTGCGAGGCTTGCGGGCGCGTGAGCCTCGACTGCTCGAAAGACCCGTGCCCGCAGGTGATCCATGATCGCGGCGAGTGCGGCGATGAACACGGGCGGGAATCCTGCCCCATTTGCGAGAAGGAAGCGGAGGTGGCGGTATGAAGCGGGGGGCTACGGCCCCCCTTCCGCCGGCCAAGAAGCGGGGCCGCAAGCCCGGCGATCCTACCAACGCCGGGCCGGGCAAACTGGGATTGAGCGTGCCGTGCTGGTGGGGCTGCGGCGAACTGGTGTACGGCGGCACGCTCCGGCCGCACTGGGCGAATTGCCCGAACCGGCCGGACAGGCGGCGAACTTGATCACCTACGGCAGCGTGTTCAGCGGGATCGGGGGGCTCGACCTTGGCCTCGACCGGGCGGGTATGATCTGTCAGTGGCAAATCGAAAAGGACGAGTACTGCCGCCGCGTGCTGGCGCGGCACTGGCCGGGAGTGAATCGGTATGACGATGTTCGAAGGATCACAGGCGGGGAGCTTAGACCAGTCGATCTCATGTGCGGCGGATTCCCCTGCCAAGACCTCTCACAGGCGGGACGCAAGGCGGGCCTCGAGGGCCCTCGCTCGAGCCTTTGGTTTGAATTCGCCCGCCTTGTTGGGGTACTTCGACCCAGGTACGTTCTTATTGAGAACGTGTCAGGCATCCTTGTTCCAGGAGCACTTTCCCGAGTGGTTGGAGGTCTGGCCGAACGCGGGTATGTGGGATCTTGGATCAGTCTCCGAGCTTCTGACTTCGGAGCCGCTCACCTCCGCAAGCGAGTCTTCATTGTGGCCTACCGCAGTGTCGACGGATTCGGAATCGGCGGCGCGCGGGACGACGACGACGGGGATCGCGCATCCGGGCGTGTCGCTGACGGACACGATCTCGAACTGGCAGACGCCGGGGACCGACAGCTTCCGTTCGCGCGGGGGAGAGCGGAAGGAGGAGATGGGCCTCGACCAGCAAGCGCGGTACTTCCCGAGCCCTGCGGCACGGGACTACCGGACGCCGAACAAGCGCACCTACCAGGAGCGGGGAGGGCGCACCAAGGGCGAACAGCTCCAGAATTTTGTGGAGCATTCGCTCCCGGCCCCAACGATCCCAGATGGGAGCGAATCCTCGCCGAGCGGCCAGATCTCGCACCGGCTCTCCCCAAGATTCGTCGAGTGGCTGATGGGCTTCCCTCCGACATGGAGCGAGCTATGAGCGAGCGCTCGAAGCGGCTGGGCCGGTTGGGCAACGCGGTGGTCCCGCAGATCGCGCAGTGGTTGGGAGAGCGAATTCTGGTTTTCGATCAGGAGAGGAGTTAAGCCATGCCATCGACACCGGCCCAGCGCCAGCGTGCCGCCGAGAGAAAGCGCCAAGCCGCGGCGGTCCCGTCCGAGGAGGAAGTGGCTCATCCGCGGGACTGCGGCTGCGAACGCTGCCAGCCCCGGCCTCTTCCACAGGCGGCGGATTCACAGGCGGATGACATGGTCCGGGGCGACCCGCCTCCCAGTTTGCCCTGGACGTCCGATTGGGGTTGCGCGGTGTGCGGGCGCAGCCTGCAAAACTGCGAGTGCGACCGGTGAAGCCGGAGACGGCGAAGAAGCTGTTCATCTGGACGATGATGGCGCTCTACTGGATCGTGAGCTTCATCATCATCTTCACCGTGACGGGCACGGGGAAGTAAGCACCCACGGGCCCGAGGCCGCGCCGGGCTCGATCACTTCGAGCATGGCCCCGAGCTTCAGGCGGTCCAGTTCGCGCCGGGCCATGAGGCGCACGAGCTCCGGGTCGTTCGTTGACAGCGACAGGTGCCCGAGCAGCAGGTACTGGGTGCGGTGCGTCATGTGCTCCGAGATCCACGCACAGGCGGCTTCGTTCGATAGGTGCGTCTTCAAAATACGTTCCTTCAATTTGTAGGCATACGGGCCCGCGCGGAGCATATCCGGGTCATGGTTGGCCTCCAGCAAAACCAAGTCCGAGTCGGCGATGTAATCGGCGAGGTCGCCGCCCAGCACACCCAAGTCCAGAGCGAACGCAGCCCGCACCTTGCCCACTTGCACGGCAAAGCCGAGCGGTTCGCCGGTATCGTGCTCGACGGCGAAACTCTCGCACTGGATCTTGCCCACTTCCCAGCGGCTCGACTGGTTGATCTCGCGGAACCAGTGGTGGACCGGGATCACGTTGCCCATATCCATCCAGGTCGAGTAAGAGCAGTAGACCGGCACGAGGCGGCCGCCCCGGCGCCAGCGGCGGATGAGCGTGGGAAGGCCGGCGCAGTGATCAATGTGCGGGTGAGTCAGGAGCACGGCGTCGATCTCGTCGACGTCCTCGCCGATCGCCTTGAGGCGGGTGGTGGTGTCGAGCAGCGAGAGGCCCGCGTCGATCAACAGGCGGGTGGTGCCGTCCGACACAAATGTGGAATTGCCCGCGCTACTGGTGGCCAGTACGGCGACTTTAAGCTGGCCTGCAGGGCTCGAACCCGCATTCCCCACCAAAGGTGAAGTGCTGTTTTCGTCTCGTTCTGACGAGTCTCTCTGGAGCGTTAGCTCCTCGCCGGTTATCACGCCGGTTGCATCAAGGCCAGCCATTTATTATCACCTCGAAAAAAAAAGGGCAGCCCACGAAGGTCCGGGCTGCCCACTAGTTGTGTTGTTAAGAAATCTCCCTGGAGGAGGAGATGGTCTATCCTACACCCGGCTGCGGCGTCGGACTATGTACATGCCGATCAGGCCCGCGCCCATCAGCCCGTAGGTGGCAGGCTCCGGCACATCGTCGCAAGTGCCATCGACGCAGAAGGGATCAACGCCGGGTCCGGCGTAGAACTGATCGATGAGGCTGATCGTTGCGTAGCCGAGGCCCTCGCTATCCGAGCCCACCAGGAAGATGTCCTTAACGATGCGGAGATCGCGATAAGGGGCATCCAGAATGGCTACATCCGCCAGCGGGCCGCCGGGGGCATCAACCTGAGCCTGTCCTGCGACATGGAGGAAGGGCACGGTGCCGAGGACGGTCTCGACGACTTGAGCAAAGCTCTGATCGCCAACGACGGCCCCGTTAAAGAGCAATCCAACCCCACCGATAGCCGGAAACAACGGATTCACCGAAATGTCGTAGGCGATCAGGAAGTCAGAGGAAGCAAAGCCGCCGTTGCTGAGAGCCGTGAAACCACCGGCAAAGCGGATCTGATTGCCGACCAGGGACACGTCGATGCCGGACGCATCGAGCGGCGCACAAACTCCAATTCCACCGCAAGTGCGAGTGAAGGCGAAGTCATCAACAGTGATATAGGAATTGGAAAGCGAGCCGCCGGCCACGAGAACCGAAAGTAGAGTCGCCGAGAGATTACCTACGCTGGCAAGAGCCAGCAAGGACGCGAGAACAAGCTTGTTCATGAAATAAACCCTTTCTCCGAAAGCCCTTTCGAACGGGCAGCCGCGCGGTCCTCATCCGAGGAAATGACCAGCGGCTTACAGTTCCAAAGTGTATCGATCCTAGCAGACTCACAAAGCGGCTCATGCCTTTTTTTTGAACTGCGCCGCTTCGGGGCAGGAGGCGAAGTGATTCAGGCCATCGATGTCATACGGAGTGTTGTGGCCGGAGTTGTGACGGACCCAGGTGATCGCCGCTCCGCAGCCCTTGCAGCGGCCAGGAGCGCCGACATTCTTCAGGAGCGCGGCCATCCGTTTGCACTGCTCGGCGAATTGCCTTTCGAGATCCTCAAGCATGGTTCAGCCTCATGTGCCGGGAGTAGCGCGAGACGCTGACGAGCGCACCGCATACCTCGCATGTGACCTTGCGCGCCGGGCGGCCCACGCCGCGGTGCAGCAGCGGGTAGCCGATCCGCTTGCGCAGGTAATCGCTCATGGAGAGTTTCAGCTTCTCGGCCTTGGCGAGCATCTCTGCTTTTTCGTCGGCGTTCAATTTCATCACTATCTGTGGCATAAGTTCAGCCCCTATCTTAAACACCATTATGTTGCTATCGCAATAGTGGTTAGCGTACTATTTGCTTGAGGTGAACGCAATTGAATACCAATTCAAGCGAGCAGCAGTATCAGAAGACCACCGAAACGCTGGTCGAGACGATCAAGAAGCTCATCCCTGGAAACCCGCAGATCCTGGCGATGAATAGCGCCTGGGATCTATTCAAAGTGCCCGGCTTCAAGATCGACGACGGGCCGAACGGGCCATCCTACGCTCAGGCGGCGTGGGCTCTCAGCAAGGCGCAGCATGATTGGCGGCTGGAGGTGGCTAATGAACCCCAGCCTTGAAACGCTGAACGCGAAGAGCAGCCGGGAGCGGTACGCGAGCATCTGGCGCAACTACGACGGCGAGATGACCGCCGCCGGGATTCAGTCCTACGTCGCCGAGCGCCGGGACGCGGGCTATGCGCCGGCCACGGTGAACCTGCACTTGTCGGCCTTGAAGTTCCTGGCGCGCGGAGAGGCTCCGGCCGCCGAGCGGGCGGCGATTGCGGCCATCAAGTCCCTGCCGGTGCGCGGCGTTCGCATGGGATCGTGGCTCTCGCTGGGCCAGTTGACCGAACTCCTCACGCCGGAGCCCGGCCTGGCGGGCCTTCGCGACCGGTGCCTGCTGGCGCTGCTCGCCGGGTGCGCGCTCCGCAGGGGAGAGCTCGCATCTCTCCAATTTGCCCACGTCCAGCGCCTGGACGGGCGGCTGGTGCTCCTCGACCTCGTGGGGAAGGGCCGCAGGGTACGGACGGTTCCCATCCCGTCCTGGGGCATTCTGGCGCTAAAAGAGTGGCAGGCCGCCGCCGGTATATATACCGGCCCGGTCCTCAGGCGGGTCTGGCGCGGCACGGTGGGCGAGGAAGGGCTGACCGCCGACCACATTCACGCCATCGTGAAACAGGCGGGTGCGCGGATCGGCGTGCCCCAACTTGCACCGCACGATCTCCGCAGGACATTTGCGCGGCTGGCTTTGAAGGGCAAGGCCGACTTGTCCCAGATCCAGTTGACGCTCGGCCATAGCTCGGTGGCGGTCACCGACAGGTATCTGAACAGCACGGTCGATCTCGAGAATCCGGCCTGCGATGCAATCAAACTATGCCAATAAACATGGAAACTCTCCCCGCGCGCATGCGCTCTCTGAAGCTGACCGACAAGGGCATTCCCATTCCCTGGTTCGTTGCCTATGTCGATGGCAAACCCGAGTTCCGGGCGCTCGACAACCAGAAGTTCATCAGCGCCATCAAGCGGCGTCTGTGCTGGGTCTGCGGCGAGCCGCTGGGCGTCTGGAAAACCTTTGTGGCCGGGCCCATGTGCGGCGTCAACCGGACGTCGAGCGAGCCGCCATCGCACCAGGAGTGCGCGCTCTGGTCGGCGCAAAACTGCCCGTTCCTCTCGAACCCGAAGATGGTGCGCCGCGAGGACGAGCTCATCAACAACGAGCAGATGCGCGAGAACGTGGGCGGGATGGGGATCACGCGCAACCCAGGCGTGGCCATGCTCTGGCTCACCCGCGAGTACGAGGTCTTCAAGACCGAGACGGGCCCGCTCATCCAGATGGGCGAGCCGCATGAGGTGGTCTGGATCTGCGAGGGCCGGCTGGCGACCAGGGCCGAGGTCCAGGCTTCAATCGACAGCGGCCTGCCGATCCTCGAAGCGGTGGCCAGGACCGAAAAGGGCGGGATGGAGGCGCTGCACAAGGCTGTGGCCCGGTTTGAGAGGTGGCTACCCGTATGAGCGCCATCATCCAGCCCGGCAAGAACATCCAGAAGAACCGGGTCGACGCGATCGAGACGATCCTGACGTTTCTGTTCATGTGCGAAAGCGCCAACGACGATATCGACGCCCACGAGTGGAAGTACGAGTGCCCCGAAGGCTATCAAACGATGAAGAAGTTCTTCGACTTCCCCCTGTCGCACTTTGACGGTGCCGAAGCCTCCTGGCTCTACGAGTCGCTGCGAGGGATGCAGAACCACGAGAAGCTGTACTACATTCCGACCGACCCGAAGGAGCAGGAGGAGTTGCGCCAACTGCCGATCAAGTGGGACGCCTGCCAAGCCACCTACTACGACGCGATTCCGGACGTTTACGACGACGTGAAGGCCACCTACCTCATGTCGCTGCGGCGCGTGAGGGAAGTCCCGCTCAAGGTGGTCCGGGGCTTGTTCCGGCTCCGCTCCTCCAAGGTGGTCGAACAGGCGATCGCGCACCTGTTCAACAACGGCACATACCGTACCACCCGCCAGTTTTTGCAGTATTTCGGGGGCACTTGGCACATCGTGGCCGCGCCGTTTGAATTTGAAAAGCCGGTGCCGCTCGACGAAGAAGAGAACATCTCACTGCTCGGGTTCAAATCGATGTCGTTCACCAACGAATACGAGTGGTACGTCAACGTGGGCTACAACCGGGCGGTGATGCCCACTATCGCGATTGGGACCGATCCGCTCGGGGCCAAGGAAGTCTTCAAGCTGCGCGACATCCCGCCAGGCCGCTCGCGCCGCGAAGCCCTGCGCAACTGGGTCTCCGGCCACTGGCGGCAGGCGCGGCGCGAGGAAAACCCGGAGACCTACATCTGGCCGCACTTGCGGGGCGCTGAAGAGTTTACCTGGAATGGCCTCTACTGCAAGATTCAGCCGGCCCCTTATGACTTACGGAAGGCCGCGGAGTATCAAAAGATCAGGGAGGTGTCGCATGCTCGGCCGAAGATGTGAGAAGTGCGGGAGGATCGGGCCCGCGTGGATGTCCTGCCCGCACTGTCTGCCGGTCAATGCGCCGGAACTGCTGCGGCGGCACGCCAACCGTCACGCCGGGCGGCATCAGAATTGGAACGCCGTTCGCCGCATACCTGTGTAGAGCACCGGGACGGACAGGGGAAAGAAAGTTAAATCCCTGCCCGGCCCGGCGTCTGCATCAACCAGAAGTGTCCTCAAACAAACCAACCACTACTACGACAGGAGAACCCCATTATGGCAGAGAAGACCGAAGCCCAGCGCGCAGCGCGGCGGGCCTACATGAAGAAGTACACCGCGCGCAAGCGCAAGGAAGCTCTCGCGGTGGCGAGGGATAACGAGATCGTCGAGATGGTACACGCTAATGTGCCGGATAAGAACTCCGCACTCGTCAAGGCACGGGCGGCACTGGCCGAGAAGCGGGCGGCGGCGCGCAGACCGAAGAGCAGGCTCGCCTACATGATCCCCCGCCTCGTCGACCTCACCTTGGCGCTGCGCAAGGCCGGCTGCCGGATGGCCATCTGCACGTTCACAGACGGCTCGAAGATTACTTTGCGGTAGAGTGTGACCGGGGGGAGTTGCCCGTCCCATCGCGATGGGCCATCGCTGACACCTTGGCCTGTCACACGAGGCAACTCCCCTGAACTTCACGAGGCCCTGGCCGTTCTGATCGCAATGATCCGGTCGTCCTGCATGGCCTTGAGGACCGCCTGGGTATCCGGGCGCGTCCATACCTTCCCCTCGCGCTCGGCGAGAAACCTCTGGATCGAAACCTTCTCAGGCGGCTTCCGTTTCATACCGGCTCCATCTGCTCTGCCTGAGCTTGGGAGATCTTCTCGATCACTTCCTTCGCCTTATGATCCACCTCGAATGGCTGTTCCCCTGTCCCCCGCACCCAGATCTTCGCCGACTCCCCTTGGCTGGATTCCCAGGACTCCATCACCACGGCGATATCGTTCACCGCCACAAGTAACTCATTCCCCCCTAAGGTCTTAAATCTGATCAACGGATTAATTTTGTTCATTCTTCTGGTTCCTTTTCACAGTCTCTAGCAAGGTTTTCAAATCTTGCATACTCTTTTTTGAACAGCAGTTGCACCGTACCGGTGGGCCCGTTGCGCTGCTTGGCGATGTTGACCTCGGCTTGGCCTTTCAACTCCTCATCATGTGGTTTGTACCACTCTGGCCGGAAGGCAAACCAGACCATATCGGCATCTTGCTCCAGGCTCCCCGATTCACGGAGGTCGCTCAGTTGGGCCCGGTGGTTCCCGCTCACGCGCGTGTCGACGGCGCGGTTCAACTGGGCGAGCGCGAGCACCGGCACCTGGAGGTCTTTTGCCATGAGCTTAAGGCCCCGTGAGATGCCGCTTACTTCCTGGTTACGGTTCTCGCCCTGGCCGCCCATGAGTTGGATGTAGTCGATCACAATCAGGGCTAGATCCCTGTTTTCTTTCAGCCGTCGGCCACGGGCGAGCATATCGAAAACGGTCATACTCGATCGATCTGTCATAGGCACCGGCCAGTTAGAGATCAAGGCCGAGGCAGCCTGTACGCGCGTCCGTTCTTCCTTGTTCAGGTATCCGAGCCGGAACCGCTGGATATTAACCCGGGCCTCTGCGCAAATCATCCGCATGAGGAGTTGTTCGTTCGACATTTCGATCGAGAAGACGGCAACAGTCCTGGGGGGCTTGGCATATCCTGCCACATTAGCCACGATGTTCATGGCGAGCGCCGACTTCCCCATCCCTGGACGGCCGGCGAGGATCACCAGATCGCCTGGATAGAGCCCGGCGGTCATCTCGTCGAGCCGGTGGAAGCCGGTCTTCAATCCCTTAGCGTGCTTGGATGGGTCCAGGAACGCGCTGTAGCCGCCCGGGTACGCTTCCATGACCTGGAGCGGATCGAGCATATCCCCAGAGCGCCCGCCTTCGTCCAGGGCCAGGATGGAACTCTCGGCCCCCTTCAGGACCGCCGCGGCCGGTTCGTTGTCCATCAACGCCCGGTCGATGATCGATTGCGCCTGCAGTATTAGTTGCCGCTTGAGCGATTTCTCCTTGACCGTCGAGATGTAGTTCTCGAGGTTCACGATCCTCGGCATGTTGGTGTCGAGCGAGTCGAGGTAGCCGGGCCCCAGACTGGTCAGTTGCCCGATATCTTGCAGGCGGCGCCGGATCGTCACGCGATCAACGCCTATCCCCTCCTGGTTCAGCAGGAGCATCACCGCGAAGATCCGGCGGTTGGACTCCACGCTGAAGTCCCCGGCCCGAAGCGCCGAGCCCGCGATCGCCAGGGCCGCTGGGTCGACCAGAATGGCTCCCAGGATGATTTCCTCCTCGTCCGGGGCGGCTGGCAGGCCCCTATCGAACACGAGCTCCCGCATCAGTCGTCCTCCTCCTTTTCCCGTTTCCACTTTTCGACCTTGGCGGCTTCCTCCGCCGCCGCCCGCAGGATCTGCTCGTCATCGAACCCGGTGAGTAGCGGGTTTATGCCCTCGTCGTCGTAGCGGCCATCCTTGAGCCACTTTCGCGGGTGGAGGACTTGTCGAGGTGTCCGGGCATTTGCCTCGGCGAGGAGTCGCGGCCCCTGGCGCTTGGCGGCTTCGATGATCCGGCGGCAGTGCGCCTCGTCTTTGACTTGCCGGTCCCACTCGGCTTTGGCGGCTATTTTGCCGATCTTCTCCCAGACGATTGACCAGAAGTCGTCGAACAGGATGTCTCGCTTCCGCTTCTTGGTTTCCGGTTTAGGGACCACCTCCGGCTCAAGCGCCTCCGGCGTTTGAGCAAGGTTCTGGTTCTGAATACTCTTCTCTTCTTTCTTCTTACTTCTTATTTCTTTATTGGTGGCCGGTTTCGTGACGTCCAAGTGGCCGCTAAGAGGCCGACTTGAGGCCGGTTGAGTGGCCGCTAAGAGGCCGGTCTCCTTGTTACCGTTCTGATAAATATCAAAGTTTACAACGGTATACAGAGTAGATTTGGTGGCCGCTTTCGTGACGATCATGTGGCCGGTTTCGAGCGCTGCGAGTGCTCTGCGAGTGGCCGCTCGAGTGACGCCCACTTTTAGCGCGATTTGGGCTGATGTGGCGACGAAGGATCCCACTGGAAGATCGATCTCCGCACCGTCGAATTTGTACTTGCGCGGCTTCCAGTTGGCCCTGAACAGGCAGTCTAGGAACACCTTCAGGTAGGCAGGCGGGTATTGGGTCCAGATCGGGTTGTCTTGCAGGCTACGGTACAAGGCGATGTACCCGCGAGACAGGTTGTCTTCGTTCACACGTCCCCTTTACAGGCTCACCGGGGGCGTGAAATGTAAAGGGTCACTTCACGCCAGATCCCGGCAAATTCCGTTCGTACGAGCCGGTAGCTACCCGCCTCGCGTTCTTCGAACGGACAATCCTAACGCTTACACACCCGGTATTGCAAGGGGTTGGCCGTTATTTACGATCAAGCACACGGCGCAGAGCTTCGGCAGCTTCGACCTCCTGCTGGAGCTCTTCCCGTACCTCGACCAGCCGGTCGGCGGCGTCCTGGATGCGGCTGTGCAGCTTGCGCGTAGTGACGCTCTCGATCGAGATGCAGTCGGCGGCCCAGTCTAGGCAGGCAATAGCCTCGCGAACGCGGTTAAGTAGTTCTGTTTGTTCCATATGTCAACCTGTCGTTGTCATGGCGACTTTTGCCAAACGGGAGTCGACGGCCTCCCGGAGAGTGGCGTAAGTCTTCTCTCCGGCGAGCATCTCTTCGCCAGGCGGGAGGTAGACGATCATGGCCTGATCGCCCTGCATGTGCCAGCTTTTCTTCGTCCAGGCCAGCTTGCGGAAGCC
>Ga0210380_10000658_pt1 | contig 14903 bp, 16 predicted proteins | sample PLM4_5_coexredo_FD_155476 | JGI IMG/M metagenome (GOLD analysis project Ga0210380, IMG submission 155476) | Groundwater sediment microbial communities from an aquifer in East River, Colorado, USA - PLM4_5_coex redo | ecosystem: Environmental > Terrestrial > Soil > Riparian zone | place: USA... | reverse complement strand
AAGATTCGGCTAGTGGGTCAACGCATACACGATGACGTTGATGCCGAGCGCGTAGCCGTCGGGCGAGAACTGCTGGAAGAAGGCGGGGTCGTCGCCTTCACGCTCCCACGAATCCGAAATGTCGGTGTTGTGCGTCATCACCGCGACGATGCGGCCGTGCGTGTCGCGGACGGCGCGCAGATGCGGCACCGCGGATTCTTCGCCGCGTTCGGAGGTGTTGGCGCCGCGGCTAGCCCGCCAGAAGCGGATGTTGCTCACCTGCGTCACCTTCTTCACCTCGAACTGCGAATGAAACAGCGGGTCGGTGAGCGGCACGTCCTCGATGCGGTACTCCTCGGGCGGCAGCACCTTCGCAAACTCCTGCGTCCACTGCTCCCATGCGGCGTCGCCCCAGAAGTCGTCTACCCAGAGGAAGCCGCCCTTCTCGAGATACAGCCGCAGGCCCGCCGCCTCTTCGGGCGCGAGCCCGATGGTGCCGACGTCGGACGCCATCACGAACGGGCAGTCGAACAGGGCCGGGTCGGTGAGCCGCACGAGCCATGAATGCGGCACGTTGCTGCCCGGCTCGCGGCTGATGTGCGTCTTCGTCAGTTCGGCCATACGCATCAGCAGATGGCGCTCACCCCACGGATAGTCGGTGCGCCATCCGGCGCCGCTCGGTTCGCGGCGCACGCTCGTGTAGAGCATGTGGCAGGCGGTCAGGTTGCGATCCGGCCACTCCTTCGGTGGCAGCTCCGCGGGGTCGCCCTGTTCGCCGCGCAGGCCGCCAAGCCCCTCCATCGTGCGGCCGAAGCCCCGGCGGCCAAACTGGCCGTAGGCATAGCCGCTCGTGCCCAACACCGCGAGCACTATCAGGATCACGAATCTGCGCGTCATCCGTTTCACCGTGGCGCCAACCTTCGGCCGTAGTCTTTCATATCCTGGCCGATCTCCGCGAGCCAGAGCACCGATTTCTCCGTTTCGACACATCTGGCTGGCAAGGAGGGCCAGCTGATGTTCCCATCAGTGAGAGAGACGACGATTCGCACGATGTTTACGACGTTGACCGCCGCGTACGCCCCGATCCTGGCTACGCTCTTCCCCCGGGCCGCGATAGCTGGTGTCGTCCGCCTGGGAAAGTAGTTCGCTCCGCGTTCGAAGCTCACGCCGGGCCGGTCGTCGGCACGTGGCGCATGGGTGAGGCGTGGTGAGTTACAGACTTGACACGACCGGCAGCATCCATCATCCTCCGGCCTCTCGGCACCTGCGCCCGGCAACTCCTCATCGATCTCGAAACAGGGAGGCGATATGAACCGCAGACTATGGATGCTCCTGGTCGGTCTTCTGCTGGCGCTCAAGGGCGTGCCGGGGATCGCGCAGGAACCGGATGCCCGAATGCTCGTACAGACGGCGCTCAGGGCGATGGGCGGCGAGAACCTGAAGTCCATCACGTACTCGGGGACTGCGGGCTACGTCGCCAACGCGGGCCAGAACTATTCGCCCGCCAGTGACTGGCCCGCGAATCAGATCGTCAGCTACACGCGCACCCTCGACTACGAGGCCCGCTCGTCGCAGACCGACTACACGCTGCGGCAGGGCACGGGCCAGGGTGGACCCGCGGGGGGCGGCAACGCGCCAACCGTCACGACGCCGCTCGCCGGTGATCAGCGGACCGTCCAGATGGTGGTCGGCAACGTCGCCTGGAACATGAACGGCACCAACGTCGTGCCGGCGCCGGCCGACGCCGAGCAGCGGCAGCTCGAGGTGTGGCTTACGCCGCATGGCTGTCTGAAGGCAGCGCTCGAACCGAACGCCAGCCCCATGGTCATCACGCGCAACGAGCAGGGCAAGGGCCGGATCCGGGCCGTCGTATTCATGGTCATGGGCAAGTACCGCGTGCAGTGCGGCATCAACGACCAGAACCTCGTGGAGCGGATTCAGACCTACTTTCCCAACCCCGTCGTCGGAGACCTGTACTACGAGCTGGTGCTCACCCAATACAAGAGCATCAACGGGATCATGTTCCCGTCGAACTTCCACGCCCACCACGACCTCGATGACGACCTCGAAGGCGAGGGCGTGAACGTGAGCGGCGGGCACAACCAGTTCGGTCTCACCGTCTCCAACGTGCAGGTAAATCCGACCACGCCCGCGCTGACCGTGCCCGACGCCGCGCGCACCGCGACCGTGCAGCCGGTTCGCGTCGAATCGCAGAAGGTGGCGGACGGATTCTGGTACGTCGGGGGCGGCACGCACTCCAGCATGGCCGTCGAGTTCAATAACTTTGTCACCGTCATCGAGGCGCCTCTCAACGAGGAACGATCGCTGGCGGTGATCGCCGAGGTGAAACGCCTCGTCCCGAACAAGCCGATTCGCTACCTGGTAAGCACCCACCACCACTGGGATCACCTCGGGGGCGTGAGGGCCTACGTTGCGCAGGAGGGCGTGACTATCGTGCTGCAGGAGGCGAATCACTCGTACTACGCCGAGGTCCTTTCGGTGAAGCCGTGGATGCTCAAGCCAGACCGTCTCGCGCTCGCCCCGCCCGAAGAAGTCGCTGAGGGCTACACGTTCGAGAAGGTGGGCCAGAAGTACGTGCTGACCGACGGCACGAAGGTGATGGAGATCTACAACGTGCAGGGACTCGCGCATGCCCAGGGCATGGTGATGGCGTATCTCCCGAAGGAGAAGATCGTCGTTGAAGCGGACCTGTTTACCCCGCCCGCGCCGAACGCGGCGCTGCCGGCCGCGCCGACGCCGGCCAGCCGCACGTTCTACAACAACGTGCAGCGGCTGAAGCTCGACGTCACGACGATCGCGCCCATCCACGGGGGCCGCGTGTACCCGTGGGCCGACTTTGCGAAGTTCGCCGGCGGCGGTACGAACTAGGACCTCGGAGACAGGGGGAAGGGGGGAAGGGAAGACGGGGGGACTAGGTGAGTCTCCTTCCCCTTTCCCCCTATCTCCTGTCCTTCTCCTCCCGCTGATGCGTGTGCGTGTGGTGATGCGGGCCCTGCGCGTGATCGTGCAGCGCGTGCCCGTGGTCGTGGTCGTGCATCAGCTCCTTGGGCACGTCGGGAAACAGTTCGCGCGACGTGGGCGCACGACCGCCCGTCCATTCCACGCCGCCCTGCTTGCGCGCGGCCGAGAACAGATCGTCCCAGGTGAGCGTCGCGGGATCGCGCGCCACCTCCAGTCGCTGGGCCAGCGCCGCCAGCACCAGCTTGCGAACGCGCCGGCCGTCCCATCCCTCGCAGAGCGCAGCCAGTTCCGCCAGTCGCGCGCTGTCGTCGGCCAGGGGCAGCAGCGCCGGCCACTGCACCGCCAGCTCACCGAGTGAGTGCGCCAGGATGCGCGCAATCGTGTCGCGATCCGGCAGCAGGAAGCGCATCACGAGATCGGCCCGAGAGAGAAACGCCTCGTCCACGGCTTCGATGAAGTTCGTCGTCGTCACGAACAGCACCGTGGGGAGCGACTTCGCGACCTCGTCGATCCCGAGCAGCACGGCGTCGGTGGCGCGGTGCACGTCCACGGGGTTGGCCTCGAACGAGGCGGTCGATCGACGCACGGCAAAGCTTTCGACCTCGTCGATGAGCACCACGGTGAACGGGCGCCGCGCGGCGATCTCGGGGATGGTTTCGGTCAGGAGGCGCGTCACGTTGCGCTGGCTCTCGCCCAGCATGTCGCTTGGAAACGCGTGGGGGTTGATCTCGATCAAGCACGTCGCGCCCTGCCGCGCGAGCGCCAGCGCCGCCACCTGCGCCAGGCCGCGCGCCATCGTCGTCTTGCCGGTGCCGGGCGGCCCCGCCAGCACGATGAGCCCGTGCGGCAGGCCCGACAGCATCGACAGCTTGCGGCCGTGCCGCAGGACGAGCAGGGCCTGCGCGAGCAGTCGTTCCTTCACCTCGCGCGGGACGATGATGGCGTCCCAGTCGCGGTCGTGATGATCGGCCGGCAGGACGTGCATCGAGAGCACGCCGGGCGGGAGCGCCGAGCGTGGTGGCTCCATCACTCGCCCGGACGCTTGTCGTCCGGCCACTGAATCTGCGAGATCTCCTGCGCCGAGAGCAGCGTGTCTTCCGCTTCCTCGAACAGCACCATCGGGTCCATCAGCGTGCGCATCGTCTCGAGCAGCGAGTCGAACATATGGACGCGCACCAGACGGCACTGGTTGACCGGGTCGTCGTTGAAGTGCTGGTGCCAGAGAAAGTGGTCGACGATGATCAGGTCGCCTTTCTTCCAGCGATGGTGCTGGCCCTGGTCTGGCGCGATGCCCAGGAAGCTGTGCCCGTAGCCTTCGACCACGTAGAGCCAGGCTTCGCCCGGGTGGCGGTGCAGCGACTGCGTCTTGCCGGGCGCGAACTGGATCATCACCTGCGTCAGACCAGACGCCTCGTTGCCGATCGCGCGATCGTTGAGAAACTTCGTGCGCGTGCCTCGAGGCGTGGCCAGGATTTCCTGCTCGTCGTACGGCGTGTGGATGCGGCCCGAGCGGCGCTTCTTCGTCTCCTGCGCGAGACGGCGGAGCCGACGCGCGTACGGATCGTCGCCGGGAACGCCGCCCGAGAACGCGGGCCGCGGCGGCAGGCTCGCGAACGGCTCGTGGCCGGCATCCTCGATGAGGCTCATGCCGAGCGTCCACAGCGTGGGCTCCGACGAGTAGCTCATGAAGCGGCCGGGACGATCGCTGTCATTGCCGTGGCGATGCCAGCTCCACGCCGGCAGATGGATCGCGTCCCAGGCCTTCCACTCGTAGCGCACGCCATCGACTTCGGTCCAACCGCTGCCCTCGACCATGAAGAGGATCGCGTCCCACGAGTGGCGGTGCACCGTCGTAGTGGTTCCCGGATCGACTTCGTGCACGAGCGCGTCGAGGCAGCGCGTCGGACGATCGCCGTCCCAACCCATGTACACGCCGCTCCGCAGCCCGCGAGCCGTCGGCACCAGGCGCACGTCCTCCGAGCGGATGACCGTCTGGCGGTACTTGCGCCACTCGTCGATGAACTCGGCCCGGCGCTTCTTCTGGATGTGGTAGTGCGTCGTGAGGGTGTGCGTCTTGGTGGACATGGGAAGGGAATGACGATTAAACATAGAATCGGCGGGTCGGTCAATTTCCGAGACCAGTTCGTGCCCATGCGAGCGTTCGCTCTTGCGTGCCTCCTCGTCGCGTCGCCGGCCCTGGCGCAGGACCCGGCGGTCAATGACGCCGTCTTCACATATCGAGGGGCGGACCGCGATCAGCGCCTGGTCGAACGCGCGAAGCGCGAAGGGCGCCTCGTCCTCTACACCTCGCTCGCGCCCACCGAATCGGGCCCGCTGGCGGCGGCGTTCGAGAAGAAGTACGGCATCAAGGTGGAGTTGTGGCGCGCGCTGTCGAATCAGGTCGTGCAGCGCGCGGTCACCGAGGCGCAGGCGAGGCGGTTCTCCGTGGACGCCGTCGAAACCAACGGCCCCGAAATGGAGATGCTGACGCGCGAACGTCTGCTCGCGGCGTTCTATTCGCCCTTCCTGGCCGATCTCCCACGCGAGGCCGTCCCCGCGCACGGGCGGTGGGTGTCGGATCGCCTCAACTTCTTCGTGGTCGGCTTCAACACGTCCAAGGTGAAGCGCTCCGAGATTCCGGCCACCTACGAGGGATTCGCCGATCCCAGGTGGCAGGGGCGGATCGGGCTCGAAGCCACCGACTCCGAATGGATGGCGACGATCGTCAAGACGTGGGGCGAGGACCGGGGGATGCGGTACTTCCGGCGCCTCGCGGCGATGAAACCCGACGTGCGCACGGGGCACGTGCTGCTGGCCTCGCTCGTGGCTGCCGGCGAAGTGCCGGTCGGGCTCAGCATGTACAGCAGCAACATCATCCCGCTGGCACGCAAGGGCGCGCCGATCGACTTCGTCCCGGTGTCGCCCGTCGTCGCGCGTCCCCAGGGGATCGGCGTGGCCCAGCGCGCGCCGCATCCGAACGCCGCGCTCCTGTTCACCGACTACGTGCTGTCACCCGAGGGACAGCGGCTGTTCGAATCGCTCGGCAGAACGCCGGCCAGCACGCGCGTGAGAAGCGCGCGCGACGCCTTTCCGTTCACGATGATCGATCCGGCGACCGCGCTCGACGAATCGAAGAAGTGGGAGACGCTGTGGAACAGCCTCTTCCGCGGGAAGTGACGGGTGCGGACTCGCCGCGCGCGCGGCCGGGACGGCCGTACGGACCGCGGCGTCTGGCCACACGCCGCGGTCGTCCGTGTTTGTCGGGCTAGAAGCGATACCCGAATCCGAACGTCATCGCATTCGTGTTCAGCGGGTCGGCGCTCAGCGACGACTCGGCCGCGATTCGTGAGTAGCGATAGCCCACGTCGGCCACCCACCGTTTGACCACCGGAAGCTCAACGCCGCCTCCGAACGTGAGCATCAGCGCCGTGCTCGACTGAGGCGCCGCCAGGCTCCCTTCGGACGCCAGCGCCGTGGTCACGTCGGTACCGACGTCGGGAATCGATCCGTCGGGCATCATCCCGCTCGTGAACATGAATTCCTGCGTCGGATTCAATCGGGCCGCGCCGAGGCCGCCCAGCACGTAGGGCCACGCGCGCTTGCTCGCCGGCATTTCGGCGCGCACGCCGGCGATGCCGTACCAGGCGGGCAGCGTGCCCCCGCCAGTCACCCCGAGACCCTCGCTCGACAGCGCGGTCGTTGCGGCGTCGAGTGAAGGCTGAAGGTCGGCTTGCAGATCGGCGAAGTGGCCGATGTTGCCGAAGATCATTGTGTGCCGGGCGATGCGGACGCCCCCTTCGAAGATGGCGTTGCCGGTCGAGTTGCCGCCGGTCCACACGGGCCCGCCGAACGCGCTGAGGTATCCGCCCGCCTTCTCCACGCTGGGTTCCTGTGCGAACAACGGTGGAGCGGTGAGCGCGAGGAGCGTGGCGGCGACGCCGCACGCTTTCATTAGTGGCTCTCTCGTCATGGTTGCCTCCTACGCGACTGTTATGTCGCGCCACCATGAGACCGCGCTGAAAGCGCGATTAAGTTCTCTTCAGGAATTTACGGTCGCGACCTCGACCGCGGAATCAGATCGCGCCGGCCAGGGTGAAACGGAGGTGGAGTTCTTCAGGTGGGGTGAGGGCCGGGATCGCTCCCGGCCCTCGCGAGTCTTGCAGGTCTTACCAGCGCTGGTTGCCGCCGCCGCCCGAGTAGCCGCCACCGCCGCCCGAGTAGCCACCGCTTCGGCGCTCCTGGGGACGTGCCTCGTTGACGGTCAGGCGCCGGCCCTCGAACTCGCGCTCGTTGAGGGTTTCGCACGCCGTACGGCCCTGATTGTCGTCCGCCACCTCGACGAAACCGAATCCCCTGGACTGCCCGGTTTCCTTGTCGCGGACAAGGTGCACCGACGCGACCGGCCCTGTGGACGCAAACAGCTGCTCGAGGCCCGCCTCGTCGGTTTTGAACGACAGATTTCCTACATACAGTCTCATGCACATTCCTTCGAATAGGTTGGAAGCGGCTGGCTTGTGAACCGTCTGGAGCGTGCAGTGACTGGACGCAGGCAGAAACAAACTCGGCGGGAATCCAACGTGACCCGGGAAGTGTAGCACACCGCGCCGCCGCGGCGCGGAACTATGACGCCTTGACCGTCGCGCGCTTCGTCCGCCGCGCTTTAGCCGGCTTGGCGGGGGGCAGCGTGAACGACTCCGCGAGCACGACGCGCGGCGATGAAAATGTGCGCAGGCCGTGGGCGTCGAAATCGATCACGGTGTGGTACTCATTCACGCGATTGACCGTGCCATCTCCGTATTGCGAGTGCGCGACTCGATCTCCGGCTGTGTATTTCAAGATGTCATCTCCGGTGCGGGGTGAGCGGACGCCGCCAACGCGCCCTAGCCAGTGTACCCTTACCCAGTGCCGAACACCAGTCAGCGCTATCGCCGTCTGGTCGAGCTCTCACCCGACGGCATCGTCATCAGCCGGGACACCCGCATCGTGTTCCTCAACCCCGCCGCGGTGCGCCTGTTTGGCGCTCGGGCGCCCGAGCAACTCCTGGGCATGTCGCTCTACGACCTCTTCTCTCCGGAACACCACGCCCACATCCGCCAGCGGATCGAGCAATGGCTGGCGGGCGAGGCGGTACCCCTCGTTGTCGAACGGATCGTCCGGCTCGATGGATCGACGACCGACGTCGAAATCTCGGCCTGCCTGCTCGACGAGCAGGACGGCAACGCGATTCAAGTGATCGTCCGGGACATCGCCGGGCGGACGCGAACCGAGGCTGCGTTGCGCGAAAGCGAAGAGCGGCTGACCCTGGCCTTTGCGGGCGCGCAGGAAGGCGTCTGGGACTGGACGCTCGAGACGGGCGCCGTCGTGTACTCGCCTCGATGGCGGCAGATGCTCGGCTACGACGACACCGAGGTCGAGCCTCACGTGAGCGCGTGGGAGCGCCTGCTCCATCCCGACGACAGGACGCGCGCCGATCAGGTGATCGACAGCGTCGTGCGAGGCGCCACCACCTACGAAGGCGAGTTCCGCCTCCTGCACAAGGCCGGTCACTACGTCCACGTGCTGTCACGCGGGTTTCCCGTCCGTCGGGATACCGACGGCCAGGTGGTGCGCATCGTCGGGACGCATTTCGATCTCACCGAGCGGAAGCAGGCGGAAGAGGCGCTCCGCCGCGCGCACGACGAGCTGGAGGCGCGCGTCCGCGAACGCACCGCCGAGCTGGCACAGGCCAACGCATCGCTGCGCGCCGAAATGAGCGAACGCGAGCGCGCAGAACGCGCGCGACTCGAGCTGCACGCCAGGCTCGTCTTCGCGCAGGAGGACGAACGCCGGAGAATCGCGCGCGAGATGCACGACCAGTTCGGCGAGCAGTTGACCGCGCTCGGACACGGCATCGACACGCTCAAAGCCGCGTGCCTCGAGGACGCCGATCTGTTCAGGCAGGTCGAGGCGCTTGAAGCCGTTGCGCAGCGCCTCGACGAGGACGTCGACCACCTTGTATGGGAGCTGCGCCCCACGGCGCTCGACGACCTGGGCCTGTGCGCGGCGCTCACCAACTACGTGCACGACTGGTCGCGGCGCGTCGGCATTCCGGCGAAGCTGCATACATCCGGGCTGTTGGACGATCGGCTGCCCTCGGAGGCCGAAACCACGCTCTATCGCATCGCGCAGGAAGCGCTCACGAACGTCGCCAAGCACTCGCAGGCCAGGAACGTGGACGTGATTCTCGAACGGCGTCCCGACCACGTGTCGCTCATCGTCGAGGACAACGGCGTGGGATTCGAACAGAGTGAAACAGAGAACCACAGAACCGGCCACGGGTTCGGCCTCCTGGGCATGCAGGAACGCGCGGCGCTCGTGGGCGCCGACCTGCAAGTGGAATCGGCGGCTGGCGAAGGCACCACTATCTTCGTGCGCCTCGCCACCGACCGATCGGGCGGAGTCGTTGACCGTGCCTGAGGCCACCACCCCGCTGCGCGTGCTGCTGGCCGACGATCACGTGACCGTGCGCCACGGGCTCAAGCTGCTCATCGACGATCAGCCGGATATGAAGGTCGTCGCAGAAGCCAGCGACGGCGCCGAGGCGCTTCAGCGCGCCATCACGTTGCAACCCGACGTGGTCGTGATCGACATCTCGATGCCCGGAATGAACGGGCTCGTCGCGACGCGCAAGCTGAAGGAATTGCAGCCCGATGCGGTGATCGTCATCCTCACGCGTCACGGTGACGATGCCTACTTGCAGGAGCTACTCCGGGCAGGTGTCGCCGGCTACGTGCTCAAGCAGAGCGCGTCCACCGAGCTGCTGCAGGCCATTCGCGTCGCGGCGGCCGGACGTCAGTACCTCGACTCTGCACTGACCGCCCGCGTCACGGCCGGGTTCCTCGGCAAAGAGGGCAAGCGGCCGAACAGAGCGACCGCCACGCTGACAGAACGAGAGGCAGACGTGCTCCGATTGATCGCTGCGGGGCACAGCAACAAGGAGATCGCGCTCCGACTCGTACTGAGCGTCAAGACCGTCGAGACCCACAAAGCAAACGCGACGCGTAAGCTCGGCCTGAGCGGCCGCGTGGACATTGTGAAGTACGCCGTCCTGCAGGGATGGCTGAGCAATGCCTGAGCTGGCGACTAGGGATCTTCCCTAGTCCAATCCGCATTTCTCCCGATAGGCCGCTCGCCGCCATCGCGCTAAATTCAGATGGTCGCTGGACTCTTGCTCCCCCGTCGGAGGGTACCCATGGAGAACGCGCCGAAGACGTACACCAGCCTTCCTCAGGCGGTTCCGTCACGCGACCCTGGACCTCGGTCGCAAGAGGATCGGCGCCGTGCGCGCGCTGGATACCTGGAGCTGCTGTCTCTCGGCATGCCGCGCGTGAACTGGCTGCTCATCGGTGGCAACGGCGCCATTGGGAGTCTGCTCGAGATGGTGCCGCTGGATTCGCTGATTCTCACGTGGCGCCCGCGCGAGCCGCTCGCGCTGCCCTCCTCGCCACGGGGCGGCACCGTGCTGCTGCACGACGTCGATCGGTTGACGACAGACGACCAGCAACAGCTGCTCGAGTGGCTGGAACGACCCGCGCGCCGCGCGAGGATCGTGAGCACGACGTCAACGCACCTGCTTCCGCGCGTGCGGGCCGGCGCATTCATCGAGACCCTCTACTACAACCTCAACACCATCTGCGTGGATGTGACCGCCTAGCCCCACGGTCACGCCGTGGGGCCGGGCCCTGATCGGTCACCACATGGGTGTGATTCCCGCCGCGGCAGTACGCAGAACCTCCCACACCCCAACATCGTCGGTCAGATCAGATTTCGGACGTTCGGAGATCGTCTCGAGACCTGACGACAACCCAGCTCTGAATGCGCAATCGTTGCACTCGGCCCTGGGAGGGCAGACCTCTCCCACGCCGCCGTTGCCCAGCAGAGGGAGGATGCCGAACCGATCAGAGACGAGCTGGTCCGGCCGTAACGTCGGCGCGTTGGGTCGGGACGGCCGGGAAGGGCAGCCACATCGTCGCCGAATCATCGGGGATGGTCGGCACGTACTTGCGCGATGGTAAGCTGCACGATAGAGGGAGCTTGCCGCGGGAATGGAGAGAATACGAGCCGCACGCCGCTACCTTCTGGTCTCGCCCTGTCGCGACGAGGCCGAATACATGCGGCGGACTCTCGACAGCGTGAGCGCTCAGACCGTCCCGCCCGCGCTGTGGATCGTCGTGGACGACGGCTCCACGGACGAAACGCCGGCCATCCTGGAGGAGTATCGGACGAAGCTGCCGTACCTCCGTGTCGTCCCTAAGGCGGATCGGGGCCAGCGCGCCGTCGGCCCCGGGGTCATCGAGGCCTTCTACGCCGGCCTGAACATCGTGAACCTCGACCAGTTCGACTACTTGTGCAAGCTCGACCTCGATCTCGACCTGCCGCCACGCTACTTCGAGCGGCTCATGGCGCGCATGGAGTCGGATCCGCGGATCGGGACCACGTCGGGGAAGCCGTGGTTCCGGCGCCCTGGGAGCAGCACGCTGGAACCGGAGCTGTGCGGCGACGAGATGTCGGTGGGCATGACCAAGTTCTACCGGGTCGGTTGCTTTCGCGAGATCGGTGGCTTCGTGCGCCAGGTCATGTGGGACGGCATCGACTGCCACACGGCCCGCACGCTGGGGTGGTTGGCTGAAAGCGTGGACGACGAGGCCATCCGCTTCGTCCACCTGCGCGCGCAAGGGACGAGCCACATCGGGATATGGCGGGGTCGAGTTCGGGCTGGCTTCGGTCAGTACTACATGGGCACCTCACCGCTCTACTACCTCGCCAGCGCCGCGTTTCGGCTGTTCGAGTACCCCGTGCTCATCGGCAGTGCGGCCATGCTGTGGGGCTACGCCAAGGGCGCGCTCACCCGGGCGCCCCGCCACGGCACTCGCGAGTTCCGGCGCTTCGTGCGCCGCTACCAGCATGCCTGCCTCGCCCAGGGTAAGAAGGCCGCCACCGCGGCCCTGAACGCCCGACAGGCCGCAGTCTGGCACGCCCGTCACCCAGACCTGGCCGGCGACGATCGTCCGGAACCGTCACGGCCGGCTGATGGGCTCCTCGGGCAGGCCTCGACCTCCCAGCTCCCGAGCCTGCCGGGAGGCGACCAATCAGGCGTTTGATCGGCCGTTGCCGCGACCAACGCGCTGCTTCAGCACCAACCAGAAGAACTTCGGGTCGCTCAGGAGGTAACGCCTCCAGAGCCGCCCCGGCTCCATGAGTAGCCGGAACAGCCACTCAAGTCCCACTCGCTGCATCCAGACCGGTGCCCTCCGCACCACGCCCGCGGTGTACTCGAAGGTGATCCCGATCCCGACCGTGATCGGAATGCCCAGGCGCGACGAGTTCCGGGCTGCCCACTTCTCCTGTTTCGGGGCCCCCAGCCCGAGAAACAGAATGTCCGGCCGCGCTTCCGTCAGCATGGAGTCGATGCGGGCGCTCTCGGCCGCATCGCGCTCGAATCCGAAAGGTGGCGCGTACACGCCGACAACCTCGAGCCCAGGGTGCGCCCGTCGCATCACCTCGGACGCCGCGATCGCAGCCCCCTGGCGCCCACCCATGAAGAAGACCCGGAACGACCGTTCCGCAGCCAGCCGGCAGATGTCGCCGAAGATGTCGGAACCGGAGAGTTTCTCGCGGATCGGCGTCCCGAGAAATCTGGCCGCCCACAAGAGCGGCACGCCATCGGTGAGCACCAGGGCCGCGTTCCTGTAGATTTCCCGGAACTCCGGGTCGCTCTGGAGGGCGATCAGGTGATCCACATTGGGAGTCACCACCAGCGAAGGACGGCGTTCGCGAACGAGAGCACTGATGCGTTCCAGGGCTTCTGCCCGATCGACGTTGTCGATCTCCACTCCGACGAGATTTACCTTGGGCCTCATTGTTCTCCCGGAGGCAATGGCCCCTCTGTACATCGCTCCGTGAGGAACTGGTCGATGGCCGGCCACAGCGTTTCCTTCTGACGCGCGGGGGCGTCGTGGCCGAACCGGCCGTCGAGCTCGAGGAGACGAGCGCCGGCGAGCCGCGCGAACTCGGTGGCGGGCCCGGGGTTCACGGTCTCGTCCACCTGCGATACCACCACCAGAGTCAGGGCACGGATCTCTGCCGCGGCCCGCTCGAGTGAGCCCCCAAAAGCGGCGGTGACGTCAGTGCTGGCCAGACACTCAGCCTGGCGCGCCTGGTCGACTGGATGGTCACGGAGTGCCCTCAGCGCACCTAACGGTTGTCCGCCTCCCAGCGCCCTGGCCGCCCGACGCAGGCGCGATTCCGCCACCACCGCTCCGGCGCCCTCGAGCCACCGGCACCGCTCCTCGGGCAGGATCCTGGGAGAGGCGACAACGGCCACTGCTCGGTCCATGAACTCGGCGTGGGTGGTGATCCACTGGAAGACCTGCATTCCGCCGAACGAGGTTCCAATCACGGCGCGGAGATGCGTGATGCCGAGCACCCGGGTCAGCAGTCGGTACTGGGCTTCCACCTGGTCGCGGACGGAATACATCGGGAACGCCTGACCGGGCTGGGCCTGGCTGTTCGACGGGGATGTCGAGACGCCGTTGCCGAGGGCGTCGACGGCGACCACGAAGTAGCGGGAGCTGTCGACCATCCTCCGCGGCCCCACGTGGCGCACCAACTCGCCCGAGCGCCCCATGAACCACGGGATCAGGAGCACCGCGTTGGAGCGCTTTGCGTCGAGCCTGCCGAAGGTCCGGTACCCCACGTGGCAGCTCTGAACCGCCTGCCCGTTCTCCAGCGGCAGATCTCCGATGCACGCCACCTGCAGGCGCGGGCCGAACACAGGGGCCACCAGGGCCAACCCTGGTCGCGTTGCCCAAGAATGCCAGTTCACGCGACTACACTGCCAGGCGCGCCATCGTCGCTCAGTGGAACGGGCGACGGTAATCGAGGCGGTAGCGGATGTCGCGGGCGCGATCCCTCTTCTTCACCGCCGGGTTTCCCGCCACCAGCGTGTACGGGTCGACGTTCTTGACCACCACCGCACCCGACGCGATGACGGCCCCCTCGCCCACCGTCACTCCGGGCAGGATCATGGCCCACCCTCCGATGACGACGTTGTCCTGGATGACCACGGGCTTCTTCACCGTGGCGTAGTCGGGGGAGTCGATATCGTGCTGCTCGGTGAGGATGCGTACTCCTGGCGCCACGTCCACGTTGTTGCCGATCGTGAGCGTACCACGTCCGTCCAGGAAGCTGCCCATCTGGATGTTGACGTTGTCGCCGATCCGGATCAGCCACGGCGAGAGCAGCGTCACGGCGCGATGGAGATTGGACCGACCCATCTTGAGTCCGTAGAGACGGCGAACCACGAGGTGCCGGAGCCAGTAAAGAGGAACGCGCCCGAGCAGATGGTTCCAGAGGGACAAGTAGAAGTACCCGAAGAAGTTGACGACGCCCTTGGCGGCCGGGTGGCTGCGTATGCGTTCAAAGAACTGGAACATCAAGTGGCCCCGACCATTCCACCACATTTACACTCCAGCCTTCCGGCTGGCTCGCCGAACCTGCGCCGCTCCCGCTTGCGATGAATCCCGGATCAGCGACGGCCTGGAGGTCAGGGGACGACTTCATGACGATAGAAACACTAGAGGGGGTCGCCAGATTGACGGAATGAACCGTTCTGCGACCCTGACGACCCTCCCTTGGACCGACGCGGCCTTTGGACAGCCACAATAGTTGGTAGCCCCGTCGCGTCCTCCCGGACGGGGTTCCGGCACACGTGGCGCATTCGCCACTTAAACGCCGTTAACAGAGCTGGGGGGACGAATGCAGACATTCTCGCGTGCCCGCTGAGTTCAAGAGTCAGGATGCAGCCCGAGGTCCGGATGACCTCATCACCCAGAGTGAGGGGCTCCGGGTTTTTCGGACCAATCGGAAGGTGAGAGCTGCGGCATAATCCGGCCCATCGGGCC
>Ga0210380_10000657_pt1 | contig 14917 bp, 14 predicted proteins | sample PLM4_5_coexredo_FD_155476 | JGI IMG/M metagenome (GOLD analysis project Ga0210380, IMG submission 155476) | Groundwater sediment microbial communities from an aquifer in East River, Colorado, USA - PLM4_5_coex redo | ecosystem: Environmental > Terrestrial > Soil > Riparian zone | place: USA... | reverse complement strand
TGAAGCTGCCGCGCGGCCTCGACAAGCTCCGCGGCGAGCTCCGTCCGTCGCTGTGGACGCACTTCAGGCCTGACGGCGCCGGCCTGCTGCGAAGCGCGTTGAAAGACGAGAAGGTGTGATGATGCGACAACTGATATTGATTCACGGCCGCGCGCAGGAGAACAAGGACGCGGCAGGGATCAAGAAGGAATGGATCGCGGCATGGGAGAAGGGGCTCAAGAAGAGCAACCTCACCAATCCGCTCGCCGACAGCGACATCCACTTCCCGTACTACGGTGACACCCTGGCGCAGATGGTCGCCGGTAAGACCGTCGGACAGGCCGCGGCCGTGATCATCAAGGGCCCACAGCCGCAGCCGGCCGAAGAACAGATCATGCGCGAGATGATCGAGGAGATCGCGAAGGAGAAAGGCGTCTCCGAGGCCGAGATTCGCGCCCAGCTTGGCGCTGATGCCGTGGCAATGGGCCCGCAGAACTGGGGATGGGTGCAGGCCATCCTCGAGGTGCTCGATAAGAACGAACCGCTCTCGACGAAGATGGTGGCACTCGTCACCAAGGACGTCGCGAAGTACCTGTCCGACGCCACGATCAGGAATCACATCAACGATGGCGTGCTGCAGGGCGTGAAGCCGGGGCAGGAGGCCGTCGTCGTGTCGCACTCGTTGGGTACCGTCGTCGCATACAACGTCCTCATGTCGCGGCCGAGCGCCTTTCCCAATGTCACGGTGCCACTGTTCGTGACGCTGGGATCGCCGCTTGGCGTTGCCGCGATCAAGACGCGGCTGAAGCCGCACACGTTTCCAAAGCCGGTGACGAAGTGGTACAACGCCCTCGACAAGGATGACGTGGTGTCGCTGTTTCCGCTGACGCCGGCGCATTTTGCGACCGGCGGCACGATCGAAAACAACGATACCGTCGACAACTGGACAGATAACCAGCACAGCATCGGCGGATATCTCGACGACAAGAACGTGGCAAAAAAAGTCTTCGACGCTCTTACCGCGTGAGTGACGGCGCAAAGCGCCGGTAGATCGTCGTGAGCTCCTTGCGCAGCGGCGCGTGGCGGGTCGCCCTGATGGCGCCGAGATCCTTCGTCGACACCAGGTAGGCATGAACCTCGTCGGCAAGCACGCTGCGGTGGTACCCCATCGCGGCAAGCCTCCGGGCGAGCGCCTTCGTGTTGTATTTGCGCATGGCCGCGACCACGGCTTGCAGGTACTCCGGCCGCATGAAATACAAGGCGTGGGCCAGCTCGTGGTGAAGGTCCTGCTCGCTGGCAATGCCGATCACATAGAACGGCTCGCGGGTCTTCCTGAACATCGCCAGCAGGCGCCGCTCCTTCTCGCGCAGCGGGTCGAAGGTGCCGTCGTAGAACGGCCGCAGGGCAGTCGACGGCACGTTGAACCCGCTCCAGTCCTCAAAATATGTGAAGGCACCGAAACGTTCGGCGTACCAGTCCATGTACTCTTCGAGCGTGAAGACGCGGTCCTTGAACCGGGTGGATTCGTAGTGCTCCTGGATGCGAAGGAACGTCGACGCCAGCTCATACTGGGTCTTGAAGCGGACGACGAAAATGCCCGCCGCCAACTGGACTTTGGTCATCAATTGCGACCTTTCGGGCTGCCTAGCCACAATACCGTAAGCGTGAAGCTTCGGCTTTCATCTCGGGGCTGAGGAGGAAAGATGGGTGTGCACGAGGATACGAGACGTGTCGGCCGATCGACGACGCCGGCGACGATCACTTCGAGGACTTCCATCGCCTGCATCTCCTTGTGGAGTGCGCCGGGCACCACCGGCGCACGGGACGAGCGTGCTTCTCGAGTAATACTTGCAACTCGCGAACGAATTGGGTCCGCACGCCTCACGCCGCAGTCAGCAGCCAGTTGCGAAATCCGTCCCTAGCACCCAGTCACACTCGTTCGACCTTCGGTCTCTCTCAGTGGCTGCGAGGCCGATTCAGGCACATCCTTGCTCGCAGGCTCGTCGCGAATGGGCACGAATCCTTGCCTCCCAGCTAGCTCATTCGGTTTTATTGATCATTTCTTCGTCCAGAGGGCCCGTCTCCACCTCGGTTATAGAGTCGCCGACGGTGACGCCCCCGAACTCGGCCATGCCTTGTGAAGTACCTGCGCCGATGGAATCAGGTCGACACATCTTCAACATCCTGAATGCAAGCTCGGTTTGTGCGATCCCGTCCACAGGGTCTAACCTCCGTCCGTGCCTTCGTGATCGCCCGCCGCAGGCCACACCGGCACGGGGTCAGCCGGGTCCGGCCAGAAGACGCGCGAGAGGTAGTGCAAGGCTATTCCGACTCCCCAGCGGTTCGGCGCGCTCGAGACCAGCAACGCGACTAGCAGGACGATGGCGCCGGATCCGAGCAACGGATGCGACCGGCCGATCCCGAAATAGATCAGCACGATGATGACCGCGAGCGGAAGGCGGTCGCCGATGATCTTGAACGCCCAGGTGTCTCCCGGATTGCGCTCGTATACGAGCCCGCACACCGCACACCGCTCGAGGTGATGTGCCCATCCGGAGAAGATGGATCCTTCCCCGCAGTGCGGGCACCGTTTGCTGATGCCCCGGCGTAGCGCGATGAGCACCAGTTCGCGGCGTGTCATGGATACGTCGTGTTGGGCTTTAGGGCCTGTGAAAAATCGTCGTGGTGCAGGCCTTTAGGCCGTGCCGAGCAGACCCGCCCTACCGACGTCAGCGGGTCGCGACGCGGTCTTCGCAGAAGTCTTCCTGCAACTCCTGGTTGGAACGCTGGAAATAGCGCGTATACGTGTAGGCCTTCGCAAGTGCCTTCGCGTCGTCGGCGGTCACCTGGTATTCGAGATACCTTCCCGCCTGCACGGGACGAATGCGTTCGACAAGATGCAACGCCTCGGTGTGCGGTGCACCCGCATCGTTGAGCCACGCCCTGCTGTCATTGAAGCTGGTCGTGTCCACGACGAGCGTGTCGCCTTCCCAGCGAGCGATCGAGTCTCCCAGGTACGTCGGATCCTTGGTGGAGTGCTCGCGCCGCCCGAGATAGATCTCGCGCTTGTTGCCCAATGCGATGTTTTCAAACAGCAGCGTCACCCGATTCGCGCTTGTCAGCAGCTCGAACCGGGTATCGTCTCTCGCCATCATCCGGAATGGTCCGACGACCATGCAGTGCTTCGCGGGATCGAATTCGAGGTTTCTCGATTTCGCCGTCTCCTGTGCGGCTGGCAGCAGCACGAGATCCGACAACCGGCCGGCGGCTCTCAGTCCCCCCGGCAGCGCTGCACCGGCCGGCAGCGCTTCATAAATGCCGGCGAGTCCGCGTAGCTTTGCGGCATCGGCGGCCGTGGTCGTCGGCGTCGGCGTCGCGGGCGCTGCAGGAGCGGGACCCCTCGGAAGCGGCTCGTTCGCGTACTTCGCCATGAATGCGACAAGCTTTGCATCATGTTCCGCAAGCAGCTTGTCGCGGCGAATGCTCCAGAGGTCGTCTTCAGGCGCGTTCTCGTTGCAAACGCTCTCACCGCCCTCGGTCGGCTCCGCCACCTTCCGGTAGTAGCGGGTGTAAGTGTACGGGGCCTTCAATGCCCTTCGATCGTCGACGAATACGCGCAGCTGAATGTAGGCACCGTTGCCGTACAAGCGATACCGCTCGATGACATGCAGCTCCTCGGAATGCGCCCACCGGTCAGAGTTCAGCCACGACTTATCGTTGAATCCGATGGTGTCGACAACGAGCGTCTCGCCGTTTTCGGCACGGGCCCGCGAGTCCCCATTCCAGGTGAGCGGCACGTTACGCGGATGCGGCGAGTTGAGGTAGATGCGCTGCAGTCCATGTTCGTCGACCGACGACCAGATCTGGTATAGCTTGTCCGGCGTTTCGACGAATCGAAAGTTGCCCGCGCCGGTGCCATGTCCTTGACGGAAGATGCCATCGAGTTTGCAGACCTGGCCGGTGTCGTCGGTATTCCATTCGAGGGCGTCGTGCTGCGCCAACGCCCAGGGCTGGACAAAGTCGCCCAGCTTTTTGTCGATCTCCTGGTACGGCAGCTCCGTGGGCGGCGCGCCGAGCGGCGGCGGACCTGGATTCAACCCAAGACTTGCCCACGTGCCGAGGAATGCGGCGGGGACTTTCGTCTGAGCTGGTGCGACGCCCGGCGCGACAAGGACGGCCAATGCCGCCGCGAGCAGAACCTTCATTCGGCTACTCCGCCTTGAAAGAGACTGTCTGCGAATCCGGCTTGAAGGAGATTGTCTGTTAATCCGGTTTGAAGGCAACTGTCTCCTAGTCCGGTTTAAAGGAAAAGGTCTTCCCATCGGCAAGGGTGACGCTCAGGAGCAGGAGCTCCGGCTTCCCGTCACGACGCGGACGTCCTTCGAACGTGACCTTGTCGCCCACCTTCGAGACCGCCCTGCCCCACCCCTTCGTTTCGAGCTGGCGCGGGGACGGCCCTTCGACGACCCATTCCTGAGCCGCGTCGGCACCGCCGACACGCTTTCCTTCGATGAAAAACAGCGTGTGAGGATTGCTCCAACTGGCCTTTATGAGCATGCCCTCGATCGAGAGCGTCGTCTCCGGCTCGAACTGCGACTGCGAGTGATGCGCAAAGGCGTTGCTGGCCACGCCCGCCGCGACCATCGTCAGCACCGCGATGACTACCATTGCCGTCCGCGTTGATTTCATCGTGAATCCCTTTCCGCCTGCTGCGGTCGCAGGCCGGTCTAAAGACCGGCCTCTACGGATCGAACTGGTCGCAGGCCGGTCTGAAGACCGGCCTCTACGAATCGTAGAGGCGACCTTCAGGTCGGCCTAGAACAAATATTTCAGCGCGAACTGCATGATGCGCGGGTCGGCTGCCGTCGTGATACGGCCGAACAGCGTGTTCGTGAAGGTCGTGTTCGGCAGGCCGACGCCGCCAAATCCGTTGATCTGCTGCGTCACGCCTGGTCCAACACGGTTGAACAGGTTGAACGCCTCCACGCGGAACTCGAACTGGCGGCTCCCTGAAACTGTGAACTTGCGGCTCACCGCCGAGTCGACCCTCCACGTGCCAGGGCCTCTCAGTGCATTGCGTCCGAGATTCCCATACGTTCCCGGCGCCGGCAGCGAGAAGGCCGCCGTGTTGAAAAACATGTCGTTGGTCGGGTTCGCGAGCTGCCAGTCGCCGCTGACGTTCGGACGCTGGTTCTGCGCGCCCGTCAGCGCCTGATCGCGGCCGATCGTGACGTTCAGCGGGCCGCCGCTCAGCGCCTGGAACAGCCCAGATACCTGCCAGCCGCCCGCAATCGCGTTCATCCGGCGCGACGTAAACGTGGGGGTATTCAGCACCACCGTCGTGTTCAGCACGTGCCGCCGGTCGCCCGCGCACGGACCGCGATCCGCCTTCGGGTCGCCCGGGTGCGAATACAGCGGATCGAGAAACTGCTGCGGATCGCCGTCGTTGATGCACTTCGACAAGGTGTAGTTCGTTGTCAGGCTGTAATTGTTGCTCAGGCGCTTCTGCACCGCGAGGAGGAGGCCGTCATATTTCGCGGACCCATCCATATTGAGCTGTGTGACCGACGCGAAGTATTTCCCCTGGTCAGGATTCTGGAGATACAGCAACCGCCTCTGGTTTGTGTTCGCCGTCGTCGCATCAGCGGAGTACACAGCCGGATTGATCTCGATGCCGTTCCAGACGTGCGCGGTCCGATTCCCGAAGTAGCTCGCGGTCAGCGACCAGTTTTCCGCGTACTGCTGCTGGAAGCTCACGTTGAAATGCTGTGTCCGCGGCGGGTCCGCCTCCAGTTGCTGAGTCCAGTACGTCCCGTTGAGCGGGAACGTGGCGTTTTTGTCAACCGGCAGCGGGAACGGATTGCCCCCGGGGTAGGTGGAGTACGGATCAGAGAGCGACACGTTGTTCAGTGTAATGAGCGACCCCCAGGGCGGAACACTCGCGCTGCGGATATGGTGGAACATCGCCGGCTGGTCGTACACCACCGAGTATCCACCACGAATCACTTCGCGACCCTGCCCGCGGGGATCGTAGACGATTCCAAGGCGCGGACCGAGGCCCATCATGTTGCCCTTGCTCGACGCGTGCCCCGGGAACCCGTCATCTCCAGGAAAGATGAGTCCCGCCGGCGCATTCACATAGACCTTGCTGCGCTGATTCGCCGCAAATCGGGCGGGATCGAAGATCAGGACCTGATCGTCGTCGTTGGTCAGCGGAAAGTACGGTTCCCAGCGCAGCCCGTAGTTGAGCGTCAGCTTCGAGCTCGCCTTCCATGCGTCCTGGACATAGGTCGCGAAATAGGGTGCTCGCTCGTTCAGATGCACGTCGGCGCCCTGCTGCAACTGCCCGACTCGCCCGACCAGAAAATCCGCCAGAGACAAGCCGGTGACCGATCCGTCAAATGAAAACTGGCCGTTCGAATACTGGGTGTTGAAGACGTGCATCACCTGGTGAAGGTAGTTCACGCCAACGGTGAGCTGGTGGGAACCTCTCACCATGTCGACGTCATCGGCGATCTCGTAGACGGTGTAGTCGTATTTGGCGTTGTTGTTCCCGCCGCCGCCCATGCTGAAGGCGTTGGTGACGCTCAGGTTCGTGAACGCGCCCGCGAGCGGCGTGGTGTAAACCTTGGCGCCCACTTCGACGGGCGACACGAATTTCGACGGGGTCCGGTAGTTGATCGAGCGGATGCCCGTGGCACGGAACGAATTGATGACCGAGTTGCTCAGGGAATACGTGTCGCCGAACACCATCGAGCGGCCACGGTTGTCAACACCCACGCTCGGCGTCGTAAGCGCGTTCTTGCCGTCGTAATAGTTCGGCAGCTTGTAGTTGATGTCCATGTACCGGCCGTAGAGTGAATGTTTGGCACTTTTCTGGTAGTCGAGGCGGCCGACAAACTGATGGTCCTTGCTCGGCGTGGGATAACCGTATTGGTAGCGGCCGCAGGGATCGGTGGACACGGGGATGTACTGAAGGTATTTCAGCGCGACCGGATCGAGCTGCGACGCGCTGACCTGGTTGTTCACGAAGGGGGCGCGCAACGCGATCTGCCGGCCGCTGTTGCATGCCGGGGACGCAAGGGCGGTGAAGTCTCCGCGTAACATGTCAGCGGTCGGAACGAACGCCTGCAGCGTGCTCGGATCCGTGTGGATGATCGTTCCCTGGTACCCGCCGAAGAAGAAGAGCCTGTTCTTCGCGATCGGTCCGCCCATCGCGCCGCCGAACTGGTTGCGACGCAACGAGTCCTTCGACAGCGCGAACGCGTTCTTCGCGTTGAACCGTCCGTCGCGGATGAACTCGAACGCGCTGCCGTGCAGCTCATTGGTCCCCGACTTGGTGACGACGTTCACGATCGCGGATGCGTGGTGTCCGTAGCGCGCCTGCAGCGCGCTCGTTTCAATGCGGAACTCCTGCAACGCATCGGGGAACGGCACCGGCAGGTTGAAGTTCGTTCCCGGGTCGTTGTGGCTGGCGCCATCCATCATGTAGACCGTGCTGCCGGGCGAGCCACCGGCGACCGAAATCGGCACGGTCGGGTAATTCCGGCTCGAGGCGAAACCACCGGCGGTATTGACGGTCACGCCCGGTGACAGCAGCAGCAGGTCGGTCACCTGCCGGCCGTTGAGCGGCAGCTCGAGCACGCGCTGGTTCTCGATCAACTGGCCGACACCTGTGCTACGCGTCTCGACCATCGCCGCGTTCGCCCTCACCGAGATCTGCTCTGAGACCTCGCCGAGCGCCATGACCACGTTGATGGCCGGCGTGGCGTTGACCGTGAGCACGATGCCGGTCTGCACGTAGGCGCGGAAGCCCTGAAGACTGGCCTCGAGGCGATACGGGCCGACCGGGAGGTTCGGGATCACGTACCCGCCGTTCTCATCGGACACGGCGCTTCGTGTGAAGCTCGTATCGGTCTGCGTGACGGTGACGTCGACACCCGGCAGAACTCCGCCGCTCTGGTCCTTGACGGTGCCGCTGATTTGCGCGGTGGATCCCGCCTGCGCAAACGCCAACACCGGACTCAGGCAGAGAACGAGGAATGCGGGGAGCAGAGCACTGAGCATGCGCTTCATCTGACGTCCTCTTCCGGGCCAAACCGGCCCTGGGGCCTCCTGGGGCGGCGTGCCGTGGTGTCCGTCCAGTGTCTCGCTGCAGATCGACTGTTCGCAAGGCTTGGAACGGGGTGGAAATAGATAATCCGGCTGGAGTTCCATTGTCAACACAAATTCAGATACGTTTATGTCGTTCATAAATGAGTACTGTTTAGAATACAATTTGGTGGTATGCCCACAGTGACCTCATACGCCGATCGCCTCGCTATCCCGTTTGCCAACGAGCCACTGCTCCGCTTCGATGACGCCGAATCGGCGGCCATGCGGCAGGCGCTGGCGCGAGTGAGCGCCGATCTCGGGCGCGAATATCCGTTGATCATAGGCGGATCGCGCGTGCACACCGCGACGCGGCTCTCGTCCGTCAATCCGGCACGTCCATCGCAGGTCGTCGGCGTCCATGCCGAGGCCGACGCAACAACCGCCGATCGCGCCGTGAGCGCGGCGCTCGACGCGTTCGACACGTGGCGGTTCGCGCCTGTCGACGAGCGCGCGGGCCTGCTGTTGCGCGTGGCGGCAGAGGTGCGCACGCGAAGGCTGGAGCTCTCGGCGTGGCTCGCGTTCGAGATCGGGAAGAACTGGCGCGAAGCCGACGCGGAAGTCGCCGAGGCGATCGACTTCCTCGAGTTCTACGCGCGCGAGGCGATCCGACTTGCGGAAAGCGCGCCACCCATTCAGTTCCCCGGCGAACGCGGCCAGCTCGCCTACATTCCCGTCGGCGTCTGCGCCGTCCTCCCGCCGTGGAATTTTCCGTTCGCTATCCTCGCGGGCCTGACGACGGCCGCGATCGTGTGCGGCAACACCGCGGTCGTGAAACCGTCGCCAGAAGCGCCGACGATCGCCGCCATCTTCATGGAGATTCTCGAGCACTGCGGGTTGCCCGACGGCGTCGTGAACCTGCTGCAAGGCGGGGTTGACGTGGGCAAGGCGCTGGTCGAGCACCCGAAGACGCGCGTCATCGCGTTCACCGGCTCGAAGGCCGCCGGGCTCGACATCCATCAGCGCGCCGCCCAGCGTCGTCCCGGCCAGGCGGGGATCAAGCGGACGGTGCTCGAGATGGGCGGCAAGGACGCGATCATCGTCGACCGTGAGGCTGACCTCGATGAGGCGGTCGAGGGTGTGGTCGCCGCGGCGTTCGGCTTCAACGGTCAGAAGTGCTCGGCCTGCTCCCGGGTGATCGTGGACGAGGCGGTGTACGACGAGTTCGTCGCCAAGCTCGTCCCCGCGGGCATAGCGCTGCAGCATGGTGACCCCACGGCGAACGCTGCGGTCGGACCCGTGATCAACGAGGCAGCCTATCGACGTGTGCTCGAATACATCGAGACCGGAGCACGCGAAGGACGCATCCTGCTCGGCGGACGCGCGCTGACCCCCGCGGCCGAGGGTTACTACATCGCACCGACGATCGTCGCCGACGTGGAGAATGACGCGCGGATCTGCCAGGAAGAGATTTTTGGCCCGGTGCTCGCCGTCCTGCGTGCACGCAACTTCGAGCACGCGATCGATCTCGCCAACGATACCGAATACGGTCTCACCGGCGCGGTCTTCAGCAGGAACCGGTCGAAGCTCGATCGCGCGCGCGAGCGTTTTCACGTCGGCAATCTCTACCTCAACCGGAAATGTACCGGCGCCATGGTGGGCGCGCATCCATTCGGCGGTTTCAACATGTCGGGAACCGATTCGAAGGCGGGCGGTCCGGATTACCTGCTGCTCTTCACGCAGGCGAAGTCGATCGCGGAGCGAGTGACGACTCGCGATTAGTGATTAGTGATTACTGACTAGTGATTTATTGACCACCAAGACTCGAAGGACACGAAGATTACCAATCACGAATCCTTCCTTCCCTTCCGCCTGCGACGACTCCGTTCCCTAAGCAGCGTCGCTCCTCGAAGCAGAAGCGCGGTACCCAGCCACACGGCAATGGCGGCGAGCGGATACGCAACCGCCCGAGGAAAGTAGACTGCGACCAGAGCCAGCCCACTGAGAGCAGCGCCCGCGACGAACGCAATGTGTCCTTCGACCGGTTCGAGCACCCGCCGGTTTGTAACCGCAGCAGACACGGTGCTGCCGATGCGCATCGCTCCCGCGACCGCCCGCCCGCCGCTACCGCCGCTGGCCGGCACAGGCTGCCGACGAGGGGGTGCGCCTGGTGCGCGCACCCGGTTGCGCACGTCCAGCACGACCTCCGTTGCGTTCTCGAGATCCTCGAGGTACATCGCTTCCATATCCCTCGCGAACGCCTCGTCTTCGACCATCGCGTCGAGCTCGCGGTTACCTATCCAGCTCGCGAGATTCAGGTTTGTCGAGCCGACGCGCGCCCACCTTCCGTCGGCGACTGCGGTTTTGGCGTGGAGCATCGAACCGTTCCACTCGAACACGCGGACGCCGGCTTCGAGGAGCGGCCGGTATCCGGCGCGTGAGAGCGGACGAAGTACCGGAATGTCGCTCGACCCGGGCACGAGAATCCGAACGTCTACGCCGTCCCGGGCGGCGGCGCGAAGCGCCTGCACGTACGGCGTCGTACCGGCAAAATAGGCGTCGGTCAGCCAGAGCGTGCGCTGTGCCAGCGCGGCGACGAGCTGATCGACGCGGAACAACGCGGCGGTGTAAGGAACGGTCGCGACGATACGCATCGGGACGTCTGCTGCTGCGTCGCCTGCATACCGCAGATGTTTGTGACCGACATCGGTCGCCAGCGGCGCAACATCCTCGAGGAGCGGTTCTCCTGCGGCCGCCCACGCATCCGCAAAGGCGTCCTCGATGTCGGCGACGGCCGGTCCACGCACCTCAACGCCCGTGTCCCGCCATGGGTCGAGGTGACGCGCGGCATCCCCCACCCACATCTGACCGATACACAATCCGGTCACGAAACCGACCGAGCGATCCACGGCGATCATCTTTCGGTGATCCCGGCTCACCCACCCGAACGGGCTGTCGAAGCGTGGAGGGTTGTAACAGCGCACGTCGACGCCGCCGGCGCGGAGCCGGCTCCAGAACGCCCGCGATGTCTTTCGAAATCCTCCCATCCAGTCGTAGAGCAGGCGCACGCTCACGCCGTCACGCGCCTTGGCGATCAGCGCATCGGCGAACAGCCGCCCCTGCTCGTCCTCGTGGATGATGTACATCTCGATGTGGATCGTGCGGCGGGCCGAATGGATCGCGTCGAGCCAGGCAGGGTAGTTCTCGGCGGCGTTCTTCAGCAACCGGATGCGGTTTCCTTCCCGTAGCCGCGCCCCGGACGCGCGCGAGAACATCTGATTGGCGACTTGACGAAGACCGAGCGTGGGTGGCACGGCTTTCTCAGCGCGGGATTGCGTCATCGGCCCCACGAACGTACACAATTTCGAAGGCCGGCGCGAACCTCCCGGGTTCCGGATCCCGGATCCCCCGTCCGCCCCTACCAGCTTCCCCGTTCGCCGAAGATTTCGATCAGCCGGCTGATGCGGTCGTAGCCCCCGGTCCAGTTGCGCTGGAGCGCGTCGTGGACGGCGGTCGCATCGCCTTTGCGGATGGCCCGAACGATGTCGTTGTGCTCGGAGACCGAGACGTGCAACTCGCTGATGATCGAGCTCGCGTATAGGCGCCAATACCGTTCGACCTGCGGGCGCACGGAGTTGTGGAGCGCCGCGAGTCGCTTGCCGGCGCCCGCGTCGATGATGCGCGCGTGGAATTCCTTGTCGATCTCGAAGACGCGCCGCGGATCGACCGGGCGCTGGCTGGCGATCACGTTCAGTTGCTCGTTCAACGCCGCCAATTCGTCGGCAAGCTTCGCCCGGACATTGGTCGGAAACGTCACGGCCATCGTCCCCGCAAGGGCCTCCAGGTGGCCGACGATCAAGTAGAGCTCGCGCGCGTCTTCGCGCGTCAGCGGCGCCACAACAATCCGCGCTTTGCGGTTGCCCTTGTGCTCGACGACGTACCCTTCGCGATGCAGCCACTGCAGCGCGCCACGAATCGGCGTCCGGCTGAGGCCCAGCCGCTCGGCGATCTCCGCCTCGACAATCCACGCGCCGGGCGGCAGGTTGCCGCGTACGATCAGCTCCCGCAGTTCCTGGAAGGCTTTCGTGACGCTGCTGGTGTTCTCGACGACCTTCGCGGGTTTTTTCTTCTTGGCGGTAGGCAAACGGCTCGCATGCTATCGCAATTCAGCGGTGAGCGTGATCCGCGTCACACAAGCCGGTAAGATTGCGCCTTATGGACTCGCAGTTCCACGTCACGTGCCCTTACTGTGGCGAGGAGGTCGAGATCTATCTCGAGCCTGAGATCCGGGGGACGCTCGTCCAGGACTGCGAGGTCTGCTGCAATCCATGGCAGCTCCGCATCTCGACCGATGGGGAGGAGCGGTACGTTGAGGTCTCGCGGGCGGATGGCTCGGAGTAAATCCCAAAACCCAAATCCCAAGTCCCAAATCCCAAGCAAAATCTAAACACATTCGAATCCGACTCTGCGTTGGGCGAAACTCTGCGTTGGGATTTCGGTTTTGGAATTTGGGATTTGGGATTTAATTTAGACATGGCTCGCGGATGGGAGAGTAAGTCTGTGGAGGCGCAGCAGGATGCGGCTGCGGATCGAGGTTCGCCCAAGTCGAGCGTGATCCACGAGGACCCCGCTCGCCGCACCGCGCGCACCACGCTCACGCTCGCGCGCACCAGGGCGCAGGCGGATCTCAAGGACGCCTCCGCGGCCGCACATCGCTCGATGCTCGAGCAGGCGATCGCGGATCTCGATCGAAAGATCGCGGCTCTCGACAAGCCTTAGGGAAATCCCAACACCCAAGCTCGAGATCCACTATTAACCACGATTCTTGTTTTCGTGTGCTTCGCGCCTTCGTGTTCTTCGTGGTGACCCGGTTTCGGGATTGGGTTTTGGGATTTATCTTCGACGGTCAGGCCCGCGCGCCACACTCCGCCGGTCCTCACCACCGCGTCGGTCGGTGAACTGCGAGAGCGCAAAGCCTTCGGCGACAAGCCGGCGCTCCATCTCGGATTCCTGCGTGGAGCAGGCGATGGTGTCATCGAATTCACGCACCACGTGCACGTTGCCGGGTCCATAGACCAGAAGCCGTGACCTCCCCTCGGGGGTCGCCGCGCGGATCACGCGCACGGACTCCGAGCCGCGGACGAACAGCCAGATGGTTTCCACGAGTGCAACCATGAATTTGGTCAGAAAAACTGGGGTGAACGAGGCGCCCGAGTTTACCCGAGGGACGATTGCGCGGCAACGGGTTGGGGCGTACAGCCCTTCCCCCTTCCCCCTATCCCCTATCCCCTATCCCCTATCCCCTATCCCCTATCCCCTATTGGGTTACAGTAAACGCCCAAAGGGGGATCAGAATGCGTGTCGCTGCTGCTGCGCTCGTGGCGCTGTTTGTCTTCTCGTCCGTCGCGCGCGGCCAGACCAGGTATCCAAGCCTGGAGCAGGAACCGGCCTGCCAGTCGCTGATGCCCGCGGCGGCGGGCGGTCCCCTCCCGCAAAATCCGGACGTCGTCGTCCTGCGGTTCCTCGGGGTGTCGAACTACGAGCTGGCGTATCGCGACAACGTCATCCTGCTCGATGCCGCAATCGACAAGCTGGCGTGGTGGGCGCCGAACAACATCACCACCGAGCAGATGACGAAGCACGTCAACGCCATCCTCATCGGCCACGCGCACGGCGAGCACCTGTGGGACGCGCCGTACATCGGCGAGAAGACGGGCGCGCTCGTGGTCGGCGACGCGATTTCGATGCGCTGGGTTCGCGGAACGGGTCGCGTCGGCGACAAGAAGATGGCCGTGGTGAAAGGACTCGGCGGCGAAAGCTTCAAGTTCAACGGCTTCACGGTTGAAGCGGTCCAGGGCCACCACAATGTCGTCCCCGATGAGTACATGCGCAAGGATCGGGCGGCGGCTGCGGCCATCGCGCTGAAAGGACCGCTGACGCCGCAGGAGCAGGAACACGATCGCCGCCTCGGCGGCATGGTGCCGCTCGGCGCCGACGAGCGCGACAAGCTGATCACCGAAGGGACGATCGCCTACTTCTTCACATTCGACAACGGCTTCAAGGCCTTCTACACCGACAGCGCCGGACCGACGACCGAAGCTGAGAAGAAGATCATGCAGGGGAAGACGAACATCGACCTTGGCTTCATCCCCTACTACGGCGGCGAGCTCGCCATCCCGATCTCGATGGAATACATCCGCCTGTTCAAGCCCACCGTGATGCTGCCGACGCATCACGATGGACATCGCAATCGCATGCTCGACATGCCGATGGGGCCGCTCAACCTCGCCATCCGCGAGCAGTTTCCGACATCGAAGGCGATCGCGCCGCTGCTGCGGACCCCGGTCTGCATCAACACTGCGACCAAAGAGCTGTACCTCGGGAATTGATCATGAACAACTCCCAACTCCCAACGTTCAACTCCCAAGTCCCAAGTCCCAACTCCCAAGGCGCTCGCTTCGCGACGCTCGGCATGGTGGCGCTTCTCCTTGCCGCGCTTGCGGCGCCTTCCCTCTCGGCACAAGGCGCAAAGGCGGCGATGCAGCAGGATCCTGCCTGCCAAAGCCTCACGCCGGTCTCCGCCGGCGGACCGGCGCCGAAGGATCCCGACACCCTCGTCGTCCGCTGGCTCGGATGGACGAACTACGAGCTTGCATATCGCGGTGATGTGTTCCTGCTGGACGCGTACTACGATCGCGGACCCCGCATGCATCCGATTGGTGTGACGCCGAAGGATTTCAAGAAGGCGAACGCGATCTTCATCGGGCACGCGCATTTCGACCACATCTCCGATGCGGCAACCGTCGCCAAGCAGACGGGTGCGCAGGTCGTCGGCGCATCATTCGCC
>Ga0210380_10000656_pt1 | contig 14944 bp, 25 predicted proteins | sample PLM4_5_coexredo_FD_155476 | JGI IMG/M metagenome (GOLD analysis project Ga0210380, IMG submission 155476) | Groundwater sediment microbial communities from an aquifer in East River, Colorado, USA - PLM4_5_coex redo | ecosystem: Environmental > Terrestrial > Soil > Riparian zone | place: USA... | reverse complement strand
TGCTGTGGGACAATCTGGCCGAGCCGGTCCGGCAGGCCCGGTCCTCCGGCGTCATCTCCGCCACGCTGGCGAAATTGGCGACGGACAACCGCGACCTGTTCAACGGCATCATCACCGTCCTGCCGGACGACGCCAAGGCCGCGCTGTCCGAGGTCCTGACCGACCGGGCCTACGACCTCTACAAGACCTCGCTCAAGACCACCGTGGAGGACGTGTACCACATCGGAATCGGGAAGCGTCACGCCAACGCGCTGTTCTCGGCGTGGCTGTCCCAGGTCGATCAGATCACCCGATGGATGGGCAAGGACGAGGGCCTGGATTGGCGCCCGTCTGAGGACCAGATCACGGAGGCCCACCGCGACCACGCGGTCGCGACCTTCCGGGTCCTCGCCGAGGGCCTCCGCGCCGAGGTCGTGGCGTCCATGCCCGCGCCCGAGGCCGAGGCCGACCTGAAGCCCATCGGCTTCGAGAAGGTCGTCGGACGGCTGATGGCGAAGGGGCCGGAGATCATGGCCGAGGTCGGTGGCCGCTGGGGCAACATGACCCCCGAGGCCCAGCACAAGTTCGTGGCCGACCTGGACCGCGAGGACGCCGCCAAGGCCGAGGTCGTGCCCGTCGAGGACGCGTCCAAGGTCGAGGCCCCCAAGGTCGAGACCAAGGTCCCGCCCAAGAAAGCCTAACGTTCTGCACGCACATCCCCCCGGACGAGGACCCGGCCGAAAGGCCGGGTTTCTCGTTGCCAATTCACTCTCCGCTGCGAAGCGGACAGCCGACAAGATAAGGAAGACCGATGCCAAAGACCTACACCTTCACGCTGGGTGAGGAGGACGCCGGGATTCTCCACGGCAACCTCCAGTACGACAAGGACACGCTACGCGAGCGTGATCTGGAATTGGACGAGTCCAACACCTCCGACGCCTTGGAGATGGAAGCCAACGCCCAGGCCGGGCGCGTGGCCGACATCCTCATTCGGCAGTACGAGGACCAGAAGACCATCGGGCCGATGGTGGGGATCGACATCCGCCTCGACCTGGCGGAGCCGCTCCAGATGGCCCTCTACGCCCAGTGGTCCTTCGCCAAGCAGAAGTTGGCCCGCTACCTCACGATGGTGGCGAACCGATGGTGCCAGCCGACGCGGCCGACCTCCTCCACCTGGAGATCAAGCAGTACATCCGCCAGATCGAGGCCCTGGAGGTCGTGATGCGCCAGGTGGGGCGTCACGTGTGATGGCGTACCTCATCGCCCTCGTCCTCTTCGGGATCATCTGGTGCTGGCTGCACCGGGAGGTTCCGGAGTGAACAAACCAGCCGAACTCGCGTTCCTGCTGCTGTTCGGGGCGATGTTCGGGCTGCTGCTGGGGATCGGGCTGAACCCCGATCTCCGGCGGTACACCCTCGGTGCGCTCTGCCTGTTCATCTCCGCGGCCTGTCTCTACTACATCATCTCCAGCCGCAAGCGGTGACCCGTGCCCCGCCTCTCACTTTGAGAGGCGGGGCCTTTTTTTGTGCGCTGTCACAGCCGAAATCAACGGACAGCCGTCGCTCCAGCCGCGGCTGACAGCCGTCACTGTGGCGGACAGCCGACCAAGTACGACCTATGGCTACCCAATGAGAACCGGGGCCGTATGCAATGAGAACACGCACAGAACCGGGGCAGAACGCGATGGATTAGTGAACCAGTTTATGTTACACATGTGGTTGGAGATGGTGTGTCCGTTACACATCCCCTCCAGATTGGAGATGGGCTTATGAGATGGGCCTGGTTGTGCCCGTCCTGCAATACGACCTGGTACACGGACAGACCTCCGGCGGTGTGTCCCAGGTGCAGGACGGGCGTGACGATGTTGTTCGTCGGGGGAAAGAGAAAGGTGCGAGATGCCAAAGGTGCCAACGACCATGGAAGCCCACCGGGCCGCCCTGCGGGCGGAGACGGAGGCGAGGAAAGCCCTGGTGCAGCCCCTGGTGCCCCTGGTCCTGGAGCGGGCCAGGGACCTGCTGGACGACAAGGCCAGGTGGACCAAGGGGACCGTGGCCCGCAACGGCTACGGGAACCAGGTGATGTCCACCGAATCGGACGCGGTGCAGTGGTGCGCCGTGGGGGCCATGGAGAAGTGCAGCGTCGAGGTCTGGAAGGACCAGCCCATGGCCGAGACGTGGCCGGACGGCTGGTCGATGCTGAACAACCAGGCCCAGGAGGCAGCAGCGCCGCACATCGCGGCCGCTGCCAAGGAGTTGGACCGTGACCCCTGGGTGAACGGGCGCGTCACCTACGCCAGCATCCCTGGGATCAACGACCACGACAAGAACGGCGGCTACACCGCCGTCATCACCGGCCTGTACCTCGCCACCGGCAAGACCATCGCCGACCGGGTAGCGAAGTTCGTCAAGCGGTCGCAGGCGGCCCGCAAGGCCTGGGAGACCCGCAAGGCCAACGAGGTCGCCCAGTGGAAGGCCTACATGGCCCGCAGGAACGAGGAGAAAGCCGCCAGAGAGGCCCTGGCCCGGCAGACCATGGTGATCGGGGGAACCCTCCCCTCCACCAGCACCGTCAGCCCGCAGATCAACGCCGATGCCAAGAAAGAGGTGACCTTCTAGATGTGTCACATTTCGCTGTTGGATAGCGCGCAGATCGAGGCCCTGGAGAGCCTCCCGTTCCGGTTCCGCCGGGAGTTCGAGCAGCGCACCGACAACCTCAAGGCCCGTGACCGGGCGGGCGCCCTCGCCGCCTTCGACGCGGTGATGGTGTCCGCTGGCAAGGGCGGGGAGCGAGTCATGGAGATCAGCGCCGCTCCAGCCATCACCGGCGTCGTGACCGACCTGCCAATCGGCCTCTCCGAGGGGGTCTTCCGCGGGGGGTCGTTCACGGGCAGCCGGGCGTAACGGCCTGGTGGATTTCCCGCCACCTCGGCGGGTGGACGGGGCGCGGGCGCTGGCCCGCGCCTTCGTCCTCCAGGCCGAGGCCCTTACGCGCATCAAGCACCTGACCATGCCGGGGTATCGACGCCTGAGCGTGGACAGGCTGCACCTGATCGTCACCCAGGTCCACGCCCTGTGTCGAGACACGGCGTGGGCTATCGCTGAAGACCCGCAGAAGGAGCCGATGCCAATGGCGACCAACAAGTTCGCCCCGATGAAGAACAAGTTCTGGACGGCGCACGGGAAGAGCGAGCGCGACGAGATCCACGTCGGCCTGTTCCCCGAGCAGCGGGACGCGGCCCGCTGGTGCGACCGGCAGAACGAGACGCAGCACAGCCAGGAGTGGGGGCGCGGCAGCGCCGGGCCGATGCACTTCGTACCCAAGCCGCTCTACACCGACCCCGGCCTGACCATCGGCGCGCCCAACCCGGGGCGCTGCATCTACCCGGAGCGCACCTGGGACGAGACCGATGCCGATTAAGTCCAGCCGAGATGGGTTCAGCGAGGAGAAGTCGCTGTACGCCCCGCTGATCGAGTACACGGTTCTGGAGATGGCCCTCGACCACTTCTTCAAGGAGGTGGTCGAGGGGAACGTGCCGTTGTCCGGCACCGATGGCCCGGACTGGTGGTCGCAGGGCGTCGTGCCGGAGCGGGTCACCCGGTACAGCCAGAACTGGTGCGTGCTGTACGAGTGCCTCTCCTCGTTGCGCGAGCGGCTGGACAGCCAGGGAATCTACGCCGACCAGGTGCAGATCGACTCCAACCTGAACTTCACCTGGAAGAGCAACCGCCGGGAGTACGACCCGGTGCCAATCGAGTGGACGGAGGACGAGGGATGACCTGGAAGCCAATCGGGGTTGGCGGTGGGTTGGGCTTCGGCCCGGACGACATGCCGCTGTACCACGGACACATCCCGCAGGGGAAGTCGGTGAGGCAGTTGGAGATGGACTGCTGCACCGACCCGGTGTGCCCGCAGCGGGACTACAACCGGACCGCGCTGCTGACCCTGGAGAAGTTGTCCCAGGCGTATGCGGCGCTGCTCCTGGCCCGCCACGCCGCCTCCCAGTTGTGGCGGTGCGACGGGGAGGGGCACACCGAGGGCTGCCAGGACCCGGCCTGCACCTTCGGGCGGGACATGGACCGGCAGTACGCCACCAACCAGGCCGACTTCGGGGTGTACGCCCGGTCGTTCTGCTCCATCCTGGCCCGCTGCGCCACCGACCTGACTCCGCAGTGGCAGGACTTCACCGACATCGAGCAGTTCTACATCGGCCTGACCCACCCCCGCACCGACGACGAGAACAAGCGGGAGTACCGCGAGGGCCTGCGCGACATGGCCGTGCTGGGCGACCCGGTCGAACTCCAGCGTTGGTTTGGGGTCCCAGGTGAGCCAGCCTGATCTGGGGGCACGGAGAGATCAAGCCGGGAGGGCCAGAGCCGAAAGGCGATGGCCCGTACTCGGGGTGTGCGAACGGTGCGAGAGTGCCGCAGCCAAGCACCGCCACCACATCAGCGGCGACACCCTGGACAACGACCGCTCGAACCTGCTCTTCGTGTGCCACCCGTGTCATATGGCTATCCACGGCACCGCAGCCGACTTCGCAGCCAACAGAGCAGCCGGTCCAGAGAGCCTCAGAACCGACCCGGTGCCGTGCGCCGAGTGCGGCAAGCCCACGAAACCGCGCCGACGCGGGCTTTGCTACACGTGCTATCAGCGGCATCGCCGGAGGGGGGACTATGCCCCCTGACCTCTGGAGAGGCTCAGAGCCGATGGTGCCACCGAGACTCCAGACCGGGAGTCATGCCGCAGTCTTTTCAGGACTTTGGCATACCCGCCAGATCGAAGCGTGGAAACGGGCCTGGTCGAATCACCTGATCGAGTCCGTCCAGTCCCACGGTGGCGGGATGTACACGGTTCCCTCGCAGACAGAGCCGGACAAGTGGTACGCCGTCTGGCGTTACACGCTCGCCCCTGACGGCTACATCTGGGTCTGTGATTGTGCTGCCTCTGAACGCGGGGGAGTGGTCTGCTCCCACGTGTTCGCGTGTTACCTCTGGCGGCTGCGGCACCGCCTGCGGTGGAGGTTGATCAGGCCGCAAGGAGGTGCCGATGCCAGAGGAAAGACCAGCCCGACCAAGGGGGTCTCGCCGGGGCGGGCGGTGGCCGAACGGGAAGCCCGGCCCGAAGCCGGGGCAGAAGCCGTTTGACCCGCTCTCCCAGACGTGGGTGCCGATGGGGCAGTCGTTCCTGGCCAAGCAGGCCAAGACGAAGAAGTCCCGGGCGGTGGCCGAGGCCGAGTTCCTCGCCGCCCACTTCCAGTTGGACCCGGACGGGAAACTGCCCGAGGACGAGCAGGCCGGGAACAAGGGCGTCAAGGCCCGCAACGCCCAGAAGGCGCGGCTGTACGACTTCCCCCGCATCCCCGATGGGGAACTCCAGCGGCTGGAAGGGATCATCGAGAAGTACGGTCTGCCGCTGTCCGTGATGTCCTCTCGCATCGCGGCCTTCGTGCTGCGCCGGGTGATGGCCGACTACTTCCGGCTGTCCACCCTGCGGCGGGCGGTCAGGCCGCCGATGTTCACCGCCGAGGAGTTGGTCGAACTGATGCGGGTCTTGCAGGTCAAGCCCGCCCAGTTGGCCGACATGGTGTCCCCGCCCAAGGACGGCGGGCGCAACAACGCCCTGGGCAGCATCCACCGGTGGATGCACGGGGCCTCCACGCCGACGAGTCTGCTGGCGATCAAGATCAACCGCTTGATCGAGCAGAACGTGCGGCACACCCGCACCGGGGGCTTCCCCGGGAAGTTCGACGGCGTAGCCCGCAGCACCCGACCGGAGACGGTGCTGCGCCGGGAGCGCAAGTACAAGGAGCGGCGCCGGGGAAAGGAGGAGATGGTCATCCCGGTGTCGCAGTCCGCCAAAGAAGCCCTAGAGAGGAAGGCCGATGCCACCGAGTCAGAGACGCCCGACGAGAGTTGAGGTGCAGCGCTTCGCGGCAGAGGAGCGCTTCTCTCGCTACAAGCGGGAGATGCGCGACCTGCTGCTGTCGGCCGAGGGGGACGCCCAGCGGGGCGACTGGACGGAGGCCGCGAACAAACTCAACGCCTCCCTGATGACGATTGGCGCGATGTCCGGCGTGTGCCAGGAGTTGCGCCTCATCTACCTGCTGATAGAGGAGTAGCCGATGCCAAAGACACCGATCACCACGCCCGAGCCGGAGGACGAGGACCTGAGCCAGGAGGACCTGGACGCCATCACCAAGGAGCAGATGGCGGACACGCCCACCGTGTCCGAGATGCGGGCCATCCAGCGGGAGGCCCGGCTGGCCGGGGCCGGGGGCACGGGGAACCGCCACAACTTCATCGGCCCGGCCTCCACGTCCGGCATCTCCTACACCCCGCCCGCCCAGGCGCGGACCACCTTCGAGTTCATCCGCGCGGGCGACCTGGTGGTGGACCCCCGCTACAACCGGGACATCAAGCAGAAGTGGGTGGAGCAGATCGCGGACACCTACAACCCGGACCAGTTGCAGGCCCTGAACATCTCCCGGCGGCTGTTCCGAGTGGTGCAGCGCTCGGAGGGGGCGGCCAAGGAGGAGCAGGTCTTCGACGCCAACGTCACCTCCGCGACCAGGATCGAGAACGTGGTCATCTCCGGGCAGCACCGCCTGCTGGCGACCCTGCGGGCGAAGGGGCCGGACTTCATGCTGCCCTGCATCATCTACGACCGCCTGACCAACAGCCAGGAGGCGGAACTGTTCGCCCTGTTCGACGAGCAGGTCCGGCCCCACCAGCCGTGGCAGCGGCACAAGGCCCACGTCTTCGGCGGGAACCCCCAGGCCCTGGACATCGAGCGGATCACCCAGAACTGCGGGCTGACCGTGTACAAGGGCAGCGGGCCGATGGGGGCTGGCAAGGACGGCGTGATCTTCGCCGTGTCCACCCTGTACTCCATCTACAACCTGTCCGGCAGGGAGATGCTGAACCGCATCCTGGAGATTCACTTCTCGGCGTGGACGGACAACCAGGAGGGCTACACCGCCCCCATGCTCCAGGGCACCGCCCTCCTGATCCGGCGGTTCGGCGGGTACTCGGAGTGGCGCGACGAGTACCTGGCCATCTCCCTCTCCGACCCGGCGCACAACCCGCTGAACATCCGCCAGCGGGCGCAGGGTGCGGCTTCCGGCATCTCCGCCACCAGCATCGCCCAGGAGGTCGCCCGGCTGGAGCACCGCTACTACCAGCAGGGCAAGAAGGGGTACGCCCGGCTGCCGGAGTGGAACGCCTCCCCGCGGGAGATCACCCTGGCGTCGGACGCGGCTCGAGCGAGGACCACCCCACCACGTGCGAAGAAGGGGCCTGCCAATGGCGGAAAGTGACGACGAACTGCCCCGGAAGCACCGGGGCACCGCCCCCTCGTACTTCGACCGCCTCGACCCCAAGGACCGGATCGAGGCGATGCGCGAGCAGTACCAGGCGGTGGAGATCGACGCCGTGGACGAAGCCAACACCAGGGCGCTGGTGGACCTGCGCGTGCGGGCTGATGGTTCGCCATCGGCCCGCGCCCCCGCAGCCACCCTCCCGGTGGCCCTGTGGGCCGTCGTGGAGGACCTGCCGGACGGGGGCGAGGACGACGGGGTGACCGGGAAACTCGCCACCTACCGGGAGTGGCTTCGCTTCTGGAAGGACAAGGGGCTGTACAGCGGCCCGACGCGGCTGAAACGAGTGAACGATGATCAGTAACCGAGAGAAGTGGGTGTGGCGGGTGGTCGCGGGCGTGATCTACGCCGTGACCTTCGTCACCATCCTGTCCCTCATGGACGGGCCTACGTGGAGCGACGAAGATGCTTCCTGACCACGTGACCTTCCGCCCTGGTGACCTGTCCCCCATGCTGGCCCGCGGGGGCAGGGCGATGGGCGCGAACGCCAAACGCGACCTGGCCCGCTACTACCTGCTGGTGGGCGACACCTTCGAGGGCTGGCGCAAGTCGTGGACGATGTGGCCGGAGGCCTGGGACGTGATCGTGGACTACGTGTCCACCCGGGACTTCCTGGTGCCCCCGGAGATGGACGAGGTGGAGGCCGACTTCAAGCGGTTCCTCACCTCACCCATCGGGATGCAGCACGACCGGGTGGCCCGCAGCGCAGCCGCCACCGCCCTGATGAACGCCACCTGGCCGCAGGCGGTGTCCATCATCCACCAGGCGGAGGCGTCCCTGGGCGAACGTACTGCGGGTGCCACTTCGGCAACGTAGTACGATCCACTTCTGGCGCGGCAGGGGGAGGGGCCTCGGAGTGATCCTCCGGGGCTTCCTCCCCTTTTTCGCTTTCCGGGGAAGGCGGGCGTCCCAGGCGGACCCCGTTCTTGCTGAAGCCGGGGTTCTCCGGGTCCTTGGGGCTGTAGCCCTGCGGCCGCCCGCCCTTGTTGATCTTCACGTAGCCGCCCTGCCAGTGCCCGGGGGTGTAGGGACGGTTCTCCGGCCACGACTCGCTGATCTCCCGGGCGAACCACTCCGGGAAGCCCAGGTAGGCGTTCTCGTCGGTCAGTTCCCGGCGGACCCGGCCTGCGCCCCACATGGAGCAGAGGTAGATGATCACGTCCCTGATCCGCACCAGGTACGGCGCGTTGTCCGGCCCGGTCTTGATCACCGGCAGCCGCTTGTCGAAGGCGGCGCGCTGCAAGGTCAGGCGGCTGATCCCGGTCAGCCGGACCGCGGTGTCGATGGTGACTGCATCTCTGAGCAGGACCGGCACCGGCTCCATGTGTACGTCCAGCTTGGGCGTGCGGCTCACCAGGCGCCCGTTGGACTCCACGGAGACCACCCCCTTGATGGTGGCCTCCCCGTTGATCCCGCCGTACTCCAGCGTGTGCTTCGGCTCGTCCATCGCCTCCAAGAACCGGTCCCGAGCGATGGCTTTCCCCTGACTTGGCATCAGCGTCTCCAGTGTTCTATCCGGTAACGATATCCGGTAAACGATAATCGGTACGCCAGAAACACCACATATGGGGTCTGGCTACACGGTGGCCCACACGGTTCCGCGTTGACAAGCGTTTACCATGGTGGTAATATACAGGTCGATGGGGGAAATGTAAAGGGTGATGTACGCCCTGCCCCTCCATCGCGGTAGACGCAACAAGCCCCCTCTCACGAGGGGGCTTGTTGTATCGAGGGAAAGGCGGAGACTGATGCCGATGCCAACGGACCTCAGTGACCCCAGTATAAGCGATGTGTGGCGACGATTCCTCGACAAGATCGAGGTCACCTACGACCACTGGTGGTGGCAGGGGTGGGTGGATAAGCGCAACGGTTACGGGCGCTTCTGGTACGAGGGGGAGAACATCGGGGCGCATGTCATGTCCTGCCACCTGTTCTTCGGCACCCCGATCCACAGGCCCAGGTCAGAAACCGTTGACCACCTCTGCCGGGAGCGACTGTGCGTGCGCCCGAGTCATCTCAAGCCCGGGACCCACAGCGACAACATGCTGCGCGCCCTGGACACCCATATCCATGCCAGCAAGACACACTGCCCGCAGGGTCACGAGTACACGCCGGACAACATCAACTACTACTTCCACCCTGACGGGCGCATCTTCCGCCGGTGCCTGACCTGCAAGACCGAATGGAATAGGAGACGGGCAAGTGCCAGTTGATATTCAGGGCAAGACCTACTGGACCGTCGCGGAGCGGCTGACCCTGGCCCACGGGGACGACCTGAAACCCGCGGGCATCAAGTCCATCGTGACCAACCTCGACAGCGCCGGGAATCTCATCGTCGTCATGGCGACGGTGACGTTCGCTGACGGGCGCATCTTCACCGGCATGAGCATGGTCAACGCGGACTCCAGAAGCCCCGCAGAGCGGTCCGCGCCGCTGGAGACGTGCGAGACCTCGGCCGTGGGGCGCGCCCTCGCCATGGCGGGCTACTTCGGGTCGCCGGAGGGCATCGCCGGGGCGGAGGAGTTGCACCTCGCCCAGGAGCGGTCGGCGTCCCGCCAGTCAGTGATGCCGACGCCAGCACCCACCTTTCCCTCGTCGGTGGGATCGGGGTATACGGGGTCGGCCGCTCCCCGACCGGTGTCCGTGGGCGGAGGCAACCCCGCCTCTCCGTCCCAGGTTCGGTTCGCCACCAAGTTGTGGAGCGAGGCCGGTCGGCCCCTTCCCCCGCCCGACTTCACGACCATGCAGATGCGCGACATCAGCGCGCTGATCGACGAACTCAAGGCCGCTGCCGCGGGGTAGACTCCGCGCACCACAGCAGCACGGCCCCCGCTGCTAACGGGGGCCGTGCGGGCTTTGTGGAATCAGAAGCAGGAGTGACCGCTCCATGCCTCGTGTCTCCAGTCTACCGTCTGCCGACGCGCTGCTTCGAGCGTTGGCCTGCTCACACCCGCACTGCCCGTGCCACCGCAGCGTCTCGCAAGGTCACGGGTTGACCCACTGCCCGGCCCACGACGACACACACCCCTCCCTCTCCGTGTCACAGGGGCGTGTCGCCGCCCTTTGGAAGTGCTGGGCCGGATGCGACCGGAACGCCGTGACCCAGGCCATCAAGGACCTGGGCCTATGAGTAACGGTCGAATCGAGTACGACTACGGCCCCACCAAGCACGTCCGGGTGACCAACCCTGACGGAAGCAAGCGCATGTGGTGGGAACCCCGCCTGTCTGATCTGGGCATCAAGATCAGCGACGTGCCCCTCTGGAACGGCGACCTACTCCGAGAGAGTCGGTTTGATGGTGAACCAGTCCTCCTGGTGGAGGGCGAAAAGGACGCCAACCGTGGGGTGATGTTCGGGTTCCTGGTGGTTTCTTTGCCAGGCGGGGCATCGCAGCGCGACTTCGGGAAGGCCCTCGATCCGCTCAAGGGGCGGGACGTGGTGCTTATCCCTGACGCCGACCGGCCCGGCTACGAACTGATGATCTCCATCGCCCACCACCTCAAAAAGGTGGGCGCGCGGAGCATCCGGTGGCTGCCCGTCTACGACATGGAACCTGGCTACCTCGACGGAGAACCCGGGGCCGAGGCTGTACACCCCGACCACGACCTCTCCGACCTCCTTGACGAGAGCGCCGACGCCGACCCGAGTGGGGCGCGGGAACTGATCAAGAGCAGGATCGAGACAGCCCAGGTCGTGTGGCGGACATGAGTGATCCCCTACCACCGCCGGGTGTTTTGGTTATCCCGGAGTTCACCGGTCCCGAGAAGAAGAACGGGCCGCTGCCACCGAAGCCGGAACCAGCGCCTGAGCCTGCCACCATCCCGTTCGTGGGCATGGTGGAGGCACTCGCCATGCCGGAGACGCCCATCGAGTGGGTGGTCAACGGCCTGATCAACGCCGGGGGCCTGTCCATGCTGGTCGGCCCGTACAAGGGTGGGAAGTCCACCCTGCTCCGCATCCTCTGCGCGTGCGTTGCCACCGGTCACCCATTCCTGGGCCGAGAGGTTCTGCAAGGACGGGTGGGCTACGCGGGGCTAGAGGAGAGGTTCGATGACCTGATGCGGCACTTCCGCACCCTATTCACGGGGACGGACGAGGCGATGCAGAACCTCGCCATGGTGTCCGCCGGGGACGAGTGGGTCCCTGGGAAGTTGGAAGATCGCTTCGATGTCATCGAGCAGTCCATCGACCGGCACAGCCTGAGACTACTGGTCATCGGTCCGATCCAGGACCTGATCCAGTTCGGGAACACCAACGACTACGCCGAGGTCAAGACCAAGGTGCGTGGCCTCAAGCGGGTCGCGGAGCGCACCGGCTGCGCCATCATGGCCGACCACCACTTCAACAAGTACGGGGTGGGGCGCAACGCACTCCTGGGATCGGTGGCGTTCGGCGCCGTCGCAGACCAGGTGTTTTACCTGCCATTCGACAAGGAGCACGGCGTCCGCGCCTTCTTCTCCGACCAGCGGGTGGGCATCTCCATTGATGAGCCACTCGGTATCGACTACGACCGCGAGGGAATCGGTTCCGATCTGGGGCCACCACCCGAGCGACTCAAGGCCGCGATGGCGCAGCAGCAGGTCCTCGACCACATCCTGGAGTTCTGCGCCGAGAAACGGCGCACCCGAGACGAGATCGTGGAGGCACTGGGCATGCGCCGAGTGCTGGTTCTGGCCGCCCTCCAACGGGGCACCAACGAGGGCTTGCTAGAGATGGAGGGTAAGGGGGTGAAGAACGACCCGAACACTTACCTGTCTGTTTCGGTTCCGGCTACGGGGAACGTGATTCGGTTCCCGGAACCGAATGGAAGGGAATGACCACATTCGGTTCCCGTTCCCACACCTAGGTGTGGGAACGGGAACCGAATGGTCATCCCAGATCAACGAGAGCGAGGAACGCGATGCCAGAGATTGACGAGGAACCCGGAATGCCTCCGGTCTACGGCCCCTTTGTCAGGGTCACGAACCGGGCCTGGGTCAGGTGGGACGCCGTGCTGGTGATCCGGGAGATGGGCAGCGAGAAGGTGTCGGAGGTCACCATCCGGCCGAACTCCGGCGCCGACCAACCCCGGCTGCTGTCGGAGTACCCGGTCAAGGACCTGATCGACGCCATCATGCAGGCGGAGAAGTATGAGTGACCTGCAAGGGGTGGGCTGCCTCCCGGCCTGGATGGGGGACATCGGAGAGCCTCCGCGCAAACACAAGCGGGTCGGGGAGTACGCCCGCTCCGAGCACGAGTGGATGCCCCGCCCATTCGCCGGGAGGGTCATGTTGAGCAACCGGATGACCTCCGGCAAGGGCATCTACCTGGAGGTGGTGCCCGGCCCGAACCGGACCTGGCAGTTGGTCCGCGTGGAGTTGTCCACGCCCGTGGCGAGGGGCTTCGCCACCCCGGAGAAGGCGCGGGCTTGGGTCGCCCGCGCTATCCACGCCGGGGTGCTGCCGAAGGAGGTCGTGGTGGTGGAATCCGCTACACCCAAGGACTGACAGGGAGTGATGCCGATGCCAATCGGGCTTCTTTTCTCCAAACCGCAGTGGGAGGTGATCGAGGCGTGCCTGATCCAGGCCCTCGACGAGGGGATGTCCGACGACCAGGAGGCCGATGCCATGGAGATCCTGACGGAGATCAGGGTCTACCTCCAGAAGGACCCGGAGGGGATTCTCGATCTCATCGGGGACGAGGTGACCGATGCCTACAAGCCGAACGTCCGAGGGGGAGGTGGACTCCCACGTAAACCCGGTGGCGTACCGCGCCCTCCAGGAGCGGATCTACCGGACCAGCCTGAAGGTGTGGTGGAGTCGTGAGTTCGGCTACCTGTCCGTCCTCGACCCCTTCACCGGGGAGGTGTTCGAGGTGGAGCGCACCGAGGCCACGCCGAAGTGGATGACGTGGCGGGCGATGGACGAGAAGGCGCGGAGGGCAGGCACCTCACGCGCCTGGCGTCGGGGCGGCTCCTCCGCCTCGTCAGGGGGCTGATCAAGAAGCGGTGCCCGACCGTCAACTGGGACTGCTACTGGTGCGGACACCAGTTGTACATGGCCGTCCTCGATGGGCGGGAGAGTTACGTCGGAGACAACCGGGTGATGCACCACCCGGCATGCCCCTGGGTCGAAGTGATCGAATACAAGCAGACGGAGATGTTCGATGGCAGAAGTGAAGCGCGGGTTCCGGAAGGTGACGATGGTGCTGCCGGTGGGGACCTACGACCGACTGACTAGGCTGGCCGCCGAGGCCATGAGGGACGTGGGGCAGCAGGCCGCCTTCTACGTGCGGCAGGCGGTCCTCGACGCCGAGGCCGGGATCATCAAGGAGGCGTACCTGGAGCGTGAGCAGCGCCGGAGCAATGGGACGGCACCGGAGGTGAGCGACGAGGACTTCGTGGACGGCGGGGAGATGGAGGTGGTGACCGGCGAGGTAGAGTAATCGCCATGCGCCAGCTACCCCTGCCCATCAGCACCGACGAGGCGGTGATGGCCGTCTGGTCGTCGTGGTCGGAGGACACCCTGCAGTCCTACGTGCTGCGGACGGCCCGGCTGTGCGGGTGGCTGGCGTACCACACCAGGTTCAGCATCAAGTCCGCGGCGGGGTTCCCCGATCTGGTGCTGGTCAAGGAGTCCCGCCTCATCTTCGCGGAACTCAAGCGCCAGGGCTTGTGGCCCACAGAGGGGCGGCTCTCCAAGGGGGCCGTCCCCCACTGGCTGAACGGCCAGCGCGAGTGGCTCCTGGCCCTGTCCGAGACGCCCGCCGAGGTCTATCTGTGGTGGCCCTCGGATAGCCACGACATCTCCGTCATCCTGAGTCAGGATGCACGGCCTGCCGATGCCACTATGGAGTGCGTGACCCGCACCAAGGAGTACCTCGGTGACGCTGCCGGAGAAGCAGGTCTACCACATGGGTCCGCTGCTGCGGGTGCAGTGGAACCACCCAAGAGAGCACGACCCCGCCCGGAAGGGGTCGCTGTGGTTGGAGCGGGGCGTCCTCGAGCGCTTGCGCGTGGGGCTGATCCCGGTGACCCCGCCGGTCAAACTCCAGGCCGACGCAGGGCCTTGCTGGGTGTGGACCGGCCCCGTTGACGCCGAGGGCCGGGGGATGGTCTACAACCAGGACCAGGCCTGGCACATCCACCGCCTGCTGTACGTCATCCAGCGGGGGCCGTTGTCACCCAGGATTCATCTGCACTCGGCGTGCGGCAACACCCGCTGCTGCAACCCGCTGCACCAGCAGCCAATCGAGCGGGGACCGGTGGAGCGACCGGCCACGCACCTGGTAGCCGGGCGGTATCCTCGCTGCAAGAACGGCCACATCCTGACCCCGGAGAACGTCTACGTGTTCGAGGGGAAGCCGATGTGCCGGGACTGCCGAGCCGCGGCCCAGGCCCGTTACCGGAGGCGATCATCCTCGGCGTCTCGCTCCAACGGCACCCCGCCGGTTACCGCGTGGTAGTGCGCGGCGGTCGGCTCGACGGCCTCGTGGTGGAGTGCCGCACCCTGGCCTGGGCGGTGCGGATGTACGACCTGCTACGGGAAGATGAACGACAAGGAGAAGAAGCACAACCCGGCGGATTGCAGGCTGAACCTGGGAGGAGCGGAC
>Ga0210380_10000655_pt1 | contig 14944 bp, 4 predicted proteins | sample PLM4_5_coexredo_FD_155476 | JGI IMG/M metagenome (GOLD analysis project Ga0210380, IMG submission 155476) | Groundwater sediment microbial communities from an aquifer in East River, Colorado, USA - PLM4_5_coex redo | ecosystem: Environmental > Terrestrial > Soil > Riparian zone | place: USA... | reverse complement strand
ATACGAGCCGGTGTTCGCGACGTCGGTTGCGATCGTCTCCCACGGGCCATCCTCGCCCGCGCGCGAGAGCAGCAGATCGACATTTGTGACGCCGGCGCCGTCGCTCGCGGTCCACTGGAGATCGGCCACCGTGCCGATGATCAGGCTCTCCCCGCCGTTGGGCGTGGTCACCTGCACCAGCGGCGCGGTCACGTCGGCAAAGGTGGCCGTGATCGTGTGGTCGGCGAGCACATTGGTGAAGGTGTGCAGTCCGGCCGGCGTGGCCGGCGAGCCGTCCACGTCGAGGCCGGTGATGCTGTATCCGGCGATGCCGACGATCGTGAATGCCTGGTCGGCGCCGTCGTTGACCGGGACCGCGCCGTCCGGTGTGATCGTTCCGCCCGGTCCCGCGCTGGCGATGATCGTGTGGACGAAGTCGAGGTCGAACGGCGCCCCCGGCACACGGCTGTAGCTCGCGCCGCTGATCGTTCCGTTGATCGTGGTGCCGGCGGAGCCTGCAACCGAGGTCCCGATCGCCTCGTTCAGGCTCCAGCGCGCCACCAGGCCCGCGGTCGCGGTGATGATCGGCGTATTGATCGTCGACTGGATCTGGCTGCGCGAGCGCGCGACGCTCCACACCCGTGCCTCGTCGATCACGCCGTCGAAGAATCCGGCCGCGCTGCCGTCCGACCGCAGCGCGCTCGCGATCGCGACCTGCTGGGTGCTGGCCGACGCCACCGGCTGGCCGACGCTCAGCGTCGCCTCGAGGTGTCCGTCGAGATACAGGTGCCAGGTGCCACCGTCGTAGGTCGCGGCGGCGTGATGCCAGACGTTGTTCGTGATCGTGGTGGTGCCGAAGATCGGATGATTGAGCCCGGGCGTGCCGCCGCTCGCGCCTTCCTCGAAGTCGGCGGCGAGCACGTCGTTGCTGTCCCGGATCCCGAGCCACCAGTTCATGTCGACGTCCGGATCCTCGATCTCGTTGCGTCCCTTGGTCAGCAGCGGAATCGCGGTGGTGACGCCACCGGCGCCGGTGGTGCCGGTGGTGCCGGTGCCTTCGCGCTTGAACCAGCATTCGATCGTGAAGTGCGGCAGGTCGAGCGCGGCCGGATCGCCGAACCCGACGTAGGTGTTCCCGGCGAAATCGATCCCCAGATTGGGCTCGGCCGGCGTGGTCGCGCACGACGGGCCGTCGAACAACGACGAGCCGATCGCGTTGCGTGACTTCACCTGGTAGCAGTATTGGGCCGATACGTTGACCGCGAAGTCATCGTAGCTGGTGACGTTGGCGCCGATCGTGGCGAGCGGGGCGAACGGACCGCCCGGTCCGCTGATCGAGCGCTCGATGTCGAACGCGGTCTCGTTGCCGGCGTTGTCGGTCCACGTCAGATGGACCTGCTGATGGTTCACCGCGCTCGCGAACAGCCCGGTCGGCGCCGCAGGCGGCGTCGGGAAAACGACGTTGAATGGTGCACCCTGGACCCATGCCCAATTGGTTCCGCGCACCGCGCCGTTGACGGTGGTACCGGCACTGCCGTTCACGAGCGAATCCGCCGCTTCGTCGAGCGCCCAGCGCGCGACCAGCCCCGGGGTCACTGCCGTAATCCGGTTGTTGATCTCGGCCTGGATCTGCGCCAGGGAGCGCGCGCCGCTCCACACCCGGACCTCGTCGAGCGCACCATTGAAGAAGCCCTGGTGCGCGCCGGTGGTGCGGTGCGCGGTCGCCAGCGACGCGGGCTGAATCGTGTTCGACTGGGCGGGCTGCCCGACCACCACAGAGTTCTCGAGCACTCCGTTGAGATACAGCCGCCACTCGTTGCCGTCGTAGGTCATCGCGGCGTGGTTCCAGACGCCGGTCGGGATCGTCGTGGTGCCGGTGATCGAATGGTTGAGTCCGGGCTGGGTGCCCAGGGCGCCTTCCTCGAAGTCGGCCGCGAGCACGAAATCGGATCCCCGCAGGCCCAGGTACCAGTTCATGTCGAGATTGCTGTTGTCCGATTCCGGCGCGCCGTGGGTGACCATCGGCACGGCGGTGACGCCGCCGACCGCACCGGTCGAGACCGCATTGCCGGCGCCGTCGCGGCGGAACCAGCACTCGACCGTCCATGCCGGCAGGTCGAGCGCGGCGGGATCGCCGAAGGTCGCGTAGTCGCTGCTGCCGTTGAACTGGAGCGCATCGGCGAGCCGGAACGGCGAGCCGGTCACCCAGGTCGGACCGTTGGTGAGCGTGCCGTTCGGTGAGCTACCGACCGAGTTGACGGCGGTGAAGCCGGCACCGTCGTTGAGGCCCCAGCGGCCGAGCAGGCCAGACGCGGTGGTGAGTTCGAGCGAGGCGCTGTCGCGGATCCCGGCTTCGGGACGTGCGTGGTCCCAGATGCGCGCTTCGTCGATGGTGCCGGCGAAGAACCCGCCGGCGGCGGGTGCGGTGGTGAGCCCGGTGGCGATCGCCGCGTGCTGCGCGCTCAGTAACTGCGGCAGGTGCCCGGGGCCGACCACCACGGTCGCTTCCAGGCGGCCGTTCAGGAACAGCCGCAGCGTGGTGCCGTCGAACGTCGCGGCCCCGTGATACCAGACGTTGCGGCGGATCGGGGTCCGGCCTGCGATCGGATGGTTGAGACCGGGGCTCGCCTGGCCGGCGCCCTCCTCGTAGTCGGCGACCAGGACGCTGTCGCTCTGGCGGATGCCCATGAAGTAGTTGCAGTCGGCGGTCGTCATCTCCGCCTCGCCGCGTCCCTTGGTCAGCAGCGGAATCGCGTTGGTGACGCCGCCGGTCCCGGTGCTGGTGATCGCGCCGGCGCCGGTGCGGCGGAACCAGCACTCGAGTGTGAACGTCGCGGTGCCGAGCGTGCTCGTGGCCTGGCCGAACGTGACGTAGTCGTTGGTGCCGTCGAACTGGACGCCGGTCTGCGCCTGTGCCGGCTGCACGCCGGCCACCACCGCGCATGCGGTGACGGCGGCGAGCGCCAGAGCCATGAGAGGGCGGCTCATTGGAAACGTCCTCTCGTTCATGGGATCAGGACCAGCCGGCGGGTAAACGTTCGCTCCGGCGTGTGCATGCGGACGAAGTAGAGACCGGCGGGCACGCGGCCCGAACCCGAGCGCGCGTCCCAGCCCAGGTCATAGCGGCCGGGCGCGAACGCCCGGTCGGCGATCCGCGCGACCTCGCGGCCCATCACGTCGTGGACCGTGATGCGGACCGGCGCGGTGCGCGGGACCGCAAATCCGATGTGGGTTGCACCGGCCGACGGATTCGGCTTGAGCGCCGACAGCGCGAACTCGAGCGGCGTCCCGTCCTCGACCCCGGTCGGTCCGGTCGAGATCGCGAACGCGGTGTTGCTGATGTCCTGTCCCGTCAGGTTGCCGGCGTCGCGCGCGATCACCTTGAGGAACGCGTTGGAGGTGGCCGGCGCGGTCACCAGCCACGAATAGCTGCCGGTGTTGGCGAGCCCGCTCGCGAGCGTGTCGAACTGGCCGCCCGATCCGTTGCGCGACAGCAGCAGCGTGATCGAGGTGACCGCCGCGTCGTCGGTCGCGGTCCACGTCAGGTTGACGGTGGTGTTCGCGTACAGCGTGTTGCCGCCGTTCGGCGACACGACGGTTGCGGTCGGCGCCTGGTTGCCGCCGGCGCCGGTGGTGAACGACCAGGTCGGTCCGGAGGTGCTCGCCTGCCCGTCGCTGGCGACCGCGTACCACTGGTAGCTCGTGTTCGCGGCGCGCCCCGGCCACGCCAGGCTCGCCACCTGTCCCGACGCCACCTTGACCGTGCCGATCACCGCGAAGCCTCCGCCCGAGGTCATCGGATAGGCGAGCGTGAACTGACTGCTCGAGTCGGCGTCGGCTTCGAACTGGCCGAGCCACGGCGAGTAGGTGCGAACCCGGATCACGTTGTTCGCCGGCGAGAATTCCATGATCCGCAGCCAGCCGTCCCCGCCGTTGGTGCGCCCCTGATAGTCGGACATCAGGACGTTGACAGTGCGCCCCTCGAACGTCTCGCTGCGCCGTCCCTCGGTGTTGACGTGACCGCACAGCATGAGGAAGAAGTTGGGATTGTCCTTGAGTGCCTCGTAGGTGGCCGATCCCTGGGTGCTGAACGTTCCAGGATTGCCGGCGCCGAGGAAGTTGTGGCTGGCCAGGATTCCGCGCCGGTTCGGGTACGCCTTGAGCAGACTGTCCGCCCAGTTGAGCACCGCCACGTCGGGCGTCGTGTCGTACTCGAGCCCGATCGTGATGAAGTCCATCCCGCTCGCGCTGAACAGGTCGAACCAGTTGTCGTTGCTGCCCCGGTGCGGACCCCCGTAGTAGGGCCGCCCGGTGAAGCGCGCGATGCCGAAGTACTGGTTGTAGAACGCGGTCGAACCGTCGGCGTTCCCGATCGCAGTCTGGTCATGGTTGCCGACGCACACGCCGTACGGGATGCCGTTGACGAGTCCGGTGGTGACCGGGTTCTCGAGCTTCTTGAACGCGGTGTCGGCCCGCATCCACTCGATCGGATTGTTGGTGATGTTGTCGCCGTTCTGGCCGTGCTCGGTGCAGTCGCCGAGCTGGACCGCGTACACGATGTTGCGCGGCGTCCGGTTGGCGACGATCCAGTCCATCTGGCTCTTCATGATCAGCGACGATCCGCCGTTCAGCTGGCCGGTGTAGTACTGGGTGTCGGGGATCGGGATGATCGTGAAGTCGGGCCCCGGCGCGCCGCCCGGCGTACTGCCGTAGAAAGTCACGGTCACGCTGTCCGCGTTCGGATCGCTCACCTGCACCTGGAGACTCGGCGACAGGCCGACTCCGGTCGCGGCGTTGCTCGGCGCGACCAGGCTCGGGATCGCGGGCGGATCGTTGAACTCGAGGTTGAACGGCGCCGGCCCGACCCAGGTAAAATTGGCGCCGGAGACGGTTCCATTGGCGCTGGTCCCGGCGCTGCCGTTGACCGCCGTGCCGCTTCCCTCGTCGAGACTCCAGCGCGCGACCAGACCGGGGGTCGGCACATCGAGCTCGGCGTTCGCGGTGCCCCGGATCTGCGTCAGATTGCGGGCGCTGTTCCACACCCGCACCTCGTCGATCACGCCTTCGAACTGGCCCTGGGCGACGCCGGCAGACGTTAGTCCGGTCGCGATCGCGTTGTGCTGCGTGCTGGCGGAGGCCACCGGTTGACCGACCAGGAGCGTGGACTCGAGATTGCCGTCGAGATACAGGTTCCAGGTGCTGCCGTCGTAGCTCGCAGCGACGTGGTGCCAGATCCCGAGCGTGATCGGAGTCACTCCGATCACCGGGTGGTTCAGGCTCGGGTTGCTGCCCGCCGCGCCCTCCTCGAAGTCGGCAAACACCACATCGTCGCTGTCCCTCACGCCGAGGAACCAGTTGAGGTCCACGTCCGAATCCTCGGACTCGCCGCGGCCATTGGTGACGAGCGGGATCGCGCTGGTCACGCCGCCGGTGCCGGTCGTGGTGACGGTCCCGTTGGCATCGCGCCGGAACCAGCACTCGACTGTGAACGCCGGCAGATCGACCGCGTTCGCGTCACCGAATGTGACGTAGGTGCTGGCGCCAAAGTCGAGCGCGGTGCGCGGCTGCGTCGGAGTGGTGACACATGACGGACCCGCAGATGCGGACGCCCCCGCCCCGTTCACCGCGTGCACGGTGTAGCAGTACCCGGTGCCGGCGCTCACGGTGTTGTCGTCGTAGCTGGTGGCATTGGCCGCGGTGCCGGCGATCACCGTGTACGGCCCGCCTGGCCCGCTCGCGGAGCGCTCGACCACGAACTCGGCCTCGTTGTTCGAGTTGTCGGCCCACGTCAGGTGGACGTTACTGCTGGTGACCGGCCCGAGGTTCAGGGCGGTGGGCGGCGCCGGCGCGGTTGGCGACGCGAGGTTGAACGGCGCGGCATTCGACCAGTTCCAGCCGGTGGTCGGGGTGCCGATGATCGTTCCGTTGAGCGTCGTGCCCGCGCTGCTAGCGACCGCAGTGCCGGTTCCTTCATCGAGGCCCCAGCGCGCGACCAGCCCGCTCGCCGTCCCGGTGATGCGGTTGTTGAAGTTGGCGGCGATCTGCGCCGCGGTGCGGGCGGTGCTCCAGATGCGAACCTCGTCGATCGTGCCGTCGAGGAACCCTTCGGGATCACCCTGCCGGTCGAGCCCGGTGGCGATTCCAACCGGATGCGTGCCGTCGGATCCGCACGGCTGGCCGACGAACACCGAGTCCTCGAGGAACCCGTCGAGGTAGACCTTCAGGTTGCTGCCGTCGTAGGTCGCGGCGGCGTGATGCCAGGCGCCGGTGCCGACCGAGGTGGTGCCGATCGCGGGATGGTTCTGTCCGGGGTCGCCGCCGGTGTCGGCCTCTTCGAAGTCGGCAATGATCACGCCGCTGCTCTGATCGAAACCGAGGAAATAGTTGACGTTGACGGTCGCGCTGTCGATCTCGCCGCGGCCCTTCGTCACCAGCGGAATCGCATCCGCCACGCCGCCCGCACCGGTGTCGGTCTCCTGGCCGTTCCCGTCGCGGCGGAACCAGCACTCGACCGTCCATTGCGGCAGCCGCAGCGCGGCCGGATTGCCGAAGTTCACGTACGAGTCGGTGCCGTGGAACTGGAGCGAGCGTTCGAACGAGAACGGAGCGCCTGCCACCCACGTCGGGCTGTTGGTCAGCGTGCCCGCGGGCGAGCCGGCGATCGAGTTGACGGCGGTGGCGCCGGCGCCATCGTTGAGGCCCCAGCGGCCGAGCAGTCCGGGCGACGACGGGATCTCGAGCAGCGCGCTGTCGCGGATGCCGGCCTGCGGACGCGAGTGATTCCAGATCCGCGCCTCGTCGATGCGGCCGGCGAAGAAGCCGGCTGCCACCGACGTCGGATTCGCCGAGGTGAGTCCGGTGGCGAGCCCCGCGTGCTGGATGCTCGCCGACTGCGGCAACCGGCCGGCGCCGACCACGACCGTGTTTTCGAGAATGCCGTTGAGATAGACGCGGAAGTTGGTGCCATCGAAGGTCGCCGCGGCGTGGTACCAGACGTTGCGCGCGAGCTGCGTGACGCCGATCACCGGATGATTGAGACCCGGACTCAGCTGTCCGGTCCCTTCCTCGAAGTCCGCGACCAGCACCGAGTCGCTGGCACGGATGCCGAGGAAGTAATTCATGTCGACGGTGCTGGCTTCGGCTTCACCGCGCCCCTTGGTGAGGAGCGGCACGGCATTGGTCACGCCGCCGGTGCCGGTGCTGGTGGTGATGCCCGCGCCGGTGCGCATGAACCAGCACTCGATCGTGAAGGTCGGAGTGCCGAGGGTGCTGGTCGCCTGGCCAAACGTGATGTAGTCGTTCGTGCCGTCGAATTGAACGGCGCCCTGCGCAAACGCGGACGGAACGAGGATTGCCGAAAGGAGCAGTGAGAAAGCGGCCGCGATTCCGGGGACGCGAGCGGTCCACGGGCGCAGGAAATGCGTCGCAACGGGGGGCACGGGGCGGCCTCCGGGATTGGTTTCGGGGATCAACGGATCCCCGCGGGGGATTCCATTCCGCGGATGAGTCTTCGTTCTTCCAGAGCCGTTCCGTGCGCGGCTCCCGAAATCGCATTAAGTTTGACTGACGAGTCGGCCGAATTGCGAGTGGCGTTTTGCAATTCCCCAGCCGGTCCGTGGGCGAAAGCACCCGGGGGGGCGCCGGTGGACCGGTCGCACCCTTTTTCTCTAGCATGCTCCGTTCATGGCCGACCTGATCCGTATCGCGAACGCCGGGGGCTACTGGGGCGACGATCTCAGCCAGTTCCGGCGCCAGCTCGAGCTGGGCCCTGTCGACTACGTGACGCTCGACTTCCTGGCCGAGATCACGATGTCGATCATGCAGAAGCAGCGCTCGCGCGATCCGCGCGCCGGCTACGCCCGCGACTTCGTGGCCCAGGTGGCCGAGTCCCTGCCGCTGCTGGTCGAGCGCGGCGCGCGGGCCGTCACCAACGCCGGCGGCGTGAACCCGCTCGCCTGCCGCGGCGCCCTGCTCGAGACCGCCCAGCATCGCGGCTTCTCGATCGAGGTTGCGGCGGTGGTCGGGGACGACCTGATGCAGCGGCTCGGCGAGCTGAACGCGGCCGGCGTCTCGCTCGACGACATGGACACCGGCGCCTCGTTCGCCCGTGTGCGCGATCGCATCTCGTCCGCCAACGCCTATTACGGCGCATGGCCGGTGGTGGAGGCACTCGCGAGCGGCGCGCAGATCGTCGTGACCGGGCGCTGCACCGACACCGGCATCACGCTCGCGCCGATGATCCATGCGTTCGGCTGGCAGCCCGACGACTGGGACCTCCTGGCGTCGGGAATCGTCGCCGGCCACATCGTCGAGTGCGGCGCACAGAGCACCGGCGGCAACTTCACCGACTGGCGGCGCATCCGCCACTTCGAGACGATCGGCTATCCGCTGCTCGAGGTGTCCGCCGATGGCTCGTTCGTGGTGACCAAGCATCCCGGCACCGGCGGGGCGGTCACGGTCCGCACGGTCAAGGAGCAGCTCCTCTACGAGATGGGCGATCCGCGCGGCTACATCACGCCCGACGTGGTGGCGGACTTTGCGACCATCCAGTTGGAGCAACTCGGACGCGACCGCGTGCGGGTGTGGGGCGTGAAGGGCCGTCCCGCGCCCGGCTCGCTCAAGGTCAGCGCGTCGTACTTCGACGGCCACAAGGCGAGCGGCTCGCTCATCATTTCGGGCCCCGCGGCCGAGGCGAAGGCCCGCGCGTTTGCCGACCTGTTCTGGAAACGCCTCGATCTGACGTTCGACGCGACCCATACCGAGCTGATCGGTCACTCCGCGTGCTGGGGTCCGCTCGCCGTGCCGGTCGATCCGCCCGAGATCCTGCTACGCCTCTCGGTTCGCGACCGGGACCCGAAGAAGCTCGACGCGTTCGGCAAGATGCTGCCGGCAGTCATTCTGTCGGGACCGCCGGGCGTCGCCGTCACCGGTGGACGTCCGCAGGCGCAGGAAGTGGTCGCGTACTGGCCGGCACTGGTGCCGCGCGATCACGTGAAGGCGCGGCTCGTGACCCGCGATGGCGAGCGGCTGCTCGAGTGGCCGACGCCGCTGCTGTCGCCCACGCGGCCGGCGTCGCTGCCGCGTCCGGCGTGGCCGGCGGCCAAGGGCGGCAAGCGGCACGTGACGGTACCGCTCGCCGCGCTCGCCCACGCGCGCAGCGGCGACAAGGGCGACACCTGCAACATCGGCGTGATCGCCCGCGCGCCTGAGATCTACCCATGGCTCAAGCGGACGATCACCGCCGCGCTGGTGAAGCGGAGGTTCAAGGGCATCTGCCTGGGTGCGGTCGAGCGGCACGAGGTCCCGAACCTCGGGGCACTCAACTTCCTGCTCCACGAATCGCTGGGCGGCGGCGGCACGGTGTCGCTGCGGCTCGATGCGCAGGGCAAGACGCTGTCGCACGCGCTGCTTGCGATGCCGGTCTCGGTACCGCAGGCGCTGGTCGATGCCGCGCAGCGCGGCGACGCCGCGGATGGCGTGCCGGTGAAGCACGTCGCGCAGGCCGCCCGCCCGAAGTCCCGACGCGCGCCGCCGAAGCCGCGTCGTCGTCGCTGACCCGCTCCGCCCATCACGAAGTTGAGGTAGATTGCCGCGATGCACCTCTCCCCCGGCACCCGGCTCGGTCCGTATGAAATCGTCGCGCCGATCGGCGCGGGCGGCATGGGTGAGGTCTACCGGGCGCGCGACACGCGGCTCGACCGCGATGTCGCGATCAAGGTGCTGCCCCAGCACCTGTCCGAACAGCCCGAGGTCCGCGCGCGCTTCGAGCGCGAAGCGAAGATGGTCTCGAGCCTCAATCATCCGCACATCTGCGTGCTGTTCGATGTCGGGCGCGAGGGCAACACCGACTTCCTGGTGATGGAGCTGATCGAAGGCGACACGCTCGCAGTCCGGCTCCGCAAGGGCCCGCTGCCCGCTGCCGAGCTGCTGCGCACCGGCACCCAGATCGCCGACGCGCTCGACCGCGCGCATCGGGCCGGCGTAATCCATCGCGATCTCAAACCCGCCAACGTCATGCTCACGCGCAGCGGCGCCAAGTTGATGGACTTCGGCCTGTCGCGCGCAACCGGCCTGGCCGGCGGCGCTCCGGGGGCGAGCGCGCTCACGCAGTCGCCGACCATCGCCCAGGCGCTGACCGCCGAAGGCACGCTGGTCGGCACCTTCCAGTACATGTCGCCCGAGCAGCTCGAAGGTCGCGAGGCGGACACACGCTCCGACATCTGGGCGCTCGGATGCGTCCTCTACGAAATGGCGACCGGGCGCCGCGCGTTCGAAGGACGCAGCCAGGCGAGCCTGATCGCGTCGATCCTCGAGCGCGAACCGGCGCCGATCGGCGAGGTTCCGTCCGGCTCGACGATGTCGACGTTCGGCGGTCCGCCGCACGGTCTCGAGCGCCTGATCCGCAATTGCCTCGCGAAGGATCCCGAGGACCGCATCCAGACCGCGCACGACGTGAAGCTGCAGCTCCAGGGGATCGCCGAGAGTGCGGGAGTCTCGGGAACCAGCGTCGCGTCCGCCCCGGTCCCGGCGATGCACACGCCGGCACGCTCGCCGATCGCATGGGTGCCGTGGGCGATCGCGGCCGCCGGGCTGCTGGCCGCGATCGGCGTCTACGCTTGGCTCCAGCCGCGCGCCACCGCACGCACGCCGGCGTTCCGCTTCGTGGTCGACAACATCCCCAGCGCGGTCGACACCTTCTGGCCGCGCGTCTCCCCGGACGGCCGCTATCTGCTGCTCGAGGCGACCGATTCCTCCCAGGTCCAGCGCGCGTACGTGCGCCGCATGGACCAGGTCGAGGCCAACCCGATTTCGGGCACCGAGGGGCTCTACCGCGCCTACTGGTCACCCGACGGCCGCGAGATCGCGTTCGTCGCCAACGATCGGATCCAGCGGGCGCCGGTCGCCGGTGGTGCGCCGACCGTGATCGCTCCCGCATCCGGCGGCGTGGATCTGAGCTGGGGCTCGAAGGGACTGATCCTGATGGACGGCCGCACGCGCGATTCGCTGCGCGTCGTGCCCGCCGGGGGCGGCGACCTGCGTCCCGCCACCCGCATCGACCGGACGGGCGGTGAAGTGGGCAGTGCCTGGCCCTGCTTCCTTCCCGACGGCGAACACTTCCTCTACATCGGCACCACCGGCAACGTCGCCGGTGGCGGCAACATCCGGCTGGGACGGATCGGGTCACTCGACGCGAAGCTGCTCGGCCAGTCGGATGGACGGGTCGAGTACGCACCCGGCGGCTGGATCGTGTTCGTGCGCGGCTCGTCATTGATCGCGCAGAAGCTGGACCTGCGGGCCGGCAAGCTGACGGGAGAGCCGATCACGATCGCCGGCGACATTCGTTCGGGCAACGCGGCCGGGCACTTCTCGACCTCTCAGGCCGGTCTGCTCGCGATCGGCCGGGCACCGGCCCGGAGATCCCATTCGCTGCGGGAAGCGAGCCGGAATGGCACCGCCACCGGGCGGATGCTCGCCACCGGAGTGATTACGAATCCACGGGTCTCTCCCGACGGATCGCGCTTGCTCCTCCAGCGCGTCGGGGCACCCGATGGGAAAGGCGGCGAGATCCAGGTGCTCCAGATCGCACGGAATACCGAGACCCAGCTCACGTTCACCGGCCAGCGGGCGCGGACGCCGGCATGGTCCCCGGACGGCCGCCGGTTCGCCTACGTTTTGACCAATTCGGCGAGTGACTGGCGCGTCATGGTGGGCTCCGCCGATGGACTCGGAGCTCCGGATTCGATCCCGGTCAACGAGACGGGCGGGGGATCGCTCACGAACTGGTCGAAGTCGGGATCCCGACTGCTCTACTCCACCGGCACCCTCAAGGGCGGTGCGATCTCGATGGACGACCCGACTCACGCGCGTCACCCGATCGGGGACACGACGGCGTTCATGGCCCAGCCACAGATGTCGCCGGACGGCCGCTGGCTCGCGTTTGCCTCAGGCACATCGGCCAGTGATGTTCAGGTGTATGTGGTGAGTCTCGAAGGACCGCCCGGGCGCTGGCAGATTTCGTCCACTCCGGCGTTCGCCCCGCGCTGGACCCGGGGCGGGCGTGAGCTGGTCTTCGAGGGCCAGGACCAGCGCCTGATGGCTGTCTCGATCGACACCCGCACCGGGTTCCACGCCGGGATGCCGCAGCCGCTGTTCTCGCTGCCCGCGCCCTCCCCCGACATCGACCTCACAACCTGGGAGGTCTCCGAGGACGGCAATCGCTTCTTCCTGCTGTTCCCGAATTCCCGGATCCAGGCGACACCAACGATCGAGGTCGTTACCGACTTCCAGTCGCTGGTATCGCGCAAATAGCCACCTCCAGAAAAAATGCGAACGGGCGCCGGTCACCACCGACGCCCGCCGCGGCGCGCGATGCAAAGGCAAGGGGCTTTAGCGGTAGCGCGCTTTCAAGCCTCCCCAGGTCGACGACTGCGCGGGGCTCGCCGCATTGGTCGACAGGAGGAGATCGTCGAAATACACCGGCACGAGGCCGAGGTCGAAACGGAAGTTGTAGCACCCCACCCAGCCACTCAACAGCGGACTGCTGGTGTCCTCGATTCCGTCGCCGGTGGTCAGCTCGTAGCCGTTGATGAAGCAACGGAACTTGTTGCCGGTCGCCCGCACCTTGAGATGGATCCAGGTGTTCTGCGGGATCGTTCCGCCGGCGAACTGGGGAATCGTGTTCGAGAACCAGGCGCCGAGCGTGGTCGCCGGATTCTGGCCGTTCAGCTTGCGGAAGTTGATCTGCAGCAGACCGGACTGGACCACGAACTGGTAGCAGGTCTGGAAGCTGCTGGCCGCATCCCCACGCACCACCAGGCCGCGGCGCGTGTTGCCGGCGCCGGTGAACATCCACCCCTCCCAGCAGTAGTCGGTGTTGAACGCGCCGGGGTCGGTCATGGTCAGGATGATGCCGCCGCTGTCGGGAACGGTGTTCACCGCGAGGCCGACCGTGTGGTCACCGGACGGATTCGCGTAGCCGGGATCCGACGGCCCGAGCGTGAGCGCCTGCATGTTGCGCACCGGCGTGTTGAAGCCGGGCACCCACACCAGGTCGAGATTCCCGCCCGTCACCTTCTCGGACAGGATGATGCCATCCGCGGACGCGGGTCGCGCGGTCACTCCAATGAACAAGGCCGCCAGGACAAGGATGCACGAGCGAGTTGCAAGGTTCATGAGCGGTCTCCGGTCTCCTATACCGTGTCGGTCCGTTGAATCCGGGACGGTCACGGTGCCGCTCCGGAGGGGGGTTCCAGAAGTGATGGGTCATTGCAGCCACAGAAACTTTCCCGCCGGTCCGGACTCGCCGGTCACGCGCGCGAAGTAGAGCCCGCTCGGCGCGGGACGTCCCGACCGGTCGCGCCCGTCCCAGCGGACGGTCGATCCGGCCACCACCGGCACGGTCGCGACCACGCGACCGCCGGGTGAAACGATGTCGATCGATGCATTCGCGCGCGCAACACCCGCGATCGCGAGGCTCACCGAGCCGCGCGCCGGATTCGGCCACGCGCGCACGCCCGCGAGCGGTGCGGCCTGCGATTCACCAACGCCGAGCGCCTGCGAGCCGGGAATCACCGGCTCGATGTACGCGATCCGCCGCAGGAGGTTGGGCGCCGTCGTGCCGCGATCGCCGAGCAACGCGCTGCCCGCTTCGTTGGTCGCCGACGCCTGGAACAGGATATGGGCCCGGCCGCCGGGATTGCGCGCGGCAAGCGAGAAGTAGCGCTCGTCGGTCTGCGGCGTGTTCGTCACGTTGAGTGGCGCCGACCACGGACCGCCCCCCCGCGACCACGCGAGTGCGATGTCGCCGAACCCGGTACCGGTGCAGATCCCGGGCAGCCCCTCGGTGGCAGTCGGGTCAACCTCGCCGTCCACGAACCGTAGCCACGCGACGTAGGTCTCGCTGCCGTCGGCCGAAAAGCCGACCTGCGGCCAGTCGACCGTGATGTGGTTGATCGCGCACAGCGGGCCCGCCAGACCCTGGTCGACGTCGTCGTAGCGATCCGCCTCGCCCGCCTGCACCTGCTTCACCGTGGTGATGCCGTGGATCGGATCCCAGTGACGGATGCGGCTCCGGTGGTCGAAGAACTGGACCTCGCCGCCGATCTTCCGCGCCTGCAGCTCGGACCACACCACGTTCGGCGTGGTGTCGTTGTAGGCGAGATGCGTGTGGATGTAGGAGCGGTACTGATTTGAAGTCGAGTCGGCGACGGTCACCTGCGCGTCGGTCGTGTTCGTCAGGTTGCGGAGCGTGATGGTGCCCGGCGCGAATGTGCCGTCGCTCGACTCGATCAAATGAACGTTGCCGCCGAAGTCGGGCACCGCGATCCCGACGCGACCATTGGAGGACGCTGCAATCATCGGGAAGCCCGGCTGGCCGCCGCGGTAGATCGACGACGAGGCGACCGAGGTCCACGGACCGTTCTGCCAGCCGACCGGGCAGGTGAAGTTCGGCCCTTCGGCGTTCAGCCGGCTGATGCGGAACTCGACCACTTCTTCGTACGAGCCGGCGCGCGGAATCTCGGCCAGCAGCGTGAACGATCCGTTCGGCAGCGCGACCACCTGCGGGAACAGGAAGCTCGGGGTCATGGTCGCGATCGGCGAGAGATACGCCTTCCAGGTATTCGCGCCCGGGGCGCTCTCGACGTAGAAGTTGCCGCGTAGGTCGCAGCCCTCCTCGTTCAGGTGCTGGGAGATGACCGCGCGGCCGTCAGCCATGAGCGCGATGGTGCCGAAGCCGCCGAAGTGCTCAGCTCCGCAGCAATTCCAGATCGACGGGTCCTGCACCTTGCCGAGGCGGGTCCAGGTGCCTTCCGTCGCGCGGGTCGCGTACGCCATGCCGCGCTGCGGATACGGCTGCGGGCTTCCCTGGTTGGGCGGACAGCCGTTGGGATCGAGCTCGCAGAAGTCGTCCTGCCAGGTGACGTGCACCGTGCCGTCGGACGCGATCACGATCCGGGTGCCGAGC
>Ga0210380_10000654_pt1 | contig 14945 bp, 14 predicted proteins | sample PLM4_5_coexredo_FD_155476 | JGI IMG/M metagenome (GOLD analysis project Ga0210380, IMG submission 155476) | Groundwater sediment microbial communities from an aquifer in East River, Colorado, USA - PLM4_5_coex redo | ecosystem: Environmental > Terrestrial > Soil > Riparian zone | place: USA... | reverse complement strand
GACCACGCTACGCCCCAACCGGTGGTCGATCGGCGCCAGCACGGCGCCGAGTTTCATCACCGCGAAGAGACTCTCGAGAAACGCCGGGTGGTTCGGACCGATCCAGCTCACCCGATCGGCCCGCGTCACGCCGAGCGACCGTAGCGCGTGTGCCAGGCGGCGCACACGCCCGGCGAGCTCCGCGTATGTGCGGCGCGTGTCACCGTACACGACGGCCGTCTGGTTCGCGGCGACCCTGGCCCGCCTCTCGATCCAGGTGCCAACGCCCTGATGGGTCGCACCGGTCATAACGACACGCCGAGCGTGGCAGACACCACGTGGGTGTGTCGGCTCCGACTCGACCCTCCTCGCGAGTAGACGTTGACGTAGCCAACCTCCACGTCTGTGTGTGTGGTCAGCGTCCTCCCGATGCCGACCAACACCTGATCGGCCTCGAAGCCCCAAGACGTACGCGCGGCGGAGTTAGTGGTCATCGACAACTCTCCAGCGACCACCCCGTGCAATTGGCCGCTCGCTCCCAGGGGCCACGTCACGCGCGCCCGCTGTCGCAACCGAAGCAGCACGGCATCGTGACCGGTGACGAAGCGCTCCTCCAGGCGGCTGTTGAGCGACAGGCGCCAGGCGACGCCGGTGCTCCATACGTACTGCTGAATGAACTGGTGTTCGCGAAGCACGCTGCCGTGGGGAAACCCCGTTCCGTAGGCGTAACCGAATCCGACGCCCGACCGCCGCGTCAGGCCGCGGGTTACCATGACCCGCCCGGCCACGAAGTCGAGCGTGCTCGCACCGTCTCGCGCTCTCGCGACCGAATCGAACGTCCACCTCCACGACGAACCAGCGCCGAGCGGACCCTGCACCGAGACGTTCGTCCACATGCCATGGTCCGTCTCGCCCTGACCGGCTGCGGGCGCTGCGGCGCCGAGGGCGAAAACGATGGGAATGACCAGGGTCATGCTGGCCTCGCCCCTTCCGATATGAGTCATGTCGTCGCTCCTTTCTGCTTACCAATCGCCATGTCCTGCGTAGAATTGGGTCTGGCGACGGGCCGCGTCCTTGAGCGAGGCTGAATCGTTCGTGAAACAGTTCTGAAATGGAGACCGGCGAGGCCCCGATCTACGAGTTCGGCCACTTCACGCTGGACGTGCGCGAACGACGTCTCCTGCGCGATGGACACCCGATCCCATTGAGGACGAAGGTGTTCGAGACGCTCAGGGTCCTGCTCGAGCGACCGGGACGGCTGCTCACGAAGGACGAGCTGATGCAGCGCATCTGGCCCGACGCCGTCGTCGAGGAGAACAACCTCAATCACAACATCTCGGTGCTGCGTCAGGCGCTCGGGGAACGACCCGACGGCCAGGGCTTCATCGAGACCGTGCCTCGCGTGGGCTACCGCTTCGTGGCCGACGTGAAACAGGCAGGACTGCCCGCCGGCACGCCGGTCGCACCAGCCGCCGCTTCCGCCCGCACGCTGAGGCAGGAAATCCGCTTTTGCACGTCCGCCGACCACACGCGCATCGCCTACTCAACGGTGGGCACAGGTCCACCGCTGGCCAAGACGGCCAACTGGCTGAGTCACATCGAATACGAATGGGATAGCCCGGTCTGGACGCACTGGATTCGAGATCTGTCGCAGCGGCACCTCCTCGTACGCTGGGACCAGCGGGGATGCGGGCTGTCGGACTGGAATGTGGACGACCTCTCGCTGGATGCGTTCGTGCGCGACCAGGAGACTGTGGTGGATGCCCTGGGCCTCGAGCGCTTCGCGCTCATGGGTATCTCACAGGGCGGAGCCGTGGCGGCCGCCTATGCGGCGCGGCATCCCGAGCGCGTCAGCCACCTCGTGCTGTGCGGCGCCTACGCCCGCGGCTGGCGGCATCGCGACGCGCGTGAAATCGAGGAGCGAACAGCGCTCCTCAATTTGACCCGACTGGGATGGGGCCAGAACAACCGAGTCTTCCGCCAGCTGTTCACGACACGCTTCATTCCCGACGCCGGCCCTGCAGAGATGGAGTGGTTCAACGACTTGCAGCGGGTCTCGACGTCGGCTGAGAATGCGGCTCGTTTGACCGACGCGTTCTCACATCTCGACGTGCGTCCGCTGCTCGCGAACGTCCAGGCGCCCACGATCGTCTTCCATTCGCGTGAAGACGGTGTCGTGCCGTTCGACGAGGGGCGATTGCTCGCGGCCGGCATCCGGGGATCGACGTTCGTCCCACTGCCCAGCCGCAATCATCTCGTGCTCGAAGGCGAGCCCGCCTGGGCGATCGTGCTGCAAGAGCTTGGCGCGTTTCTCGGCTGGCGGGAGGGGCGAAAGGTTGACGCGCGGAAGACGTGAGATCGGGTGCGCGCTCCCCGTCGTGCGGACCTGCTCCTGCCGTGGGGACGCTCGCTGATAGAATGGGTCGGTTCGCCCGCACGCGGAAGTGGCGGAATTGGCAGACGCACCAGCTTGAGGGGCTGGCGGTAGCAATATCGTGGGGGTTCGAGTCCCCCCTTCCGCACCATCACATCGAGCCATCGAGCTCGTCCCCATGCGAGCCTCGGTCCAAGGATTCCTGAGCCGTCAGCGATCGAGGTGGCATCATCGGTTGGCCACGAATTCCCCACGGACGTCGCGTCGTCGCGCGGCCAATTCTCGGCGGTCTCCATCATGAGTACCGGTATGAACCGGTCGCTGCGTGAGTTCTTGTGGAGTACAGGACGGTGAGGACCCGTTCGGGGGTGCGGTGGAAGTTTCTCCCCTGTGCGGCGTTCGTGTTCGGAATTAATGGACGTTCGCTAGCCGTCGCGTCGGCGGAGTCCCGATACGGTGAGCGGAAAGGACCGGGCCCCGCGCAATCAACATTTCGGCTGCCCCTGGAGCGAGCGCCTCGGAGAACAGAAAGCCCTGAGCGTAGCCGCAACCCATGTGTCTCAATTGTCTTAATTGACCGCGCGTCTCGACACCTTCAGCGATGACGTTCGCTCCAACGCTTCGCGCCAACCCGATAATGCTCTCGACGATGGCGGGTTGCTCACGTTTGGCGCCGAGGCCGCTGATAAACGACCGATCGATCTTGAGCGTGTTGACCGGGAACCGGTGAAGATAGCTCAGCGACGAGTACCCTGATCCAAAGTCGTCGAGATAGACCTGTACACCGAGAGCCCTCAGTTCACGAAGGACGGTCGCCGCCAAGTCCAGACTCTGGATCAGCGTCGTTTCGGTAATTTCAAGGCACAAGCTGGCCGGCCGAATACCAGCATCGCGCACTACCGATGCCACCTGTTCGGTGAACTCCGGGTGCATCAATTGGCGGCTCGAGACGTTGACGGTCATCCGGAGGTCTGACGCGCCTGGAATGCGGCTCGTCCAAGCTGACAGTTGCCGACATGCCTCACGCAACGACCAGATGCCGACAAGGTCAATGAGACCGGCCTCTTCGGCTGGAGGAATGAACTCGGCCGGCATCATCAGGCGTCCGTCGCGGCGTTTCCACCGGAGCAACGCCTCGAAGCTCACCAGTTGCTCGGTTACGAGCGACACGATCGGCTGATAACACAGGTGAAACTCGCCGCGTTCGACGCCAAGCCGGATGTCGTTTTCCAGGTTCAACCGGTCCATGGCGCGAGCGCGCATGCCCACGTTGAAGATCTCCTGCCGATTCCTCCCCAACGCCTTCGCCCGATACATCGCGGTATCCGCGTCGCGAAGGATGTCTTCTGCGCGCGTGTACCCTGTCGAACTCACCGCCACCCCGATGCTGGCTGTGACAAACACCTCGTTGCCTTCCAGCTCGAACGGGACAGTGAATGACTCTTTGATGCGGGTCGCGGTCAGGACGACCTCGCCCGGGTGGCCGTTCATCAGGACAGTGAACTCATCACCCCCGAGCCGTGCAATGACGTCTCCGCTCCGAACGCACGCTTGAAGCCGCTTCGTCACCGCGATCAGGAGTTGGTCGCCGATGAGGTGACCGAGTCGGTCGTTGACGTCTTTGAAACGGTCCATGTCGATGAACAACGTGGCGAACAGTCGGTCCCGGTATCGCTTCGATTGCGCGAGCGCGCGTTCGAGTACCTCGATGAACAGCGCTCGATTCGGCAGCGCCGTCAGCGGGTCGTGCAACGCTGCCTGCCGCAGCTGCTCTTGGGCCAGATGACGTTCGGTCACGTCGGTGAGTGACCCAGCCATGCGTACGACCCGGCCGTCGTTGCCCCTGACTGCAACGCCACGGCAAAGCATCCACCTGTACTTGCCGTCGCGATGACAAACGCGGTGCTCATGCTCGAAGTGACCGGATTGATCGGCGCAGTGCGCGGCGATCGCCGTTTTGAGCGGGCCAATATCTTCGGCGTGGACGCGCCCGAACCACTCCATCGGGTTGCTTGTCGTTTCGTCCGGTGTCAGCCCGAGCATCGCCTTCCACCGAAGCGAAAAGTACATGACGTCGTGTGCAGCATCCCAGTCCCAGATGCCGTCGTTCGCACCGGCCAAGGCAAGCGCGTAACGCTCTTCGCTGACTCGCAGCGCTTCTTCTGCCGCCGTGCGGTCGGTAATGTCACTCACAAACCCGGTGAGACCCCCCGCGAATGGCAGCAGCCGGAGGTGCAGAATTCGGCAGGTACCGCCCGTCATGAATTCGACACGTTGAAGCTCCGTTGCAGTCGCCCCTTCCAACGCGGCGGCGACCGCCGGCGAAATGCTGGTGTCCAGCAACGCGGGAACGGCTTCGAACAACTCTCGATTCAGAACGTGCTGCCGACCAATGCTCGTGATGCGCTCCATCGCGTCGTTCCACAGTTCCACCACTTTCCCATGCGTCAGCACGAACATACCCTCGTTGAGCGACTCGATGATCTCGCGATGTCGACGTTCCTCTTCGAGCCGCCTCGCGTATGCCTGATAGGTGCGGTAGGTGACGTACACTGGAGTCAAGGCCAGCGGAATAAAGACGTAAGCGGACCGATCGACAGCGGCTGCAGCGAGTACGGCGGCGCCGGCAGCGACGAAGTAACTTGGGGCGCCCCAAAGGAAGTCGTGATGCCACACGTACGCGATTCGTTCGCGCGCCGACAGCGCCACCGCAACAGCGACCGTCCCGACGTTGACGAGAAAATAGGCAAGCGTCGCTGCGCCGATCGGCGTCGCAATATCAGGCCAGACGACGTGGCCGACAGTACCGCCGGCCAGCCTGTACACGAGACCGAACGCCTGGACGGCAAGAAGCAGAGACCCGATGTTGAAGAACGTCCGGTACAGCGGATTTGGGCGGCGCGTCCCGAACGTGGACTGACACCACGCGCCAGCCACCGCAACAACCATCGTCGGATGCGGGCCGAGCAGCAGAAGCGAGGTAAACACCACCGCACTCGCCACTGACATCGTGGAACGGTTCTTCGTCGTGGGCAGCCGCAGCTTGAGGCGGGCGCAGAGCATCGCCGTCACCACCAATACAAGTAGGGGGACACGGTCGAAATTCGCCACGCGCAGCGACAGAACGAGCAGGATTCCCCCCGTCAGCACAACAGCGACGACGAACAGTTGCGCAGCTCGCGGAAGGGTTCTCATGTGCCGTCCTACGGGACATCAGCCCACAGGCTCTCGTCAGCCCACAGGATGTTGTCTCCCCACATGATGTTGTTACCGAAGACGAGGTTCTCGCCCCAGAGAATGTTGTCCCCCCAAAGAATATTGTCGCCCCAGAGAATGTTGTCCCCCCAAAGAATGTTGTCGCCCCAGACGATGTTGTCGCCCCACAGGATGTTGTCGCCCCACAGGATGTTGTCGCCCCACAGAATGTTGTCGCCCCACAGAATGTTGTCGCCCCACAGAATCGGGTCGCTCCACGCGATATTTGAACCCCACGCCGGCGAGTTGATGTAAATGGAGGAACCATAGCCCGGGGTGTTGTTCCAGATGAACTCTTGCGACCACCCCCAGGTTTCGTTGCCAAACCTGGTCTGCGGCTGGACGCCTTTCGTGAGCCACCACGTGCCCGCGGACACGGAGGTATCGATGGCCGTTGCGAGCTCGATTGCGCCTTCCGCATTGACAGCGCCCGCCCCCTGCACAAGACGGTTGTAGGGCAGGCCCGTTCCGTCAGTCACTGGCACGCCCGTGTACTCGAGAATCGCCTTGACTGCATTGGGCGGCAGCGCGGGATGCGATGTTGGAACCGCCACACGATTCGCTGCGATCACGACGGCGGCAATGCCGCTGGTCACCGCGGCAGCCATGCTCGTCCCGCTGAGGGTGATATAGCTCAACGAACCGGATGCATCCCCGACCAGCAGTTCCGGATGATTGATCGCAAGGGTGCTCCCCGGCGCCGCTGGAGCAATCAAGGTCCGGCCGGGCGCGACGACGTCCGGTTTTGCGAAACCGTCGAACCAGGAAGGGCCGCGTGAGCTGAAGGGGTCGATGCGGTCGTCGCCTCTAATGACGGTCTTGCGCGGGTTCATCGAACCGACCGTAATGGCTGACGGGGCATTGCCGGGCGAAGCGATGCCGCCGTAACCACTCAGGCCGGTGGCTGGATCGATCCCGTAGTTACCAGCAGCAACGACGACAACGATTCCCGCGCGAACCGCGTTTTCCACCGCGGCGACAAGCGGATCGGTCGCTGCGGACTCGAATATCGGATGCCCCAGCGACAGATTGATGACGTCGACACCGAGCTCCGTCTTGTGCGTCGTCGCGAATTCCAGCGCGCTGATGACCGTGCTGACCAATCCAGCGCCGCTCGAGTCGAGCACCTTGAAGCCAATGAGATTGACGGACGGCGCGACGCCCCGGAAGACACCGTTTGAAAGCAGGCCTGTACCGCCAATCAGACCCGCCGCATGCGTCCCGTGACCATAGTCGTCGTACGGCACCGAGGCGACGCCGCCGCGAGTGAAGTCGTAGAAGGCGGTAATGCGGTTCTCGAAATCAGGGGACGGGTAGATGCCCGAATCGAATACGGCAACGCCCGCTCCGACTCCGCGCGGTGACGTTGAGGTAAGTCCGAGAGTCTGCCGCAGAACGGAGGAGTTTGACGCAGGGGTTGGCGCTGCGGATGCCTGCAGGGGGGCGTCGATTGAAATCGACAGCACGTCTGATTGACGGCCAAGGCCGGATAACGCGTTTATTGGCACTTCGACGCTGATCGCGTTGATCAGCGGGTGTTCGGCCCGTATCGCGAATCCGTTGGCTTCGAGCTGCTGTCGTATGGGCCTCCGCCGTCCGGACTGGATCTGCAGGATGACGCCCAGACGAACCGACCCATCACGCTGCTGCGCGGCTTGCAGTGCCGAGTCAAGCTTTGGGAGCCGACCCTGCGCGTAGACCGTAGTCGCGACGAGCGCGGTCAACAGAAGCCCGGAAGCGATTAGCGTGACGACGCGGCACCGATTCGTCATGGGAACTCCAGCTGAACCGTTGTCACAAACACACCAATTGGCGTGATTTTTCTCTGCGGTTTTGGCTATATCGGCGCGCGGCAAATGTTTCTTTACTCAGCCGTTACGGCCGTCGTCCAGGACTCCGTCCAGCGGCGGCTCCGCCCTGAGTCGGGCACGTTGGTTCGAGCAGCACTTCTGCGTGAACGGCCGAGGCATATGCCCCACGTTCTTGAGAGAAGAGTCCTGACAGTCGCGCACCCGATGACGGTTGGCGGTTGAGAGCAGTTGGGTGATTACCCTTGAGTAGTCGCGGAATATAGAGCCGGCTCAGCAGGCGGACCCACGGTCCGCCTGTCTGGCGGAGATTGTTCGGCGATTGACGAGAGTTGCGCGTTATCCCACCGACTACCCTTCTTCATCGAATGGGGCGGGCGGCGGTGGAGGAGACATCGTCTGCCGGCGTTCGTGGGGGTGACCCGATTCGGTGGACGTCTTCCAAAACTGGAAACAAGACGGTGTGCGAATTTGTGCGAATAAAGTCGGAGCATGCGTGCGCTGCAGCACGCTCCTGCCCACCATCCATCCGCAGAGTACGCGTCAGTTCGCGTCAGCACAGCAAATCGTCCAGCTTGAGGGGCTGGCGGTAGCAATATCGTGGGGGTTCGAGTCCCCCTTTCCGCACCAAGTCACGCAAGGCCCTGATTGTCCCGTTCACAAACCGTCCAACGACAGGACCTTCTCCATTCGTACGGCCCTCATTGGGATACCCGTGGCGAGCCTATGCACGTAGTCCCCCCAGGCTGACATAGCCATGATGCCTGTAGAACGGCACCGCAGTTAGCGATCTGTCCAATATCAATCGAGCGATGCCAAGCGCGCGTGCCCTTGCTTCGACGGCCGCGAGTAATTGCGTTCCGACTCCACAACGGGCGGCCTCTGCGGCGACGTATACGGCCCTCACAACGCCCCGCTCAGGGTCCAACGCTGAAAATCCGACGATGGTGCCCGCAGCCACGGCGACCCACGTCAGCTCTCGCGATTCACGAATCGCTTCTTCTTGCTGGGCGGATGTCTCTGGCGAGTTGACTCCCCAGTTGTCGAGAACATCGGTCGGATAGTCACGGAACGCGAGGCCGAGAATGGCTGACCGAATCACTCGACGGATGTCGGGTACGTCGTCCTCGGTCGCGACGCGAATACCGACCGTCTCGTCTATGGCCACGGTTCTTCAACCGAGGTGGTCTCGGTCGCTCTCGACCTCACCCATGCCGCTCACGCCAATCTGCGCGATGACTTCATATGGGCCGAGGCGTGTGCCAGGAGGCAGGGCCATGCGGTGCGGGGCTGATTACCAACTGGCTCAGACACGTGGTGCAGCGAGAGCCGCCGCGTTGTAACGGGGCTTACCATTCTGAAAGCGTGCGGCGCCAGATTGCTGAGACTGTCGTACGGGCTTGGATATGGATCCGCTCCACCGGCAGGCGTTCGTTCAAGGAGTGCTCGGGACCCTCTTCTTTGTCGTCCTCATCTTCTGGCCGGCCGGCACGTTCGACTACTGGCAAGGCTGGCTGTTCCTGGGGATCTTTGCCGCGTCGACCGTCGGCTTCACCGTCTACCTGGCGATCTACGACAGACCGCTCCTCGAGCGTCGGTTGAAGGCCGGGCCGCAACATGAGCGAGAGTGGTCCCAGAAAATCATCGTGTCGTTGGTCCTCCTCGCGTTTTTTGCGTATATCGTCCTACCCGCGCTCGATTTCCGATACGCGTGGTCGCCGGTTGCGCCGTGGGTGTCGATCCTAGGCGACGTGGTGATCCTGCTGTCCTTTCTGTTCATCTTCAGGGTGACCCGGGTCAACAGTTTCGCCGCGTCCAACATTCGCGTGGAGAAGGATCAAAAAGTGATCGACACCGGGCCGTACGCGCGCGTGCGTCATCCGATGTACGCCGGCGCCATTTGGCTTTTCGTCGGAATGCCGCTCGCGCTCGGTTCGTGGTGGTCGCTCGGCCTGATCGTGCCCTTCATGCCTGTGCTTTTGTGGCGGCTTCTCGACGAGGAGAAAATCCTGGAGAAAGATTTGCCCGGTTATACGGAATACATGCGCAGGGTACGCTTTCGTCTGGTTCCGTTCGTGTGGTAGAGACGCGCTTGCGCATTGTGACCCGAGCGCAAGCCACACGTTACGTGTCGCTCCAATCTCACAAACTCTGACGATGGACGCGACCTCATGAAAGAATGCGCTTGGTCAGTCGCGCCGGCAGGCAAATTTATGGTTCGTCGCTCTGGCAACCTGATCCGGCCGCGCGGACGGAGCCGGCGAAGGGCAGCCCGAAGAACCCGATGACCTACGAAGAGGTGGCCGACAAGTTCAGGACCAACGCCGAATTCGCGCGGTGGCCCGCAGCGACAACTGAGTCAAACATCATGCTGGTCAGGTCGCTCGAACGAGCGCCGAACATGACGGCGCTTACCTCGGCACTGTCGAAATGACGGCTCGCGGCCCCTCGTCATCGCGGTAGCGGCAAGACGGGCGTTCGGTGCACTCTCTCCAAGGTGGTCTTCCAAGAACTGCCAGACCGCCTTATGTCGATGCTGCCCAGGCCTGCTAGCTTCGAATGCCCCACACGAGCACCTGCAGGAAGCCGGGGATGGTCTGGACCGGTTACGCAGTCCGTCAGGTCCAGAAACCTACCGTCCCGTTCATCGTAGAGCACAGCCCATTCGAGCGCGTGGCGTGGATGGCGGCGCGGTCGATGCGCCCCGCAAGAAACATCGTAAGCCGAAGCCAATTGATCCGGGCGCGAGCCTCGCCGACAGTCAAGCAGCCAAAGTGCGGACGGCAAAGACGATGGTGAAGACGAACCGGCGTCGCGGGCGCGGCTAGCTGTTAATGTGCAACACCACATCATCAACAATCGGTCAACGCGGTTCGGGACGAACGGACCGGGCACGCGTCTCTATCGGCATTCCCGGTGCTGGCAGCCGCAGCGAAGCTCGGTGTGCTGGCCCGATTCCTTACAGTACTCGCTACAGTACTTTCCATAGAGACCGCCCTTGGGAACCATGCATTGGCAGCTGGGATGTGCGCATTTGTTTGCGTCGGCCATGTGCGAGTCACCTCGGGGTCACTCTATGCACCTCACCCAAGAATCACAAGCTCGGGCGCTTCGCGATCCGCGGCGAAGGACGTCTCGCCAGATTGAGGGGCTGGCGGTCGCAATATCGTGGGGGTTCGAGTCCCCCCTTCCGCACCAAGGCAAAGAGAGGCCCGGGGTTCCGGGCCTTTTTTCGTTTCGACTGGCGAAAAGCTAACGGATGGCTAACGAACTGAATGAAATCAGCAAACGCTAGCCCGTTAAATCAGGACCGATCCGCACCGGACACCGCTGCGCCCGTATAATCCACAGCAATTTGGCCCTGACGCCGGGTACTCGCCTCGGCCCATACGAAGTGCTCGTCCAGATTGGTGCGGGCGGCATGGGCGAGGTGTACAAGGCGACCGACGCCAACCTGAAGCGAGCGGTCGCCATCAAGGTGCTCCCCGCCTCAGTCGCTGGCGATGCGGACCGCCTCGCTCGATTCCAGCGCGAAGCCGAAGTCCTCGCCGCGCTCAATCATCCGAACATCGCAGCCATCTACGGTCTTGAGAAGAGTGACGGCCTCTCCGCGCTCGTGTTGGAACTGGTCGAAGGCCCTACGCTCGCCGATCGCATCGCGCAGGGCGCGATCCCGATCGATGAAGCGCTCCCCATCGCGAAACAGATTGCCGCGGCCCTGGAAGCCGCGTACGAGCAAGGGATCATCCACTGCGATCTCAAGCCTGCGAACATCAAGGTGCGCGCCGACGGCACGGATGCGCTCTTCATACGCATCCCTCGCCGGCCTGGCTGGCCGCGCTCTTCCCCGACAGTTCGCCGTTGTCGAAACGATCGGCCGCAGGTCGAAGTCAGTGGTGACATAATCTGGCCGACAACCCTGGCGAACGACGGGCCGTGGGCGACCGCTCGGAGCGATCCAGGTCAATTCCAGAATCACGTGGTATGTCCTTTAGCAGGACACGTTTGACAGAGGTCAGGCCTTCCTCCTTCCTTGGGATGACATGGATGCTTTCGCCGCAGCGGAATCCGATCCAATAAAGCAGGGTGCTGTCGTGATCCTTCTGGACGAGAGGGGTCGCGTAGCCTTGCAGCGTCGAGACAAGCACGTCCCGTTTCCCAACTGTTGGGGACTCTTTGGGGGTTGGCTCGAAGCAAATGAGACTCCGCTTGGCGCCGCTCTTCGTGAAATCGAAGAGGAACTGCGCATCAGCCTGCTTCCGTCACAGATTCTTCACCTCGGCACCTTTACTGCGCGGATACCAAGACCTTACTTGGAACTCCTTGGCTCAGCCATATTGATTCATGTCTTTCGGGCGCGCATCAGCGCATCCATGCTCCTGCCTCGGCCCGCAGAAGGCGCTGGATCGGCGTGGCGAACCGCCGACGAAGTAACTGACGCTCAAATCGTTCCGTATCACCACGAGATCCTTCATCTCTTTGCCGATTGGAGACAGCGTGACTGACGTCATTCTCAATCTTGTGGCGGCCGGGATAGGTTTCGTCATCGCTCAAATCGTGAATTGGGCTCGTGCGACATTTCGACGTCGGAACAGGCGATGGTTTTGGGAGTACGGTTCGTACAAGAAGATCACGGTCCTCGTCGGATCGCTCAAGGGACACAGCTCCGGTGGCGAAATCGAACCGTCGATGAACATCGTGGATGGAATTAGCCTCGGCGAACTCCGGACGTTTCTGGCTCAACATTTTGGTGAAGTGTTGGTTGCAACCGAGGAAGGAGCTATCGATTGGAGTTCACCGGTTGTCAGCCTGGGTGGCCCTCTGGCGAATGCCATGACTGAGAGGCTTGGCGCATCTGCCAGGTTTCCCCTGTGGTTCAGCGGACTGCCATACAGTAGTGCCTCTACCCGCAAGATCGATGGCAATGGAATGTCCTTCACGTCGCTGCTCGACGCCGGGAACCATCTGAAGCAGGATGTTGGATTTGTTGCCAAGATCTCATCTGAGAAATCGAAGGCAGTTCCGATCTTTGTTCTGGCGAGTAACTACGGCGCCGGCAATCACGGCGTTGTGCGGCTCATCACCTCAGACGACGGTCTCGCTATGCTGAAACAGCAGGCTGGCAGACGCACGCATTTTCAGGCGGTTATTCAGAGTGCGATCAGTGGCAACGTGTCTGTGTCCTCGCAGGTGGTTGCGACGCTGGAAGCAACCTAGCTGACGACCGACTCGCAGTAAGGTGTCTGGCCGGAGCTAACGGACAGCTAACGAACTTCGCGACACAAGCCGACAGGAGACAGGATGAAGAAAGCGACATACGGCTGATTTTCCGAATGAACACGCACGAGGAGGCACTCCCCAACACGAGGCAGTATTCACCCGGCGGAATCCCCCCTTCCGCACCGGACTTCGCTCATCCAGCGAGCTTCGTCTGGCAAGCCACACACCATCAAGCGGGCCGTGAAGATGGCGAAGCCTGTCCAGCCGTAGCGGGAAGGGCGAAGGCCCCCGACGCCGGGATGCGTTGCCACTGGAGAGGATAACGGCTTCTCGTCGGCTATCACGTGAGCGGCTGAAGAAACCGGACGATCGCCTGGATCATCTCGTCTCCCGCGAGCAACTCGTAGTCGTTGTGATCGGCGTCGGGAAGGACAAGGAGCGTCTTCGGAAACATCGCGGCCTCGTACAGGCGCCGACTATTGTCGATCGGCACGATTCGATCGTGCCCGCCAACGACGACAAGCAGTGGCACGCGGATCCGCCGAATCTGATCGATCGCTGCGAACCGGTCTCGGAGAAGAAGACGCACCGGTAGAAACGGATAGTGATACTGCCCCAGGTCGCCCAATGATGTGAACGGCGATCGCAGTACAAGGGCCGCGGGCGGGTGTTCGACGGCGAGGTCGACGGCCACCGCCGTGCCGAGTGACTCGCCGAAGTACACCAGCCGCGATGGATCGACGTCGGGGCGACCGGCCAGGTACGCTCGTGCGGCCCGGCCGTCTGCGGCGAGCCCATTCTGCGACGGCGCTCCGGGATTTCCGCCATAGCCCCGATAGTCGACGAGCAGAACCTGGAATCCGTGCCGCTGGAGCGCTGCCGCCAGGGGGCCGCGATGCGCTCGACTGCCGGCGTTTCCGTTGAAGACCAGGACGGTGACGCGCGGCAATGGTCCAGATGCCGCGAAGAACCACCCACCCAGCTTGAGCCTGTCGATCGTCTCGAACGTCACTGGCTCGACGTCAGTCAGACCGATATCACCGGCCGCCGGCACCTCACTGGCCGGGAAGTAGATCAGCCGGCGCTGCATCGTCCAGATCAGTGCCAGGACGGCAGCCATGACCGCAACATATCCGGCCGTGACGATCATCGGGCGGCGCACCTCTATGGCCCCGTGCCTCGGGTTATTTCAGGCCGAGTTGAGAATGGAACCATGCCTCGACGTCCTTCACCACCAAGTCAGCCCCTGCACGTGGTTCGCGGCCGACCACCGCAACCAAAGCCAACGCCGAAGCGTCCGCCCTCCCGGTGAATCACAGAACCATGTCACCAGATCCTCGGCTCATGCGGCGTGGCTAATCGTCCCCATTTGTTTGCCAATCGAGCGACAAGCCGAGCTTCCTTGTTCGTGATTCCACCGGGATGCCCATCCGGAGAAGCTTGTGCGAATTCGTGCGAATGAAGTCGTCGTGCGTGCGCTGCAGCACGCCCCTGCTCAATATCCGTCCGTAGGATACGCGTCAGTTCACATCAGCGCAGCAAATCGACCAGCTTGAGGGACCGGCGGTAGCAGTATCGTGGGGGTTCGAGTCCCCCCTTCCGCACCAACTTTAGATTCAGTCGGTTGCGCTGATTGTGGACGACAGCAAGAGGCACCCATCCGGCGGCCCTTCTCGTTGGTTGGCGAATCCTTCCACCACCCTCCGCAATCTAGATCAACAGTACGGCGTTTTCGGGACCTGGCACGGGCGCCCCGTTAGCGCTCATCCGGCTAGCTGATACCGGCCACCAACTCGACAACGGTGAGGAGCCCTGCGCCGATCATGGCGACGCCGGCCAAGCGCGAGACGGTGACGCCGGCAGGGCCGACCTTTTCGAGCAGGACAAATCCGGTCAATGCGATGACCCCGCCAAGATTCATCACACCTACGACGAACAGTACGCACATCAGTGCCCAGCAACAGCCGAGACAGTGCGCGCCATGACGCACGCCCATCTGCAGCGCGCCTAGCTTTCCATCGCGCCAGGTCGTCATCAGGAAGCCCAGCGGACTTCGGCAATGGGCCAGACACGCCCGTTTCAGCGGTGTCAGTTGATACGCGCCGGCGACGATGAGAATCGTCGCGGCCACGCGCGGACTCGATACGGCCATCGCCGATGACAGCATCGCCGTCTGGTGCAACGTCGATTGCGCGAGCGCTGCGCACGCGCTGAAACCGACCCAGATGGTGAGGTACCCAAGCCCGAACAGCAGTACGGCCAGGGAACTTCCGCGCCGGCCGCGTCCGCCGCGCGTGGCGGCAAAGAGC
>Ga0210380_10000652_pt1 | contig 14991 bp, 12 predicted proteins | sample PLM4_5_coexredo_FD_155476 | JGI IMG/M metagenome (GOLD analysis project Ga0210380, IMG submission 155476) | Groundwater sediment microbial communities from an aquifer in East River, Colorado, USA - PLM4_5_coex redo | ecosystem: Environmental > Terrestrial > Soil > Riparian zone | place: USA... | reverse complement strand
TCGGGGACTGCGCCCCACCACACCACGCGCTCGAGCGGCAGTCCCTCGAGCGTGCGGAGCGGCGAGTCTGCCACCCGCACCACGCCGCGCGGCTTCAGGACCCGCTCGATCGCCTCGCGCAGGAGGTCGAGCCGCTTCTCCATGCCGAGCGTCGTGACCTGGACCGCCAGCTGGTCCCGGTACCGGTCGATGGTGAGGCCGGGCAGCAGATCGGCCTCCGAGTGGACCACGCGCAGCGTGTCGAGACCGGGCGCCACGCGCTCGCGCAGGCGGACCGCCCGCTCGATCCGGCGGGCGAAGAAGTCGGCGTCGATCGGGTCGCGGCCGCGCGTCAGCACGCGCGCGCAGATCAGGCTCTTGCGGTTCCAGGTCGCGATCCCGAGGAACGCGCCGCGCGGATCGCACACCTCGACCAGGTCGCCGTCGGCGGGCGCGCCCTCGATGGTCTCGACCTCGTTGCTGAACACCCAGGGGTGACCGCCGCGCACACGCCGGTCCTGGTTCCTCTTCAGGAGCAGCCGCGGCATCGTCGCGCCGCCGGCCGCCCGCGGCGCCGGGGCGCTGTGCGTCACGGGCGTCCCACCCGCAGCGCGAGTCCGATCATCCGGTAGACGAGCCGCGCGGCGAGGAAGTCCGACGCCGCCTGACCGAACGTCGGCGCCAGCTCGAGCACGTCGAATCCGACGATCCGCTTGCGGGACGCGACCGCCGCGAGCAGATCGACCGCTTCGTACCAGTCGAGACCGCCCGGCTCGGGCGTCCCGGTCGCCGGCAGGATGCCGGGATCGAGTCCGTCGAGATCGAACGTGACGAACACGTCGTCGGTCAGCGCATCGAGCACCGGATCGGGACTGCCGAGCGCCCGGAAACGGCGCGTGCTCCAGATCGGCGCGGGATTCGCCGCCAGGTACTCCGCCTCCTCCTCGCTCAGCGAGCGGACGCCGACCGACGCGGCCGGCACCATCTCGCGGATCCGGCGCATCACGCACGCGTGGCTGTGCGGCGTGTCGAGGTAGGTATCGCGCATGTCGGCGTGCGCGTCGATCTGCAGCACCGAGAGTTTCGGATACCGGCGGTGTGCGGCGCGCACCGCTCCGGTCGTGATGCTGTGCTCGCCGCCCAGGATCGCCGGGAGCTTGCCCTGCTCGAGGATCCAGTCGGTCGCCTGCTCGACCCGCGCGACCATCGCCTCGGGACTCGCCGCGGTCGGCTCCAGCTCCGGAAGCGTGTGGATGCCCGCGCGGTAGACCGGCCCCACCTCCTCGTCCCACATCTCCATGTTGCGGGACGCGGCGATGATCGCCGCGGGGCCCAGCCGCGTGCCCCCCTGGTACGAGGTCGTGAAGTCGTAGGGAACAGGCAGGACGACCGCGCGCGCGTTCGCGAGCGACGCATGTTCGTCCTCGAGCCCGCCGAAGTTGTACGGGAGCCCGGTCGGCCAGTCGGGTTTGGTCATGGGCGAAGAAGGTCCGTGTGCCGGCGCCAGAAGTGTCGCGGATCCGCCGGCGGGAGATGGAAGGGCGCGCCCGCGGAACGCGAGCGCGCCGAAAGATTCATGAGGATGATGGACTCCGGAATCCCGAGGTCCGACTACTCCTCGTCGTCGCTGCCGCCGGCTTCACTGAAATCATCGGCGTCGTCGAGGTCGTCGTCGTCTCCGAAGTCTTCTTCCTCCTCGAACTCGTCCTCGTCGAAGTCCTCGTCGGCGTCATCGTCGCCGTAGAGGTCCTCTCCTTCTTCGTCCCCCAGGTCGTCGATCTCGTCATCGGGAAGACCGCCGAAGTCGTCGTCGATTCCTCTCTTCTTCAACATGGCATCCTCGGACGAAAGTTCCGCCGGCCTGACGCCGGTCGATGGAAAGAGTGCGGGGAACGCTGCCCCGGAGAGACTCGGATTCACGTCTCGCGCATCCGATGCGCGCGGTTTGGAAAAAGCACCGGCAGTATAGGTATGGACCTCCCCCCGTCAATGGCAAAAACCCCTTGCCGGTCGCGGGGTTAAGCCCATGGGCGGGGGCGGCCTCAAGCGCTGGGCCGGGCACGGGTTCGGCGCCCCGGACAACCGGAGGCGCCGGCGACAGGATCTTTCGTGCGGGTGGGAAAATGGCGGGGTTGACGGGACTCGAACCCGCGACCTCCTGCGTGACAGGCAGGCGTTCTAACCAACTGAACTACAACCCCGCGGGTCCGGCGCACGGATCGGGAACCTCAGATCCGGGCCGAAGACGCGGGAAGATACTGGTGGCTCCGGGGGGTGTCAATCCGCGCCGCTACTCGTACATGCGGTCGAGCATCGAGCCGGTGTAGTAGTGCGCAATGATCGCTTCGCCGCGGATTCCCGCGGCGGCCATTCCCAGCGCGCCGGTCTGGCAGAGACCCACGCCGTGACCGTTGCCCGCTCCGCTCGCCACCACCGAGAGCGCTTTGTGCGTTCCGCTCGCGCGCCGCACGTCGATCTTGAACAGCGTCGAGCGCAGGATCGACTCGGGATGTCCGGGCCGACGCAGAACCTGACGCAGCACGTGGGCCGGCACCACGATCGTCCCCTTCGTGGTCACGACTTCGAGCCGCCACACCCGCCCCGACGTGGATCGCGACGCGACCCGCACGTCGAGCAGGGTGCCGATCCCTCCCGCCGGCAGCGGCACGCCCGAGGCGGGGCCGAACTTCTTCACGTTCGCGAGGAACTCCGAGACGGTCCACTCCTCGCGCCACCGGAAGTGACGCGAGGCGGCGCAGAACACCTGTCCCTTCCCCTCGTCGAGATGGCTGACCAGATAGGTGCGCGGCATCTCGGGCCATGCCTCCCAGACTTCCGCGGTGATCCCGCCGCAGGTCGATGAATAGTTCGCGCGCACCGGCTGACCCCCGGACATCGCGACCTGGCCGCGCGTGCTCTGGACGCAGCGGGACGCGAGTGGACGCTCGCCCTCGACCGAGCCGTACACCTGGTCCTCGACGGTCGCGAACATGTCGAAGCCCTCACTGCCGCGCCGTCCCTTGTAGAACAGCGTGAAGCTGCGCGCGGCGATCGCCTGCGCGCGTCCCGCTTCCAGCAGGTTGTCGGCCAGCGGACCGATCTCGTAGGGAAGCACTCCCACGAGATAGGTCTCGAGCGGCAGCACGGTCGCCAGCGAGAGCCGGCCGCGGGAATTGACGAACACCTTCGGAATTCCGCGCCAGGTCTTGCCGTTCCAGCGGAAGGTCGGCGAGGACCCCGAAACCAGCGCGTTGCCGGGGACGTCGGACGTGCGGTGGCCGGTTTCGGTGAACGTCAGCGTGTCGCCACGGCCCGCGCTGAACAGCCGCTTCCCATGCGAGCCGGTGCCGCTCGTGATCTCGATGCCGGTCGATGTCTTCCGCACGGTCACGGTGCCGGTCACCACCGGCCCTTCGTTGCCCGCGGGAGTCGAGGTCGCACCCAGCTCGCGGATCACATCGAACGTAACGACACTCAGATCCCAGGCGAGCCCGACCGCGAGCCTCGGTTCGTTTCGCGTCGGCGGTGGCAACGGCTCCGGCTGCGGCGTCGGAGCGGGCGGAGTTGGGGTGGGTGTCGGGGCCGGCGTCGGTGCCTGCGTCGGCGGAACGGGCGGCGGCACCGGCTTCTGCTTGGGCGCGCATGACGCCGCAACCAGCCCGCACGCGATCCACACGATCCGGCGGAACGATCGCGTCATGAATGTCTCCCGGCCGTGATCCGGCCGAGCACCACCGGATGCGACGCGCCGGTTGCCGACGGCGCGTTGCCCGGCAGGCCGCACAGCGTGCGATGCGCGAGGCACGCGAACGCGAGTGCCTCCTTCGCCGATGCGTCGACGCCGAGATCGGCGAGCGTCCGGACCGGCGTCGGCGCCAGGCGCCGGGCGAGCCCCTCCATGAGCGTCCGGTTCCGCACTCCACCGCCGCTCGCGTACACCGCGTCGACGGCGCCACGCGGGCGGACGAATCGGTCGATCCCGTCCGCGACCGAGGCGCTGGTGAGCGCGGTGGCGGTCGCGACCACGTCGGCGTCGGCGACGCCACTCGTGCGCGCGCGCTCGAGCATGCGGCTCGCGTACGCGGCGCCGAATCGCTCGCGGCCGGTCGAGCGTGGCGGGGTGCGGGCAAAGTACTCGTCACCGAGCAGCTCGCCGAGCAGACGCTCGTCGACGCGTCCGGACGCTGCCAGCGCCCCGTCCGCGTCGTAGCGCGTGCCGGCGCACGTCATCGCGAGCGCGTCGATCACCGCGTTGCCGGGTCCGGTGTCGAATGCGATCACGTCTTCGAGCCGTGCGTCACGCGGCAGCCAGGTGAGATTCGCCATGCCTCCGAGATTGAGCAGAATGCGCGCCTCGATGTTCGAGCGGAACAGCCACCAGTCGGCCAGCGGAACCAAGGGTGCACCTTCCCCGCCGGCAGCGGTGTCCGCGGATCGAAAATCCGAGACCACGCAGATCCCGGTGCGCTCGGCGAGAATCGCGGCCGATCCCAGCTGCCAGCTCATCGCCTGTCCGCCGCCGTCGGCGCGCGGGATGTGCCGGATCGTCTGGCCGTGCAATCCGATCGCGCCGACCGAGGCGGGCTCGATCCCGGCGGTGCCCAGCAGCTCGAGCACCGCGGCGGCGTACAGCTCGCCGAGCCCGGCATCGAGACGCAGGATCCGCTCGGGCTCGATCATGCCGGCCGACGCGGCCGCCAGGACCTCCGCTCGCAGTCCGTGCGGCAGCGGCGCCGCGTGGCTCGCGATCACGCGCGGTGGCGCGGTTCCGGCGGCGGCCGACACGGCGCCGCCCGAGAAGTGCGCGAGCACGACGTCGACTGCGTCAGCCGAGGTTCCGGTCATGACGCCGACGACGTCATGCTGTTCGTGCCGGTTCCATGCGCGAACGCGCGCGAGCCCATCCTGCACGGATCAGGCCTCCGACTTCCGACGGCCGAACTCCGCCTCGAGCGGAAGCCACAGGCAAACCAGGAAGCTCGGAATGGTTGCGATCACCACCCAGGTGAAGAAGTGCTGGTATCCGATCTGTTGCTCGAGCCATCCGCTCCACATCCCGGGAAGCATCATCCCGAGCGCCATGAAGCCGGTGCAGATCGCGTAGTGGGCAGTCGCATGCGGGCCGCGCGCGATCCGGATCAGGTACATGAGATACGCGGTGAGGCCGAAGCCATAGCCGAACTGCTCGATCACGATGCCGACCTGGGTGATCACCAGGTTGGTCGGCTGCACGTACGCGAGCCAGATGAACACCACGTCGGGCAGGTGGATCGCGAACAGCATCGGCCACAGCCAGCGCTTGAGGCCGTGGCGCGCGATCACCCAGCCACCGAGGATCCCGCCGAGTGTGAGCGCGACGATCCCGAGCGTTCCGTAGATGAAACCGACCTGGGTGGTGGTCAGCCCGAGTCCGCCGGTGTCGCGCGCGTCGAGCAGGAACGGCGCCGTCATCTTGACCAGCTGGGCCTCACCGAACCGGTAGAGCAGCAGGAACAGGAGCAGCACGACGATCCGGGGCTTGCGGAAGAACGATCCGAACGTCCCGAGGAATGCGCGAACGAAATCGGGCACCCGGCGCGCCTCGCCCGGCTGGTCGGCCGCCGCACGCGGCAGCACGAAGCGGTGCCAGAGGCCGAACAGGATGAATGCCCCGGCCAGCACCCCCATCGCGACCGTCCAGCCGAAGCGCGGATTGCCGGTGCGCTCGATCATGATCCCGGCCAGCATCACCAGCAGGCCCTGACCGGCGATGGTCGCGATCCGGTAGAACATCGTGCGCACACCGACGAAGAACGCCTGCTGCCGCTCGCTGGTCGCGAGCATGTAGTAGCCGTCGGCGGCGATGTCATGGGTCGCGGACGCGAACGCGAGCAGCCAGAAGAACACCATCGTCCACTGCAGGAACCCGGGCGCAGGCAGCGCCAGCGCGACGCCCGCGAAGCCGGCGCCGACCACCAGCTGCATGATCCAGATCCAGTTGCGGCGGGTGCCGAGGATGTCCACCACCGGCGACCACAGCGGCTTGATCACCCACGGCAGATACAGCCAGCTCGTGAAGTACGCGACGTCCTGGTTCGAGATGCCGAAGCCCTTGTACATGATGACCGACACCGTCATCACGACCACGTAGGGCAGCCCCTCGGCCAGATAGAGCGTCGGGACCCAGGTCCACGGATCGCGCGACGGCGTGGCCGGCGCGGGAGCGGCAGGCGGCGGAACGGTGGCGTTCATGCGGACCTCACTGGTGCACCAGCTCGGCGATTTTCTGTTGCGCCTCGGCGGTCGCGGCGGCCGCCACCTCGGCGCGCGGGCGACTGTGATCGAGAAGCGCCCGCTCGATCGCGTCCTCGATCGCGGCCTCCATGTCGGTCCAGCGCGGATGATTGGGCGTGAAATACGCCGTGTCGAACTGCCGCAGGAGCACCTGCTCGAGCGGACGGTCGCGGTAGACGGCGCTGGTGTCGGCGCCGATCGTCGCCGGCTGGACGCTGCGCGCGCGCGACGCGAGATCGCCCGCGTTCTCGGCCGACACCAGGAAGCGCGCGAGCTGGAGCGCCGCCTCCTTGCGCTTCGACGCCTGGAAGCTCACCAGCAGCTGGCCGCCGGCGAACGACCCGTGGGTGCCCTGGTCGAGCGAGGGCCGCGGCACCAGTGCGACTCCGAACCGCAGCTTCGGCGCGTCGCGGGGCAGCGACTTCAGGAGCCACGCCCCCGACAGGTCGAATCCCAGCCGTCCCTCGCGGAACTGGCGATCGAGCACCTCCTGCTTCGCCATGATCCCGACGTCGCGCAGGCTCAGGTAGAACTCGAGCGCCTCGCGGTTCTCCGGCGAGTCGAACACCGCGGTGCTGAGATCGTCCGACAGGATCCGCCCGCCGTTCCCCCATGCGAACGGCATGAACTTCTTGAACAGCACGTGGTGCTCGCCGCCCTGGACGCCGTAGCCGTGCACGCCGCCGCCCAGCTTCTCGATCGCCGCCGCGGCCGCCGCCAGCTCCTCCCACGTCTCGGGCCCCTGCGACGAGTCGAGGCCCGCGCGCACGAACAGATCCTTGTTGTAGAAGAGCACGCGGGTGCCGAGCACCCACGGCAGGCCGTAGCTCGCATCGCCCAGCGTGCACAGCGGCCAGCCGCGCAGGACCGGGCGCAGGTCGGCAGTGCCGGCGCTCCAGTCGGCGAGCCGTCCGGTCGCCAGCAGCTGCGGCATCCACGTGCTGCCGATCTCGCACAGGTCGGGCACCGCGCCCGACTCGATCGCGGCCGTGATCTTCTGCTCGCCGTCCTGCCACGTGAGCGGCTCGAGACGGACCTTGAATCCGGGATGCTCCTTTTCGAACTTGTCGATCAGCGGCTGAATGTCGGCGGCCGGCCAGAACTCCCAGAACACGATCTCCTGCGCGCGCGGTCCCCCGCACGCCAGACCGCCCGCGAGCGCGACCAGGGCGAGCACCGCGACGCCGAGACGCACGCGCCTGCGGATCATCGTCCGGGATTCCCGGCCGGGCCGGCGGTGCCGATCGCGGCGCGCACGAAGCCGCCCGCCTCGCGCAGCCGGCCTTCCGCCTCCGCGCGCGAACAGCCGAGCCGCAGCATCACGACCGCGGTCTTCACGCTGCCACCCGCGTCGAGGATCGCCCGGGCCGCGGCTTCGTAGTCGACGTTCGCCACCATCATCACCGTGCGCCGGCTGCGCTCGACCAGCTTCTGGCTGTTCGCCATCAGGTCGACCATCAGGTTCTCGAACACCTTGCCCATGCGGACGAACGCGGTGGTCGTGAGCATGTTGAGCACCAGCTTCTGCGCGGTGCCGGCCTTCATCCGGGTCGAACCCATGATCACCTCGGGGCCGACTACCGGGCAGATCGCGACATCGACGTCGAGCGTGAACTCGCTGCGCGGGGTGCAGGTCACGTAGGCGGTGCGGGCGTTCAGACGCCGTGCGGCGGCGAGCGCCGCGACCACGAACGGCGTGCGGCGGCTGGCGGCGAGTCCGACCACGGTGTCCTTCGGTCCGACGCCGAGCTCCGCCATCGCCTTCTCGCCTTCCTCGGTGCGGTCCTCGGCGCCCTCGACCGCGCGGATCAGCGCGCCGTAGCCGCCGGCCATCACGCCCTGGACCATCGACGGATCCGAGCCGAACGTGGGCGGGCACTCGGACGCATCGAGCACGCCGAGCCGGCCGCTGGTGCCGGCGCCGACGTAGATCAGCCGGCCGCCTTCGCGGAACGAGGCGACCACCAGCTCGACCGCCTGGGCGATATACGGGATTTCGTGCGCGACCGCGTCGGGAACCGTGCGGTCCTCGGCATTGATGCGCCCGAGGATGGCCGTGGCGTCGAGCGTGTCGAGATCGGCCGTGCGCGGGTTGCGCTGCTCGGTCGCCAGGCGGGCAAATTCATCGAAACGCGCGCGATCGTCCATGCGGGCGTGGTTCCCCCCGAGGAGAAGTCATCCGTGACCCGCGGAGGATGCACGCTCTCGCAGCGGGCCGCAACCGCGTCGGGGAGCTACGCTTCGAGTCGGAGCGACATCTCGAGCTGGCGGTGCGACACCGCGCAGCCGGCCGCGGCGAGGCGCGCGCCGGCTTCGTCGCCGGCCGGGAGGTTGAGGAGCCGCAGCATGCGGCCCGGCCCCGCCTCGATCCAGGACGCGAGCACCGCGTCGATCGCCGCGGTCCGGGCGTTCGGATCGGCGCCGCGCGCGGCGATCTCGACCACGCTCACGCGCTCGGGGTTCGCGCGATAGACCGCGGTGGCGGAGGCGCCGCCGGACTCGGCGGTCACCGCAGCGAGGTCGGGCATCGCCCGGCGCAGGGGCTCCAGCTCGCGCTGCCACGGCGCCTGCGCGAGCACCGGCTCGCCGATGCGCGCGGCCGCGTCATCGAGATCGATCGCCCGCGCCGGCACCGGCGACTGCACGCGACCCGGCTCGGGCGTTCCCTCCCACACCTCGAGGGATCGCTGCGTGCGGTACTCGAGTCCGGTATAGAGCGCGATCGCCGGGGTGTTCTGCGCGAGTACTTCGAGCCCGAGCGTCTCCAGCTTCCGGGCGCGGGCCTGGTCGGCGAGCGCCATCATCATGCGGACGCCATGCCCGCGCCGGCGCGCATCCGGAATCACTCCCATGCCGCCGACCCATCCGCGCGCGCCGCGCACGCCGAGCATTCCGAAGGCGACCGGACGGCCGTCCTCGACCAGCACGCGCGAGCTGTCGAGGTCGAGGTCGCACATCGTCTCGAACGCCGCGAGCCCCGCGGCGTCGAAGTGGCTCGGGGCGAAGTAGTCGGAGAATGCGTCGTTCCACAGGGTCGCGCGTTCCTCGTGCGGGAAGGCGGACGCCGGTCGCAGTTCGACGATCGTTCCGGGCATCTAGTCGAGCACCACCTCGGTCTCGCCGACGCCGAGATCGACCTCGATCCGCGCGCGTCCCGGGCCGTCGTCCCAGCGCACCGAGTGCCCGAGCCATCCGGATCCCTGGAGATTGCGCTTGCCGACGCGCAGCGATGCATCGCCGACCCCCGAGGAGACCGTGACCTCGCGCACGTGGTTCTCGTTGAGACGGAGCCGCGCCTCGCCGACGCCGAGATCCACGTCGACGTCGTGGGCGAGGCCCGAGATCGTCAGTTCGCCGACGCCCATCTCGAGACGCAGCGCGAGATCGGCGGGCATCAGGAGCACGGCGCGGAAGGTCGCGCGGTTCGAATCCCAGCCGGACGTCTTCGGAATCTCGATCTTGAGCGTCGAGCCGACCCGGCGCGCTTCGATCTCGAGTTCCTCGGCGCGCTCCTCGCAGCGTCGCGAGTTGTCCTTGCAGCGGACCTTCACGGTGAAGTGAATGTTCCGGTCCGTGCTCGGCTCGATCGTCAGCTGCCCGACCGAGAATTCGAGGTGGACCTTGTCGACTCCGGCGGCAGGCTGAACATCGTCGAGCGTGCGGACGGTGCGATCGGCGAACGCGGGGGACGCGAGCGCCACAACCAGGAGAACCGGGGCGAAACGCATGGTCACCTCTCTCGGTTCCGGGCAGGCGCGGGGCGCCGACCGGGTCGGGGTCGTCGATCCTACGCGGCTCCCGGGGGCCCGGTTGCAGGAATCGCCCGGCGCGGGTCCTGGGCGAGCGGGGACGGGTGCCGTACCGTGCCCGGATGCCCGAACTGCCCGAAGTCGAAACCGTTCGCCGCGCCCTCGAGCGCCACGTGGTGGGGCGGACCATCCGGGATGCCCGGGTCTCGCGGCTCCGGCTTCGCGGTGCGCCTCTGACGGCTCTGCCCCGGCGTCTCAAGGGCCGCACGATCCGGGGCCTCGACCGGATCGGGAAGTACCTGCTGTTCGATCTCGACCAGGGCCTCACGCTCCTGTCGCACCTCGGCATGAGCGGCCGCTGGCTGTTCCATGCCGACGAAGTGCCGAAGCCGCTCCCGCACGAGCACATCCGCATCACGTTCGCGGACGGGACGGTGCTGCGCTTCGACGACCCGCGCCGCTTCGGCCTCGCGCGCGTCGTCCCGACCGAGCGCCTGTCACGCGATCCAGCGCTCGCGGTGCTCGGCCCCGATCCGGTCTCGCAGCCGCCGAGCGGCGAATGGCTGCGCGAGACGGCGCACCGCGCGAAGATCAGCGTGAAGGAGTTCCTGCTCGACCAGAAGCGGATGGCGGGGATCGGGAACATCTACGCGAGCGAGATCCTCCATCGCGCCCGCGTCCATCCGCGCCGCAAGGCGGGGTCGCTCCGGCTCGACGAGTGGGATGCGGTCGGCCGGGAGACCCAGGCGGTGCTTGGCGAGGCGATCGACCGGATGGGCACCACCTTCCGCCTCTACCGGAACCTGTGGAACGAGCCGGGGGCCTACGGCGAGCGGCTGCTGGTCTACGACCGGGCCGGCGAGCCTTGCCGGAATTGCGGCAATCCGGTCGGCCGGATCGTCCAGGGGGCCAGGTCCACTTTCTTCTGTCCGACCTGCCAGCCGGCCCGGCCCCCCCGGGCCCCCCTCCCGCCCGCATCGAAAATCCGCCCAACGGCTTCCCGCCGGCCCCCCCGAAAGCGTCAGGTCTGACCCGTACGAGCCGCATCCAACCCGCTAGGAATGCGGCCGTTGTCGCGTTCGGTCAAGATCACAACAATTTCGCGAAAGCTATTGAAAATCATTGATCTGCGAGGCTCGCGCTCATACGCTGTCTCGCGTTTTTCAGACCGCCTGAAAGCAGCTGAGCGGCACATCCAGGAGCCGCTGATGTCCCATCCCTCGGAGGTAGGAGTGCCATTCGCCACGCTCGGGCTGCCCCCCGTGATCGTGAAGGGGGTTCGGGCCAGCGGTCACGTCGAGCCGACCCTCATCCAGCGCAAGTCCATTCCCGTTGTTCTGCAAGGGAACGATCTGATCGGCGCCGCCCAGGCAGGAACTGGCAAGACGGCCGCATATCTGCTTCCCATGCTGACCCGGCTGCTCGACGGGCCGCGGCGTCTGCGCGGCCTGGTCCTGGCGCCGACCCGGGAGCTGGCCGCCAAGGTCGAGACCCAGGCCCGCGACTACGCGCGCTTCACGGACATCCGGATCGTGGTGGTCTATCCCGGCGCTCCGCTCCCGCCGCAGGAGAAGGTCCTGCGGGACCCGGGCGTCGACCTGCTGGTCACCACGCCGGCGCGGCTGCTCGAGCTCCATGCGCGGGGTGGAATGAACTTCGAGGACGTCGAGATGATGGTGCTCGATGAAGCCGACCGCATGGTCGACATGGGCTTCGCCCCCGACCTGCGCAAGATCCTCAAGCTGCTGCCCGAGACCCGCCAGACGCTGATGTTCTCGGTGACCATGCCGCCCGAGCTGAATCGCGTCGCCAAGGAAGCGCTGGTCGAGCCGATCCGGATCGATCTCGGCGGCCCGGTCAAGCCGACCGTGGGTCTCACGCAGGCGATCTACCCGGTGCCGCGCGATCTCAAGGCGGAACTGCTCAACGAGCTGATCTCGCGCCAGGAGCTGCGCAACCTGATCGTGTTCACCCGCACCAAGGAAGGCGCCGAGCGCCTGTCGAAGTCGCTGGAGCGGGCCGGACACACGGTCTCGATGCTGCATTCCAAGCTGAGCCACAACGACCGCGAGCGCACGCTCGACGACCTGCGTCGCGGCCGCATCCAGGTGGTGGTGGCGACCGATCTCGCGTCCCGCGGCGTCGACGTCGACGGGATCTCGCACGTCGTGAACTACGAGGTGCCGTCGGTGCCCGAGGACTACGTCCACCGGATCCGTCGTTCGGGCCCGGGCGGCGGCGCCGGCGATGCGTTCACGATGATGAGCCCCGAGGAGCAGAACGAGGTTGCCGAGATCGAGCGCTTCCTCGGCCGCTCGGTGCCGCGCGTGATGCTGCCGGACTTCGACTACAAGATGCGTCCGGCGGAGATCAGCAAGGTCGTGAGCTACGACGAGAACGGTCACCACAAGGCGGCTCCGGCGCCCAAGCCGGCGCCCGCGGTGAAGACGGTGATCGCGGCACGTCCACCGGTGAAGCCGGTCGTGATCCCGGCGCGTCCGCCGGTGAAGGCGGCCGTGATTCCGGCGCGTCCGGCACCGACACCCCCGGCGCGCACGCGTCCGGCGGGATCCTCGAAGCCGACGCCACCGCGTCCGGCGACGAAGCCGGCACCGGCACCGGCAACGTCACCCGCACGACCGGCGTCGCGCCCGGTGCCCCGCAGCCGTCCGCACGCGCGCAAGAAGCACGTGCGTTCGGCCAGCAGCCGCTAGACCGACTCCGCTCCGAGCCGCGCGCGCAGCTCGGATGCTGCCCAGTCGAACGCCGCCCGTGCGGCGTTCGCATCGGCGGCGGACACCTGGATCAGATCCGGGCTTCCGCCGCCTTTTCCCTGTGCGGTCCCGGTCAGCGTCGGGACCAGCGTGCGCAGGTCGAAGTCTCCTGATCGGGCGCGGCCCAGCATCACCACCGCATCGGGCGCGGACGCGCCGGCCGCCACCCACGGAGCGCCCTGCGCCAGGCACAGGATCACGAACCGGCGCACTTCCTCGCGCGGGCGGTCGGCGTCGAAGCGCACGACCGGACGCGGCGGTTCACCGACCGCCTCCTTCGCCTCGATCCCGATCAGTCGCTCGCTCATCTCGGTGACGCGCTTGCGCAGCTCGTCGCGCTCCGACGCGGCGCGCTCGAGGTGCGCGAGCAGTTCGCGATCCTTGAGCGTCCGCCGCCGCGCGCCCTCGATCAGGGCCTCGGTCCGCCACGCGTGGTCGTGCAGCGCGCGCGCCCCGCACAGGAACTCGAACCGCACGTTGCCGCGCACCTTCTCCCAGCGAACGATCTTGATGACGCCGACCTCGCCGGTCCGTCGCGTGTGGGTGCCGCCGCACGCGGACACGTCCCACTCCGGGATCTCGACGATCCGGATCCGCCCCGTCACCGCGGGCGGCTTGCGCAGGGTGAAGCGCTTGAGCCCCTCCTGATCCACCCAGTGGAGGTCGATCGGCCGGTCCTCCCACACGATCTGGTTCGCTGCCTCCTCGAGGCGCTCGATCGCGCGCCAGTCGGCGTCGGCGAGACCCATCTCGAGCGTGCTGCGCTCCTCGCCGAGATGGGAGGACAGCGTGGGCGCGTCGAGCACCCGCTCGAACGCCGCGGACAGGATGTGCTGACCGGTGTGCTGCTGCATGTTGTCGAAGCGCCGCTTCCAGTCGACGGCGCCCGACAGCGCCCCAGCGGCGGCATCCGGCAGGTCGACCACGTGCCACACCCGTCCGTCGTCGTCGGCCTGGACGTCGGCGACCGGCACGCCGCCGATCGCGCCGCGATCGGCTTCCTGACCGCCGCTCTCCGGGTAGAAGTAGGTGCGGTCGAGCTCGACCGCGGGGCGGCCCTTGTGCTCGCCCCGCGCGGCGATCTGCGCATCGAAGCGGGTCGTGTAGGAATCGTCGTAGTAGAGGCGTTCGGACGGCATGCTCATTCCCCCACGACCGCGCGGCGCGGGATCCCGTACTCGCGCAGCTTGCGCCACAGGGTCGTGCGCGAGATGCCGAGCTGACGTGCGGCCGCGCTCGCGTTGCCCTGGTGGCGGCGCAGCACGCGCAGGATGTGATCCTTCTCGACGTCGGCGAGCGTCCATCCGTCGCGTTCGGCGTCGGCGGCGGTCGCGGCGGGACGATCGGTCGACCGCCGCGCGGGCGTCGCGCCCGGAAGATCCACGCCCGACGTCAACAGCCGCGCGGTCCGGAACGCGATCGGCAGATCGGCGGGCGCGATTGTGTCCCCGTCGCTCAACGTCACCGCGTGCTCGATCGCATTCTCCAGCTCCCGCACGTTGCCGGGATAGTGATAGCGCTCGAGCGTCGCGACCGTCTCGGGCGTGAAGCGCAGGCCGACCCGGCCCTGGCGCTCGGAGATGCGGGTGAGGAAGTACGACGCCAGCAGGCCGACGTCCTCGGTCCGGTCGCGCAGGGGCGGCACGTCGATCTGCACGACGCGCAGGCGGTAGTACAGGTCCTCGCGGAACCGGCCGCTGCGCACTTCCTCTTCGAGATCGCGATGCGTGGCCGCCACCACCCGCAGATCGACGATCCGGTTCGCGTTGTCGCCGAGCCTCCGCACTTCGCTGCTCTCGAGCGTTCGCAGGAGCTTCACCTGGGTCGAGAGCGGCATGTCGCCGATCTCGTCGAGGAACAGCGTGCCGTGATCCGCCTCCTCGATCAGGCCCTGGCGATCCTGCTGGGCGCCGGTGAACGCGCCGCGCGCATACCCGAACAGCTCGCTCTCGATCAGCGTGTCCGGGATCGCGGCCACGTTGACCGGCACGAACGGTCCGGTCGCCCGCCGCGACTGCAGGTGGATCGAGCGGGCCAGCAGCTCCTTGCCGGTCCCGCTCTCGCCGAGCAGCAGCACGGTGCTGTCGGTCGGCGCGACCTTCGCGATCAGCCGGAAGATCCGCCGCATGCGCGTGCTCGCGCCCACGATGTCCTTGTAGAGGACGTCCTGGCCATGGGGCTTGGCGGGGCGGGTCGTGGGCTGGCGAATGGGCTCG
>Ga0210380_10000651_pt1 | contig 14997 bp, 13 predicted proteins | sample PLM4_5_coexredo_FD_155476 | JGI IMG/M metagenome (GOLD analysis project Ga0210380, IMG submission 155476) | Groundwater sediment microbial communities from an aquifer in East River, Colorado, USA - PLM4_5_coex redo | ecosystem: Environmental > Terrestrial > Soil > Riparian zone | place: USA... | reverse complement strand
GAAAACCATCAGGGCGGTTTCCACCGGTGGGCAGCCGGCTTTGACGCAGGGGACTTCCTTGACGACGATCGGTAGGTCAGGAGGGAATTCCAGAATAGTTTGCACCCAATAGCGAATCTGATCGAGGGTGAATTTGGAAACATCCTGTTTTTTGCCGTAGGGATCGACGTCATCGGACGAGGCGTATTCGCCGTCCGTGGTAATGCAGTTCATGAAGCCCTGGGTGATTTTTTCTTTATTCAAATTGCGGCCGATAAAGACTAACCGATTCATCCGCTCTTCGGTTTCCGCCCAGGCCCGTCCAGGACGGCCTTCGAACAGCAAATGGACGCCCTGGAAGACGAATTGATCGGGGTCTTTGCGTAAATTCAGAATTCCCTTCATGCGCATGATCCGTTCGCCGAATTCACCGATCAGCTCGCGGAACCATTGGCTGACCTTGACGCCGTCGAGATCGCCGGCGGTTTCGATGGCAACGGTCTCGATGTCCTCGGTATGCGCATGGTTGTGGTCGTGCTTAGCGGCTTTGATTTCGAGATCGAGGGCGCGCAGGTCGAGGATGGTGCCGATGTCGATGTCGGAATTTCTCGTCTGGCAGACGCGCGCGGCGCCGTTGAGATTTCTCAGCTTGAATTCCAGCTCCGGCAGGTCTTCCGGATTGATCAGATCGATCTTGTTGAGCAGCACCATGTCGGCGAAGGCGATCTGTTCTTTGGCCTCCGGTGAACTTTTCAGTTGCTGCAGGATATGTTTGGCATCGACCACGGTGACGACGCCGTTCAGCGCATATTCATTCTTGATTCGGTCGTCGATGAAGAAGCTTTGAACCACCGGCGCCGGGTCGGCCAAACCCGTGGTTTCGATCATCAAAGTGTCGAACTTTTCCCGGTGTTCGAGCAGTTGAAAAAGAGCACGCAGCAAATCGCCCCGTACGCTGCAGCAAATGCAGCCGTTGCTCATTTCGACCACTTCCTGGTCCGACGAGATCAGCAAATGGTGATCGATACCGACTTCGCCAAACTCGTTGACAATGACGGCGACACGCCGGCCATGGTCGGCGGTCAGGATGCGATTGAGGAGCGTGGTTTTGCCGGCGCCGAGAAATCCCGTTAAAACGGTTACCGGTATGCGTCGATCGTTGCTTACAGTCATGAGTGAAATTTCCTCGTAGTCGGCATGGTAAAAAATAACAACGGTGGATAGTTGAGTCAACCATGCAGCAATTGTATATCTTGTGCTGTTACGGAGGGTTTGGCGATGAAACTCAAAGGCAAGGTCGCATTCGTTACCGGTTTCGGCTCCGGCTTGGGGCAAGCGATCGCGATAATGTTCGCCAAGGAGGGCGCGGCGGTGGCGGGTATTTCGAAAACCGAAAGTAAGGGGCTGGAAACGGTGACGGTGATCGAAGGAGCGGGCGGCCAGGCGTTATTTCGCGCCGGCGATATCTGCGATTCGGCGCAAATGAAAGCGCTCATCGACGACACGGTGAAGCGGTTCGGCGGCCTCGATATCCTGGTCAACAGCGCCGGCGTGCGCACCAACGGCAGTATCACCGAGATCAGCGAAGATGATTGGGACCGTACCCTGGATACCAATCTTAGAGCTGTGTTCGTCGCCTCGCGTCTGGCGATCCCCGAGATGAAAAGGCGCGGCGGCGGCGTGATTCTGCATATCGCGGCGCGCTCCGGCATGCTCGGCCAAGCCGGGCGGGCGGCGTACTGCGCCTCCAAGGGCGGCATGGTGACGCTCACCGAAGCGATGGCGCTGGATCATGCCCACGATAATATTCGCGTGAATTGCATTTGTCCCGGCCCGACACGAACGCCGATGGTCGACACCTCGACGCCGGAAAAGCTCGCGCGCTACAAAACCCGAGTGCCCATCGGCCGCATCGGTGAGCCCGAGGACGTCGCCTATGCGGCGGTTTATTTGGCTTCCGACGAGGCTTCGATGGTGACGGCGGCGATCTTGCCAGTGGACGGCGGCATGCGGCTGACTGGGTCGTGAAAGTAGTGGCTAGTGATTTAGGATGCTCATCAAGGACAGTTGAATGCTCGATGTTAGGCCGATAGGGATCGAAGATTACGCGGAGCGCTGCAGTAAACCGTTGTCGGCGCTGCACGATAAGCTGTGGGTGGAGACTTATACCAAGACGCGCAATCCGCAGATGATGGTAGGCGCTCTGGAAGGGCAGTTTCTCAAAATGATCGTCGGCCTCACCGGCGCGCGGCGGATCTTAGAAATCGGCATGTTCACCGGCTATTGCACTTTGGCCTTGGCCGAGGCGTTGCCCAAGGGCGGCACCATCGTGGCTTGCGAGATCGACCGGGTGGCGGCGGACATCGCCAAGCGTTACTTTGCCGAGAGCGCCCATAACGATAAAATCGAAGTGCGCGTCGGCGCCGCGGTGGAAAGTTTGAAGCGGGTCTGGGGCCCTTTCGATCTCTGCTTCATCGACGCGGATAAAGAGAACTACGGCGCTTATTATGATGCCTGCCTTGAATTGACCAGGGCGCGCGGCTTGATCGTTCTCGACAATGTTCTGCACGACGGCCGCGTGCTCCACCCGGAGGACGAATGCGCGAAATCGCTCGACGCGCTCAACAAAAGAATTCGCAGCGATCCGCGCGTCGAGAATGTCCTGCTGCCGGTGCGCGACGGCATCATGCTGGTGCGCAAACTGTAATCTGCCAATGCCGATAGCGGCGAATTCTACCGCAAGTCAGTGCACTAGAGGTTTTGCTTCGACAGCGAGGCGAGCGTCTCATCGAGATCCTTTGGCAGTTTTGCTTGCCACTGGCAAACTTTGCCGGCGACCTTGAGGCGCAGCTTGTGCGCGTGTAGGAATTGCCGTTTCAAGCCATACTCCTTGCGAAACTTCTTATTAAAAGCGAAGTCGCCATGCTGATCGTCCATGACGACGGGATGGCCGAGTTCAGCGAAGTGCAGGCGAATTTGGTGCAGGCGGCCGGTTTCGATGGCGACCCGGGCCAGCGTGACCTCGGAGTAGCGTTTCACTACCGAATAGCGCGTCAGGGCGCGCACCGGATTGCCGTCGCGCCCCGGCAATGGCGTGTCGATGACGCCTTGATCGTGTGCTAACCGGCCCAGGACCAAGGCGAGATACTCTTTATCGACCGCACCGGTGCCGAAGGCTTGTGCCAATTCCTCGGCGGTCTTTGAATTCTTCGCGACTAGTAGTAGGCCGGATGTATCCTGGTCTAGGCGATGGACGAGTTGCGGTTTGTTCTGACTCTCGCGGTGTTGCCGTTCTAATATCCCGAGCACCGAATCGCGCTTGCTGACCGTCTTGCCTTCGTGCACGGCCAAGCCGGCCGGTTTGTCGATGGCCAGCAAGTTGCTGTCCTCAAAAACGATGTCGAGCTTCGGCGCCGCCAGACTCGGTGCGGAGCGCGGGCCTTGCTGGTCGAAGGGAATGTAGAGTTGGATCTTGTCGCCGGCGCGGATTGCGTCTGCCGGTTTGGCGCGCAGGCCGTTCAAACGAATGCCGTTCTTGCGAAACAGCTTGCGGACATAACCTATTGGGAATTCTTTCTTGAGGTAGTTCTCTAGTTTCTTGCCGCTTTCGTTGTTCCCCAGGATAATTTCCCGCATGGCACGGAGAGTAAACGGTAGAACTTCAGCGGAGTCAAGCTTCTGGTCCAGCAATATTTGCAATTCTCCAATTATTAAGATAGGTTACGTCGCACGGCGCCAAGGAGTCCATCCTTGTTGGTTTGCGCCGGGTGAGGTCGTCATTGAGTCGAAACGAGCCGGTCGATGTTCTAAGAAAAAAAATCGATCAGATTGATGAAAAAATCGTTAACCTTCTAAACGCTCGGGCCGCGCTGGCACAACGTATCGGACACAGCAAGAGCCTATCCAGTCAAGAGGTTTACGTCCCCAATCGCGAGAAGGAGATTCTGCAACGCGTCTCCGCATCGACTCGCGGCCCACTTTCCGCTGAAGCCATTCGTTCGGTATTTCGTGAAATCATTTCGGGCTGCCGGTCGCTTGAAGCGCCGCTCCGGGTTGCCTACTTCGGCGCCGAGGCGACCTACAGCCATCTGGCGGCGAAAGAAAAGTTCGGGTCGTCAGCCGAGCTGCGCTCGACGGCGAGCATTGCCGAAGTCTTTCAAGAGGTCGGTCAAGACCGCGCCTCATTAGGCGTGGTGCCGATCGAGAACTCGACTGAAGGCGTGGTCGCGCATACCCTCGATTGTCTGGTCGAATCGGACCTGCAAATTTGCGCCGAAGTTTATTTGGATATTCATCACCATCTATTGTCCAAGAGCGGCAACGCCAAGGACGTCAAACGGATCATATCCCATCCCCAGGCGCTGGCGCAGTGCCGCGGCTGGCTGACGGCGCATTTCCCCAAAATTACTGTGGAAGAAGTGGCGAGCACCGCCCATGGCGCGATAGCGGCCGCCAATGACGGCAGCATCGCCGCCATCTCCAGCGCTTTGGCCAAAGAGGTCTATAGCCTGGCGGCGGTGGCCAGTAATATCGAAGACCGCAGCAACAACATCACACGCTTTTTGGTCATCGGTAAGATGCTGACCAAGCCCTGCGGTGACGACAAAACTTCGTTGGTATTTTCGGCCAAAGACAAGCCGGGTGTGCTGTTCCAGATGCTTCAGCCTTTCGCCAAGAGCCGAATCAATTTGTCTAAGATCGAGTCCCGGCCGATCAAGAACAAACCCTGGGAGTACCTGTTCTTTTTGGATCTCATGGGGCACCGGGAACAGGCTGCGGTGAAAAAAGCCATCGCCGAGCTGGAAAAAAATTGTGTCGTTCTAAAGGTCATGGGTTCCTACGCGAGTGGCCGATGAAGATCGTCGAGCAACTGCCCGAATATATTCGCAGCTTGATCCCTTACGAGCCGGGTAAGCCGATCGAAGAGGTGGAACGTGAGTATGGCATTGCCAACTCCAGCAAGCTTGCGTCGAACGAAAATCCTTTGGGGCCGTCGCCCAAAGCGCTGGTCGCGATTCGCGCCAAGCTTGATGAGCTTCATCTCTATCCTGACGGCGATTGCTTCTATCTAAAAAGCGGCCTGGCGAAAAAGCTTGGTGTAGCGCCGGACGAGTTGATTTTTGGCAACGGCTCCAACGAGATCGTCGAGTTGGCGGTGCGCGCCTTCATGCGACCCGGAGATCAAGCGGTGATGGCGCGCCAGGCGTTTGTGGTCTACCAGCTGATCGTTCAAGCGGTGGGCGGCAAGAGCGTGCAAGTGGCGCTGCGCGACTTCACCCACGATCTTGGCGCCATCGCCGCCGCGGTGACTGCCGAGACCAAAATCGTTTTTCTCGCCAATCCCAATAACCCCACTGGGACGATCTATCGGCGCGCCGAATGGGAAGCCTTTCTCGCTCAGCTGCCCAAGGGCTTGCTGCTGATCGTCGACGAGGCTTATTTCGAATACGTCCAGGACGCCGGCTACCCGAACTCCCTTGAGTACCAGCGTGAAGATCGCCCCATGCTCACGCTGCGGACCTTTTCCAAGCTCTATGGCTTGGCTGGCTTGCGCGTCGGCTATGGTGTCGGGCCGCGGCAAATTATTTCAATGATGCAGCGGGTGCGCCAACCCTTTAACGTTAACGCGCCGGCCCAGTGGGCGGCCTTGGCGGCATTGGACGATGGCGATCATGTGCGGCGCAGTTTGGCGCTGAACCGCGAGGGGCTGGAATTTTTTGCTGGGGAATTTAACCGGCTCGGTCTGGAGTTCGTGCCGAGCCACGGCAATTTCATCTTGGTCCGTGTCGGTAAAGGCCAGGAAGTATATAAGCAGTTACTCGGTCAAGGCGTGATCGTCCGGCCCATGGGCGGTTACCAGTTTCCCGAACATATCCGCGTGACGGTCGGCACCATGGATGAGAATCGAAAATTTATCGAGGCATTGCAAAAAGTCATCAAGAGTTTTTAGCAGCGGGAGTGATAAAGATCGTGGTCGTAAAGTTCGAAAAATTGGTGTTGGCGGGAGTTGGGCTGATTTGCGGCTCTTTGGCCCTCGATATGCGCCGGCGCAAATTAGTTAAGGAAATAATCGGTTATGGCCGCAGCGAAAGCAATTTGAAGATCGCCCGGAAGAAGGGGCTCATCGACAGTTATTTTGTCCGCCCAGCCGATTTCCCGGCCGGGGTCGATTTTCTCATGATCGGCACGCCGGTGGAGACCATCGTGCCGTTGACCCAAGCATTTCTGCCCAAGCTGGAGAAGGGATGTATCGTCAGCGATGTCGGCAGCGTCAAAGGCGAGATCGTCCGCGGCATGGAGAAGATCCTGCCAAAGCATATATCGTTTGTCGCCGGCCATCCGATCGCCGGCAGCGAGCAGTGGGGCGCCCAGGCGGCGCGGGAGAATCTGTTTGTGCGCCATCGCTGCGTGCTGACACCGACCAAACGGACCGATAAAAAAGCGTTGAAAAAAGTCGCCGGCCTGTGGCGCCAGGTTGGCGCCAATGTCGAGATCATGCATCCCGATACCCACGACCGGCTGTTGGGCGTGATCAGCCACCTGCCCCATGTGTTAGTCTACGCCCTGGTGAACGCGCTCAACCGGACAAATTTGAAAGGCGTCGATCTTAAAACCTATTGTGCCGGTGGCTTCAAGGATTTCACCCGTATCGCGTCGAGCCGGCCGGAACTATGGCGGGATATTTGTTTGATGAACCGGCGCGCTTTAGGCCGCTCGCTGAGCGATTACATTAAATATCTGGAGCAGCTCAACCGCTGGATTCGCGATGAAAAAGGCGGCTTGCTGGAGAAGGAGTTTGCCCGCGCCTACGATACTCGCGCGCAAATTCCGTGATGACGAAATCATGAAGCGACGCATCGAACCGATCGACAGACCTCTCCATGGGGCGATTACCGTGCCTGGCGATAAATCCATCGCCCACCGGGCGGTGATCTTTGGCAGCATCGCCCAGGGGCGCACGCGGATCTTTAATCTGTCCGGTGGCGAAGACAATTCGCGCACCGTGCGGGCGTTCCGCCAGTTGGGTGTCGAGATCGGCGGCGATGGCGACGCGCTGCGCATCGAAGGCAGGGGTTTCGCCGGTCTGCGCCAGCCAAGCGAAGCGATCGATTGCGGCAATTCCGGGACTACGATCCGCTTGATGTCAGGGCTCCTTGCCGGTCTGCCGCTTCGCAGTGAACTCGATGGCGATGGGTCGATTCGCCAGCGGCCCATGCAGCGGGTGATCGATCCGCTGAGGCAAATGGGCGCGCGGATTCGCAGCAAAGCCGGCAACGGCCTGGCACCGCTGGAGATCGACGGCGGTGGCCTGCACGGCATGTCGTACCGCATGCCCATCGCCAGCGCCCAGGTGAAATCGGCAATCCTGCTCGCGGCATTGCAGGCCGAAGGCGAGACCGCAATCGAAGAGCCGTTGCGTTCACGCGATCACACCGAGGCGATGATTCGCGGTTTCGGCGGCGAGGTTAGCGTCGACGGCGTTCAGATCAGGATTAACGGTGGGCAAACTCTGCGCGGCCAGGATGTGCGCATCCCGGGGGATATCTCTTCAGCGGCGTTTTTTCTCGTCGCGGCGGCGCTGATTCCCGGCTCGGATGTGACGATCCGCGATGTCGGCTGCAATCCGACCCGGGATGGCATCGTTGAGATTCTCCGCGCCATGGGCGCGGCCATCGAATTGCGCAATCAACGAACCGAAGCCGGTGAGCGGGTGGTGGATATTCACGTTACGGGCGGGCAGCTCCGCGGTGTCGATGTCGGCCCCGAGCTGGTAGCGCGCACCATCGACGAATACCCGATCTTGGCCATCGCCGGCGCAGTTGCCCAGGGAGTGACCCGTTTCGTTGATGTGCGGGAGTTGCGTTTCAAGGAGTCCGACCGCATCGCCGCCATGACCGAGGGCTTGGGTAAGCTTGGCGTGAAAGTCGAGGCGCGGGATGACGCTATGACGATTTACGGCGGCCAGCAGTTGAAGGGGGGCGCAGTGCGCAGTTTCGCCGATCACAGAGTAGCCATGTCCTTCGCGGTGGCCGGCTTGGTGAGCACTGGCGGGGTCGAGATCGACGACCCCCGTTGCGCCAGTATATCGTTCCCGACGTTCTTCGATTTGTTGGAGCAAATTTGTTTGCATTAACCGCAGGGACAGAGGATAGTCGGCCCAATCCAAAGGGGAATCGGTTGATTATCGCCATCGACGGGCCATCGGGCGCCGGCAAGAGCACTTTAGCCAAACGACTGGCTGAGGAGCTAGGGTTTATTTACCTCGATACCGGTGCGTTGTACCGCGCGCTGGCCTTGAAGGTCTTGCGCCAGACTGTCGACTTGGCGGATGATGACCGCCTTAACCGGCTCGTGGACGATACCAAGATCGACTTGCGCCAGCGAGATGGTAAGCTTGAAGTGCTGCTCGACGGCGAGGATGTCGGCGCGCAGATCAGGACACCGGAGGTTAGCCAGATGGCGTCCAAGGTATCGGCGCTGAAAAAAGTTCGCAGCCGGATGCTGGATCTCCAGCGTGAAATGGGCGAGCGCGGCAGCGTGGTGGCCGAAGGGCGCGATATCGGTACGGTAATTTTCCCCCAGGCACAAGTAAAAATATATCTCGATGCTTCGCCGGGGGAGCGGGCGCGGCGTCGTTACGAAGAACTCAATGCCGCCGGCCGGCCGGTGGATTTGCAAGTAACGATGCGCGAGATCGAGGAGCGCGACAAACGCGATAGCGAGCGCGATATTGCGCCGTTGTGCAAGGCCGATGACGCGCTGCTGGTCGACTCGTCGTCTGTCGATGCCGAGCAAGTGGCGGCGTTGGTGCTCAATCAAGTCAAAAACAAAGTAAAGTAAATTATATAGATCGGAGTTAGTTTTCATGGCTGAACAGGAACAACAAAAACCAGGCGCAGCGGCAGGCGGCGCCAGTGAATTCGAAGCGATGTTTGAAGAGAGCCTGCGCACGGTGAAGCCCGGCGGTATCGTCAAAGGACGGGTGGTGGGTGTCACGGCGACTCATGTTTTGATCGATGTCGGTTACAAGTCCGAGGGGCAAATCCCGATCCACGAGTTCACCGACCGTCAAGGCAATGTCAGCGCCAAGGTCGGCGACGATGTCGATGTCTATTTCGATTCCTCGGAAAACGAGAGCGGCGGCATTCAATTGTCGCGCTTGCGCGCCGAGAATCTCAAAGTCTGGGATGAAATCGAAAAATCCTTCAATGAAGGCCAAGGCGTCGAAGGTTTGATCGTCGGCAAGGTCAAGGGCGGCTTCAAGGTCGATATCGGCATCGCGGCATTCCTACCGGGCTCCCATGTCGATATTCGGCCCAACCGCAACCTCGACCGCTTCATCGGCACCAGGGACCGCTTCGCGATTTTAAAATTCAACCGCATGCGCGGCAACGTTGTGTTGTCGCGGCGCGAGCTCTTGGAGAAAGAACGGGGCGAGCTCAAGCAGGAGATCCTCAAAGTTCTCGAAGAGGGCGTAATCCTTGAAGGGATCATCAAGAACATCACCGGTTACGGCGCCTTTGTCGATCTCGGCGGCATCGACGGCATCCTGCATATCAGCGATATGTCCTGGGGACGGATCAGCCATCCTTCGGAGATCGTTCAGGTGGGCGAAACCGTCAAGGTGGTGGTGCTCAAGTTCGATACCGAAAAGGAGCGCATCTCCCTCGGCATGAAGCAGCTCACCCCCGATCCCTGGCAAACCGTCGCGGAGAAATACCAAATCGGCACCAGGGTGCAAGGTAAAGTCATCAGCATCATGGACTACGGCGCCTTCGTCGAACTAGAGAGCGGCATCGAAGGATTGATCCATATCTCCGAGATGTCCTGGACGCGCAAGGTCACTCATCCGTCGAAGCTCTTGCAGGTCAATCAGCAAGTCGAAGTCGTGGTCCTCAATGTCGATCCCGGCCACCGGCGGATCTCCCTGGGCTTGAAGCAAGTGATGGCCAATCCCTGGGAGGCGGCGCGGGATAAATACCCGGTCGGCTCCGTCGTCAGCGGCCCGGTGCGCAACATCACCGACTTCGGTATCTTTGTCGGCATCGAGGAAGGCATCGACGGTTTGGTCCATATCTCTGACCTGCATTGGACCAAGAAGGTCAAGCATCCGTCCGAACTCTTTAAGAAGGGCGATGTTGTCGAAGCCAAGGTGTTGGGTGTCAATGTCGAAAACGAACGCTTCTCTTTGGGCATCAAACAGATGGCTCCCGATCCCTGGAAAGCCGTGGCCGACAAATATCCGGTCGGCGCCAAACTCAAGGGGCAAGTGACCAGCGTGCCGGATTTCGGCGTGTTTGTCCGCATCGACGAGGGGGTCGAAGGGCTGATTCATGTCTCACAGTTGAGCACCGAGCGGGTCGACAAGCCGGCGAGCTTGTATAAAGTCGGCGACGAGGTCGAGGCTGAAGTGGTTAGCATCGATCTCAACGACCGCAAGATCGGTCTCAGCGTGCGCGCCCTGCGCCGCTCCGAAGAGCGCCAGGAAATGGAGAATTATCTCAAGCGCGAGAAGGAGGGCGGTCGCTTTTCCTTCGAGTCGCTGTTGGGCGACGAGCTGCGCTTGGACCGCGACGATGACAGCGCGCGCGGGCGCAAGGGCCGCAACTAAGCGCGGGCACGAACCTAGTTATGACAACACTGACGACCAAGCACTCGATCCTGCGCGGCATGGGGATTTTGTTCGTATTCATATTGGTGGTGTTTAGTGGGACGTTTTTCTACGCCTATCTGAGCGGCGGCGACTCCAAAGTCTTATCGCTATTTTCCGGCGACGGTGTCGGCGTTCTGCAAATCGAAGGGGCGATCGACGATTCGCGTTTCGTGCTCGCCGAGCTCCGGCGCTTTCGCCAGACGTCGTGGATCAAAGCGGTGGTGGTGCGCATCGACAGCCCGGGCGGCGCGGTGGCGCCGACCCAGGAGATCTTCGAGGAAATTCAAAGAACCAAAAAGAAAAAGCCCTGTATCGCATCCATGGGCAGCGTCGCGGCGTCCGGCGGGTATTATATCGCCAGCGCCTGCGATAAGATCTTGGCCAATCCCGGCACCATGACCGGTTCCATCGGCGTCATCATGCAGCTCAGCAACTTCGAAGAGCTGATGAAAAAAATCGGCGTCAAGGGTGTCAACATCAAAAGCGGCGCCAATAAAGACATCGGTTCGCCGTTTCAACCTTTGTCACCAGAAGGGCGCGAGATCCTGCAAGCGCTGGTTGACAACGTGCATGGTCAATTCGTCACGGCGGTCGCCAAAGGGCGCGGCATGGACGAAGCCCGCGTGCGCAAGCTCGCCGATGGCCGGATCTATTCCGGCGCGCAAGCGAAGGAGCTCGGTTTGGTCGATCAATTAGGCACCCTGGAGGACGCCATCGATCTGGCCGCAACGCAGGTTGGCCTGGACGGAGATCCGGCGGTTTACTATTCCCGCCCGGAGCGGGAACGCTGGTGGGACCGGCTATCCATGGGAATCTTCGGTGTGCGCTTGCCGGTTTCCGAGCGCGGCTGGCTGCGCTATGAGTGGTCGCTGTCGATGTTGCGATGAGCGCGTTGCCAGCGCCGATCGGAAAAAAATAAAAATGCTGGTGTGAGGGTGATGTTATGACCAAAAGAGACTTGATCGATGAGGTGAATAAGCGTTTCCCTCATCTCTCACGGCGGGATTCGGAGGTTATTATCAACGCCATCTTCGATTCCATGGTCGATGCCTTAGCGGGCGGCGACCGCATCGAAATCCGTGGCTTCGGTAGTTTCGTCGTCAAAAACCGCCGCGCCCGCCAGGGGCGCAATCCCAAGAGCGGCGCCTTGGTATCGGTGGCCGCCAAGCGCGTGCCGTTTTTTAAAGTCGGCAAAGAGCTGCGTTTACGGGTCGACGGCAAACCTTATGATCCGGAGATAGACGGAGAAGATTGATGCAACAGCTCTGGGCGCCCTGGCGCATGGCTTATATCGATGACGGCGCCAAGGAGCCGGGCTGCATTTTTTGCACTAAGTATCGGCAGGGCGATTTGAAAGCGGCTTTGGTGCTGACGCAAAGCCGCCACGCGGTCGTTATGATGAACAAGTATCCCTACAACAACGGCCATCTGCTGATCGCACCCAAGCAGCATGAGAATAGCCTGGCCGGTTTAGCGCCGGAAGAGTATAGCGATCTGAGCGAGGTTTTGCGCCGCGCCGTCGACATCGTCAAAACCGTATTAAACCCCGGCGGCGTCAATGTCGGGATGAATCTCGGCAAGTGCGCCGGCGCCGGTATCGAAGATCACCTGCACTGGCATATCGTGCCGCGCTGGGAAGGCGATACTAATTTCATGCCGGTCATCGGCGAAACACGGGTGATGCCGCAGCATTTGGCCGACAGTTACGACCGGCTGCAGCCGCATTTTCATAATCTTATGGTTTAGTGTGTTAGAGCAGCCTGTTAGTTTGGCTATGCCAAGCAAAAATTAGCAACCGTTAACAACAACTCTTCCGAGGGGAGGCCAAGTCAAGTGAGCGAGGCAAAAACATTAGGGGAACTGAAAAAAAACGGGGTTGCGGTGTTGTCTGTGCGCGACGAGATGCGCAAAAACTTAGTGCGCTATCTGGAAAGCGGCGAGCGCATCCTGCCGGGAATCGTCGGTTACGAGGATACGGTTATCCCGGAAATCGAAAATGCGATTTTGTCCGGCCATCACATGGTTTTTTTGGGCGAACGCGGCCAGGGCAAGTCGCGCATCATCCGCGGCCTGCTGAGTCTGCTCGATGAGCGCATACCCATCGTCGATGGTTGTGAAATTAACGACAGTCCGATGGCGCCGATCTGCAGCGGCTGCCGCAAGAAGGCGGCGGAGTTGGGCGATGCCTTGCCGATTCGCTGGGTCGACCGCGACCAGCGCTACGGTGAAAAGCTTGCCACACCGGATGTCTCGATTGCCGATCTGGTCGGCGAGATCGACCCGATCAAAGTCGCCGAAGGCCGTTATCTCGCCGACGAGGAAACCATCCACTACGGCCTGGTGCCGCGCACCAACCGCGGTATCTTCGCCATCAACGAGCTGCCGGATTTGACCGAGAAAGTTCAAGTCGGTCTGTTCAACCTGATGGAAGAGAAGGACGTCCAGATCAAAGGCTACAAGATTCGCTTGCCCCTCGACGTCATCATCGTCGCCAGCGCCAACCCGGAAGACTATACCAGCCGCGGCCGGATCATTACGCCGCTCAAAGATCGTTTCGACGTGCAAATTCGCACCCACTATCCAAAAAAGCTCGAAGACGAAATCAGCATCATGGAGCAAGAAGCGGTGTGGACCGACAGCCGCAGCCGCAAGGTCGATGTGCCGCATTTCATGAAGGAGATCCTCGGCAACCTGACCTTCGAAGCGCGCAAGTCCAACGAGATCAACCAGTCATCCGGCGTCAGCGTCCGCGTCACCATCAATAACTATGAGAGTTTGATCAGCAACGCCGAGAAGCGCGCGCTGCGCTGCAAGGAAAACGACATCGTGCCGCGGGTCAGCGACCTGCATGCCCTGATGGCGTCCACCGCGGGCAAGATCGAGATGGAATATGTCGGCGAAGAGAAGAAAGAAGACGAGTTGGTCGAGAAATTGGTCAACCGTTCCATCGTCAAAGTCTTCGATCAGCATTTCAGTCTCAACTCGTTGCAGAAAGTGATCGAGTATTTCAATTCCGGCTGGGGCGTCGAGGTCTCCGACCAGATGGCCTCGCCGGATTATCTCGAAGGTATCAAGGAGATCCCCGGACTCAAAGAAGCGATCAAAACCTTGGGTATCCAAGAATCGCCGGCGCTGATGGCATCGGCCACCGAGTTCGTCCTTGAAGGATTGCATCTTCATCAAAAGCTCAACAAGGAAATGGAAGGCGGCCGGGTGACCTACGGCAAGTAGGCGCAGAACTATCGCCGCCAAACCGAACGCTCGAAAGATAAACCATGGTGCATATTCGCTATAGCCGGTGGGCCGCCAGCGGCGGAGACTCGCTGGACCCGGAGTCGGTGTTCGATCAGTTGAACGAGAACATGAACGACACCGGCGATCTGCAGCAGGCCATGCGCCGGCTGATGCAGAAGGGGCTCAAGCAGGGAGACAAGCAGACCAAGGGCATCGAAGATCTGTTGTCGCAAGTGGCGCGCGAGATGCGCAAGCTCTATGACGAGTACAAGCTGCAATCGGCCATGGACGAGGTCCAGGAGAAACTCGACTCGGTGGTCGACCAAGAGCAGCAGACTCTCGAACAGATGGACCAGTCGGGCCAGGACGTCCAGGAAAATAAGCAGTTCTTGAACGATCTGCCGGGCAAGACCAGCGAGGCGATCGACAAGCTGACTTCCTACCGTTTCGAAAATTCCAACGCCGAAAAAGACTTCGAGCAGCTGGTGATGCAGCTCGAGCAGATCCGCAAGCTGGAGAACTGGCTGCGCCGCGAGGGCAGCTTATTTCGCGGCCAAACGCCGATGGATTTCCAGCAGTCGCAGGAGCTGATGGAGCGCATGGAGGATCTGCGCAAGCTCGAGTCCCAGCTGTCGAGCATGCAGTTGAAGGACGTCGACAAGGAGTTGTTGGAAAAACTTCTCGGCGGCGATCCCAAGCAGGACTTCGAAGGCATCATGCGCATGCAGTCGCTGCTCGAAGAGGGCGGCTACGTGCTGGAAAGCGGCGATCGTTTCGAGTTGACGCCCAAGGGCGTGCGCCGCATCGGCCAGTTGGCGCTGCGCGATATTTATCAACAATTGCGCCGCGATGGCATGGGCCGCCACTCGACGCGCAACCGCGGCAGCCAAGAAGTCGTTCTCGAAAGCAACAAACCCTATGTGCAGGGCGATCCGCTGCATATCAACATGATCCAGACCTTGAAGAACGCGCTGGTGCGCGGCGGCGGCGTGCCGGTGCGGATCGGGCCCAAGGATTTTTCGGTTTACGAAACCGAGCTCAATACCCGCGCCGCCACCGTGCTGTTGTTGGACATGAGCTGGTCGATGAGCTGGGAAGGGCGCTTCGCCGCGGCGAAAAAGGTCGCCCTG
>Ga0210380_10000649_pt1 | contig 15014 bp, 12 predicted proteins | sample PLM4_5_coexredo_FD_155476 | JGI IMG/M metagenome (GOLD analysis project Ga0210380, IMG submission 155476) | Groundwater sediment microbial communities from an aquifer in East River, Colorado, USA - PLM4_5_coex redo | ecosystem: Environmental > Terrestrial > Soil > Riparian zone | place: USA... | reverse complement strand
CTTCAATCAGAAACTAGATTTTCGCCTTAACACGCGCCCCGACATCAAGAAGCCGGAGGACCTTCGCGGTAAACGGATCGCGGTCAGCGGTCCGGGATCAACGTCGCATCTGGTGTCGATGTTGGCGCTTCAAGGACTCAATCTCGACGCCGTGCAAGCGAAGATTTCTTTTCTGACGATACCGGGGACTGAAATGAACCGGCGCTTGGCCCTCGAGAGCGGCAGTGTCGATGCCACCACGCTAAGAGGCGCCATGGGCGAGGTCTACGCCAACAAAGGTTACACCTTGCTTTATAATTTGAATTCCGCCGGCGTGACCCTGCCGCAGAACATGATGGTGATTACGCGGCGCGCGGCGGCGACCAAGCCGCAGGTGATCGAAGGTCATTTGAAAGCCACGATCGAGGCGATCGCGATGATTAACGATCCGGCGAATAAGGAACTTGTGCTCCGGCTCTTGGCAACTAACCTGCGTTTGAGCAATCCGGCCGATATCGAGGAATCCTATCAAGCCGTGATCACCAACTATGAGCGCGCGCCGCACACCAGCGTGGAGGGAATGAAGCGGCTGCAAAAACTCTTAATCCAGCTCAACCCAAAGATCGCCGACGTGCGCGTCGAAACGCTCATCGACAACTCGTTCATGAACAAGCTCGAAAGTTCCGGGTTCATTCAGGGCTTGTATAAAAAGAATTGATAATTCACTCGTCATAACAATCGTCATCTAAGTAGGAGAATTTTGCACCGTGAGAACGGAAAACATTCCCGTAGTGGTGGTTGGCGGCGGCAGCGCCGCCTTTGAAGCGGCGGTGGCCGCCAAGCAGGCCGGGGCAGCGAAAGTCGTGATGTTGGAAAAAGCGCCGGAGCCGGAGTTTGGCGGCAACGCGCGCTATTCGCACACCGGCTTCCGCTGGGTATTTTCCGGCGCCGATGAGATCCGGCGATTCTTGCCCGAGGTCGACGACGCGATGTTTGCGAAACTTAACTTGCCGGCTTATTCCAGCGAGTTATTTCACGCTGATTTGCAGCGGGTCACGCGCGGCCGCATCGATCAGACTCTGGCAGACGTGCTGGTGAGCCAGTCCAACGCGGCGATTCATTGGATGCGCGAGTTGGGCATCAAGTGGGAGATCGATAGTCATGTTATGATCGACGGCCGCTATTACTTCGAGCCGGGACTGGTGATCCATCCGGTCGGCGGGGTCGGCGGCGGACTGGGCCAATTGGGACAATGGCGCGAGATTGCGCTGGGCATGGGCGTCGAATTGCGCTACGAGTCGCGGGTCAAAGCGATACTCGGCAACGACCGGCATATCGAGGGTGTTGTGGTCTCCGACCCCAACGAAGAATACGAAATCAAAAGCCGGTCAATCGTTCTTTGCGCCGGCGGCTTTCAGGCCAATGCGGAAATGCGCGCGCGTTACCTTGGCGCTAACGCCGATCTTATGAAAGTACGCGGCAGCCGGCACGACACCGGCGAAGTGTTGATGATGACGTTGGCTATGGGCGCTAAGGCGGCCGGTCATTGGCAAGGCGCCCACGCGACGCCGATCGATTCGACCTATCCCGACGTGGAGATCGGCAGCAAAGCCAATCGTTACGGTTATCCTTACAGCATCACGGTCAATACTCTGGGGCAGCGCTTTTTCGACGAGGGCGAAGCGCGCCATTCATATACTTACGCTAAGACCGGTTGGGCCGTGCTCGGTCAGCCTGGCGCGCTGGCGTATCAAATCTACGATCAGAAGACGATTCCGCTGCTTGGCAACCGTTACGAGTTCTCCACGCCTATAGAAGCGAAATCAATTGACGAGCTGGCCGGCAAGATCGGCATCGAGCCCGCCGTGCTTAAACACACCGTCACGGAATTCAACAACGCGGCGCGCAAGGATGTCGTCTTCGATGCGACCAAACTTGACGGCAAGTGTACTCAGGGCATCACGCCGAAAAAATCCAACTGGGCTAGTCCAATCGACAAGCCGCCTTACTGGGCGTTTTCGATAACCGGCGGGGTGACATTCACTTTCGGCGGCTTGCAGATCAATACGCAGGCGCAGGTGTTAAATACTTCCGGCAATCCGATTCGCGGCCTGTTCGCCTCCGGCGATATTGTCGGTCTGTTCTTCCACAACTATCCGTCCTGCACCGGACAGACGCGCAATGTGGTGTTTTCGCGCTTGGCCGGAAGGAACGCGGCGGCGCAGGGCCTATAGCCCTTCGGGCATTGCAAATTGCATATTTCAAAATAAGCAGATTGATGGGTATCGCTGCGCTCCACCCATCCTACACAGGCAATTTCACATTAAACAGTTTGTCCGGATAGATGGAGGAACTCGTGAGAACGGAAGACATCCCGGTGGTAGTTGTCGGCGGCGGCAGCGCCGCCTTTGAAGCGGCGGTGGCGGCCAAGCAAGCGGACGCGCCTAAGGTTGTGATGTTGGAGAAAGCGCCGGAACCGGAGTTCGGCGGCAACGCGCGTTATTCGCACACCGGTTTTCGCTGGGTGTTTTCCGGCCCGGAGGAGATTCGCAAGTTCCTGCCGGACATGGACGAAGAGCTGTTCGCCAAGCTGCATATCCCGGCCTATACCGCGGAACAATTTCACGCCGATCTGCAGCGGGTGACCAAGGGACGGATCAGTAAAGAACTGTCCGAGGTCTTGGTGAAGCAGTCCACCGCGGCGATCCATTGGATGCGCGAAGTCGGCATCAAATGGGACATCGACAGCTATGTGATCATCGACGGAAAATATTACTTCGAACCGGGGATGGTGATCCATCCGCGCGGCGGCGTTGAGGGCGGGCTGGATCAACTCATGCAGTGGCGCGAGATCGCCACCAAGATGGGTATCGAGCTGCGCTACGAGTCGCGGGTCGCGGCGCTGCTGGGCAACGACCGGCGAATCGAGGGTGTGCGTGTCTCGGATCCTAACGAAGAGTATGAAATTCGCGCCAACTCGGTGATTCTGTGCGCCGGCGGATTCCAAGCGAGCGCGGAGAAGCGGGCGCGCTATCTCGGCCCCAACGCCGATCTGATGAAGGTGCGCGGCAGCAAGCATGATACCGGCGAAGTGCTGATGATGGCCATCGACATGGGCGCCAAAACCGCCGGCCATTGGCAGGGCGCCCATGCGACGCCGATCGACGCGACCTTTCCCGATGTCGAGATCAGCAACAAGGCCAATCGCTACGGCTACACCTACGGCATCACCGTCAATTCTCTCGGCCAGCGCTTTTTCGACGAGGGCGAAGCGCGCCATTCCTACACCTACGCCAAGACCGGTTGGGCGGTGCTCGCGCAGCCGGGTGCCATCGCCTATCAAATCTACGATCAGAAGGCGCTGCGGCTTTTGAACAAGCGCTATTACGAATTTTCTCATCCCATCGAAGCGAACACGATCGAGGAGTTGGCGCAGAAAATCAGCATCGAGCCGATGATTCTCACGCGGACCATCGACGAGTTCAACGGCGCCATCCGCAAAGACATACCGTTCGATGCGACCAAACTGGACGGCCGCTGCACCGAGGGCATCACGCCGAAAAAATCCCACTGGGCCGATACCCTCGACAAACCGCCCTACTTTGCCTACGCGATTACCGGCGGTGTGACATTCACCTTCGGCGGCTTGCAGATCAATACTCAAGCCCAGGTACTCAACACGTCGAACAATCCTATCCGCGGGCTATTCGCTTCCGGCGACATCGTCGGTTTGTTTTTTCACAACTATCCGTCCTGCACCGGTCAGACGCGCAATGTGGTGTTCTCACGTTTGGCGGGCAGGAATGCGGCGGCGCAGGGGCTGTGACGCCGCGGGACGCGGCGTATTTCAGATTTCAAATTGCCGATTGAATACGTGAGGAGATTAATTCTGTCATTGCCTATGCGGACAAATTTACGCGTGGCTGAGCGGGCGATGGGTATCGCTTCGCTCTCCCCGTTCTACATAAAAAATTTCCTGCTGAGATTGTTGATATGGGGAGTTCTGGTGATGATCTACTCCGGTGACGTTCATTCAGCGGAACAATTCTATGAGGGCAAGACGATTCAATTGCTGGTGGCGAGCGGACCCGGGGCGACCACCGACATCGGCGCCCGTTTGGTGGGACGCTTCCTGGGAAAACATATGCGGGGAAATCCCGGCGTGGTGGTGCGCAACATGTCGGGCGGCGGCGGGCTGATCGCGGCTAACTATCTCTACAATGTCGCCAAGCCGGATGGCTTGACGATATTGGCGGTGAGCCGGGCCAACTACATGGAACAAATCATCGGCCGGCCCGAGAATAAGGCGGACTTTCGAAAATTCAATTGGATTGGCAGCTTCAACAAAGCGCCGATGATGGCAGCTTGCCGTTCGGACACCGAATATAAAAGCATCGCGGCGATCCGCGCGGCGAAAACTCCGCCGCGCTTCGGCCAATCGGGCACCGGCAGCATCAGCTATATATTTGCCAACTTGATGGAGCGGCTGCTCGATATCAAGTTGAAAAATGTCACCGGATTTCAGGGCGGCCGCGACACCGATCTCGGCTTGGAACGGGGCGAGATAGACTGCCGGGCGACTTCCGATGTCACGGTGATTCGCGCGCCGTGGAATCGTTGGATAAAAGAAAACTATGTTACGTTTATTGTCCAGCAAGGGCCGGAGAAAAGCCCGTTATTGCCGCCGGTGCCCACGCTGGCGGAGCTTGCGCGCTTCGAGACTAAACCCTATCTCAATTTAATGAATGTCATGCTCGCCTACACCGAGTTCGACCGCCCCTTCGCGGCGCCGCCGGGCGTGCCCAAGGAACGCGTGCAGATTTTGCGCGACGGCTTCGAGCGGATGTTGATGGATAGCGAGTTTGCCGCCGAGGCGAAAAAGCTGCTCGACTGGGATGGCACGACATTCATGAGCGGTGACCAACTGCAGAAAAAAATCATCGCCACCGTCACTCAACCCGCCGATGTCGTCAAACGGGTGAAGGAAATCATGGCGGAGTAAAAACGCCAAAATTCGCAGTGGCAACTAAGTGTGCCAGCGAGGCGCAATCCTTCCATCGTGAAGACAATGGCGAATGCCTCTAAGTGGCTGGCGATCATTGATGCCAGCGCGAAATCGCCGCGATCCCAATGCATTGACTCAGCGTATGCGAATTCGACTTTGTAATCGCAATTTTGGGTGTCTTCACGACTCCAGTATCGCACCTCGCTAGCGCTTTACTGAGGTGCAACTGCTGAATCGGAGATTAGTCCCAGGCCAACGTACTACAGTTCGATCACGCCGACGCCTGCACGATTCACCACCTTCGTGCCATAACGTTGCGAGAGTCGCACCACTCGCTCGATCACCCGATTGGCCACTTCCCCTTCGGCGAGCATGGGGCGGCCGCGTTGCGGTCTTGGCCGGCCGAAGCCTTGATCGATGGGGTAGATATTTATGCTGGTCAATTTCTGCTTGTTGAACTCGCAGACCGGAAACATATTTTCCCAATAAGCGGGATCGCTGGGGTGGCCTTTTTTGCCGCCGTTGGTGCGGGCGTCGAGGAAGTCGGACGGCGTCGCCTTGAGGTCGAGATCGAAACGCTCGTAGGCATCGGCGGGAAAGAAGCCGACAGTTTCGTTTTGAAAGACGAAATTGCCGACGCTGTAAAAGATCGGTTTGCCTTTATAAATTTCCACGCCCATAGGGAAGTGCGAGCCGTGGCCGACGAAAATGTCGGCGCCTTCGTCGATCGCCTGGTGAGCGAACCTGGTGACAAAGTCGGCGGTCTCTTCCAGCTCCGCCCGCGTGCTCGCGGTCAGTAGACTGCTACCGCCAAATTCATGACAATGAGCGCTGACGACGAGCCAGTCGGCTTGGCGGCGCGCTTCGCGGATCCAGCGTAAGTTATCTTGCAGGTCGCGCTGGTTGGCTTCGGTGGCGATGGAAAAACCTTCGCCCAAGACATAACGATTGCCGAGCAGATTCAACTCGGTGGCATTGGCGCTGGCGAGTTCCTTGTCGCTATAAAAATGTTTGCGCGCCCGCTCGGTGCTTTTTTCAAAGCCGAGTTCGCGGCTGAGGCGTTGCAATTGTTCGAAGGCCGCGGCGTCGGCGTAATAAGCAGTCTGGAAGCCGAGCGGATTGATACCGGGCCGACCGCGCAAGTCAGGCCGCTGCTCGCCGGCTTGATTCCAGGGTCGAAACGTCGCCGTAGCGGCGACCAAGGCGACGCGACCGTTCGGTGTGTCGAGATAGCCAGGCGCGCGCGCTTCGGCGAGATTTTTTCCCGTGCCGGCGTGAACCATGCCGGCGGCATCGAGATGCTTGAGATTAGCCAGCACGCCGTCTTCGCCGTAGTCGAAGGCGTGGTTGTTGGCGCAGGAGACCAGATTGATGCCGAGCCATTGCAAGTCTTCGAGGAGCTTGGGGTCCGTCGTCATGAACGTGCCCTGAGTGATCCCCGGTGTGCCTTCGTCCCAGGTGTGCACCGTGCCTTCGAGATTGGCGAAACGGGCGTCGGCGCCGCGCAGGATCTCGCGCAGTTTAAGAAAACGCTCCTCGGTAAAGGGCGTTAATTTGCGCGTGAGCATGGTATCGCCGGCGAGGGCGATGGTGAAGTTGCCTTGTTCAGATTGGTAAGCCATCTCGGTCTCCTAAAGTGGCGATGATGTTCTTCCCTGCAGTGGTCATACCGAGCATTCGGCTTCGCTCGGGACGACCTCTCGATACCTAGTCGGTCTATTTGAGCCCCATCAGTTTACGGTAGCTCTGGAAATATTCGTTGTAGCGTGGCGCCAGGGACATTGGCAGTGGCACGATTTTGGTTTTTGCCGGCGTTTCTTTGAGGATCGGCGAAGCAACATCGGTGCGCGGCACGAAGTAGCCGGCGGCGGCGATAATCTCCTGGCCTTCGCGAGACAGGAGAAAATCATTGAACAACCGGGCGGCGTTGGGGTGCGGGGCGTCCTTGACGACGGCAGTGCCGAAGGTCAAGCCGATCACCGGCTCCGGCGCGATCCACTCGATCGGCGCGCCCTCCTTTTTCAAACGGTCGACGCCATTGGCGAAGGCCACGACCACCGCGGCGCGCTCGCCGGCGGCGAGCAGGGTTTGGATCGAAGAATGGCCGGTGCGGAATTGAATGTCTTGGGCCGCGAGCATTTTTAGCAGGTCGACGGTTTTCGTCTCGCCGTAGTACTGCATCATTCCGGCCATCCACTTGCTTTCGTTGTCGTCCATGAGCAACTGGCCTTTCCACTTCGGCGCAGTCAGATCCCAAAAGCTTTTCGGCGCGTCGGCGGCGCTAACCATTTTCTTGTTATAGGCGATGACATTGAGCGTCGCGGCGGCCATTACCCATAGCCCCTTGTCGTCGCGGTATTCGGCTGGAAGCGCGGCGCGTTCGGCGGAAAGGTAGCTATCGAAGAGACCCTTCTGCAATACGCCGAAGAAATCGAATGCCGATTGATGGACAACGTCGGCGCGGACCTTGTGCGCCTGGGCTTCGGCGATCAGCCGGGTCGCCATTCGCTCTGAGCCGATACGTGTGGCCTCGACCTTCAGAAATGGATATTTTCGCTCGAAACCGGTAACCAGCCTTTGCGCCGAGGGCACTTCCATAGAAGCGTAAAGGACCACCTGGCCTTCTTTCTTGGCGCCCTCGGTGATGAGCGCTTGCGCCCCCGCCGCCGAGTTCACGAGCACAACCCCGGTGAAACAAAACGACAAGAGGGCAGAAAATCTGTGGGCCATCCGAAACCTCCGATGAACCGCGATTTCGCTGTGATGCTTAGCATCGAATCTCGGCAAACGTCAAACTCCAATAATTTTATCGTCGAGCTAAAAATTCGCCCCATGAGGCACCCCTCAAGGCGGGCTTTACCTTGACAACTCCGCGCATTTCCAATACAAAATTCAATAGATCGAAGGATCAAAGCGCGCGCAAGAGTCCATACCTTTTCGGTCCGGGGAGGTATGGTTTTTTTTGATAGCACTCATGACATGAACCATCCTTTTTTGCCCTTGCTGGTGATGTTCGCGGTTGCGAGCGTGATTGTCCTCGCTTTGCTGACGGTTGCTTCGCTGTTCGGTCCAAAGTCGACCAATGCCGCCAAAGCGGAGCCCTTCGAATCCGGTAATCCACCCCAAGGCGACGCGCGTATTCGTTTCTCGGTGCGTTTCTATCTGGTCGCCATGTTGTTTCTGATCTTCGACCTGGAGATTGTGTTTCTTTACCCATGGGCGATCTATTTTCGCCAGCTGGGGGTCTTCGGTCTGGTGCAGATGGGCATCTTCCTGGTCATTTTGACCATCGGTTATGTTTATGTCTGGAAAAAAGGCGCCCTTGAGTGGGACTGATCGTTCATGGCTGAAGCGAGCCCCCAACTTCAACAGATCCAAGATCGGCTTGGCGCCAAAGTACTCAGCCTGACCGAACCCCGGGGAGACCAGGTGGTCGCTTTGGATCGTGCCGGTTTGAGAGAGAGCTTTCGCTTGCTCAAGGAAGATCCTGAGCTCAGTTTCAATTTCCTTTCCGACATCACCGCTGTCGATTATTGGCACAAGCAGGAGCCGCGCTTCGAGGTGGTCTACCAATTGGTCTCGCTCCAGCAGCGCCGCCGACTGCGCGTGCGCGTCGCTGTGCCGGAAGGCGACGCGGTGGTCGATTCGCTGACGCCGCTGTGGCGCGGCGCCAACTATCTCGAGCGCGAAGTTTGGGATCTCTACGGCATTCGCTTTAGCGATCATCCAGATTTGCGGCGCATTTTGCTCTACGATGAATTCGTCGGCCATCCGCTGCGCAAGGACTATCCGGTTAACCAGTGCCAGCCGCGCGTGCCCGAACGCCATGTCGACGGCACTTTCGTCGACGAGCGGTCCCGTAACAAGCTCCTGCGCTTGCAGAAAACTTTGGCGAAAAAGAACTAGCTTCTCTGCCCGAACAACTCGATGAAGGCCGATACCCCAGAGCTGCCGCATGAGATCATGGAGTTACAGATGGGACCGTCCCATCCGGCGACCCATGGGACTATCAAGTTCAATCTCAAGCTCGAAGGCGAAAAGGTTCTCGACTGCGATGTCGAGTTGGGTTTTCTTCACCGTGGCTTCGACAAGAGCTGCGAACAGGCGACCTGGACCCAAGTCATTCCCTACACCGACCGGCTCAATTATGCCTCGTCGTTGATCAACAACGTCGGCTACGCCCTTGCCGTGGAAAAACTCATCGGCGCGGAAACCCCGCCGCGCTGCCAGTATATTCGCGTCATTATCAGCGAGTTGGCGCGGCTATTCGATCATTTAACTTGCTGCGGCATGGCTGCTTCGGAGTTGGGCGCGATCACCGTTGGTTTCTATATGATCGAAGCCCGCGAGTTGATCACCCGCATTATCGAAAATCTCACCGGCGCCCGGCTGACGGTGACCTATGTCCGCATCGGCGGGCTCAAGCATGACCTGCCGGAGGATTTCGCCGAGCGCGTCACTGCGGCTTTCACAACGATCCGCAAGCTCCTCGATGATTGCGACCGCTTACTGTCGCGCAACCGGATTTTTCTCGACCGCATGGCCAACGTCGGAGTGATCTCGAAGGAATCGGCGCTCGATCACAGCCTCACCGGGCCGATCCTGCGCGCCACCGGCGTCGACTACGATGTCCGCAAGGCGTTTCCCTATTTGGTTTATGCTAAATTAGATTTCGAAGTCCCAGTGGGCAGCCACGGCGATAACTACGATCGCTTCCTGTGCCGGCTCGGCGAGATCCAGCAGAGCATGAAGATCGTCGAGCAGGCGCTGCGGCAATTGCCGGTGGGCCCGGTGTGGATCGACGATGCGCGATTCGTCCTGCCGGAAAAAGAAAAAGTTTACGGCAGCATCGAAGGCTTGATGCATCATTTCAAAATCATCATGGAAGGTATTCAGGTGCCGGCGGGGGAAACCTATAGCGCGGTGGAAGGCGGCAACGGCGAGTTAGGTTTTTACATCGTCAGCGACGGCGGCGGCAAGCCCTATCGCTTACGCGTGCGGCCGCCTTGCTTCATCGCCATGGGCGCGTTTGCCGAAATGATCAAAGGTTACATGGTGGCGGATATCGTGCCGACGTTCGGCATGATGAATATGATTGGCGGGGAATGTGATCGGTAGATTAGGATAGTCGAGGATAGGAGGATGCAGGATAGACGATTTGGAGGTCTTTCTTTCAATCTTCCATCTTCGATCTTCCATCCTCGGCCGGTAACAACATGGCATTAGAATTTTCACCTGAGACGCTGAAAACCTTCGAAGCGACGGTAGCGCGCTATCCACAGAAGGAAGCGGCGATGCTGCCGGTGCTGTATCTGGCTCAGCGTGAGTTCGGTCATCTCGGGCCGGAAGCGATCGAATATGTCGCCAAGCTGATGGGCCAGGCGCCGGCACGGGTAAATGGCGTGGTGAGTTTTTACACCATGTACAACATGAAGCCGATCGGGCGCCACCATATTCAGGTTTGCCGTACGCTTTCCTGCGCCCTGCGCGGCGCCGAGGAAGTGACGGCTTTTCTGAAGCAGAAACTTGGCATCGAGTGCGGCCAGACCACCGCGGATGGCAGGTTCACGCTGACGGAAGTGGAATGTTTGGCCTCTTGCGGCAGCGCGCCGATGATGCAAGTGAACGACGACTATTATGAAGACTTGAGCGAAGAGAAGATCGAGCAAATTCTCGACGGCATGAAGTAACAATTGATAATGGAGAATGGAAAATTGGAAATGACAGAATCCGGAACATTCTGCATTCTCCAATTTCAATTATCGATTTCGACATAAGGGTTCATGGAAAAGCTGCTCCTCCGCAATATCGGTGTTCCGGGCTCGCACACGCTGGCAACTTATCAGTCCCGTGGCGGCTACGGCTCTTGGCGCAAGGTGGTCGAGACCTTGAAGCCGGAACAGCTGATCGATGAAGTCAAAGCTTCCGGCCTGCGCGGCCGCGGCGGCGCAGGCTTCCCCACAGGCATGAAATGGAGTTTCGTTCCCAAGGACAGTCCCAAGCCGAAATATTTGGTCTGCAACGCCGACGAGAGCGAACCGGGAACCTTTAAGGATCGCTTGCTGATCGAGCAGGATCCCCACGCGCTTATCGAGGGCACGATGATCGCCGCCTTCGCGATTCAGTCGCATACGGCGTTTATTTACATCCGTGGCGAGATGGTGTTTGGCACGATCAGGTTGGAGCAGGCGGTTGCCGAAGCCTACCAAGCCGGTTTGATCGGCAAAAATATTTTTGGCACTGGCTACGACTTGGATGTCATCGTGCACCGTGGCGCGGGGGCGTATATCTGCGGCGAAGAGACCGCCTTGCTGTCGTCCCTCGAAGGCGGCCGCGGCTGGCCTAAAGTCAAACCGCCGTTCCCGGCTACTCACGGCCTATTCGGCTGTCCGACGGTGGTGAACAACGTCGAAACGTTGGCCGCCTTGCCATGGATTCTCGAGCGCGGCGCCGCGGCATACTCGGCCATGGGTACAGAGAAAAGCAAGGGGACGAAGCTGTTCAGCGTCAGCGGCCATATCGTCCGCCCGGGGGTCTACGAAGTCGAGATGGGTTATCCGTTCAAGAAATTTCTCGAAGAGGACTGCGGCGGCGTGCCCAACGGTAAGAAGTTAAAAGGAGTCATTCCAGGCGGCGGCTCGATGCCGGTGTTGAAGCCCGATGAGATCGAAAAAGTAAACCTCGATTACGAATCGGTGGCGGCGGCCGGCAGTCTGCTCGGCTCCGGCGGCGTCATCGTCATGGACGAGACTGTCTGCATGGTGCGGGCGGCATGGAACATCGCGCGCTTTTACGCCCATGAGTCCTGCGGCCAATGCAGTCCCTGCCGCGAGGGCTGCCACTGGATGGAAAAGATTTTTTCCCGCGTCGAGCATGGCGGCGCACAAAAGAACGATTTAGATCTGATTCTCAACATGGCCGGCAACATTGCCGGCAATACGATTTGTCCGTTTGGCGATGCCGCGGCGATGCCGGCGGGAGCGTTTATCAGAAAGTACCGCGACGAGTTCGAAGCGCATATCGCGGCGGGGAAATGCACGGTGCGAGGGTAGGGGAAAATGGAGTGATGGAATACTGGAGTGTTGGAGTGTTGGGTTCGGATTTCCCATTACTCCATTACTCCAATACTCCATCACGCCAATCTTCATCATGGATCCAGTAAAAATCATCGTTGACGGCCAGGAAGTCGTCACCAGCAAAGGCAAGACCGTGATCCAGGCGGCGGCCGAGGCCGGGGTGGCGATCCCGCACTACTGCTACCACCCGAAGCTGTCGATCGCCGGCAACTGCCGCATGTGCATGGTCGAGATCGAAAAAATGCCCAAGCTGCAGATCGCCTGTAATACCCAGGTGACCGAGGGCATGTCGATCCTGACCCAGAGTCCCAAGGTGGTCGCGGTGCGCAAAGCGGTGTTGGAATTTCTTCTGATCAATCACCCGGTGGATTGCCCGATCTGCGACCAGGCCGGCGAGTGCCAGTTGCAGAATTACTATATGGAGCATAACCGGGAGGAGAGCCGCCTCGAAGTCGGCAAGATCCACGACCGTAAAAAGACCATATTCGGCCCCAATGTGGTTTTCGACGGCGAACGCTGCATCAAGTGCACGCGCTGCGTGCGCTTTTGCCAAGAGATCACCAAGACCCATGAGCTGGCGGTGATCAACCGCGGCGATCACTCGACGATTTCGCTATTCGACGATGCCGTGCTCGACAACCCGTTATCCGCCAACGTCGTCGACATTTGCCCGGTGGGCGCGCTCACCGACCGGGATTTTCGTTTCAAGGTGCGGGTCTGGTATTTAGATAAGACCCCGTCCATCTGTCCGGGCTGCAGCACCGGCTGCAACATCAGCGTCGAGGCCTATCAAAACAAAATCGCCCGTTTCAAACCGCGCCAGAACGAAGCGGTCAACAGCCACTGGATTTGCGACGAGGGGCGTTATTGTTTTCACGATCTCGCCGGCGGCGAGCGGCTGACTACGCCGCTGATTCGCCAAGAAGGCCGCTTAGTACCGACGACTTGGGAGGCGGCGTTGCAAGCCGTGATCACCGGTCTGCGCGGCGCGCCGCCGCTGGCGGGAATTCTTTCCGGGCGCAGTACCAACGAAGAGGCGTACTTGTTCGCCAAGCTAATGCCCGAGCTCGCCAACGAATGTTCCATGGAAGTTTTCTATCAGGAACGCCAACTCACCGAAGTTCAAAAAATTCTGATGAGCCCGGACCGCTCGCCGAATTTCCGCGGCGGCCGCGATATGGGAGTTAGTTGCAGCGGCGGTTTCGCGGGGCTGGTGCAAGCATTGGTCGGCAACAACTTTTCCAGCGCTTTCATCGTCGGCGAGGATTTGCTCGTCGCCAATGGCGACAGCGCGAAGATTCGCAGCGCCTTAGAGAAACTTAGTTTCCTGGTGGTACAAGATACCAAGCTGACCGAGACCGCCAAATTGGCCCAGGTGGTTTTACCGGCGGCGCATTTTGGCGAGAAAGAGGGCACCTACACCAATCGCCAGGGCCGGGTGCAAAAGCTCAATGCCGCCGTGATCTCCCCGGAAGGGGCGCGCCAAGACAGCGAGATTTTTTTAAGCTTACTCGATGGCGCGGGGCACAAGCTCGATTATGCGACGCCCAGCGACATCTTCACGGCGTTGACCAAAGAAGTGATCTCCTACAAAGGACTAACTTACGACTCGATCGGCGATCAAGGGTTTGAATTGGCAAGTGGCGGTGGCGCAGCGTCATGATCGTCGACCTTGCCATTATCACTCTTAAAGCCGTGCTGGTTGTCGGTATGGTGCTCAATCTCGCCGGCGTTCTCGGCTGGATCGAGCGCAAGGGCAGCGCGCTGATCCAAGACCGCATCGGTGCCAATCGGGCGTCGATTTTTGGTTTCGCCGGCATGGGTCTTGTCAACACATTGATCGCCGATCCGCTCAAGTTTCTTTTTAAAGAAGACTTCATTCCGCCCACGGGCGACCGTTTCTTGCACACCTTGGCGCCGTGCATGGCGCTGTTCCCTGCACTGGTCACCTTCGCGGTCATTCCGTTTGGCGATGTTCTCAACATCGGCGAGCGCTCGATCAACTTGCAAGTGGCCAATCTCAACATCGGCATACTCTACGTCTTCGCCATGGGCTCGCTCGGGGTCTATGGCATCGTCATCGGCGCCTGGGCGTCGAACAATAAGTTTTCCATGCTCGGCGGCGTGCGCGGCTCGGCGCAGATGATCTCCTATGAGATCGCCATGGGCTTATCCGTCATGGGTGTTTTGATGGTTTACGGGACGTTGGAGCTGCAAGACATCGCCCGCAGCCAGGGCGCGCTTATCCGCGATCTCATGCCCAGCTGGCTGCGTTTCTTAAGTCCAATCGTCGGTTGGCTGCCGGCCTGGGGGATTTTTCTCCAGCCGCTGGCCTTTTTGCTTTTTTTTACCGCCGCGGTGGCGGAGACCAAACGCATCCCGTTCGACTTGCCGGAAGGGGAGTCGGAGTTGGTCGCCGGCTATCATGTCGAGTATTCCGGCGGCAAGTTCTTGATGTTTTTTGCCGGTGAGTTCGCTGAGGTTGTCACCGTCGCGGGTTTGGTGACGACGCTGTTCTTCGGCGGTTGGCAGGTGCCCTATCTTCTGCGCGACGGTTTCCATTTCCCCTGGGGCGGCACTTGGCTGCTGCCGCATGTCTTTATCGTCCTGCTGCAGGTGGCGGCATTCACCGTCAAATTGATTTTTTTCTGCTGGCTACAGATCTTATTGCGCTGGAGCGTGCCGCGCTTTCGCTACGACCAGGTCATGCGCTTGGGTTGGAAAATGCTTTTGCCGCTGGCACTGCTTAACGTCGTCGCCACGGCGGTTTGGATCCTAGCGGCACAGTGAACGATTGAATCCATGGATACCGCGAGTCTGATTTTCTACCTGTTGGCCACCTTGCTGGTGATCGCGTCGCTGCTGGTGGTGTTTTTGCGCAACGTCGTCCATTGCGCCCTGGCGCTGGTTTCGGCGCTGCTCTTGATCGCGGTGTTGTTCGTCACTTTGCAGGC
>Ga0210380_10000648_pt1 | contig 15033 bp, 11 predicted proteins | sample PLM4_5_coexredo_FD_155476 | JGI IMG/M metagenome (GOLD analysis project Ga0210380, IMG submission 155476) | Groundwater sediment microbial communities from an aquifer in East River, Colorado, USA - PLM4_5_coex redo | ecosystem: Environmental > Terrestrial > Soil > Riparian zone | place: USA... | reverse complement strand
GCCCCCGAGGCGGGTCTAAAGGGCTAGCCTGTAGGGGCCGGCTTTAGCCGGCCCACGCGGGCCGCCTGAAGGCGGCCCCTACGTACGTCGCAAGAACGCTGGGACGTCGAACTGCGACAGCCCGTCCACGTCCTCCGGATTGCTGCCGCCGGCCGCGGCGCGAATCGCCTTGGCGCCGGCCTCCGCGGTCCGCAACGGCACGTCGATCGTGGGCCGGCGGTTGATCGCGGCAGCCGCCTCGGCGGCCTCCATCGGCACTGGCGCGCCGCCCGCCGCCGCGAGCACGCGCTGCGCGTACTCCTGGTACTGGGTCATGTCCACCGGCGTCTTCGAGGCTCCCGAGGCCGGCACACGCGCGCTCTTCCGGTCGAACCCGGTGGCGATCACCGTGATCTTCACCTTGCCGACGAGATCGGGGTCGACGACCGCGCCGAAGATGATGTTGGCGTCTTCGTGCGCGGCTTCCTGGATGACACACGACGCCTCGTTCACTTCCATCAGCGACAGATCGGGCCCGCCCGTGACGTTGATGATGACGCCGCGCGCGCCGTTCACCGAGCTGTCCTCGAGCAGGGGGCTGGCAATCGCCTTCTGCGCCGCCTGCATCGCGCGGTTCTCGCCGTCGGCCGTGCCGGTCCCCATCATCGCCACGCCCATCCCCGACATGATCGTCTTCACGTCGGCGAAGTCGAGGTTGATCAGGCCGGGTACCAGGATGAGGTCGGAGATGCCCTGGATGGCCTGACGCAGCACGTCGTCGGCCAGCGTGAAGGCGTCGTTCATCGTCGTGCGACGGTCGATGATCGAGAGCAGGCGCTCGTTGGGAATCGTGATCACCGTGTCCACGCACTCGCGCAGCGCCTCGAGACCGGCTTCCGCCTGCAGTGCACGCTTCTTGCCCTCGAAGCGGAACGGCTTGGTGACCACGGCAATGGTCAGCGCGCCGAGCTCGCTGGCCAGGCTGGCGATGACGGGCGCGGCCCCGGTGCCGGTGCCGCCGCCGAGGCCCGTGGTCACGAAGATCATGTCGGCACCCGACAGCGTCTGGATGATGCTGTCGGTGTCTTCGAGCGCCGCCTGCCGCCCGATGTTGGGGTCGGCGCCGGCGCCGAGCCCCTTGGTGAGCTTGTGGCCGATCTGCATCTTGACCGCGGCCCTGGCGTGGTCGAGCGCCTGCAGGTCGGTGTTGGCGACGATGAACTCCACGCCGCCGAGGCCCACTTCGACCATGCGGTTGACGGCGTTGCTGCCGCCGCCGCCGATGCCAATGACCTTGATCTTCGCTCCCCGCCGCGCGTCCGGTGCCAGCGTCATCCGCAGCTCCGAGTGATCGCGTTGTGCCATACCCCCTCCGTCCTAAATCTCAGAAGAACTCTTTGAAGATGCCCCGCAGCCGACCGGTCATGCGGCTGAAGGCGCTTCCCCCGCCGCGCGCCTGATCCGGCGGGCGGTTGCGATGCGCGTAGAGCGCGAGGCCAACCGGCGTCGCAAACACCGGGCTGGTCACGTGATCGGCCAGCCCGCCCACGCCGGCAGGGTGCCCACGGCGGATGGGCAGGTCGAAGATCTGCTCGGCGATTTCGGGCATGCCTTCGAGAATGGCGGCGCCGCCGGTGAGGACGATCCCCGAGTTGAGCGATTTCTCGTAGCCGGCGCGCCGGATCTCGTCCCACACCAGGTGGAAGATCTCCTCGGCCCGCGGCTGCAGGATTTCCGAGAGGATGCGCCGCGCCATCAGCCGCGGCTTGCGGCCGCCCACGCTGGCCACCTCGATGGTGTCCTTCTCGTCCACCATCGCCGACAGCGCGCAGCCGCTCTTGCGCTTCAGCTTTTCCGCGTCCGGGATCGGCGTGCGCAGCCCGACGGCGATGTCGTTGGTGAAGTGCTCGCCGCCCACGGCCACGACGCCGGTGTGCCACAGGCTGCCGCGCTCGAAGATGGCGAGATCCGCGGTGCCGCCACCGATGTCCACGAGCGCCACGCCCAGCTCCTTCTCGTCGGGCGTGAGCACGGCCTCGGCGGCCGCCAGCTGTTCGATGACGGTATCCACGACGGTGACGCCGGCACGGTTCACGCACGACACGATGTTCTGCGTGGAGGAGGCCGCGCCGGTGACGATGTGGACGTTCACCTCGAGCCGCGCGCCCACCATACCCACCGGCGCACCGATGCCATCCTGCTCGTCCACCACGAAATCCTGCGGCAGCACGTGCAGGATCTCGCGGCCCGCCGGCAGCGTCACCGCCTTGGCGGCGTCGATGGCGCGCCGCACGTCGTCGCGCGTGATCTCGCGGTTCTTGCCGGCCACGGCAATCACGCCGCGGCTGTTGAACCCCTTGACGTGCGGCCCCGAAAGCGCCAGGTGCACGGTGTCGATCTCGACACCGGCCATCAGCTCCGCCTCCTCGACCGCCTTCTTGATCGAATCCACCGCCCCCTCGAGGTTGACGACGACGCCACGCTTGATGCCACGCGACTCGGCCAGGCCGATGCCGACGATGTCGCAGCGGCCGTCGTCGAAAGTCTCGGCCACCACGCAGGTGACCGTCGAGGTGCCGACGTCGAGGCCGACGACGTATCGCTCTTTACGCGCCAATGGACATCTCCTGAGGCTTCACTGCTTGTCTCCGCCCGTTTTGTTGTCGGCCCGCGGCCGCACGTAGACGCGCTCGTCGAACCGCAGGTCTACGTAGTCGATGCCGTTCACGCGCTCGCGCAGCGCCGGCGCCAGCTCGAGATAGGCCTGCAGCCGCTCCGCGAACTTCTCGTGGCCGACCTTCAGCACCGCGGTGTCGTTCTTCAGCAGCACGGCGGCGTCGCGCGCGTCGCTGACGTCGATCTGCGAGATCAGGCGCGCCAGTTCGGGCTGCTGCTGCAGCCCGGCAATCACCCGGCTGGCGAGCATCGCGCGCTCGCCGTCCACCAGGCTCGGGCCGCCCGAGGCCAGGCCGTCGATGATCGGCAGGTCGAGCGTGGCGTAGTTGGGGCCGAACTCGTCGATGATCGTGCCTTCGGGATCGACGAGCATCAGCCGGTCGTCGAGGCGGCCGATGCCCATCGGCTCGCGCTCGGCGATGACCACCCGGACCGTGCGCGGAAAGACGCGGCGCAACGTCGCGTCGGCCACCCAGGGCGCGGCGCGCAGCTGCTCGCGCCAGCGCTCCAGATCCACGGTCAGCATGTGCGCGCCCTCGAGGCCGTCGAGCCGCGACAGCACCTCACCGCGCGACATCCGGGCGTTGCCTTCGACCGTGATGCGCGACACCTTGAGCGCGTCGGTCGTGAACACGAACGACACCGAGTAGTAGACGGTGAAGACGCCCACGACCGCCGCGACAGCCACTCGGATCAGCGTGCCGAGCCACGGGCGCCAGCCGCGCTTGCGCGTCGGCGACACGTGCGCGCGGCGGAAGCGCTTGTCGGACGGTGCGGCGACTTTCCTCACGCCCGAGCCTCCCGCTCGCGCAGCGCCGCCAGCAGCCGCTTCGGCACCGAGGCGATCGACCCGGCGCCGAGCGTCAGGACGGCGTCGCCGGGGCGGGCCATGGCGGCGAGCTCGTCGGCCAGCCGGTCGATGGCCTTCACCACGCGCACCGGACGACCGCTCCCGACGCGCACGCTGTCGGCGAGGGCCTCGACGGTGACGCCGGGAATCGGCTCCTCGCTCGCGGGATAGATGTCGCTCAGCACCACCTCGTCGGCGTCGGCGAACGCCGGCCCGAAGTCGCGCATTAGAAGCTGGGTGCGTGTGTAGCGGTGCGGCTGGAAGGCGACGAGCAGCCGGCGCCCGAGCGTGACCTTCGCGGCGGCGAGTACAGCCGCAATTTCGGTCGGGTGGTGCCCGTAGTCGTCCACCACGAGCACACCATCCGCCTCACCCACACGCTCGAACCGCCGCTCGGCGCCATGGAAGTCCCGGAGCGTGGCGGCCACGCCGGCGAACTCGAGGCCAAGCTCACCAGCCACCGCCACCGCGGCCAGCGCGTTCTGCAGGTTGTGCCGCCCCGGCACCGTGAGCTCCAGCTCTCCGAGTCGCGATTCGCCCGAGGCGTCACGGCGGTAGACGGTGCAGCGCCCGCCGAACGATCCGAGCTCGACGTCGCGTCCGGCAATGGCCGGCGGCTCGGCGCCGGGCGCGGGCGCGGCGAGCCCGTAGGTCACGACGCGACGGGAGATCGAGGCGCACACGGTGCGCACGTGCGGATCGTCCACACAGGCCACGACCGACCCGTAGAAAGGCACCTTGTTCGCGAAGTCCGCAAAGGCGCGCTGCAGCTCGTCGAAGCTGCCGTAGGTATCCATGTGCTCGTGATCGATGTTCGTCATCACGGCAATCGAGGGCAGCAGCATGAGGAACGACCGGTCGCTCTCGTCCGCTTCCGCCACCATGTACTTCCCACCGCCCAACCGGGCGTTGCTGCCGAACACACTCAACCGTCCTCCAATCACCGCCGTCGGATCGAGCCCGGCGCGCTCGAGCACCAGCGCGATCATCGACGTCGTCGTGGTCTTGCCGTGCGAGCCCGCCACCGCCACCGAGAACCGCAGGCGCATCAGCTCCGCGAGCATCTCGGCCCGCGGAATTACCGGAATCCCCCGCCGCGCCGCTTCGGCGATCTCCGGGTTCGTGCTTTTCACCGCCGACGAGTAGACGACGACGTCGGCGTCGCCAACGTTGCCCGCCCCATGCCCCTCGAACACCATCACCCCGCAGGCCGACTCGAGCCTCGCCGTGACGTCCGACCGCCTGGCGTCCGAGCCGGTCACCACGTAGCCGAGGTTGGCCAGCAGCTCGGCGATGCCGCTCATGCCGATGCCGCCGACCCCGACGAAGTGGACCCGCCGCGTTCTACCGAGCACGGCCCGCCATCCGCGCCTCGTGTCCGGCAAGCGCCAGCACCCGGTCCACGATCACGCGCGCCGCGTCGGGTCGCGCCATCCCTCGCGCCGCGGCGGCCATGCGTGCGCGCGACCCGGCGTCACGCGCCAGCGCCAGCACCTCGTCCGCCAGCCGGGCGCCCGTCAGCTCGCGCTGCTCGATCACACGTGCCGCACCCTGCCGGGCCAGCGCGTCCGCGTTCCGGCGCTGGTGATCGTCGGTGGCGGTCGGGAGCGGAATCAAAATTGCCGCCCGCCCCGCCGCCGTGAGCTCGGCGAGTGTCGTGGCGCCCGCGCGGCACACGATCACCTCGGCCTCCCGCATCTCGCGGTGCATCTCGAACAGGAACGGCTCGACCCGCGCCGACAGCTCCGCCGCCGCGTATGCCTCACGCACCATGCCGAGATCCCGCTCGCCGGTCTGGTGCGTGACGTGAACCCCGTGCGCGGCCACGGCCAGCCGTGGCGCCGCCTCGGTCATCGCGACGTTGATCGCGTGCGCTCCCTGTGAACCGCCGAACACGAGCACCCGCATCCGACTGTCCGCTGGGGCGGTGGTCTCCGCGCCGGCGAAGAACTCGGGCCGCACGGGATTCCCCGCCACGAACGCCTTCGACCCGAAGGTCTTCAGGCTGTCGTCGTAGGTGACGGCCGCGGCGCGCACCAGCCGCGCGAGCAGGCGGTTCGTGAGGCCGGGCGTCGCGTTCTGCTCCATCAACAGCGTCGGGACGCCACGCAGCGCCGCCAGCGCCACCACGGGGCCCGAGCTGTAGCCGCCCACGCCAATCACCACCGACGGCCGTCGCTTCGACACCACGCGCCACGCGTCCCAGGCGCTGAGCGGCAGCAACGCCAGTCCGCGCAGCAGGGCTGCCGCCGACTTTCCCTTGAGCCCCGCGCTCCGGATGCAATCGAGCGTCAGCCCCTCGCGCGGAATCACCCGCGACTCGATGCCGTTGGCCGTGCCGACGAAGGTCACGCTGGCGCCGGGCACGCGCGCCATCAGCTCGCGCGCGACCGCTACGCCGGGATAGAGATGGCCTCCCGTGCCGCCGCCGGCGATCAGCACCGACACGCTCACTCAACGCGCTCACGCCGTAATACCTGATTCATTCGCGCGCCTCGTGCTGCGAGATATTGAGCAGGATGCCCATGCCCAGCAGGTTGATGAGCAGTGACGATCCGCCCGCGCTCACGAGCGGCAGCGGGATGCCTTTGGTTGGCATCAGTCCCAGCACAACGCTCATGTTTACGAGTGCCTGGACGCCGATCATGGTGGTGATGCCGAGGGCGACGAAGGCGGCAAAGGCATCGGGCGCCCGCGACGCGATCCGCAGGCCGCGCCAGGCGATGACGCAGAAACACACCAGAATGCAGGTCGCACCCACCAGCCCCAGCTCTTCGCCGATCACCGCGTAGATGAAGTCGGTGTGCGGCTCGGGCAGGTAGTACAGCTTCTGCACCCCCGACATCAGGCCGCGCCCGAAGACGCCGCCGGATCCGACCGCGAGCAGCGACTGGATGATCTGGAAGCCATCGCCCTGCGGATCGGCCCACGGATCCCAGAACGCGAACAGCCGGCGGCGGCGATAGTCGGACCGCATCAGCAGCAGATAGATGGCCGGAGCGGCCGCGAGGGCCGCGCCAAGCAGATAGCGGTAGTTCAACCCCGCGGCGAACACCATCGCGCCGACGATCAGCACCAGCGACATCGCCGTCCCGAAGTCGGGTTGCAGCAGGATGAGGCTGGCCATCGCCCCGACGACGATGGCGATCGGCAGCATCGAGTAGCGCAGATCGTCGATGCGGTGCATCCGCCGTTCGAGCGTGAGCGCGGTGAAGAGCACCACGACGATCTTGGCCAGCTCCGACGGCTGAATGCCGAGACCACCGACGCCGAACCAGCGCCTGGTGCCGTTCACCGGGGCGCTGAACATCACGCCGATGAGCAGCAGGGTGACGAGCGCCAGCGCGCTCCAGATCAGAGTGTCGTTGCGGTAGGTGCGGTAGTCGATGCGCATCGCAATGGCCAGCACGGCCAGACCGAGCACCGTCCAGAGCGCCTGTTTGGTCAGGAACAGGTTCGGCTGGTCGAACTTCTGCAGGGCGACCAGCGCCGACGCGCTGTAGACCATCACGATGCTCGCGCACACGAGGAGCACCGTGGCGGTGAACAGCACCTTGTCCGACTTGAGTTTTCTCGCCATTCCTACCTACCCACCTGCCTACCTGCCTACCCGCCCCAGGGGCCTAAAGTGGCGCCCCGCACCGACCGAAACATGTCCAGCCGGATCGAGTAGGATCCGGATCCCTCGCAGGCGGGGCGCCCAACGGCCCGCGCTCGCGTGAGCGGTCAGCAGTCATCAGCCGGCTCGTGGGACAGGCCACCCACCTCGCAGACTGGGGTTAGTCTGCGTTCCCAGCGGTAGGCACCCGCCCGCGCCAAGCCGACTGACGACTGCTCACTGCTCACACGCGGGTCTTCAGACCCGCCTCATGCCTCAGCCTTCTATCCGCGCTTTCAGCTGCGCCACCTCCTCCTTGAAGCTGCGCCCGCGCTCCGCGTAGTCGCGGAACCAGTCGAAGCTCGCGCACGCCGGCGCCAGCACCACCACGCCCTCGTGGCCCGCCGCGTCGTAGGCGCGCGCGACGGCCTCGGCCATCGACGCCGCCCGTACCACGGGCAGCGCGCCTTCCATGGCGGCCTCCACCTGGGCCGCCGCCTCGCCGATGGCAACGACCGCCCGGCCGCGGCCGGTCATCGCCTCTTTGATCTCGCCGAGGTTGCCGCTCTTGTAGCGGCCGCCCACGATCGCCACCACGCCCGAGTCGTAGCTCTCGATCGACTTGCGGGCCGCACCCACGTTGGTCGCCTTCGAGTCGTTGACGAACTGCACCTTGCCGATGGCACCCGCCGGCTCCATCACGTGCTCGAGCCCGGTGAAGCCGCGCACGGCCTGCTCCATCGGCCCCGCCGCGGCTCCAGCGAGGTTGGCCGCCGCGGCCGCTGCGACGACGTTCCCGAGCATGTGGATCCCCGGCAGCCGTACGGCTGCCACAGGCACCAGCCGCTCGAAGGCCGACGCCCGCTTCCGCCCGATCCAGCCGTCGTTGATCACGTAGCCGTCGTTCACCGTGCCGGTGAGCGAGAACCACACCCGGGTCGCGAAGCTCTGGCCGCTGTACTTCGCCACCACCGGATCGTCGGCGTTGACCACCGCGAAGTCGCTTGGTACCTGGTTGGCGAAGATGCGGGCCTTGGCGTCGCCGTATTCCTGGAAGCTCGCGTGGCGATCGAGGTGGTCGTCGCTGAGATTGAGCCACACCGCGATCGACGGGCGGAAGGTCGTGGTGGTGGCCAGCTGAAAGCTGCTGACCTCGACGACGTGCAGCGTGCGGTCGGTGGACTCCTCGACCTGCGCGCTGACCGGCACCCCGATGTTTCCGCCGACCAGCACGTGGCGGCCGGCCGCGCTCAGCATCCGGCCGATCAGCGTCGTCGTCGTGGACTTGCCCTTCGTGCCGGTCACGGCGATCACCGTGCCCTTGAGCCATCGCCACGCCATCTCGAGCTCACCGATGATCTCGACGCCGCGGGCGCGGGCGGCCTCGAATGCCGGCTGTTCCATGGGCACGCCCGGGCTCACCACCACGAGATCGGCCGCCGCGAGCGTCGCCTCCTGATGGCCGCCGGTTTCGATCCGCACGCCGGCTGCTGCCAGCGCCGCCGACTCGTCGAACGACGGACGTGCCTCGCTGAGCGTCACGCGCGCCCCCCGCTTGCGCAGCAGTTCGGCCGCCGCGAGGCCGCTGCGGGCGGCTCCCACCACGACCACGTGACGTCCCTCGACGGAAAAGCTGCTGTGTGCCATGACAGTCACCGCAGCTTCAACGTCGTGAGGCTGAACAGGGCGAAGATCACCGCCATGATCAGGAACCGCGTGATCACCTTCGGCTCGCTCCAGCCGATCAGCTCGAAATGGTGGTGGAGCGGCGACATCTTGAAGACGCGCTTGCCCGTGGTCTTGAACGAAATCACCTGGATGATGACGGATAGGGCCTCCATCACCCAGACGCCGCCGACAATCGGCAGCAGCAGCTCCTGCTTGATGAGGATCGCCACAGTGCCGATGGCGCCGCCGAGGGCGAGCGAGCCGACGTCGCCCATGAAGATCTCGGCGGGGTACGAGTTGTACCAGAGGAAGCCGAGGCTGGCGCCGACGAGCGCCCCACAGAAGATGGTTAGCTCGCCCGCCGGTTGGAACCGGACCAGCAACAGGTAGTCCGCGAGCACGGCGTGGCCGGTGACATAGGCCAGCGCGGTGTAGGCAGCGGCCGCGACGCCGAACGTGCTGATCGCGAGGCCGTCGAGGCCGTCGGTCAGGTTCACGGCGTTGGTCGTGCACGCCAGCACGACGACCGCGAAGAGCACGTAGAAGATCCCCAGGTCGGGAATCAGGTTCTTGAAGAACGGAAAGATCAGCCGGGTGTTGTAGAGCGGCGGGTTCTGATACGAGAGCATCAGCACCGCCACGCCCACCGCCGAGGCGACGATCACCAGCCCGCCCATCTTGTAGCGGGGCAGCAGGCCATGGTGCGAGCGCCGCGTGACCTTCAGGTAGTCGTCGGCGAATCCCACCGCACCGCACCCGAGCGTGGCGCCCATCACGATCCACGCGAACGGGTTCGACAGGTCGGCCCACAGCAGCGTCGGCACGAGCGCCGCCGCGAGGATGAGCAGTCCGCCCATGGTCGGCGTCCCCGCCTTGGCGCGGTGCGACTGCGGCCCCTCCTGACGGATCACCTGTCCTATCTGGAACTCGCGCAGCCGGCGAATCAGCCAGGGCCCGAGCACCAGGCTGATGACGAGCGCGGTCAGGCTGGCGGCCGCGGTCCGGAACGTGATGTAGCGGGTCACGTTCAGGAACCCCAGATACGGCAGGCTCGCGAGCGGCGGCAGCAGGTAGTAAAGCATCAGCCGCGCTCCTGCAGGAGCCGATCGCTCACCACGTCGCAGCGGGTGCCGCGCGAGCCCTTGACGAGCACGAGGTCACCGGCACGGAGCGCCTGCGACACGTCCTCCGCGGCGGTCGTGCTGGAGGCGTGGTGCCGGACCGCCGACGCGGGCATGCCGGCGTCGATCGCCGCATCGGCGAGCGCGCGTGCGGCGGGGCCGCCGACTGCGACGAGCAGCCGCAGCCTTGCGGCCGCTGCGGCACGGCCGCATTCCTCATGCAGGGCCACGGCATGGTCGCCGAGCTCGAGCATCTCGCCGAGTACTGCCACGCGGCCGGCCGCACGTGTTTCGCGGTTCAACACCTCGAGCGCGAGCCGCAGCGCCGACGGGCTCGAGTTGTACGAGTCGTCGATGAGCGTGATGCCGTCGGACAGGTGCCGCACCACGCCACGCCGATCCGCCGGCCGCAGCGTCGCGGCGGCGCCGGCAATCGCGTCGAGCGGCACACCGCATTCGAGTGCCACCGCGGTGGCGGCGAGCACGTTGGCGAGATTGCCGCGCCCGAGGAGCGGCGTGGACAGATCGAAGCTCCCCGCGGGCGTGTGCACCCGGGCGCGCATGCCATCCCAGCCGAGGTCGCGCACGTCGCTGGCGCGTACGTCGGCGGCGGCAGATTCACCGAAGGTGACTCGACGCCCGGCAAAGCTGCCTGCACGCGCCATCACGCGGGCGTCGTCGGCCGCGCACACGAGGACGTGTCCCGGCTGCGCCTGCTCGAGAATCTCGGCTTTGGCGTCGGCAATCGCGTCAACGGAGGCAAAGAAGCCCAGGTGCGCGTCGCCCACGTTCGTCCAGACGCGAATATCGGGCTCGGCAATGCGCACGAGTGTGCCGATCTCTCCGGCGTGATTCATCCCCAGTTCCATCACCGCCACGTCGGGTCCGCTCGTCAGCTGCAGCAGCGAAAGCGGCAGCCCGATGTGGTTGTTCAAGTTCCCCTTGTTCTTCACCACCCGGAACCGCGTCGCCAGAAGCGCCGCAATCGATTCCTTGGTCGTGGTCTTGCCCGCACTTCCCGTGATCGCAATCACCTTGGCGCCCGCCGCCTTCCGGACGGCATGCGCCAGCTCCTGCAACGCCGCCAGCGTGTCGCCGACGCCAATCACGCCGCCCCCCGCGTGCAGGTCGGCGTGCGTCTCGACCCACGACTGCTCGACCACAACGCCAGCGGCACCTCGCGCCAGCGCCTCAGCCGCAAACGTGTGGCCGTCGAACCGCGGCCCCCGCAGCGCCACGAACACGTCGCCGGCGGCCATCGCCCGGCTGTCCGTCACCACTTCGCGAACCGGCGTGTCCGGCCGGCTGCTCACCGCGCCAGCCACCCGAGCCCCAGCCACCGCGCCGGCAATCCACCCCAGCGTCAGGGGAACCGCACTCACCCGACCCCCGACGTCTGCCGACGCGTGCCCAGCGCTTCGCGTGCCACCGCCACGTCGTCGAACGGAAACGTCGTGTCGCCGATCACCTGGTACTTCTCGTGGCCCTTTCCGGCGATCAGCACCACGTCGCCTGGGCCCGCGGCCGCAATGGCGTAGTGAATCGCCTCGCGCCGGTCCACCAGCGTCAGCGCCCGAGTGTTGCGCTGCCTGGCTTCCGGTTCGGCCCCACGCATGACCTCTTCGATGATCTGCGCCGGGTCCTCGCCACGCGGGTTGTCCGAAGTAATCACCACGACGTCGCTCAGCCGCGCGGCCACCATGCCCATCAGCGGACGCTTGGTGCGGTCGCGCTCGCCGCCGGCGCCGAAGACGGTGATGAGGCGCCGGGTCGCAACAGGTCGCGCCATCTCGAGCAGGTTTCGCAGCGCATCGTCGGTGTGCGCGTAGTCCACGATCACGGTGATGTCGTCGCCCGGCCGCGACACCACTTCGAACCGCCCCGGCACACCCGTCAGGCCGGCAATGCCCCGCTCGATCGCGTCGAGCGGAATGCCGATCGCGGCGCTGACGCCGATGGCGCCGAGCATGTTGTAGACGTTGGGCCGGCCGACGAGCGACGACGTGACGTGAACGGTTCCTTGCGGCGTCCGCACATCGAAGGTCAGGCCTTCGAGCGAGAACGACAGCGGCCCCGGCGTCACGTCCGCAGGCTTGTTGATGGCGTAGGTCACCGGCGCGCCCGACGCCTCGGCGAGCGCCGGGCCCCGCGGATCGTCCACGTTGACGACCGCCGGCGCATCGCGCGGCAGCATTTCGAACAGGCGTCGCTTGGCGGCGAAGTACCCCTCCATGTTGCCGTGGAAGTCGAGGTGGTCCCGCGTGAGGTTCGTGAACACGCCCGCCGCGAACTCCATCCCGTCCACCCGGCGCAGGGCGAGCGCGTGCGACGACACCTCCATGACGCAGGCCCCGCAGGCTTCGTCGCGCATCTGGCGCAGGAACCCTTGCACGTCAGGCGCCTCGGGCGTGGTGCGCGAAGACTCGATCACGCGGTCGCCGATGCAGTAGGCGACGGTTCCCATCAACCCGCACTTGATCCCGGCGGCCTCGAGGATGGCGCGGACCAGATAGCCGGTGGTCGTCTTGCCGTTGGTACCGGTGATGCCCACCACTCGCATCGCGCGGCTCGGGTGGCCGTTGAACCCGGCCGCGAGCAGCGCCAGCGCCAACCGCGCGTCGGACACGGGAACCCACACGGCACCTGGCGCGGGCGCCACGCCAGCCGCCGCCACGACCACGGCCGCACCCGCGCTGACGGCCTGCGGCGCGAACGCCGCTCCGTCGGCGCGCAGCCCCTGAAGCGCGACGAACAGGGTGCCTCGGACCACGGTGCGCGAGTCGTACGTGACTCCCGTACACGGCACGTCGAGACCCGGCGCCTCGAGCACGCCGCGCGCCTCGACCGGCACCAGGGCGGCAATCGACCGGAGCAGCTCGCGAACCGTCATGGAGCAGGCGCTTTCGGCACCACCTCCGGCGCGCGGCGGTCGAGCCACACACGTGCCGACGCCGCCGCCAGTGCCGGCGTGCCTGGCAGCGGCCGCTGGTCGATGACGAGTCCGTGCCCGACGATCTGCACCGGCAGGCCGAGCGTCGCGAGCAGGCGCACCGCGTCGCGGCCGCTCATGCCCGTGAGGTCCGGCACCACCGGCTCGCCGTCCGAGGCGCTGATGCCGCCAGCCGGCAGCATCGCCGGCGGCCCGGTCGGACCGGAGGTCGGGGTCGGCGTGGCCGGCGCGCCGCTGCCGGGAACACCGCCGTACGGAGCACCGCGCTCCACGATGAACGGCGGCGGCGCGTTGATCGTCTTCTGCACGCCGTAGTGCTGCAGGGCGGCCTGCGCGATGCGGTGGAAGATGGGCGCCGCGACGGTGCCGCCATAGGCCGGCACGCCGTGGGGCGAGTCCACGACGACGATGATGGCGAAGCGCGGCTTGCGCGACGGCGCGAAGCCGACGAACGACACGTTGTAGTTCGAATGGCCGCGATAGCTGCCGTTGACGAGTTTCTTGGCCGTGCCGGTCTTGCCCGCGATCGTGTAGTCGGCAATCGCCGCCTGCTTGCCGGTGCCGTCGGTGACCACGCCTTCGAGCATCGGCGTCAGCCGCGCGGCCGTGTCCTTGCTGATCGCGCGGCCGAGCACCTTCCGCGGAACCGGCAGACGCACGCCGTCCTTCACCACCGCCCGCACGAGGCGGGGCTGAACCAGTTCGCCGCCGTTGGCCACGGCGCTGACCGCCGACACCATCTGCAGCGGCGTCACACCAATCTGGTAGCCGATGAGGGTCGAGGCCAAGGCGCTCTGGGTGAGCGTGGACCAGTCCCAGACGATGCCGGCGTTCTCGCCGCGGAAGTCGGGCGAGAGCGCGCGGCCGAACCCGAAGTTGCGCACGTAGCCGCCGAATCGTTCAGCGCCGAGCGGCAGCCCGACCTTGATCGTACCGACGTTGCTCGACTTCTCCACCACCTGCTGGAACGTGAGCACGCCGTAGTGGTGATCGTCGCGAATGACGCGCGACCCGAAGTTGATCGAGCCCTTGCTCACGTCCACCAGATCGGTCGGCTTGATCACGTGCTCTTCGAGCGCGGCGCTGGCGGTGATGATCTTGAAGGTCGAGCCGGGCTCGTAGAGGTCCTGCACCGCACGATTGCGCCGCTCGCCCTCTTTGGCGTCGCGATAGACGTTGGGGTTGAACGTGGGGTAGCTCGCCATCGCCAGCAGCTCACCGCTGGACGGGTCCATCACGATGGCGGCCCCCCCGGCGGCATTGGCCCAGTCGACGCCTTCCCGCAGCTCGCGCTCCACCACGTGCTGCAGGAACCGGTCGATGGTCAGCTCGAGCGTGGCGCCGCTCGTGGGCGGCCGCTCGATGCGCAGGAACGCCTGCTTCTTGGCGTCGATCTGCACCAGCACCTGGCCCTGTTGCCCGCGGATGAGCGAGTCGTACACCGCCTCGATACCTGAAAGCCCGGCGTTGTCGAGGCCCACGTAACCGACCAGGTGGGCCGCGAGGTCGCGGTTGGGATAAAAGCGGCGGCTCTCCTTGAGGAAGCCAATGCCGCCCAGCGCGAGTGCCGCCACGCGGCGCGCCTGTTCTGGCGACGCCTGCCGGCGCACGTAGGCGAACGCCTTGCCGCTTCGCAGCCGATCGGCCAGCGCCCGCTGGTCCTTGGCGTCACAGTCCTCGAGCGCGCGGCAGAGCGACCCGGCGGCGCCGGCGGCGTCGGCAATCTCGGTGGGGACCGCGTAAATCGTGTCGGCATCGACGCTCGAGGCCAGCACGTAGCCATTGCGATCGACGATTTCGGCGCGCTTGGCTGGCGCGGCAATCGTGCGCAGCTGCTGGCGATCGGCCTTGGCCGCCAGCTCCGCGTGGCTGATCACCTGCAGCTGGACGAGCCGCGCCTGGATCGCGACCGCCCAGAGGGCAATGAAGCCGGCGGCCACCCAGATGCGGGCGCGCATCGGGCGGCGCCACGGCATCGGGTCGCCGGAGCTGTCGAGGGTCTCGGGGGGAGTAGGGTCGTCCATGCGCCGTTACCGACTCGCCACGACCGATCGCGGCGGCGGCGGGGTCTCGATCACGCGTTCGATCACGGCCGCGTCCTCGGGACGCGGCCGCACCATGTGAAGCGGGCCGAGCGCCAGCCGCTCGATGCGCTCCGGATTCTTCAGCGTCTGCACTTCGAGGCGGAGAT
>Ga0210380_10000646_pt1 | contig 15095 bp, 10 predicted proteins | sample PLM4_5_coexredo_FD_155476 | JGI IMG/M metagenome (GOLD analysis project Ga0210380, IMG submission 155476) | Groundwater sediment microbial communities from an aquifer in East River, Colorado, USA - PLM4_5_coex redo | ecosystem: Environmental > Terrestrial > Soil > Riparian zone | place: USA... | reverse complement strand
GTGCATCCCGTGGCCCGGCCAGGGATCGCTCGCGCTCGAAGCGCTGGCGGAACGCGGCGACGTGCTCGAGCTGCTCGAAGCGATCGACGATGCCGGCGCCCGTGCCGCTGCGGTGGCCGAGCGTGCGTGGCTCGCCGAACTGGGCGACGACGACGACCTGCCGGCCGGCGCGCTGGCCAACGTGGTCGAGGGCAGCCTGGTGATGGAGGCCGCGGTGGTGAGCCCCGACGGCACCGAGGTGATCCGCGAGGAGATCGACGGGCCCGCCCGCAGTGCCGAGGCACTCGGCGCGAAGCTCGCGACCCGCATGATCGATCGCGGCGCGGAGGAGATTCTGTCCGCCGCGCGCGGCGGCCGCTCGGCTCGATGAGCGGGCGGCTCGGACGCGCAGGCGGGGTCGCACGGGCGTTCGCCCTGGTGCTCCTGCTCGGGGTGGCCGGCTGCGGCGACCGCGCGAAGCAGGCCGCCGACCGTCAGGCCAAGGAAGCCACCGACCTGCGCGCGCGCTCCCAGGCCCTGATCGAGAATGGCAACCAGGCGTACCGGGCCGGCGATTTTTCGCTGGCCGCGCGCCGCTATGCGGCCGCGGCAGTGCTGGACGAGAACGATCCCGCCGCCTTCTACGGCCTCGGCATGGCGCTGTCGAAGCTCGGCAAGGACGAGGATGCGCGCTCGATGTACTCGCGCGCCCGCCAGCTGGTGCGGGATCAGCAGGCGGTCGCAGATTCGGCCGCGCGCGCGGCGGAGCACTGACATGCACGATCTGAAGTTCCTGCGCCAGAACCGCGACAAAGTCGAGACCGGCATCGCCCTCAAGGGCATGGCGGTCGACCTCGATCGCTTCTACACGATCGAGGAGCGTCGGCTCGCCCTGCTCCACGAAACCGAGCAGCTCAAGGCACGGCGCAACGCCGCGAGCGAGGAGATCGCGCGGCGCAAGCGCGCGGGCGAGGACGCGCAGGACGAGATCACCGCGATGCGCGAGGTCGGCGACCGGATCAAGGGGCTCGACGCCGAGCTGCGTCAGCTCGAGGAGGAGAGCGAGGCGCTCGCCGCCTGGATTCCGAACCTGCCGCACACCTCGGTCCCCCCTGGCAGCGGTCCCGAGCAGAACCAGCAGGTGCGGACCTGGGGCGAGAAGCCGCGCTTCGACTTCGCGCCGCAGCCGCACTGGGAGATCGCGACCCGGCTCGGGCTGCTCGACTTCGAGCGCGCCGCCAAGATCGCGGGCTCGGGCTATCTGTTGTTCACCGGACGGGGTGCGAAGCTCGAGCGGGCGCTGATCCAGTTCATGCTCGACCTCCACACCCGCGAGCACGGCTACATCGAGGTGTCGCCGCCGCACGTGGTGCGTCGTGCGTCGCTGTTTGGTACCGGCCAGCTGCCCAAGCTGGAAGGCGACATGTTTCACATCGGCGAGGACGATCTGTTCCTCAACCCGACCGCCGAGGTCCCGGTCACCAACATCTATCGCGAGGAGATCCTCGAGCCGGGCATGGTGCCGCGCTCGATCACCGCGCACTGCGCGTCGTACCGGCGCGAGGCCGGCACTTACGGCAAGGACACGCGCGGCATGATCCGCGTGCACCAGTTCGACAAGGTCGAGCTGGTGAAGATCGTTCCGCCCGAGACCAGCTACGAGCACCACGAAACGCTGGCGCGCGAAGTGTCGGCGGTGTTCGAGGCGCTCGAGCTGCCGTACCGCGTGATGCTGCTGTGCAGCGGCGACATGAGCTTCGCCGCGTCCAAGTGCTACGACTTCGACGTGTGGTCGCCCGGGACCGACACCTGGCTCGAGTGCTCGTCGTGCTCCAACTTCGAGGACTTCCAGGCGCGCCGGATGGCGATGCGATTCCGCCGCGAGCCCGGGGCCAAGGCCGAGTTTCCCCACACGCTGAACGCGTCGGGCGTGGCGCTGCCGCGCACGTTCGCGTGCCTGCTCGAGAATCACCAGACCGCGTCCGGATCGGTGCGCATTCCGGTCGCTCTGCGTCCCTACCTGGGCGGGCTCGAGGAGCTCGGTCCCGAGGCCTGATCCTGTGCCCGACCCGACCCGCGACCACCCCCTCGAGTCCGGCTCGGGGCGTGGGCGCTCGCCGGTCCGCGGACGATCCCGGCGCGCCGAATGGTGGCGCGCGAGCCTGTTTCTGGTCGCCAGCGTGCTCACGACCGGCGTGTTCCTGTTCACGCACCAGATGGTGCAGCGGCTCTCGAACGAGGTCGCGACCACCTCGCGGGTGCTCGCGCGCTTCTGCGCCGAGGCCTCGCTGCCCGCGACCCGCGATCCCGAGCTGCGCAATCTGCTCGGCGAGGTGCTCGAGAACGTCGACTTCCCGCTCGTCATCTCCGACACCACCGGCCTGCCGCGCGCGTGGCAGGACATCGGCGTTTCGCACCGGCTGATTCCCGCCGCCACGCTCGACAGTCTCGAGGCGAAGATGCCGATCTCGCCGGTCAACGCGGCGCGGATCGATTTCGTGCGGTCGCGGATTCCCGAGCTGGACCGCAAGAATCCGCCGATCCCGATGTGGCAGACGCGCCCCGATTCGGTGCGGCTCGGGCTCGTCCACTACGGCGATCCGCCGGTGCTCGATCTGCTGCGCTGGATGCCGTACCTGTCGGTCGGTGGTCTGTTGCTGCTGCTCACGCTCGGACTGTGGGGGGTGACCGGCATCCGGCAGGCCGAGCGGCGCTCGATCTGGGTCGGGATGGCCCGCGAGACCGCGCATCAGCTCGGAACGCCGCTGTCGTCGATGATGGGCTGGATCGAGCTGCTGCGCTCGCGCGGAGACGGGCTCGGATCCCACGCCGATGTCGTCGTGCCGAAGGCGGAGCTGGACGAGACGCTCGACGAGATGGAGCGCGACATCGATCGCCTGAACAAGGTCGCGCAGCGCTTCAGTCATGTCGGCTCGGCTCCGCTGCTCCAGCTCAAGGATCCGGTTCCACTGGTTCGCCAGGCGGTCCACTACGCCCAGCGGCGCCTGCCGCGCGGGGACGGCGACGTCGCGATCCGCGAGCGCTACGAGGACGTCGAGCCGGTGAAGCTGAACTCCGAGCTGCTCGAATGGGCGGTCGAGAACCTGCTGTCGAACGCGGTCTCGGCGCTCGACAAGCGCCCGGGCGTGATCGAGGTCTCGGTCGGCATGCGGCGCGAGAGCGAGTCGCTCGAGATCGTGATCAGCGACAACGGTCGCGGCATGACGCCCGCCGAGCAGCGCCGCTGCTTCGAGCCCGGCTACACCACCAAGCGGCGCGGCTGGGGTCTGGGGCTCGCGCTCTCGCGACGCGTGGTCGAGGAGTACCACGGCGGCCGGCTGTTCGTACGCGAGTCGGCGCCCGGCCAGGGAACCACGATGGTGATCAGTTTCCCGACCTGATCGTTCTGCTGTCTGCGGGCGAGGGCGGCGAGCCAGGTCCGATTTGAGGGCACGGCTCGGCGCGCTCCGAGCGCGCCTCGCCTACCTCGGGCCGCGCCCGCCATCCATGGCTCAAAAGCCGCGGCCCTCGATGCCCTCAAATCGGACCTGGCTCGCCGCCCTCGCGCGTTACTTGCTGGCCATCCCGTAGGCCATTGGGCGGTTGGCGGCGACGCCCCAGCCTTTTCGATCGACCGCGATGACGCCGAGATCGAACTTGGTCGGGAACGCGCGGACGGCTTCGTCGATCGCCTTGCGCGCGGACACGCCCTTCGCCATGCGCTCGTAGATCGTGCGGGCCATCGCGCGCTTGATGATCTCTTCGCCTTCGCCGGTCAGCGCGACCGCGCCGGCGGGGCCTGCGTACAGACCGCAGCCGTAGATCGGGACGTCACCGACCCGGCCGTACAGGGTGACCGACGTGCCGCCGGTCGTGAGCGTGGCGCTGAAGGTGCCGCTCGCATCGCGCGCGACGCTGCCGACGGTGTCGCCGTACTTCTTCCATTCGAGAATGTCGGCGGGCATCGGACCCGGGAAGTTCCAGTAGCGGCGCCAGTCGAAGTACGTGGTGTCGGTGCGGCCGAACACCTCCGCCTGGCGGCGCATGCGGGCGCGATACTTCTTCTCCGCCTCGGCGCTGATCGGGACCTCGTCCGCGAATCCGATCTTGTGAGCGAAGTTGGTGGCGCCCTGGCCGGCCAGCATCAGGTGGGGCGTGCTGTCCATCACCGCGCGCGCGACCAGGATCGGATTGCGCACGCGCTCGATCGCGGCGACCGCGGCGAAGCGTCCGGCGCTGGTCATGAGCGCGGCGTCCATCTGGACGGTCTTGCCATCGAGACGGATGTTGGCGCCGGTGCCGGCGTTGAAGCGCGGGTCGTTCTCCATCACCACCGCGGCCGCGATTGCAGCATCGAGGCTCGAGCTGCCGCGCGCCAGCATGCGGAACGCCGAGTCGGCGGCGGTCCGGGTTCCGTCCCGCAGGCTGGGCGGCGAGCCGACCCCGCCGTGGGTCACGACCAGCGGTCCGGTCCGGTCTCCGCCATCGAAGGTCGCCGGCGGGGCGTTCGCGGCGTCGGCGAACGGGGCGGACTGGAGAGCCAACAGCAGGAGGGGAACCAGAGCTCGGCGAAATGTCATCGCGGACCTCCCGAGGGACGGTGAGCGCCATTTCTTATCACAATGACGGGAAACGGGAAGGTTCCCGGCCCGCTACCGGCCAATTGCCCGCCCGGGTAAGATGCCGTCGTTCCCCGGCGCAAAGCACGATGCCGTGGGGTACTAGAGACAACCCCGATCTCGCCCGCCCCGAACCACGACCCTCCAATCCGCGGAACCATGACCGACGACAGCCGACGGCGCATCCTGTGGGCCGACGACGAGATCGACCTTCTTCGGCCCCACATCAAGTTCCTCGAGCAGAAGGGCTTCGCGGTCACCGCGGTGCCCAACGGCGAGGACGCGCTCGCCGAGCTCAGCAAGGGCAAGTTCGATGTGGTCCTGCTCGACGAGATGATGCCGGGTCTGGGCGGACTGGCCACGCTCGACGCGATCAAGTCGCGTGACCACGGCGTGCCGGTGATCCTGATCACCAAGAGCGAGGAAGAGACGTTGATGGAGGAGGCGATCGGGAAGCGGATCACCGACTACCTGATCAAGCCGGTCAATCCCTCGCAGGTGTTCCTCGCCTGCAAGCGGGTGCTCGAAGCCGACCGGCTCCAGGACTCGCAGCGCCAGCGCGACTATGTGACCGAGATGCAGCGCTGGCAGATGCTCGACACGCGGCGGCTCGACTGGCAGGGCTGGGTCGACCTGGCTGTCGAGATGGCGCGCTGGGACGTGCGCTTCGACGCGATCCCCGAGGAGGGGCTCAAGCAGGCGCACCAGGACTTCCGGCGCGGGCTCAACATCGAGTTCGGACGGTTCGTCGAGGACAACTACCCGGCGTGGGTGCGCAACGCGCCGAATGGTCCGAAGCTGTCGAGCGACGTGGTGCGCCACGCGGTGGTCCCGCACCTGAAAGCCAACAAGCGGGTGGTGTTCATCATCATCGACTGCATGCGGCTCGACCAGTGGTTCACGATCGAACCGCTGCTCGAGGAGTACTTCGACATCCAGCGCGAGTACTACTGCTCGATCCTGCCGACCGCCACGCCGTATGCGCGCAACGCGATCTTCGCCGGCCTGCTGCCGGCCGAGCTGCACAAGCGCCACCCCGACCTGTGGCAGGAGAACAGCAACGACGAGCGGACCAAGAACCGCTACGAGCGCCAGCTGCTCGACTTTCAGCTCGAGCGGCTGAAGGCGACGCCCGAGAAGCCGGTCAAGTACATGAAGATCTACGAAGCCGACGAGGCGCAGGCGACGCGACGCCAGATCAACAGCTTCTCGGGGCTGGCGCTGGTGAGCATGGTGTTCAACTTCCTCGACATCCTCGCGCACGGCCGGTCGGAGAGCGAAATTCTTCAGGAGCTGGCGCCCGACGAGGCGGCGTTCCGCGCGGTGATGAAGGCGTGGTTCACGCACAGTCCGCTCTACGACATCTTCCGCGCGCTCGCGCGCCAGGACTGCACGGTGGTGCTGACCACCGATCACGGTGCGGTGCTCGGCAAGCGCGCCGCGCTCGTGTACGGCAACCGCGATACCTCGACCAACCTGCGCTACAAGTACGGACTCAACCTCAACACCGATCCGAAGATGGCGATCATCGTGCGCAAGCCGATGGACTACATGCTCCCCGACGACGGCGTGAACAAGAACTACGTGCTCGCGCGCGAGGACTACTACTTCGTGTATCCGACGCGCTTCCACGAGTTCGAGCGCCAGTACCGCGGATCGTTCCAGCATGGCGGCGTCTCGATCGAAGAGATGGTGCTGCCGCTGCTGACGCTGACGCCGCGCGGACGATGACCGCCGACGACACCCGGGTGGCACGTTCGGTGGCCGAGACCGAGCGGATCGGCGAGGCGTTGGCAGCGGGCCTGGCGGCCGGGGACGTCGTGCTGCTGACCGGACCGCTCGGCGCCGGCAAGACGCGGCTGGTTGCGGGGCTGGCGCGCGGGATCGGCTGCAAGGCGCGTGTCCGCAGCCCCTCGTTCGCGATCATCAACGAATACCACGGGGGCGAGCTGCCGCTCCTGCACGTCGATCTCTATCGGCTGGAAGGGCGCGCGGCCGAGGATCTGGGGCTCGAGGAGCGGCTCGAAGAATCGGTGCTGGTGGTCGAGTGGGGGGAGCGATTGCCGGGCCGCCTGACCCGTGACGCGCTCACGCTCACGTTCGAGATCCGCTCGGAGAGCGAACGCGCGATCCACGCGAGTGCGGTCGGCGACCGGGGCCGCGCGCTGCTCGAGTCGTGGCGGGCGATCGGGAAGGAGTCGGTGCGATGAGCGGGCTGGCGATCGAGGCCGCGACCTCGCACGTCGAGGTGCTGGTCCAGGGCGAGGACGGCAGCGCGCTGGCGCACGAGGTCGAGGAAGTCGGTCATGGCCACACGAGCCGGCTGACGCCGATCGTCGAGCGCGCGCTCGCCAAGGCGAGGATCAAGCCCTCGGCGTTGCAGTGGATCGCTGCGGACCTCGGGCCCGGTTCATTCACCGGTGTGCGCGTGGGTCTCGCGACCGCGCAGGGGCTGGCGCTCGCAAACGGCGCGCGCATCCTGGGAGCGACCTCGCTGGCGGCGCTCGCGTGCGGCACCCGGGTGAAGCGCGCCCTGGTCGTACCGATGGTGCCGGCGGGACGGCGCGACGCCTATCTCGGTTTCTTCCGCGCCGACGCACGTGGCGCCATCCGTCTGCTCGCGGCGCCGCGGGTCGAGGCACTGCCCGAGGCGCTCGCATCGATCCGCGAGGCGCTGGCGATCGCCGGCACGTCGGTGGTGCGCGCGGTTGGTCCGGGCGTCGAGCGCTGGCGCGAGGAGCTCGAGCATGCGTTCCCGGGCTCGACGTCCGAGCCGCATCGCTTCGAAGGCCTGTCGGCGCGCGACCTCGCCGATGCGGCGCTCTCGCGACTCGGCCCCGCGGCGGGTCTGCCGCGCCCGGACGAGACGCCGCATCCTCTGTATGTCCGCTCCGCCCAGGCCGAGGAGACCGTGCGCCGCAAGGTGACCGGCGCGATGCATGTCGCGATCCGCCCGTTCACGAGCGCCGACATTCCAGAAGTGGTCGAGATCGAGAAGCGCGTATTTTCGGATCCATGGCCGGCGTCGTTCTTCAGCGGCGAGCTCAGCCAGCCGCTCATGTTCGCCCGCGTCGCCGAGCGCGACGGCCAGCTCGCCGGCTATTCGCTGACCTGGCTCGGCGCGGGTGCCGGGCACCTGGGCAACATCGCCGTGGTCGAAGCGGAGCGCCGGCGGGGAGTTGCGCGCGCCCTGCTGCTCGACTTGATCGAGGAGGCGCGTCGCCGAACGGTCGAGGAGATCGTGCTCGAGGTCCGGGTCTCGAACTTCGCCGCCCAGGCGCTGTACCGGGCCCACAGCTTCCGGCTCGCGGGACTGCGCCGTGGCTACTACGCGGATACTGGCGAGGACGCCCTGATCATGAAGTGGAGCGCGCCGTGAAGGCGATCGGCCGGAAGCCGGGGAAAGCCCAGAATCGCCCTGGCTGCTTCGATTTCGTCCGGAACACAGCGCCCCGTTAGAGTAGCCCCCATGTCCTGGCTCAAACGCGAACGCAAGGGAATCAAGCAGGAGAAGAAGGCCAGCCGCCCCGACGTCCCCGAAGGTCTGTGGACCAAGTGCGACGGGTGCGGCGAGGCGCTGTTCCAGACGGTGCTCGAAGAGAACCTCTGGACCTGTCCGAAGTGCGAGTTCCACTTCCGGGTTCCGGCCCGCACCTACATCAACTTCCTGATCGACGAAGGCTCGTTCACCGAGCATGACGCCGACCTGGTCGCGGGCGATCCGCTCGAGTTCCGCGACGCCAAGATGAAGTACCCGGACCGCCTCGCCGCCGCACGCAAGGACACCGGCATGAAGGACGGCGTCCACGCCGGCACTGCGACCATCGAAGGCAAGCCTGTGAGCCTCGCGCTCATGGACTTCTTCTTCATGGGCGGCAGCATGGGCTCGGTGGTGGGCGAGAAGATCGCGCGTGCGATCGAGCGCGGCATCGACGAGCGCCGCGGCGTGATCGTCGTGTCCGCGACCGGTGGCGCCCGCATGCAGGAGGGGATTCTCTCGCTCATGCAGATGGCGAAGACCTCGGCCCTGCTCGCGCGTCTCCAGGACGAGCGGCTGCCGTTCCTCTCGCTGCTCACCGACCCGTCGACCGCCGGCGTCCTCGCCTCCTACGCATCGCTCGGTGACGTGATCATCGCCGAGCCGGGCGCGCTGGTCGGCTTCGCCGGCGCGCGCGTGATCCGCCAGACGATCGGCGAGGACCTGCCGCCCGGGTTTCAGCGCGCCGAGTTCGTACTCGACAAGGGCTTCATCGACCGCATCGTGCATCGCAAGCGGATGCGCGAGGAAGTCGGCCGCATACTCGAGTTCTTCTGGCGTTCGACCCGCGGCTTTGCGCCTGCGGGTGGTGCCTCCCCGCACCCATTCCACCCGACGCTCCCCGTGGAGGGAAGCCATCCCGGCGCGGTCTGACGCTACGCGCTCCCGTCTTCAAGCCCAGCTCGAGGCGCTCTACGGACAGGAGCGACGCAGGGACAAACTCGGTCTCGAGGGAACCGTCGCGCTGCTCGCCGCGCTCGGCAACCCCGAGCGACGGTTCCGTTCCGTGCACGTCGCCGGCACCAACGGCAAGGGTTCGGTGTGCACGCTGGTCGAGCGGGTGCTGCGCGAAGCCGGCGAGAACACCGGCCTCTACACGTCTCCCCATCTCGTCGACTTCCGCGAGCGGATCCGCGTGCGCGGTCGCTGGGCCGACGACGCGTGGCTCGAGAAGAAGCTCGATGCGATCGCGGCGATCCCCGGCGGGGACGATCGCACGTTCTTCGAAGTTGCGACCGCGCTCGGGTTCGACTGGTTCGCACATGAAAGCGTGAGCTGGGCGGTGGTCGAGGTCGGTCTCGGAGGCCGGCTCGACTGCACCAACGTGCTGACGCCCGACGTGACGGTGATCACCTCGATCGGGCTCGACCACACCGAGATCCTTGGGGACACGCTGAACGCGATCGCGACCGAGAAAGCCGGCATCCTCAAGTTCGGTACGCCGGCGGTGCTGGCGCCGGGGCTGCCGCCCGAGGCGCACGAGGTGATCGTGCGAGCGGCTGCGAAGTGCGGCGCGCGTGTGCACGTCGCGCCCGCGAATCTCGAGCGCTCGGGTGCGACGATCACCGCCGAGACGCGTGCGTGGGGCACGGTGTCGCTCACCGATCCATTCCATGGCCGGCTGCCCGCCACCAATCTCGCGACCGCGCTCGAAGTGCTCGAGGTGCTGGTCGAGCGCGGGGTTGCGATCCCGCGCGAGGCGGTCGAGGGCGGCTTCGCTCACGCGCGGTGGCCGGGGCGCCACGAGCCGTGCCCGGACGAGCCGCGGCTGTGGTGGGACGGCGCTCACAACGTCGACGGCATGCGCGCGATCGTCGAGGCGGTCGATGGTGCGCCGCGCTACGGCGCGCTGGTGCTCGCGCTGTCGCGCGACAAGGATCTCGGGGCGGTGCTCGACACGCTGCGTCCGATCGTCCGCGACGGCCGCCTGGTCGCCACCCGTGCGCAGATCGAGCGTGCGCGGCCGCCCGACGAGATCGAGCGCGCCGCCCGCATGCGCATGTGGGAGGTCGCGATTGCCCCCGATGTCGCGACCGCGTGCGCGCAGGCGATCGAGCTCGCGAGTCCCGAGCACCCCGCCCTTCTCACCGGTTCGCTGTTCGCGGTCGGCGAGGCGATGGCCGCATTCGGGGGCGCGCCGGGAGAGATCCAGTGAAGCGGCGGGTGGTTCACGCGCTCGCGCTCCTGCTCGGGATCGCCGGCTGCTCGCACGCGCCGGGCGTCCGGCCCGCCGAAACGACTGCGATCCCGCCGGCCGACAGCACCCGGACGGCGACGATCCTGTCGCCCTCGGCGATCCCCGATTCGCTGACCCGCGTGAAGCTCGACTCGCTGGCACTGGCGGCGACCGACACCACGCGTCGCGATTCGGTGCGCGGGCGCACCGACGTTCCCACCCGCTCGGGGGCGCGGGCTGCCGGCAAGCCGGCGCCCGAGGCCCCGTTGCGCATCTCGGCCGACAACGTGACCGGCAGCCGCGCTGAGACCGGCGATATCGTGATGCTGAACGGCAACGTGCGGATCACGCGCGGCAAGACCGTGATCACCTCCCAGCGGGGTCGCTACGACAAGGGCCTCGGCATGCTGTACCTGGACGACCGCGTGAAGATGATCGACAGCACCACCACCCTGACCTGCGACCACGCGCAATACGCCGAGGACACCGACATCCTCCAGGTGTCCGGGAACGTGGTGGTCCATGACCGGGATGCGGTCCTGCGCGCGCCGCTCGCCACCTACGACCGGAGAGGCGGCCGCGCGGAACTGTTCAACGGGGTCGAGGCGAACGACAAGCGGCAGAAGATCCGCGCGCAGCGGGTGCTGTACGTGCGCAGCGAGCAGCGGATCGAAGCCCGCGGCCAGGTGGTGGGGGAGAACGCCGAGAACGACTTCACGCTGCACGCCGACGCGGTCGACTACGACCGGGTGACCCGCGACGCGTATGCGCACGGCAACCCGCGCCTCGAATCGAAGGACGCGCAGGGCCGGGTGGGGACCCTGACCGCCCAGCGTCTGTGGCTCAACACCGAGACCCGCGTCGCGCGGGCGGTCGATTCGGTGCGGGTGGTGCAGGACACGCTCGAGGCACGCGCCGATTCGGCGCGGTTCGACGACATTGCCGAGCGCGGCTGGCTGTACGGGCATCCGCGCGCGTGGGACCGCGAGACCAACGTGACCGGCGACACCATCGAGATCTGGACCGAGAAGCGGCAGATCCGGCGGTTCGTGGTGCTGGGGAAAGGAAGTATCGACTACAAGGGTGCCCAGGCGAACACGCTTGGCGAAACCAGTCGGCTGGTCGGCGAGCGCATCGACGCGTACTTCCACGACAACGGCATGGACAGCCTGCGCGCGACCGGTGAGGCCCGCAACCAGTACGGGGGGGTCCCGCGTGCCGGCAAGACGCCCGAGACCAACGACGCGCTCGGCGACACGATCAACGTCTACTTCAAGAACAAGAAGATCGACCGCGCCCGGGTGCTCGGCCGGGCGAGCGGGGAATACCACTTCGCGGTCGACACCAGCGATACCGCCGGCGCCCGGGTGGAGATCGTGAAGTACGACGCGCCCACGATCACCTTCCACGTGCCGGAGAACCGGATCGTCCTCGAGCCGCTTGCGCACATGACCTACCGCGAGATGGAGCTGAAGGCGGAGAAAGTCGAGTTCGACAGCGAGCGCCAGACGTTGACCGCGAGCGGCAACCCGGAGCTGATGGACAAGGGCGACCGCGTGACCGGTCACCTCATGACCTACGATCTCGAACGCCAGACCGGCAACATCTACCAGGCCGAGACCACCTACGAGCGCGGCCTCTACCACGGCGAGCAGATCCGCAAATCGGGCGACAACGAGCTGGATGTGAAGTCGGGCCAGTACAGCACCTGCGACGTCCAGCAACCGCATTATCACTTTCAGTCGAAGTGGATGAAGATCCAGCTGCGCGACAAGATGGTGGCGAAGCCGGTGGTGTTCTACATCAAGAACGTGCCGCTGCTCGCGCTGCCGTTCTGGGTCTTCCCGATCAAGCCCGGCCGCCACTCCGGCATCCTGCTGCCGAACGTCGAGCTCGGATTCAACAACCAGACCGGGCAATTCATTCGCAACTTCGGGTACTACTGGGCGGCCAGCGAGTACTTCGACATGACGTTCTCCGGGGACTACTACCAGGCCGAGCCGAGCTGGAAGGGAAAGTTCGAGAGCGTCTACAAGGTGCTCTACAAGGTGGACGGCGACCTCAACGCGTCGTACCGGAAGAACGAGTTCGACAACAGCGTCCAGTGGGACCTGAGCGCCAATCACACGCAGGTGATCACGCCGCGCACCGGCCTGATCGCGGGCGCCGAGTTCGTGTCGGATCGCTCGTACCGCCGCGACGCCAGTTACGGCAACTCGCTCGCGCAGCGTCTCGACCGCTTCCTGGTGTCGAAGCTGTCGATCTCGCACAACGCCGACTGGGTGAGCGTGAACGTGTTCATGGACCGCCGCCAGGACCTCGACGCCGACGAAGCGATCAAGTTCCCGACCGGCATCCCGGGCGAGGTCCCGCCGGCGATCGGGACCCAGGCGTCGCTCACGAATCTGACCGAGTCGCTGCCCAACGCGTCGATCTCGTTCCCGACCCGCAGCCTCTCGTCGTTCCCGGGACTGCGCGGCCGCTCGTGGATGCGGCCGTTCGCGTCGACCTACTTCAACCTGTTCTCCCAGTTCCTGTCGCTGCACGAGCGCCGCGCCGTCGTGACCGGCTATGCGGCGACCGGTGACTCGCTGGCCCCGGACTCGACCGCCGTGCTCGGCCAGCTGGATGTCTCCCGGCGCGCGCTGGGCAACAGCTTCGGCATTCGCGACTCGCGGCGGTTGTTCGGCTGGATGAATTTTGCGCCGCAGATCAACGGCAATGTGGTGGTGTTCGACCACGATGTGCTCGGCAACGAGATCGTGCCCGCCGCCACCTGGAGCGGGAGCGTCTTCACTGGCACCACGATCTACGGCACGTTCCGCACCCGGCTGGGCCCGCTCACCGGTCTCCGTCACGTGGTGGCGCCGAGCGTGTCGTACTCGTTCTCTCCCGAGTTCCCGAACCTGTTCTACACCGACGAGTTCGGAGTGAAGCGACCGCGCTTCGAAGGATTCGGGGGGATCGGCATCTCGGGCAGTGAGGCGTCGTTCATGCGCTTCAGCCTCGACCAGCGCCTGCAGGCGAAGCTCATGCGCCGGGGAAACCTGCAGCGTCTCGACAACCTGCTGAGCTGGACGATGAGCGGTTCGTACGACTTCCTCGCCGCGCGCAACGGCGCGCCACGTCCGCTCTCCCCGATTTCCTCGACCGTCCGGCTCCAGCCGCCGGGCGTGGTGACGGCCGACCTCAGCTGGTCGAACAATCTCTACGAGGCGCGAATCGTTCGCTCGCTGAGCTACAACGTGAACATGTATCTGAGCGGTGGCCGCACGCCGATCACCACGGTCAGCAGCCAGGCGCCCGGCCCGACCAGTCCAACGCTCGAACAGCGTGCCCAGGGCCCGACGCTCGACGTGCCATGGTCGATGGCGCTGTCGTATTCGTATGCGGGTGGCGTCTCGGGATCCCAGTGGAACAGCACGAAGTTGCTGAACGGCACGCTCAGCGTCACCCTGACTCCCAACTGGCGCGGGGACTATCTCGCCTCGTACGACGTGAGCGGCCGCCAGATGATGACCCAGCGGTTCGGCCTGACCCGCGACCTCCACTGCTGGCAGGCGCAGTTCTCGCGTACGCTCGTGATCAGCGGCGAGGCCGAGTACTACTTCCGAATCGGAATCAAGGAACAGCGCGAGGTGTTCTACGAGCGCGGCACGCGAGCCCAGAGCTTCGGCGGAATCTACTAGCGCCTCCCCACCGCAGTCGGTCGAGCTGGCGATCCAGGGGATGCACTGCGCCGCGTGCGTGACGCGGGTGGAGGACGCTCTGCTGGGCGTGCCGGGCGTCACCGCGGCCTCGGCGAACCTCACCACCCATCGCGCGCGCATCCGCGTTGACCGCCCGGTGGCGGAGTCCGATCTGTCCGCCGCGGTCCGCACGGTCGGCTACGACGCCCGCTTCGCGACCGGCCCGCTGTTCGGTGACGACGAGCAGCAGGAGCGCGCCCGCGAGCTGGCCGTGGTCCGTCGCCGCTTCGCCGTTGCGGCGGTGCTCGGGCTGCCGGTGGTGGTGCTCGGGATGTTCGGCATGTTTCCGCCGCTCGATCGCATCCCGATGCACGTTCAGAACGCGATCCAGCTGGTGCTCGCCACCCCGGTCCAGTGGTGGGCGGGCGCGCGGTTCACGCGCGGGCTGGTGCGCGGCGTCCGGAACCGGAGCGCCGACATGGATCTGCTGATCGGGCTCGGGACGCTCAGTGCGTACGCGTACTCGACGGTGGCGACGCTGGTCCCGCAGGCGATCCGCGCCGGCGGCGCGGCGCCCCACGTGTACTTCGACACCTCGGTGGTGATCATCGCGCTGGTGCTGCTCGGACGGCTGCTCGAGGCGCGCGCACGCGCCGGCACCTCGCAGGCGATCCGGCGGTTGCTCGAGATGAGGCCGCGCACCGCACGACGCGTGGGTGCCGGCGGTGCGGTCGCGGACGTCGATCTCGATCAGGTCCAGGTCGGAGACGAACTGCTCGTGCGCCCCGGAGAGAGCGTTCCAGTCGACGGGGTGGTGGTGGACGGACGATCGAGCGTGGACCGCTCGCTGCTGACCGGCGAATCGATGCCGGTCGCGGTCGGGCCCGGCGACGCAGTCACCGGTGCGACCATCAACCAGACCGGAGCGTTCCGGATGCGCGCCGAGCGGGTGGGACGCGATGCCGCACTCATGCGGATCGTGCAGCTGGTGGCGGAGGCGCAGGCGAGCAAGGCGCAGGTCGCGCGCCTGGCGGACCGGATCGCCGGCGTGTTCGTTCCGATCGTGGTGGTGATTGCGATCGCGACGTTCGTGC
>Ga0210380_10000644_pt1 | contig 15143 bp, 12 predicted proteins | sample PLM4_5_coexredo_FD_155476 | JGI IMG/M metagenome (GOLD analysis project Ga0210380, IMG submission 155476) | Groundwater sediment microbial communities from an aquifer in East River, Colorado, USA - PLM4_5_coex redo | ecosystem: Environmental > Terrestrial > Soil > Riparian zone | place: USA... | reverse complement strand
GGTGAGAGGTTGCGCTGGTTCATACTGGCTGGCCGGCGCGGTGAGGACGTTTCGCTGGTTTTGCAGCATTGAAAGCTGCGAGAAGTCGTGGTCTAGTGGCCATAGACCACGCAACCAAGGGTGAGCCCACAGCGAAGTAGAAGAGTTCCTCGGCCACCCGATTGGTCGGCGCTTGTTGGTGAGACGCGATACGCCTTCATCGAGGGATGAGCTCAGGCGCACGCGCTGGACGGCAGAGCAATTCTTGCCGCAGCGATCGTCTCACGGCAGGGATGTGATCGTCCCGCCCTCAGGCCTGCACCATGCCCCCACCGCGAGGGCCACTCGGGAAGCAGGGTCGCATCGTTTCGCGCGCTCAATGCCGCGCTCTCGATTCGATGCGGTACGGAGGTCACTGTGAAATGCAGACACATGTTGATCGCAGGTGGCGGATTGGCCGTGCTGTTGAATCTTCCCTCGCCGGGATTCGCTCAGTCACTGGGCTCTGCCGAAAGCTTTGCTGTTCTGGCAGGCTCCACGGTTACCAATACCGGGGCGACCACCATTCTAGGAAGTGTCGGGGTAAGCCCGGGAACGGGGATTACGGGCATTCCTGGGGGGCAGCCGACGGGAGGAGCGATCCACGACAATGATGCCGTCGCGGCGCAGGCTCATAGTGATCTCGCCCTTGCCTACACTTCGCTGGCAGGCATGGTGTGCCCTCCCGCCAACGACCTGACCGGCCAGGATCTGGGTGGCAAGACGCTCGGCGCAGGCGTCTACTGCTTCAGTTCATCGGCAGGGCTGACCGGAACGCTCACTTTCGACGGCCAGGGCAACGCCGGTGCGGTTTTCGTAATCCAGATCGGGAGCACTCTCACGACCGCAGGGAGTTCGGCGGTCACCCTGATCAACGGGGCTCTGAATACGAACGTGTATTGGCAGGTGGGAAGCAGTGCGACTCTCGATCTGGGCAGTACGATCTACGGCAATATCGTCGCGATGACGAGCATCACCCTGAATTCCGGCGCGAAGGTCCATGGCAGAGTGCTGGCGCGTGACGGCCAAGTGTCGATGGATACGAACGATGTTGGCGACGTGTCAACGCCCACGCTCCGTTCTTCGTGGGGCAAGGTCAAGTTGTTCTATCGGTAAGCCTTGAGGAAGTCCGTGATCCTGCGATCGACGATCGCTGCTTGATCCTCCATCACCAGGATGCCGGCGTCCGCGACGAACAGTGATTCGGCGTGGGCCGTCGGCGTGCGCGGGGTGATCCTCGCGATCCTGTGGAATATGGTTTTCTACGGAGGTGGAATTGTCGGCGCGTGGCTCGCCGTCCGGGCCGCAGGCTGGGCGCAGGCGCGCCTTCTGACCGCGGTCAGGGACCGATGAACCGGAGCTGAAGGTGGAGCGCCGTTCCGCTGTATGAACGTACGGTCAAGCCCGGTGGACGAGTGTGCAGTCGCTGGATCTCCGAGCAAAGCGGAGACGGTGGTGCGCGATTCGCTCTCGGATATGAACCCGCTTTGACTCCAAAGCCCGTGCGCGGTACTGCTCCCCGGCCGCGAGAAGTTCGTTCCTCACTTGTCGAAAGGGGGCCCCTGTGCGCCGCAGTCTGACGTTGGCGATCCTTGCATTGGTTCTGACCGTGGCTGCCGTTCCCGCCCAGGCCGGCCTCACCGGCGCCGGACTTCAGATCGGATGGTCTGTCGACCCCGACCTCTTTCTGGCCGGGTTTCACTACAACGCCCGCCCGATGGGCGAAGAACTCGACCTCGTGCCGAGCCTCGACTTCGGCTTCGGTGACATTTTCATGATCTCGCCGAACCTGGATGCGCACTACGTCCTCAAGACCAGCTCCAAGCTCAAGCCCTATATCGGTGCTGGCATTTCGGCTCCCTGGTACGACTTCGACGAGGGAAGCGAATGGGAATTCGGAGGGGCCTTCATCGGCGGAGCCCACATCAACCCGAACATGGCATTCGAAGCCAAGTACGGGTGGGGGGACACGCCGGACTGGAAGTTCGTTTTCCTGCTGCACCGGTAAGCCGCAACAAACCGGGAACGAATCGGGGCGAGGCGCGTGTGCTCACGCGCCTCGCCCCATTTTCGTCTGACCCGGAAATCGAGTTCGCTGTCTTGCAAGTGTGCCAGCCGATTCTACAGGGAGGCATCGAGCCCTATCCTGTTGCACACGCTGCCATGACGTAGTTGCCAGCTCCTGAACCGCCTCAGATCCCTCAGTGAGCGGCGAGTAGCCGATCTCTCAACTCTCTGTCGTCAACCGGCACCGATCTCGCGTTGTTCGGCGCATGCGTGCGCCCCGGCGCAAATCGGAGGTCGGTCATGAAGAAAACGTTCACAGTGCTCGTTCTCGCCGCGCTGTTTGCCAGCGCGGCTCATGCCCAGCCGGGGGGCCGCATCAAGCTGGGCGCAGGAATCGGATTCACTGAATACGCGAACGGAAAGTTCAGCGGAAAGAGCATGTCCATCGGTCCCGAATATCATGTCGGACTCACGTCCAGCGGCAATCGTCAGGGTCTGAGCTTCGGTCTCAAGGGCGGTTTCGGCTACTCGCACCCCGACCGCAGCGACTTCATCGCGGGTACCAGGACTCCCACCGGAAGCCTTCGTGTGTTGTCGGTGATGGCGGGAGCCGGCCCCACCTATCGGACCGGCCCTCTCAGCATCGGCGCGGCCGTCGTCGCCGGCCCGTCCTTCAACAAGTTCTCGGTGGACGACGCGATGCGTGCCGCATATCGCGATCATTTCGGAGCGACGCTGAACTCGATCAACGTAAAGCACTCGGTGGCGGTCCGGTCCCAATTGAGCGTCTGGTACAACCTCACGAGCCGATTCGGGCTGCATAGCTCGTTGGGCTACACGGTTAATCGACCCACCGTCGAGACCACGGTCAACGGTGTGACGAGCCGGGGACACTGGAACATGGACCGCTGGAGTCATCGGACCGGGATTGCGTTCGGATTCTTCTAGAGGCTGCGCCCATTGACGGGATCTGCGAGCGCCGTGTACTAGACGCGCATGAAGCCCGATCGTCCCAGTGCCACCGCCTACCGCGTGGCGATGCAGCGCGCGGCGCACCAGATCCTCGACCTGCCGCTGGTGCTCGACGATCCGATCGCCCTGCGGATCGTCGGCGCCGGCGCCGAGGCGTCCATTCGGTCGAACCCGGGCCGCTATCAGTCCGGGTTCGCTCGTTCGTTGCGCGGATTCCTGGTCGCGCGCAGCCGTTGCGCCGAGGACGCCCTCGCCGCAGCGGTGGCGAACGGCGTCGGCCAGTACGTGGTGCTAGGAGCCGGGCTCGACACGTTCGCCTGCCGGAACCCCTACACGGAGGGAACGCTCCGCGTGTTCGAGGTCGACTACCCCGCGACCCAGGCGTGGAAGCGCAAGAGGCTCGCCGATGCCGGCATCGCGGTCCCACCGTCCCTCACGTTCGTTCCCGTCGACTTCGAGACGCAGGTGCTCCCCGAGCGGCTGCTGGCCTGCGGCTTCCGCGCCGACGCGCCAGCGTTCTTCTCGTGGCTCGGTGTCACCATGTACCTGAGTCGCGAGGTGGTGCTCTCGACGCTTGCGTTCATCGCCCAACGGCCAGCGGGCAGCGGGATCACGTTCGACTATCTCGTCCCGCCTGCATCCCTGCCGTTCGTGCGGCGGATCGCCTTCCATCTGATCGCCTGGCGCCTGGCGGCCCTGGGTGAGGCGTGGCGGACGTGGTTCGATCCGGCCGAGCTCGATGGTGAACTGCGGGGGATGGGGTTCACTCGGCTCGAGGACCTGGGCATCGACGCGCTCAACGCGCGCTTCTTCGCGGGCCGCGCGCGCCGACTGGGCGGGCGCAGCGCCGGCCGTGTGATGACCGCGGTGCGGTAAACCGGGCGTCCGCCCCCGCCGATTCCCTCGGGATCTGCGGCCGGAACAAGGACAAGGAGAGCGACTGTTCCGTGCGGTAGTGTGAGCGCTCGTCGTTCCTTCACTCCACTTCGACGGAGTTTTGCTTGCCCGACGGCAGCGCAGTTCCCGGCCTCCGCCGGATCGTCACCGCATCGATGGTGTTCGGTCTCGTGTCCGCGATCGTTCTTGTGCTGCTGCCGTTCGCCGGCGCCCGCGAGAACGTCATCTGGGGCGTCGCGCTGCTGGGGTTCGCGTTCGGCTGGGCGGCGCTCGCCGCGGCGTCGACGATGTGGACCGCGAGCCCGCAGCGCTGGGCGTGGCTGCCGGCAGCAACGCAGGCGGTCGCCGGCATCGTGCTGCTCGCGTGGCCGCGCGCGGTCGAGCAGGAGTGGGTCGCGTGGGGCTGGCCGCTTGCGACGCTCGCGCTCGTGGTCACGACGTTCGTGAGCGCGCGACGCCACCTGCGGGGGCGTGCGGCGTGGCCGGTCCAGGCGGTGTTCGCGATGATGACGCTGGCCGCGATCGCCGGTCTCGTCGAGTGCACGCTCGAAGCGCTCGACCGCCGTGGGTTGCCGATGCCGGGGCGGCGGGTCGAGGTGGGCGGGCGCCAGCTCTACATGACCACCACTGGCGATGGTGGTCCCACCGTCGTCCTGTTTTGCGGCTTCGGCGACCTGTCGTCGGAATGGGGATGGATCGCGCCGGCGGTTGCGAAGGATTGCCGGGTCTGCGCGTTCGATCTCGCAGGTCGCGGGTGGAGCGATTCCGCGCCGGCCATGCAGGACGGCGAAGCGATCGCCGATGACGTACACACGGTGCTCGAGCGCGCGAACATCCCCGGCCCGTACATCCTTGCGGGGCACTCACTCGGCGGCCTCTACACGATGATCTTTGCCGCCCGCCACCCGGCGGACGTCGCCGGCATGGTGCTGCTCGACAGCACGCATCCCCAGCAGTACACCCGGCTGCGTCCCTATCCCCGGCTGTACGAAATCTACCGTCGCGGTTCCGCGCTGTTCCCGTCGCTGGCGCGATTGGGCGTCGGGCGCATCGCGTACCGATCGCAGTTCGACGTCCTGCCGGCGGCGGTGCGCGCCGAGCAGATCGCGTTCTGGTCGACCGCTCGCTTCGCTCGCAGCCAGCGTGACGAATGGGCCGGGGTGCTCCGCACCATGGACAAAGCGGGTGCGCTCCGTTCGTTGGGCGACCGGCCGCTGGCCGTCGTCACGGCCGCCCGTGGAGCGCCGGTCGGGTGGATGCCGTTGCAGGACGAGCTTGCGCGGCTGTCGACCAACAGCGTGCACCGCGTACTGCCGCAGGCCGAGCACATCGAGCTCGTCTACTTGCGCGAGCCTGCCGCGTCCTCGGCGCAGGCGATTCGCGACGTCGTCCAGGCGGTTCGTACCGGTCGCCCGCTCGCGCAGCATTGAACAGGTTTCGTACTGAGCGCGCCGCGCTCGTGGAGGCAGGTATGAAGGACCACCACCATCACCAGGCACCCGCCGCCGGGCAGTTCCCGACCGATCCCGCGGGGCTGCCGCAGGATCGCCCGACCGAGGTCATCGAGCTCGCGGACGGCGCCACGTTCGCGCTCGGGATCAGCTCCGTGGCGAAGCGCCTCGGCGGCGACACGCTGCGGATGCTGGCGTACAACGGCTCGATCCCCGGGCCCACGCTGCGGGTGCCGCAGGGGGGCGAGATCGTGGTGGACGTCGAGAACCACGGTGAGATGGAAACGACAGTGCACTGGCATGGCCTGCGTCTCGACAACCGCTACGACGGTACGCATGAGACGCAGGCGCCGATCGTGGTCGGCGGCCGGTTCCAGTACCGCCTGCCGTTCCCCGATGCCGGCGTCTACTGGTACCACCCGCACCTTCGCCAGGATTACGCGCAGGAGCTGGGGCTCTACGGCACCATCGTGGTGGTGCCGAGCGATCCCGGCTACTGGCCGCCCGTCCATCGCGAGGTGGTGCTCACGCTCGACGACATCCTCGTCGAGGATGGTCGCGTCGCCCCGTTCGAGCGGAGCGGGCCGACCCACGTTGCCATGGGCCGGTTCGGGAACGTGCTGCTCGTGAACGGCGAAATGTGCGCGACGCTGGCCGTACGCCGCGGCGAGGTGGTGCGGTTCTACCTGGTCAACACCGCGAACACCCGGATCTTCAACATCGCCGCAGGCAACGCGCGGATGAAGCTGGTCGGCGGCGACAGCGGCCGGTGCGAGCACGAAGAGTTCGTCGACGGCGTGATGCTGTCCCCGTCCGAGCGCATCGTGGTCGATGTGAAGTTCGATGCACCGGGCCTCGCCACTCTCGAGCACCGCACACCGGAGCGCGTGGAGGCGCTCGTCGAGGTGACGGTCGGTGACGAGCATGCGCAGCCGTCGCTCGACGAGTCGTTCGCCACGCAGCGCACCTGCGCCGAAATGGTCGCGGAGCGGGAGCGGGTGGCTCCCTACCTCGCGGCGGCGCCGGACAAGACCGTGGCGTTCATTGCCGAGATGGACGTGCCCACGACCGAGGGCGCCGCGGTCTACACCTGCCCCATGCACCCCGAGATCGTGAGCGACCACCCCGACCGCTGCCCGCGGTGCGGCATGAAACTGATGCCGCGATCCGACGCGAAGCCGTCAGATCACGGGCACGACCACGGCGCGCATCATGGGCACGGAGCCGCGGCGCACGATCACGGCGAAGGCCACGGGCACGGCGAGGCCCACGGGCACGACACGCCCGACCGCATCGAATGGGAAGACGACATGGTCGACGTCAACCGCGGGACGACGCGGGACAACATGCGCTGGAAGATCGTCGACCGCTCGACCGGCGCCGAGAACCACGCGATCGACTGGCGCTTCCGCGTCGGCGATCAAGTCCAGATCAGGGTGGTCAACGAGATGCACTCCGACCACCCGATGCACCACCCGTTCCACGTGCACGGCGCCGGGCGATTCCTGATCCTGCGCCGCGACGGCGTCGTCGAGACGAATCTGGTGTGGAAGGACACGGTGCTGGTGCGCGCCGGCGAGACCGTGGACATCCTTCTCGACGTCACGCACGCCGGCGTGTGGATGGCGCACTGCCACATCTCCGAGCACCACGAGAGCGGGATGATGTTCGTGTTCCACGTCGAGCCGTAGCCCGGCGCGGGCGCTCAGCCGCGCGCAGGAATGGCGCGGCGGAGCAGCAGGATGGCGATGAGCAGCCCGAGCGCGACGTCGATCGACCCGCAGAACGCCGGCCAGAACACCGGCATGCCCGGGTTCGCGATCAGGCGGGGGTGCAGCACCCAGTCGAACAGCACCCCGTGAGCGAAGATCCCGGCCGCGGCCCACCACAGACTGGTGCGGAACCCGATGATCGCGACCACGATGAAGACGGTCGCCGCGATCAATTCGGCCGGCAGTGCCTGCGCTCCGCCCATGGTCGCAAACAGGACGTAATACGCCGCGATCACGATCAGTGTGATCGGATACATCGCGCGGTCGCGGTCGAGCCCCGACACCCGCCCCAGTAAGACGACGACTGGCGCGAGCCCGATGCCAATGAGTACCGGTGCTGTGAACATGCGGCTAGGCCTCCAGGTCGAGGTCCGGACAGGCTCCGCCTTCCCACACGGCGATCAGCTCACCGGTGAAGCCGAACATTTCGTCCCAGAAGGTCGGGGTCATCTCCGGGCCGTCCGCGCGGAAGCTCGCCTCGAGCTCGGAGAGGAACCGGCGATAGCCGACCTGCAGCTTCGCCTGCGCGGCGGCGTTGTCGGCGCCCGGGAACACCGCGTGGACCTCCGGCAGTTTCTTCCGGTGATGGAGCAGGAGGGAGAACTTGTGGTAGTGGCTGAGGTCTCCCCGGAACCATCCAGGGTCGAACTCCTTCCCCTCTTCCTGCGACGGAGGCCTGAAGTCGACCGGCACGTGCGTGCTGTTGGCCCCCTCGCCCTGCTCGACGATGGCATCGATCGCCCGTAAGGCATCGTCCAGCGAGTTCACCGCCTGGCTGAAGCCGTGATGGCGACCGCTCCGCGGGTGGTACTCCTTGAACGACGACTTCTGGCGGGTGTTGCGCGCCGCTCCGACGTAACCCGCGTCCCACTGGAGCCTGACCCCTTCCGTCAGCGCCGCGTACATCATGGCGATGGAGGAGTAGGAGGGCTCCTCCTCCCACCGGATCTCCCTGGGAGCGTCGGGCAGCTCGATGGCGCAGAACAGCTTCAAACGGTTCTCGTCAAGCGCGCCCAGCTCGCACTTGTATCCGTGCAGATGCTTCGGGAGCGCTTCCTGGCGGGGGTGGATGAAGGGGATGCTGTGCGCTTCGTGGTACCGCGGAGGATGGAAGCGCGGAGCGTAGCCGAGGGCGTTGCTGATGTTGGAGATCAGCTCGAGGTGGAGCATCTCCTGGATCGCCACTGACTGGACCAGCTTGGCCGCATCGGGATAGGCAGACGGTTGCAGCTCCTTCAGACCCTTGATGGAGTAGAGGGCAGTGAGGTAGAGCGGGATGGTCCAGAACTCCACGTCCACCGCGTGCTGCAGGTGCTGGTGAAGATCGTGGTGGGTCCAGCGGGCGGGATCCTTCACGCCGGCGCCTCCTTGTAGGTTCGCGCCCAGGGCAGCCAGATCTGGCTCTCTGCCATGGTGTCGCGGGAGGCTCCGACAATCACCCGAGTCCCGTCAACTCCTCGTCCTCAGACGGATGCCACGGCACTGCTTGTGCGGCACCAGCTCACTCGATTGGCGGCGGCGGCCCTTCAGGGGCGACCATCGGCACGGCTTCGCTCGCCGGAGTCCGCGCACGCTTCGACGCCAGCAGGAAGCACGCGCCGGCGGCTGTCCAGAGGCCCAGCAGGATGTGGAAGTGCTCGAGCGTCTTCGGATGCAGCACGACGATCGCGATCGGAGCCACCGCGAACAGGACGCCCCAGATGCGCAGCGTTCGCGTCGCGAGGAGCCCCTGGTCCTCGCGAAGCGAACGGCCCCGCAGGAGAATCCGTGTGGTCCGGATCAGCCAGACCGTGAGCACCAGCAGGATGATGTTGCGGATCCAGTCCTCGATCCGCGACGCGAGCGTGTAGGCGTAGGCCCAGCGGTAGGTCCAGTAGAACCATTCGTAGAACGCGATGTCCGCAAGGAAAAGGATCGCGACGCCGAGCAGCATGAACGCGCACACGACTTCGAGGCTGCGCGGGGACTTTCGGAGCAAATCCTCCGAGTGGCCGGCGACGCGAAAGAGGGGGCTCATGTCCTGAGTCTTCGGCCGTTCGCCCGAGTGGGCTGAGGCAGCAAAGACGGCGCGGATTTCGACGCTCACTGGAAGAAGATCCTCGCCAACCCGCACAACAAGAACCAGACGATCGTCTTCGAGGGGCAGGTCGCCGGGCACATCGCGAGCTTCCCCATGGGCGAAGATCGCGAGATCACCTACGGGATCGCCCGCCACCTCTGGGGCCGCGGCCTCGCGACGGAGGCGCTCCGCGCGTTCCTCGCGGTCGAAACGGGCCGCCCACTCCGCGCCCGCGCTGCGAAGGACAACGTCGGTTCGCTCCGCGTCCTCGCGAAGTGCGGCTTCGAGGTCATCGGCGAGGAGATCGGCTTCGCGAACGCGCGCGACCAGGAGATCGAGGAGGTCGTCCTCCGCCTCTCCTGAACCTTGAGCCGTAGCCGGGGGAAGATGGTGCGCCGCGAAGGAATCGAACCTTCAACCTACTGATTAAGAGTCAGTTGCTCTGCCAATTGAGCTAGCGGCGCGCACCCGAAGCGTGAAACGGGTCACGCATGCGGAAGGACGCGGTAATCTACGGCCCGACCCATCGTGCGTCAACTCGCGCCCGTCCAAGCGAATTCAACGCCGGGAGTGGATTGTGTGCGCCCGGGATACGAGGCAGCGCTGCGGCCAGTGGCTACGCAATTCCATGGATTTTGGGTCCCGGCGGTCCGGCCAGCCCTTGATCGCTTGATGCCCCCGGACCGGTTGTGTATCGTCCACATCGCTCCCGATCGCCTATGCAGTTTGCATCGCATGACGGTTTCAAGGTGCCCGCTCGAGGTCGTCAGCGGGAAAGAAAACAGCAACGAAACCAGCTGTTTTCTCCAGTAGCCAACCACCGGAGCCCTGTCCGGCCCCGGGCACACAAAGTGCTTAAGTTGGCTGCCCGTCTCGCGATCGGCGCTCGATCCCCACGACACGAACGCGGGAGTCTCGGCCGCAGGACTTCTGTTTGTGCGGGACGGCAGTCCCTGTTGAGGGGCGTCCAACCGCCAACCCCCGAAGCGGAGAGAAGCCGGATGCGTAGTTCCATCTCGACAGGTGCCGTGATTCGCGCCGCATGTCTGGCCGCATGCCTGGGGCTGGTCGTGCCCGGGATCGCAGCCGCGACCACCTACTACGTGGGTCCGAACGGCAGCGGAACGAACAGCGGTCTCAGCCCTTCCAGCCCGCTGAATGTCTCGACCCTCAATTCCCGGCTCACCGCCGGGGATATTGCATACGTCCTTCCGGGCACCTACACCACCGCGCTGAAGCCGAACAATCACGGTCGCGTCGGCGCCCGGATCACGATCATCGGCAATCTCGCGAATCCCGCCGCGCAGACGTTCACCTCGGGCCTCACGACCGATCGCTCGTACCTCACGGTCAAGGGGCTCAAGTTCCAGGGTTCGATCGCCTTCACCGCGACCTCGACCACGAATACCGCGCGCTACGACTCGGCGGCCTGGTGTCATTCGCGTGGCGGGCACTTCGTCGGCGCCAAGAACAGCATCATCTGCAAGTCGCTGATGATCAACGACGTCGAGCCGGCCGGGACCACGGTCGCGTTCGTGCTCGACGGATACAACGACGTGGGACCGCGTCCGTGGGCGTCGAACGCCGAGTCGGACACGCTGCGCGGGAATACCGTCGACTGCGGCTACACCACCTTCAAGGCATTCCTGCTCCGCGGCGGCGCACAGAAGAACCTGATCGACTCGAACCGGGTCACGATCCGCTTCAAGGGCAACCCCGCCGACCTGCCGGGCGGCCGGTCAATGTACAACTCGTATTACAACACCTTCCGCGACAACTTCTGGAAGATGGAAGCCGACAACGCCCTCCTGGACGGCCGGCCCTGGATGTTCAGCGGGTTGCGTGACTCCTCGAGTTACAACACGTTCGTTCGCGACACGATCTTCGCCGGTCTCGAGAGCGGGATATTCATGTGCGGGTGGATGCAGCACCCGGGCAACGGCGGCTGGGTCGGGAACGAGATCGGCAACCAGTACCGAAACTGCGTGTACCGCACCACCGGATACATGATCGTTCACCAGCTCGGCCGGAACCTGGTGATCGATCACTGCGAGTTCGCCAGCACCAAGAGCCAGTACGCGATCGAGATCAACAACGACATGAAGTACTTTACGTTCAACCACAACACCTGCTACTCGCTCGGCGCGCGGGCTGCGATGATCGGGGACTGCAACACCTCGACGCCGGCCGACAGCATCCGGTTCACGAACAACATCTTCTACGCGCGCAACGCCACGTCGACCGTCGGCGCGATGAACTACCTGTCGACCGGCGGTTACGTCGCCAACAACAACTTGTTCTACAGCCCCGCCTACAGTTCGCAACCCAACGACCGGTCGGTCGGCATGGGCACCGTCACACGCACGGTGCCGAACTGGTGCAACTTCAGCGGCAAGGACTGCAACAGCAAGGGCGGCGATCCGCTGTTCGTCAACGCGGTGACATCGGGGTTCCAGAACCTCAACCTGCATCTGACCGCCAACTCGCCGGCCCGCGGGCTGGCGATGGGCGGTGCCGATGCCGGCGCCTATTCGTTCGGTACCGACACGGCGCCGCCGACCACGATCACCAACCTGTCCGCGCAGATGATCGGCGACAATAGCGTCGTGTTGCGCTGGAATGCGCCGAGCGACAACGGTCAGGCGGCGGTGGCCTACGACCTGCGAAGGTCGGGCTCGACCATCACGTCGGGCAACTTCGCGTCGGCGACGCAGCTGCCGACCCCGCCGATCCCGGTCACCCCCGGGACCCTCCAGACCTACGTGGTCGTCGGACTCTCTCCGGGAACTGCGTACTCGTTCGCGATCAAGTCGCGTGACGTCACCGGTAACTGGTCGGCGATCAGCAACGTCCTGAACCTCTCGACCGCCTCGTCCGACCTGATCAGCCCGGGCGTGGTGAACGACCTGGGCGGCGGATCGAACGAATGATCGTGGGCGAGAACTAGCGAACCGCTCGCTTCGAACAAGAGATGGCCCGGCGCGACGCGCCGGGCCATCTCGTTTCGAGCGGGGTCGCGCGCTCAGCGCAAGGCGAGATCGACGGCGTAGGCCTTGAGCAGGATGTCCGGGTAGACCGGACGCCGGTCGGTGTAGTCGGCGACGTCACGGATCCAGCGTTCGACTTCGCCGCGGTCCCATAGCTCGCCGGTGAGATCGGCGCTCATCGCGCGGAACGCGTCGCCGCCGCGCAGGAACTCAAAGTTCCACCAGCCGCTGGTGTCGGGCGCGATGCGGCCCCGGCTCGCGGCCGACATGCGCCAGCGCGCCTTCTCGACCAGCCACCGGCCGACCCGCGAGACCTCCTGCACGAGAATCGGCGACGACGCCGGCACCCACACCGCCGCGGTCGGATGGCGCAGCAGCTCGGGGGCGCGCCGCGCGAGGATCCGGCGGTGGAACGCGTTCTGGACCTTGGCCGCGAGCGGCACCCGGCTCGCCAGCTCGAGCAGTGCCCGGTCGGCAAACGGCAGCGACACGTCGAGCCACGCGCGCGCGGCCAGCGCCTGGCCGTTGATGTACTGCGTTCCTCGGTGCTCGGAGATGAAGGCTTCGACCAGCTGCTCCTGGCGCGTGATGCCGCGCGCGCGCAGACGCTCGACGTCGCGCGCGAGATCGGCATCCATCGCCAGCGCCACCGGGCCGTCCTGCTCGAGGAACGCGCGCTGGACGAAGCGCGGCTTCCGCTGGTGGCGAAGCTGGAACTGGGCCCGGATGCGCTCGGCGCCTTCCGACGCATCGGCGCTGTCGGTGGACGCCGGCAGCCACGAGCGGAGCACCTCGAGACCACGCCGCCCGCCCTGCACGAGACCGGCCGGGCTGTAGTGGCCGCCCAGCACTTCGCCATAGGTGCCGGCGGCGATCGCGGTCGTCCCGTCGGCTGCCAGCAGTGAGCCGGCGCGGCTCCACGGTGGAAACAGGATGCATTCGGTGCGCGCCATGACGCCGCGCAGGAAGGCGGCCTCGAACGGCAGCGGACCGAGCGTCTCGCACCGCCACGGCACCGCGCTCGCGCGGCACATCGCGTCGATCGTGCGCAGTTCGCGGGCGCGCGCGTCGCCGTGCGTGAATGCGGTCCACTCACGCTTTCCGGAGGCGAGCAGCGCGGCGAGGATCAGGCGCGAGTCCCAGCCGGCCGACATCATCAGCGCGAGCCGCGGCGCTGCACCAAGCGTCGCATCGATGCCGGCGCACAGCTGGCTCCACGCCTGGTCCACCAGCTGTTCGGTGGGCGCGCTCTCCAGCCCGACCCACAGCCGGCTGGTCTCCTCGATCGTCGCGCGGCCGCCTTCTGCGAACGACAGCACCTGCCCGGCCAGCAGCCGGCGGACGCCCTTCCGCATCGTGCGGTCGGCGAGCGTGTAGTCGTGAAGGATGTACTCGGCGACTCCGACCGGATCGGCCGGCGCGCTCAGTGCCCGCGCGAGCGGTCCGAGCAGCGTGCAGAACAGCAGCGCGCCGTCACGCTCGGCGTAGTAGATCGGAAACGTCCCGGTGCCGTCGGTGCCGAGCCGGCACGAGCGTCCGTCCGCCGACAGCCACACCCAGCTGCCCGCGCACGGCAGCTCGGGAGGGGGGGCCGCGTTCCACACGATCGCGGGATCCTGGGCCGCGGCCCGCGCCCAGCCCAGGAACCGGACGTCGCCGTCGACCAGCAGCTGCGAGCCATCCCGCAGCACGTGCACGGCAGGATGAACGCCATGGGTGTGAGCGCCGGCGACTCCGTTCGCTGATTCGACCGGAGTCGCGCCGGACCACACCCGGGCGAAATCATCGGCGAGCGCGTGTCCGTGCGCGGTGCGCGGAAGACATCCGTGGAATCCGGGCATTCCGCGCCACGGTAGCACACGGACCGCGGCTCAATCGTCGCCGTCGAGTCCCCGGTCGTGGTAGCGGACCAGCTGCTCGAACGAGGGCTTGTGCCCGAGGTTCGAGGTCACGCGCTTCGCGAAGCGCGCATCGACGCCGTGGTCGCGGGCGGTGATCAGCTGGTTGAGCGACAGGTCGTAGCCTGCCGTCTTCATCTCGGCGGCGAACTTCGCGTCGACGCCGTGATCGCGGGCCTGGATCAGCTCCGGCAACGCCAGGTCGCCGAAGCCGGCCTTCTTCATCTCGGCGACGTAGTCCTCGTCGACGCCATGATCGCGCGCCCGCACCAGCTCCTGGCGCGACAGGTCTCCGAATCCCATCTCGCTCATCGCCGCGACGTAGGTTTCGTCGACGCCATGGTCGCGCATGTGGATCGCCTCGTTCAGCGTCAGCGGGCCAAACGGCTGCATGCCGGCCAGGAACTCGCTGTCGACGCCGTGATCGCGTGCGCGGATCGCCTCGTCGATCGGCAGCTTGCGGTAGCCGTACTTCGCCAGGTCCTGGACGTACTCGGGATCGACCCCGTGGTCGCGGGCGCGCACCAGCAGATCGATCTCGCCCAGCTTGTAGCCCTGCTTCGCCATTCCGTCGACGTACGACACGTTGACGCCGTGCATGGCCATCCGGATCAGCTCGCGGGTGGTTGGCTTGGAATAGCCGTTGCGGTCCAGCGCGTCGACCAGGTTGAAGCCGGCATCGTGGACTGCGAGCGCGAACTGCTCGGCTGCGCTCGGACGCTCGAGGCCGCGACGCGCGAGCTCGGTGACGAACGCGGGATCGGCGACGAACGTGAAGGTCCCGGCGCCCAGGCCCTCGTCCATCTGGCCCTTCATGGTGAAGGTGCCGGCGTCGCGGGTGAGCGTGAATGCGACCGCGCCGGTGCCGCCGTTCAGCAGGGCAGCGTCGAAGCCCTCGAGCTCCCGGATCGGCACGCGGCTCGAGTTCATGCTGCCGTTGGACCGGCTGCCGACCTGGAAGCCGAGATACACCTCGCCGGTCTTGAGCTTCTTCGACGACTGATCGATCGACCAGCGGCCGCGGGGCTCGGAGTAGTACTTCTCGAGCGACGACTCGCCCGCCACGGCGGGCAGTGCCGCGA
>Ga0210380_10000643_pt1 | contig 15151 bp, 16 predicted proteins | sample PLM4_5_coexredo_FD_155476 | JGI IMG/M metagenome (GOLD analysis project Ga0210380, IMG submission 155476) | Groundwater sediment microbial communities from an aquifer in East River, Colorado, USA - PLM4_5_coex redo | ecosystem: Environmental > Terrestrial > Soil > Riparian zone | place: USA... | reverse complement strand
ACGGACCAGGTGATGGCGCCGCATCACTTCCTGCTCACGTCCGGAATCGTGCCGCGGCTGATGAACCACGCGATGCCCGAGAACCGGCCGATGGACAACATGCCGGTCGGGTTCCACCGCCCGCAGGAGGATGAGTTCGCGCTGTGCAACCTCGGCGTGCCGAGCCCGTATGCGACGTGGGCGTTCCCGAACCGTCCGGACCGCCCCGAGTCGCTGGACCTGGACGGCCTGCCGCCGCGCGAGTTGCAGCGCTGGACGGACGCGATGGTCGGGTTCCTGCGGCGGCTGGCGTTCCGCGATCCGCGGCGGCAGGTGCTCAAGTCGCCCACGCACACGGCCCGCGTCGGGCACCTCGCGGCTGCCTTCCACGGCGCGCAGTTCGTCCACATCGTTCGCGACCCGCGCGCCGTGTTCCCCTCCACCGTTCATACGTGGAAGCAGATCTGGGACTCGGTCGCGTTCCAGACGCCGGACTTCGCGGGGCTCGAAGAATACGTGTTGAGCAGCTTCGAGCGGATGTACAAGAGCTTCGACCGCGAGCGTGGCCGCCTCGGCGAGAAGCAACTGTACGAGTTGCGTTACGAGGACCTCATCCGCGACCCGGTGGGCGAAGTGGAAAAGGTCTACGAGCGGCTGGGCCTGGCGGGGTTCGAGCAGGCCCGGCCGAAGCTCGAGGAGCACGCGGCGAAGTCGCGCGAGTACAAGACGAACCACCACGAGTTGCCCGAAGACCTGTGGCAGCGCATCTCGACCCGCTGGCGCGGCTACATCGAGCGCTACGGCTACGGTTGAGCCGCACCGGAGTGTCACCGCCTGGCCACGGGCATCCGTATCCGGTTGGAGCCCACCCACTCATCGGAGAAAGTGCCCCAGCCTGTGTAGTGAATGAAGTAGCGGTCGCCGTCCGTCTTCACGACTTCGGCCGGCCACCAGGTCCTGCTCCACTCCACTTCCGCCTGGTTCGGGCGAACCTGCTGCGGGGCCGCCGGTGCGGGCAACCTCACCAACGGGGCGGCCACCCGTCCTGGCGCCGGCACTTTCGGCGCGACTGCCGGTGGTCCATCGCTTCGAGGCAATGCAGCCAGTCTCGGCAGCAGGGCGTCAATGGGGTTCTGCGCTGCTTTCTTCTCTTTCGGAGGCAGTGCCTTCAACTCCGCATCGAGCAGGGTTTGCTGCTGCTCCAGAAACCCGATCAGTTGCAGGGCCGCTTGGGGAGTTGCCTCGTACGCCAGCTGCCCCGTCATCGCTCTCTGGAGGGGACTTGAATTGTCGCATCCGTAGTCCGTTCCGAGGGAGAACGGACTGAAGCCGGTCGGAAAATAGGGATTGGTCAGCAGCGCGGTGCGGGACGCTGCGAGACGCCGCTCATTGACGACGGTCTCCACCTTCAGCAGTTGCAGTTGTTCGATCACGCTTAGTTCGTTCTCAGTCCATTCGACGCGGCGGATCAGGGCTTGAAGCTTCGGCGACCCGCCTTTGACGAAATACTTGACGGTCTGGGTGGAGGCGCCTTGGATGACGACCTTGTGAATGCTCACATCCGACCCCGGCGGCGCGAGTTCTTGAGCCCTCGCGGGGCCGCAGACAACTAAGATCGCGACGATGAGCCCGGTAACGCGGAATTGAGGCAGCATCAGAATCTCCTCTTGGTGTGGCACTCTTGCGGGATCGAAGAACGACCTGCGGGTGTGGTGCTCAACGGGAATTGGGTACCTGCAATCTCATCGCTCGCGGCGAGCGAACTTGCGCAGAAAAGAGATTCGGAATCGCGGCAGGAGGAGCACGAGGCGAAGTCTCGCGAGTGGGCGCGGCAACATCGAGCACTACGGATACGCGTGAGCGAGAGGTGATTCTGCGGGGTGCTTATTCACCCTGAATCAGACGGTCATACTCGGTATGCGAGCCGATCCAGAACCACACCGGACCGTGGTCGCCATCCACCGCCAGGGCCCGATATCCGAGTCCCACGCGAACCGACCAGAGCCGGCCCACGCGCTTGAAGTGCAGCGACGGATGCCGAGGATCACCCCGGAGCAATTCGTATTTGGCGTCCGCCAGGCGTTGGATGGAGTCGGGTAACCGACCGTAGCAGTCCCAGAAGTCGGCGGTCGTGTGATGGTTCATAGCGGCCGCGTGCGCCCGGACTTGTGCTCGGCCAAAGCACGCTCGGCCAGCGCGTTCAACCGGCCCTCGCGCTCGTCGCGTTCGATTTGGGAGTCCCACTCCTGTTCGGACCGTTCGTTCAACCATGCCCGGATTCGCGCCACTTCGTCTGGCGGCAATTCAGCGATGGCGGTTGTAATCTCTTCGACGGTCGTCATGGCGTCCCCTTCGCGGCGGATAGCTTCGTTCAATTATACCCCGACCCGCGGCTTATCACGCATCGTCCTTCGCCGCTGGCCGAATCGTCTTGCCGATGGAAGCAGTCGCGGGCGCGGCACGATCACGCCGCGGATGCCGCCGTGACGCAGCCACAAATCGCGATAGCGTTCCATGAGGAACGCGAAGAGTCCCGGGCGATCGTGTCCCTTCCGGTACTGCTTCATCAAGTCGTTCGCATTCGACTCGTACTCGGCTCTGGACGGGAGGTGGACCCGGCCGGCGGCGCGGCGGAGCGTGCCGTCGAACGCCGGGCTGATGTGCAGCAGTTCGTGGAACACGGTGGAGAGCTTCTCTTCGAACGGCTGGTTGAAGAAGCGCGGCAGACAGAACGTCATCAAGTAGAGCATCTCGACGTCGTTCACGAAGTAGCGCTGCACCCGGTAGCGATCGGCCCGAATGTCGCCGGCCGGGAATCGCATCGGCGTGACCCGCGCCTGCAAGCCGAACGGGTTCCGGTTCCGCGACGGCGTGAACGAGAGCAGCACGCGCGGCATGCGGATGTGATTCAGCGCCGCGCAGCGTGAGGTGATGTCCGTGCAAAGCCGCCGCATGTGGCGGCAGAAGTCGAGCGGGGTGTCGCCGGCGGTTCGCGGCAGGGGCTGTCCTTCAGGCAGCACCCACTCCGCGGGGAGCGGCGAGTGGCCGGCGCCCCATCGCATCTCGGCGGGAAACGACGACGTCATCGGTTCCTCACAGACATTCTCGCAGCGCGGCGGCCAGTCCATCAATCTCCGCTTTCGTGCGCTGCTCCGTCACCGCGACCGTGAGGCAATCGGCGAACTGCGGATACCACCGACCCAGCGGCAGGCCGGCGTGATAGCCGCGATCGCGCAACTTCGCGAGCACGGCGTCCACGTTGCCGGGTACGGAGAGCGCGAACTCCTTGAAGAAGGGCGCGGTGAAACGCAACTTCACGCCGGGGATCTTCGCCAACTGCTCCACGGCGTAGTGGGCCTTCCGCAGGCAGAGTTCGGCGGTTTCCTTCAAACCCTGCGGCCCGAGCGCAGCGAGGTGAACCGCGGCGCGCAGCGCGAGCAGCCCCTGGTTCGTGCAGATGTTGCTCGTCGCCTTCTCGCGGCGAATGTGCTGCTCGCGGGTTTGCAACGTGAGCACCCAGCAGCGCTTGCCGTTGCGATCCACGGTCTGTCCGACGAGCCGGCCGGGGATCTTGCGGAGGTACTCCTTGTCGGCGCGGCAGGCGATGATGCCGAGGTACGGCCCGCCGAAGCCGAGCGGCACGCCCAGCCCCTGCCCTTCCGCAACGGCGATGTCCGCGCCGTAGTCGCCGGGCCGCTTCAGCAAGCCGACGCCGACGGGATCGAACGAAGCAATGAACGCGGCGCCGACCTTACGGGCCGCGTCGCCGATGGCTTGCATCGATTCGAGGTGGCCGAAGAAGTTGGGCGACTGCGCGACGACGCAGACGGTGGAGTCACTCACCGCGCCGGCCACATCGTCCGGGTTCAGTAAACCGTCCGGCGCGGGAAGTACCTTCACGCGGCAATTCAGGTTCGCGACGTATGTCTGAAGCGTCTGGCGGTACTCGGGGTGAACGCTCTCGGCGACGAGGACTTCGCCGTTGCGGCCGGTGACGCCGATCGCCATGAGCACGGCTTCGGCGACGGCCGATCCGCCTTCATACAACGAGGCGTTGGCCACATCGAGGCCCGTGAGTTGGGCCATGAGGGTCTGGAATTCGAAGACGGCCTGCAGCGTGCCCTGGCTGGCCTCCGCCTGGTATGGCGTGTACGCGGTGTAGAACTCGCTGCGCCCGGCGATCGCGTCCACGACGCTCGGAATGAAGTGGTCGTACGCCCCGCCGCCGAGGAAGCAGACTCCCGTTCGGTTCTTCGCCGCGAGGTCGTGGATGTGCCGCGTGAGTTCCATCTCGGGCAGTGCGGGCGGGATCGCCAGCGGCCGCTTGAGGCGCAGTTCCTCGGGGATCGGTGCGAAGAGTTCCTCGACAGACGCGACGCCGATCCGGGCGAGCATCGCTTCGCGATCCTCGGGCGTGTTCAACAGGTAGGGCATGAGGTGTTCCGGAAGGTCGATTACGCGCGGCGCGCCCACTCGAAGATCACGTTGCACAACGTGGTGTCGTCCACCGCGCCCAGCCGGGCCAGATATCCGCCAAGAACGGCCGCGGTCAATTCCGGAAACGCAAGACTGGATTGTGAATCCGCGTAGCCGGCTCCGGCGCGGACAAGAATGCGCAAGGCCTCGCCATCGTACCGCCAGACCTCGGGGATCTTCATGGCGGCGCAGAGTTCGAGGCGGTCCATGACCGTTCGGGAGACCTCAATCTCGATGAACAGATCCGGCGGCGGGTCGGTGGCGAAATCGAGTTCGCGGACGGCGGAGACCTTGGCGGCATTCTGTATGTAGTAGCATTCGTCCACTTCAAGTCCGCGATCGAGGTCCGCCCGACTCAGCGTGAGATTGCCGCAAGCGACTACGGGGACGCGGAAACCCATCGCAACCGCTTCGAACAGTCGCGCAATCATTTTCTTCCACCGCTCGTGCCGGTTCCCGATAGACATGACGGGATCTCCGTTGAGGTCGGTGGTCGCGAGTTGATCTTCAACGAAAACGGCGTCTCCACCCGGCGTGTAAAGCTCCGCGGTGCCGCGGTCGTAGGTGATGCGAAGCCGTTTCCGCCCCGCCGCGTCGCGAGACTCCAGCAATCGCTCGTAATCGTCCCAGGTCAAGCCGTACAGCACCATGTGCCACGGCGACCAGTCGCTGTCCATCAACTCGCACGCCGCCTGGACAGCAGGAATGGAGTCATGAGAACGGTCGCCCGCACTCGACTCGGCCAGCGCGGTACTCATGGATCGGCTCCTTAGTGTCCTTCTTCCGCCAGTTGTGCATCATACTGGGCCTTCGTCATCAGGTGGTCCAGCGTCGCGCCGGCGGCCAACTTGATCTTGATCATCCAACCGGGGCCGTAACAGTCCAGGTTGATCGCGCTCGGGTCCGCGGCCAGTTTTGAATTGATCTCGCTGACTGTGCCGCTCGCCGGGGCGTACAGATCGAACACGGCCTTCACCGACTCGATCTCACCGAACGGCTTTCCCGCCGTCACGGCCGCGCCGACCTTCGGCAACTGAAGATGCGTCACATCCGTGAGTTGATCCACCGCGTATTGCGTGATCCCGACCGTGACGACATCGCCGTCGAGTCTGGCCCATTCGTGCGACTTGGCATAGCGCAACGTGTTGAGATCCATCACTTCTTCCTTTTATAAAACGGCAGCGGCACCACGGTGGCGCCGGCGAGCGTGCCGCGGATGTCCACGTCGAGCGCAGCGCCGGGGCTGGCGTACGCCGGCGTCACATAGCCCATCGCGAGCGACTTCTCGAGCCACGGGCAGAAACTGCCGCTGGTCACGACGCCGGCCGGTTCATCTTCCAGTCCCAGGATCGCGCACCCTTCGCGGGCCGCCCGCGTTCCGGCGATCTCGAGGCCCACGCGGACCCGCTGCTGCATGTTCGAAAGCGCATCCTGAATCGCGGCGCGGCCGATGAACTCGCCCTTGTCCACCTTCACGGCCCAACCGAGCCCGGCCTGGATCGGGTTGATCGACTCGGTCAGTTCGTGACCGTAAAGCGGCATCCCCGCTTCGAGTCGCAGCGTGTCCCGCGCGCCGAGCCCGCAGGGAACCGCGCCGCGGCCAACCAGTTCTTCCCACAGCACGGGGCCCAGCGAATTGGGAAGCATCACCTCGAGCCCGTCCTCGCCCGTGTACCCGGTGCGGCTCACCGCGCACCCCTTCCCCTTGTAACGCGTCGGCACGGCGAAATAGTACTTGAGCTGGTTCGGGTCCGTTTCGAACATCCCCGCACAGAGCTCCAGTGCCTTTGGGCCCTGAACCGCGACCATCGTCGTGGTGAAGGTCTGGTCTTCGAGTTTGACGTCCAGCCCTTCCTTGTTCTCGTTCAGCCAGGCGATGATCTTTTCGCGGTTTCCGGCGTTGATGACGGCCGCGAAGCCGTAGGGCCAGCGGTAGACGAGGATGTCGTCCAGGATGCCGCCGGCCTCGTTGCACACGAGGCCGTAACGAACCTGCATGTCCTTCATGCCGGCAACGGAGTTGGTAAAGATCGTGTCGAGGAGTTTCAATGCATCGGGGCCGCCGAAGCTGACGCGGGCCATGTGCGAGATGTCGAAGATCCCGGCGGAGGAACGGACGGCCCTGTGCTCGGCGACGATGCCCGAATACTGCACCGGCATCTCCCACCCGCCGAACGGCACCATGCGGGCCTTGTGGTCCACGTGCCACTGGTAAAGGGGGGTCCGGAGCGTCGACATGAGCCGTCCTGAAGCAGACTTGGATGTGCCTAATAGTAGGCCGGAAGCGTCGAAAATCACCGGTTTGGCGTGAGCTCAAACCGACGATTCGGGAAAAGTCCAGAATCTTTTCAAAATGGGGAGGCTCGAAAACTGGCGAACTGGTAACGGTTTGTGTGGTCGTAGCAATCAAACGATCAGGCCAAGCGCTAAAAACGGTTTGAACTTCGCCCGCGTCTGAATTAGGGTCTCCCTGTCGGAGGAATCCACCCCCCGGATCGACCCGACACCGGCCCGATGGAATTGTGCCGTCTCGCGCGATCGTGCTCGTTGTGACGTATGCTCGCTAAGGCCGGATTGTGAGCGGAGTACGTGCAAGACCCGTCGGATTCTTGCTCCGCCGCACGAGGATTCGCTGCCTGCATCCAGGATTATCGTTTCAGGGGTCGATAGGTTCCTGCGGGTCCAATGGGTGCCCAACCGGAGCGAGTGAAGCTCGCGCCGCGCCCAGACCCCGGACCGGGCGACGCCGTCCTCTACTCAACCTGCCGACAGGATGCCTTCATGTCCCGACTTCGCCGCTATCGCTCGGAAGTGGTCCAGTCCCCGCTGGAGACGTACCTGCGGGAGATCAACGAAACGGCTCTGCTCACCGCCGACGAAGAGAAGTTCCTCGCCCGAGCCATCGAGACGGGGGACACCGAAGCCCGCGACCAGATGGTCCGCGCCAACCTTCGCCTCGTGGTGAACATCGCCCGCGGATACACCGGTAAAGGCCTCGCCCTCCAGGACCTCATCGAGGAAGGCAACCTCGGATTGCTCCGCGCGGTCGAAGGCTTCGACCCGAACATGAACACCCGGTTCAGCACCTACGCCAGCTACTGGATCAAGCAGAGCATCAAGCGGGCCCTCGTGAACACCGCCAAGACGATCCGCATCCCGGCATACATGGTGGAACTGCTGGCGAAGTGGCGGCGAGCCACGAACAAGCTGACCGACGAACTCGGCCGCCCGCCCACACACGAAGAAGTCGCCAAGTTCATGGGCCTGCCGCGCAAGAAGCTCAACATCATCAAGAAGGCGATCCGCGTCTACAACTCCGCGCCGCAGACCGACCAGACCGAGCAGGGCTGGAGCATCGACGAGATGCTCATGGACGGCCGCGCCAAGACGCCCGACTGCGAGATGGTGGAAACGGACGACCTCAAGCACGTGATGATTCTGCTGGAGAAGATGGACAAGCGCGAGGCAACCGTGCTGCGGATGCGCTTCGGCCTGGACGACGAGGAGCCGAAGACGCTGAAGGAGATCGGCGAGTGCCTCGGCCTGACGCGCGAGCGCGTCCGCCAGATCGAGAGCGAAGCCCTCTCCAAGATGAACGAACATCTCTGCGGCGAGTGATTGCAAGCGCCGGAAGCGTAAGCGACGGATTGCTACGAGCCGGAAGCGTAAGCGACGGATCGGACCATCCGTCGCTTACGCTTCCGGCTCGTTTGTCCCCAACGGCCGTCTCTCACTTCTTCAGCATCTTGATGAACTTCTCGGGGTTCTCGTTGAAGGCGTCGCGGCAGCCGGAGCAACAAACGAAATACTGCTTGCCCTGGTAGCTCACGGCGATGGAGGCGGCCCCGCCGGTGACGATGCACTCGGGCTTCTTCGTGCCGCCGGCCAGCGACTCGCCTTCCTTGTTCCCGGTCATCTGGAAGGCGTTGGCGAAGAGCCCCTTCCCGCCGTCCTGCTTCTCCACCTTGAAGGCGAAGCGGATGCCGTCCGCGAGGGTGTTCGCCGTGATGCGGTAGGCGTCGCCGGTCTTGGCGTCCTTGCGTTCGAGTTTGAGGCCGCCGCTCTTGAGGAGGTCGCCCTCGAACACCTGCTCGCTCTTATCCGCCGCGGTGAGCGCGAGCACGTACTTCTTCTTCTCCACGGAGTAGGTCAACTCGCCCTTCGAGAAGTACTTGCCTTTGCCCTCGGCGAACGAGACCTTAATCGCCGGCATCTCGGTCTTGAACTTCCAACTCCACTCGACCTTCTCCTTCCAGGCCTCGGTCTTCGTGCCGACCTTCTGCGTGCCTTCGAGGTTCCAGTTGCCCATGAAGTCCTGGACTTCCTGGAGGGCCTTCTTGGACTTGGCGGCGTCGGCGGGCTTGGGCGGATCGGCGGCGGTGGAGAGGCCGGTGGCCGCGGCGAGAATGAACGCGAGGGCCGTGAACCGAGGCAGCATTGCGATCCCCTGTGGTGTGATTTTCGGCGGGAGGCGGGTACGTGTTGGACGCCGCGGAGGGGCCGCGAGTTCCCTGTTCAGAATAGCGTGCCCTCACGGTTTCAGGGGGTGTTTCTCGAAGAAGTCCCACATCTGCTCGTTGATCTTTTCCTTGGTGGCCCAGGCATGCCCGAGACCGGGAACCTCCACGTACTTCACCTCGTGCCCTTCCTTCTTGTACTTGTCGCGGTTCTCGCGGGCCCAGTCCACGGGGAGCAGTTTGTCCTGGTCGCCGTGAACGATGAACACGGGGAACTTGCGTTCGGCCTTGATACCGCCGATGGTCTGCAATCCGAGCGGGCCGGAGTGCGAGGCGACCGCGGCGACGACCTTGCTGCGTTCCGCTCCCACGAGATGCGAGAAGTAGCCGCCGTTGGACATCCCGACCGTGTAGATGCGGTTCGCGTCGATCGTGTGCTGCTTCTGCAGGCGGGCGAGCAGGGCGTCGAAGAACGCGAGGTCCGCCTTCACCTTGTCCTGCGTGAGGCCCCAACTGCGGCCGACCGCCTCGGGGTACACGAGTATGAACTTTTTGTCCGCGGCGAGTGCGTCCAGGTTCGTGTACCGCGGCATGAGGTCTTTGCTGTCGATGCCCATGCCGTGGAAGGCGACGAGGAGCGGCGTGGGTTTGCTCAGGTCGACGGACTTGGGAACGACGAGCCGGTAGAGGCGCTTCTGCCCGCCGACCGTGATTGATTCCTCGGCGAACGTGCCGTGCTTCGCTTCGGGAATCGCGTCGTCGGCCGGTGCCGCTTCGGTGACGTGGAAGCACCCGACGAGGGCGAGAACGGCGAACCCGAGGGCAGCGCGAGGCATCGGTACATCTCCCGGGAGTATGAGTACTAACCCGCCGCGAGGCATTCGGTTTCACCTTTCATAATCTGATCATGGGAAACTGAGGTTCGGAGTTTCATTCATGGCCGATGTCGCCGACTTGAAGACGATTGAAACCGACGGGCTGGCGCAACTCGCGGCGTGCGGCGATGAAGCCGCGCTGCGGGCGTGGAACACTCAGTACTTTGGCGACAAAGGCGTGATGAAGGCCGCAATGCAGGCCATCGGAAAAATCGCAAAAGAGGAGCGTGCCGCGTACGGGCAGGAAGCGAACCGCGTACAGACTGTGCTCAAGGATGCCTATTCCGCCAAACTCGCCGAGGCGAAGGAAGCGGAACTCCAAGCCAGCCTCACCGCGAACCCGCTCGACGTCACGTTGCCCGGCCGCACCCGGCCCCGCGGCCGGCTGCACCCCGCCACCCGGATCCTCCGCCAGATCTACAGCATCTTCGCCGACATGGGCTTCCAGGTGTACCGCACCCGCGAAGTCGAGACGGACGAGATGAACTTCGAACACCTCAACATGCCGGCGCACCACCCCGCCCGCGACATGTGGGACACGTTTTTCACCACCACGCCGGGCGTGATCCTTCGCACGCACACGAGCCCCGGCCAGATCCATGTGATGCGCGAATCGCATCCGAAACCGATCCGCGTCATCCTGCCAGGGATGTGCTACCGGAACGAAGCGATCAGCACGCGCAGCGAAATCCAGTTCCACCAGGTGGAAGGGCTCGCGATCGGGGAAGGGATCACGATGGCGGACCTGAAGGGGACCATCGTGGCGTTCGCCCGGCGGATGTTCGGGCCGGAACGGCAGGTCCGCATCCGCAGCAGCTATTTCCCGTTCACCGAGCCGAGCATCGAAGTGGACATCGACTGGCCGAAAGACGATCCGAACCGCGACCGCCTGACCAAGGGCACCGGCTGGCTGGAGATCATGGGCGCCGGCATGGTGCATCCGAACGTGCTCAAGGCCGGCGGCTACGACCCCGCGAAGGTCACCGGCTTCGCCTTCGGCATGGGCCCGCAGCGCATGCTCATGTTGAAGCACGCCATCGACGACATCCGCCTGTTCTGGCAGAACGATCTCCGCTTCCTGAGGCAGTTCTAGCCAGGGAATCGCGAGATAGCATTCGACTCGGGAGTGCGCCTCGGCGATGATTGAGCGTGACGAGGAATCTGATAATGCGTCGTTTCATCCCATTCTTTGCCGTGCTAATCGCAGCCCTCTCTTCGCTGTCTGCCGCTCCCGTGCCGGTCATGCCGCCGAAACAAACCGGCATCCTCGTGCTCGATGATTGTGACGAACAGTATCTCGGCAAAGAAACCTACAAGGACAATCTGACCTTCCTCGACCTGTCGGGGAAGCAGCTCTTTCGGGTGTCGGGATTCAACACTTGCGAAGCGATCGGCAGCTGCCACTTGATCGCGCCCGATCCCATTCGCCGATGCGTTTGGGTGATTGAACTCGTCGCCAATCGGATTCGTCGATTCGACTATTCGGGTAAGGAAACGCTCGCCATTGCCGGTGTGAAAGGCTCGGCGATCGCCGTCGATCCGGAAACGGGAAATGTCTGGGCACTGATCGGTCGGCAAATCGGCAAAGGTGGAACGGTGGTGTACGACGACAAGGGCAAGGAGATTGCCTCGTACGATGTCACGGGCTGGGACATCGTCTACGATCGCAAGGCGAAGGCGTTCTGGATCGCGGATCGGAAGTTGACCAAGATCACGGCTGCGAAAGGCGAGGTTCTGTTCGCTGTCGATATCTCAACATGGTGCGCAAGCAGTTTAGACGTGGACCCCAAGAGCGGAGCAGCATGGGTCGCGGTCCGCGAGAACTCACGGGTCGCAGGAAGCAGCAACAAGTTGCTCAAATACGATGCGGCCGGGAAAGAATCGGCGTCGATCAACTTCGGTCCAAAGGCGCCATTCCGCGTGTCCGTGGATCCGAAGGACGGAGGCGTTTGGGTGGCACATTTCAGGAAGTCGGTCGAACGATTCTCGGCAGAAGGCAAGTCTCAAGCGGAGTTTCCGGTCGAAGCGCTCGCGGTGCAAGTCGATCCTGCCGGAAGCGATGTCTGGGTTGTCACACCCGAAGAGGTTCAGCGACTCTCGCCCAAAGGGGACGTACTCAAGCGGTCCCGGCACGCAGGCAAGACCAGTCAGGCATGGATTGCAGCATTGGAATGAGTTCATCGACGACATCCGCTTCCTGCGCCAGTTCTGATCCGCCAGAATGTCATCATGATCACCCGCATCTTGTTCGTCCGTCTGTTGTGCGTTGCGGCGCTGGCGGCGAGTTCCGCCAGCCTGGCGGACCAGTCGCTCGGCGACGGCACCTTCTGCAGTTTCGAATCCGGTTGCGAGCAAGTGACCAGCTCCGCGTACGGCAAGCCGCTCGGCATCCCGCTGCCCGTGTTCGGCATTCTTGGCTTTGCAAGCGTCCTCGGGCTCACACTCCTGGGTACGGAGCGTGCGAACGCAATCGCGCGGCGGTTCGCTCACGTCGGCGCCGTCATCGGATTGCTGCTGATCGCGATCCAGTTCGCGGTGCTCGGCCGCACCTGCCCGCTCTGCCTGGTGGCGGATCTGTGCGGCATCGCGGTGGGACTCGTCGCATTCCGGCCGCTGCCGCCGAGAACTCCGTCCGCGGCGTCCCGCGCGGCGTGGCTCATCCTTGCCGTTCTCGCGGTGTTCGTTCCGCTCGCCTTCGCCTACGCCGACGTCGCGGCCGATCCACCCGACTGGGTGCAGGCACGCTGGGTCGAAGGGAAGATCAACATCGTGGAAGTGACGGACTTCGAGTGCGAATCCTGCCGCCGGGCGGATGAATACGTTCGTGAGGCGCTGAAGGGTCGGGCGGACGTCCACCTGGTGCGGATTCCGGTCCCGATGCCCATCCATGCGAATTCGCGGACCGCGGCCATTGCGTTCCATGCGGCGCAGGCGCAGGGGCGAGGGGACGACATGGCCCTCGCGCTCTTCGGAGCCGCTTCGCTCACCGCGCCGGATTGCCGCCGCCTCGCGGAGCGACTCGGGTTGAACCTCGCGGAGTACGACCGCGTCGTGGCCGACCCCGCCACCGACGCACAGGTGGGAACGGCGAGCAAGGCCGCGCAGGCCGCCGGACCCGGCGTGCCGCTCATCTGGATCCAATCCCACCTGATCTACGGCTCGCCGTCTGAGGAGAACTTCGACGGCCCGCTGAGCCGCGCCCGCCCCCACCGCACCAATTGAAGTTGTTATCCGAGGCGCGACCCCTGCGGTGAACGGAGTGGAGCCAAACGGCTCCATTCACTCCCCGGAGGGGCCATGCGGGTCCTCGAACAACTGCTGTTCTGGGTGCACGGCGTCTCCGGGGCCGCGTGGTTCGGCGCCATCGTCTACCGCACCTTCATCGTCGATCCGAAGGTCCTTGCCTTCTTCCCGGACCGCGCCGGCTACGAACGCTTCACCACGCACATGGCGCACGGCATGCGCTATCTCGTGATCACAGGGCTCGCCGTGTGCGGGCTCTCCGGCTTCGCACTCGTGCGGCTGCGATGGAACGGTTCGGACGAAGTGTGGCTCGGCCTGATGGCGGCAAAGGTCCTGGTCTGGCTCGCGGCAGGGGCGCTGTTCACCTACGTGTCGTGGGTGCACTGGCCGTGGCGGAGCGTGGCCTCGCCGGACGAGTCCCCGCGCTACCGGTTTGAGGGGCAGGCCCTCGCGATCGGCATGGTGCTGCTCACGGGCGCCGGGTTCATGCTCGGCCAGGCGTGCCGGCTCGCGGGGTGAGGCATTTGGAGTAGGCACAGGAATCGAACTGTTCCGGAAACCGAAGCCGAGCACTCCCACTCGGAAGTGCCGAGGCTTTTCCGACGTGGGAGTGCTCGGCTTCGGTTTCCGGAACAGTTCGATTCCTGTGCCAATTTGACGAAGGCGCGATCCCGTCTTAGGGTTCCACATCCCGCACCCCCGCAATCCATCGGACACCGCCCATGCGCGCGCTCATCAATCTCATGCTCAATCTGCCGTGGTGGACGGATCTCATCATCGTCGGGGCGCTGATCGCTCTCTTCTACGGCCTGAAAGTTTACATCCAGTGGAAGTTCGACAAGATTGTCCGCGAGGCGGTCCTCGAGGTGGGGGCGAGTTTGAAGAACGCCACGGTGGAAGTGCATTCGGTCGAGGCGAAGCCCGCGCCCGCCGGGAAGTCGCCGTACGATCTGGATGAAGAGGATGAAGAATTCGCGGAAGGGATCGACGACGCGCCGTGGGATGAACCGGGAACGCACTTCTACTCCATCGATGCGACCATCACGCCCGAGCAGCCCGAGGCACAATGGGATCCGACCGCGCTGGCGCTGGTGCCGGCCGATTACGTGCCGGACGACGAGGTCGAGGTGAGCGAGCGGATCTGCCCGCTGCATTCGGCGGAACTTCACGTGAATGGCGCGTTCCGCCCGGCGGCGGAGCAGGCCGTGAGCGGTCCGCAGCGGGTGAGACTGCTATTCGCGGTGCACGACGAGATCCGCGAAGTGAAGTTCGCTCTGTTCGTGACCTACTTCGGGCGCGTCCAACTGCCGGCACCGTTGCCCGCTGCGATGAAATGATTCAACGAGCCCGCCGCGCCAGCAAGAGTTCAAATTGACTCTTGCCGGCGCGGCGGGCTCGTTTTTGCGCGTCTCGTTTACTTCACGACCCTGGCGGCGACTGGGATCACCACCTTCGGTTGCTCTTTGTTGTCCGTTACGATCTCCACGTTCCGCACGAAGCCGCCTTGCAGCTTCGGGCTCGCGGACAGCGTGATCACGTGGATCGCCTTGGATTCCTTGCTCTCGATCGTCACGCCCAGTTGATCGTCGGCGCCCTTCACTTCGAGAATCTTGAACGGCGTGCCGCTCTGCAGCGTGACGCGAGTTTCTTTCTTCGGGCTGCCGAGCGACACGGTGCCAAGTTGCACGGCTTCGGGGTTCGCGGCCACCGCGGCCGTCACGTTCACCGTCACGGGAATGCGGAGGTTCCCCACCGCCGAGTTGGACGTCTTCAGGTTGATGTCCGCGGTCCAGTTCCCGGCGGGGCAATCCTTGTCCAGGATCGCAGTCACTTCGTACGTCACGACGGAACCGCTGCGCGATTCGAGCTTGTGCTCCACGCCGACGTATCCGCCGGTGCTCTTGCTGTCCTGGATCTCCCACTTCGGATCGCTGGTGAAGGTCACTTTCGTGCTCACCTTCGCGCCCTTGCCTTTGACGACGTCGCCGAAGGCCAGCGTGTCCGGCGACATCATGAGGTCGTCGCGGCAGATGGCCTGCACCTTGAGCGACACTTCCTCGTGATTCGGGGTGAGGAACGGCACGTAGATGGTGACGGCCTTGGTGACGTTGGCGTATTGGA
>Ga0210380_10000642_pt1 | contig 15155 bp, 7 predicted proteins | sample PLM4_5_coexredo_FD_155476 | JGI IMG/M metagenome (GOLD analysis project Ga0210380, IMG submission 155476) | Groundwater sediment microbial communities from an aquifer in East River, Colorado, USA - PLM4_5_coex redo | ecosystem: Environmental > Terrestrial > Soil > Riparian zone | place: USA... | reverse complement strand
CTTCTCGATGAGCGGCTCCGACTTCGTCGAGATGTTCGTCGGCGTCGGCGCGAGCCGCGTGCGTGACCTGTTCGAGCAGGCCAAGCGCAACGCCCCGTGCATCGTGTTCGTGGACGAGATCGACGCGGTCGGCCGCCATCGCGGCGCCGGCCTCGGCGGCGGTCACGACGAGCGCGAGCAGACGCTCAACCAGCTGCTGGTCGAGATGGACGGCTTCGATTCCAACGAAGGCGTCATCATGATCGCGGCCACCAACCGGCCCGACGTGCTCGATCCGGCGCTCATGCGTCCCGGCCGCTTCGACCGCCAGATCGTCGTCGACTGGCCGGACGTGCGCGGCCGCGAAGGCATCTTCCGCGTCCACACCCGCAACATCCCGCTGTCGGACGATGTCGATCTCAACCAGCTCGCGCGCGCGACGCCCGGCATGGCGGGCGCCGACATCGCGAACATGGTGAACGAGGCGGCGCTGCTCGCCGCCCGGCGGAATCGCAAGAAGGTCTTCATGCAGGACTTCGAGGACGCCAAGGACAAGGTGATGCTCGGCACCGAGCGCAAGAGCTTGGTGATGACCGAGGACGAGCGGCGCAGCACCGCGTACCACGAGGCCGGTCACGCGCTGGTGGCGTGGCTCCAGCCCGGCTCGGATCCGGTCGACAAGGTCACGATCATCCCGCGCGGGCGCGCGCTGGGAATCACGTCGTACCTGCCGAGCGAGGAGCGTCACGCGCGCTCGCGCGACGACCTGGTGCGCATCATCACCATGATGATGGGCGGGCGGGCCGCCGAGATGATCGCGTTCAACCACCTCACCACCGGCGCGTCGAACGACCTCGAGCGTGCGACCGGCCTCGCCCGCAAGATGGTGTGCGAGCTCGGCATGAGCGAGAGCCTGGGGCCCCTCACCTTCGGCAAGAAGGAGGAGATGGTGTTCCTGGGTCGCGAGATCGCGAGCCACAAGGACTACAGCGAGCACACCGCCGTGCTGATCGACGACGAGGTGCGGAAGATCGCCGAGGAATGCCACGCCCGTGCGAAGAAGCTGCTGGGCGAGAACCGCGACAAGCTCGATCTGCTCGCCGGCACGCTGCTCGAGCGCGAGGTGCTCGACGGCGCCGACATGGATCGTCTGCTGCGCGGCGAGAAGCTCGCGCCGCCCCGGACCGACCGGCCGTCGGACACCGGCACGCCGACGCCCGCGACGATCGAGCCGGAGCCGGTGCGCGAGAAGTCGGTCGAGCCGTTCGCTCCGCCGTCGCCGCGTCCTGCCGGAGCCTGATCGCAGACGTTTTCCGCTGACGCAAAACGGCCCGCCCAACCGGCGGGCCGTTTTGTTTTCGGCACCCTGACATCCGTTCGGGCGATTCCCTCGTCCAACTGTATGCGACCAACCAGTCGCGTGTGCCTTCCAGGATGGGCGACCGGCGCCGGCAACGGCGACGGGAGCATGGGTAGGGGCCCGGCCGGCGAGCCGGGCCGACTCATTTCGACCACCACGGACGAACACCGGGGCGCACGCGAGTGGCGGTAGCAGGGAGGGCCCGCCGGAATCTATGACCCCCGAAACCGGCCCGGCCCTCCCAGAACGAAAACGCCGCGCGTGGACGCACGCGCGGCGTTTCGCTTTGTGTTTGCTTCGAGTGTCAGCGGCGGCGACGCCCGGCAGGCTCGTGACGCACGTCGGCCGACGCGACGCGCGGCGCACCGGGATCCCGGTGCAGCCCCCAGATTCCCTGCAGCACGCCATCCACCAGTCCCACGCACGACGACCGGCTCCAGCCCCAGATGTCGACGCCGGTCATGACCACTTGCCCGCATTCGCTTCCGCGGTAGACGGTCATCATCGGGAACGGCACCGGGTTGGACGAACTGACGGTCGCCTTGTAGACCGTGTCGAGCACCGACGCGCCGGACTCGAGGATCATGGTGGAGCGGCTGATGTATTCGACAAAGGTCTGCTTCCGGTACCAGAACGGGTCGGGAAGGCGCAGCGGCGGCGGATCGTCCTCGGGCGAGCCGACCTGCTTGGGAATCACGGACTCGGGGAACGAGGCGTACTTCGTCCCGAACCGGTCCAGCTGAAGGGTCGTTGCCCCGACGGTCAGTTCACTTCGCCAGTGCGGATAGTCGTAGACGAACCTGCCGGGCACCAGTTCGAGGTCACGATCCGAGAACACGCGCGCATCCGTGCCGGGCCGGTTGTAGGCTTTCATGGTCGCTAAGCCGCACGCACCGACCAGCCACACCTTGCCGCCCGCCTGGATGTAGCTCGCCAGCGGCTGCGGATCCACCGCGAGCCAGCAGCTCCCGTTCGAGAGCGAGGGAGAGCCGCTGAGGGTTGCACTTTGGTAGTCGACCATCCAGATCACGTGACGGTAACGGCCGAGCAGCTCGAGTGTGACCGGATTGGTCGGCGACGAACGGGTTCCGAGCGTGTCGAAGGAGTAGCCGTTGAAGATTCCGGGCGAGCTGGTGTAGGGCCCGCCGTTGGCGGGATCGGCGTACGCACCCTGCCACGGGAATCCGCCCCGTGCGTAGAGGAACGTGTCGAGCTCGGCCGCGTTCGGCCACGCACCGGAGGGCCGCTGGTAGACGCCGTTGATGACCCGATCGGGCGTCAGGCGCATGTCGTCGACGATCAGCACGTCGCGATCGAAGCTCGTTGCCACCGCTTCCAGGATGATCATGAGGCGGGTGACGAGTCCGCCATCGGTGCGCGCCTCGATGTAGAGCCGATGCTCGGTGCCGCCCGCCAGCGGCCCGAACGAGGCAGTCGTCGTCGTCAGGCTCCACTTCGACCAGTCGCCGCGCGTCCGGTCGTCCCCGGGTTCGCCGGGGTTCTTCGGATCAAGCGCCCAGCGGTAACCGGTGATCAGGTGGCCCTGCGGCGGCGTGCCATACCATCCCACCTCCAGCGCCTGGTCGGCGGGCACGTCGAATCGTGGATCCGGCTGACCGGGATCGTCATGGACACCCCCAGTCGACATCTGGTGAGAGACTGCGCCGAACACCGTCAGGACCGGCCCATAGACCCCCGGATACACGACGTCGATCACGAGCATGTTGTTGGCGCGTGAGAACAACGCGGTTGCGTCGCCCTGTTCATCGAACGCGATCACGATCAGCAGGTACAGTTGAAGCGGCGTCAAGCCTTCGAGCGTCAACTCGGTCCGGTGGCCGACCGATCTCCATGTCTCGTATTCCGGGCCATACAGGCTCCGAAGCGTATCGGGATTCGAGAGCACGAGCCTGATCTGGTCCCGATCATCGAGCAGCAGGTATCGATACTCGAGCGGTTTGCCGGTCTGCGCGTCGGGATCGGTGCCTTCCCAGCGAATGGCGGAACCGTTTTCGAGCAGTGCCTCATAGATCCGGGACGGGCGCGGAGCGACGATCTGAACCGTGGGGGCGATGTTGTCGCCCACGTACGCGCGTGCGGCAATGTCCGAGATCCCGCCGCGATCGTCCACCGCACGCACCCCGAAGAACCGCGGCTCCGAAGTGCGTCGTCCCGTCAGCGCGCCAGGCGTCGCGTTCCCCGCGCGTAGAACGTGCGATCGGGATTCGGTCCGCTCCCACGCCCCCGAGCCGGTCGCGATCGCATTCGGATCGACTGTGATCTCGTAGTGGTCGATGGTTCCGTCAACATCGTGCGCATTCCAATCGACCCGTTGTGCTTCGGCCCCGGCGGAAGCGGGCCGCTCCAGCTGAACGACCGGGGACTGATTGTCTGCGCCGGTCAATGATGACGTGCGGTGGCTGCTACAGCCGGTGGCGAGCAGAACCAATAGAGCAAGAGCGGCCGCGATCGCCTGATTCCTGGATCGCATGGAATTCTCCGTACAACGGGTGGCCCCGGTCAGGGTTCCACGTGTCGGGGGGAGCTGCTGCTACGCGGCGGGCGCCGCACGATCTCCCGGTCGGATGGAGGTATCCGAACTGCCCGTGACCCGAAGCCTAGGCACCCAGGGCGCGCTGGTCAACGGAATTGCCGCGGTCAGCCCCGAACGATCGGGTTCGTGAAGGTCCCACCCTCTTGCGCGAGGCGTGCGAGCAGCGCGCACGGCGCGTAGCGGGTGCCCTTCTCGGCGTGGAGTGCGATCAGGCGGCCGTGCACGTTTGGCAGTCCGAGCGTGTCGGCATGGCGCAGCGGTCCGCCGCGGAACGGCGGGAAGCCGGCGCCGAACACCATCGCGAGATCGATCTCGCCGGCGGTGCGTGCAACCCCGTCCTCGAGGCAGCGCGCCGCCTCGTTCACCATCGCCAGCGCCATCCGCTCCGACAGCAGATCGGGCATCGCGCCCCGGCGGGCCGGCTCGAGTCCGAGCAGCGTGCGCAGCTGTGGATCCCGTTCGCGCTTGCGGCCGCGGTGGCGATAGAAGCCGACTCCGCTCTTGCGCCCGAGCCGTCCGGTCGCCACCAGCTTGTCGAGCGCGGCCGCCGGCGTCATGCGATCCGGGAACGCCTTGCTCAGCACCCCTGCCACCTTGAGCGCGACGTCGAGGCCGACCTCGTCGAGCACCTCGAATGGCCCCATCGGCATGCCGAACCGCCGCATCGACGCATCGATGTCGGCCAGCTCGAAGCCTTCCTCGAGCAGAAACATTGCCTCGCGCAGATACGGCATCAGCACCCGGTTCACGACGAAGCCGGGCGCGTCGTTCACCACCACCGGCGTCTTGCCGAGCCGGCGCGCGAACGCGACCGCGGTCGCGAGCGCGCGATCCGAAGTGCGCGAGCCGCGCACCACTTCGATCAGCGGCATGCGGTGGACCGGATTGAAGAAATGAAGTCCGCACAGCCGCTCGGGATGCCGGAGCCCGGCCGCGAGCGCATCGACCGACAGCGACGATGTGTTGGTGGCGAGCAGCGCCTCGGGGCTGACCCGCACCTCGAGTTCGCCGAACACGCGGCGCTTGATCTCGAGGTCCTCGACCACCGCCTCGAGCGCGAGGTCGGCGCGCCCCGCGCCGTTCAGCTCGAGGGTGGGAAGGATGCGCGCCATCTGCGCGTCGCGGTCGCGCGCCGAGGCGCCGCGTCTGCGGCCGCGCTCGTTGATCAGATCGCGCGCGGTCTGCAGCGCCTTGGTCAGCGCTTCGGGCCGGAGATCGCGCAATCGCACCCGCACGCCGGAGCGGCTCGCGATCTCGGCGATCCCGCCCCCCATGATGCCGGCGCCCACCAGCAGCAGCTCGCGGACCGGCGCGGGTTCGATCGCGCGGTCGCTGACCACCGGCGCCTTCTTCGCCGCTTCTGACAGCTCGAACACTCGCACCAGGTTCTTGCACACCGGCCCGATCAGGAGATCCGCGACGTGCGACGCCTCGATCGCGAGTCCCTCCTCGACCGGCCGCCCGATCGTGTGTGCGATCACGTCGATCGCCGCGTAGGGCGCTGGATATTGAGTGCCGACCTTCGCGCGGGTCTGCGTGCGCGCCTGCTGCAGAACGATCCCGCGGCCCACCGCCGTGTCGAGGAACCAGGGAACGGCGCCGCGCGGCCGGTACCGGTCGCGTCGTCCGGGCCCGGTCCGTCCGCCCAGCACTTTCACCCGCTCGTGGGCACGCTCGATCAGCCAGGCCGCCGGCACCGAGCGCGCGATCAGGCCGGCCTTCTCGGCGCGGCGCGCGTCGAGCGCGCGGCCGGTCAGGATCAGGTCGAGCGCCATCGGCAGCCCGATCACGCGCGGCAGACGCACGCAGCCGCCGAAGCCCGGAACGATCCCGAGCAGCACCTCGGGGAATCCGATCTGGGTGCGCGGCTCCTCGCTCGCAATCCGCGAGTCGCACGCCAGCGTCAGCTCGGCGCCGCCGCCCAGGCATACGCCGTCGATCGCGGCCACGGTCGGCACCGGCAGGCTCGCGAGCCGGCCGAACGCGGCGTGTGCACGGCGGATCAGCGCGAGCGCCTGCTCGCGGTCGGTGATCGATCCGATCGCCTCGATGTCGGCGCCGGCGATGAACGAGCCGGGCTTGCCGCTCACCACCACCACGCCGCTCAGATCGGGGCGCGCGGACAGCGTGCCGAGCACGGACTCGAGATCGGCGAGCGCGCGCTCGTCGAGCACGTTCACCCGCCGGTCGGGGTGGTCCATGACCAGGTGGACGATGCCGCCCGCCTGCGGCTCGAGACGGAACACGCTCACGCGTCGCGCTCCACCAGGAACGCGGCGCCCTGCCCGCCGCCCACGCACAGCGACGCGAGTCCGCGCTTGAGTCCGCGGCGCCGCAGCTCCATGAGCAGCGTCAGCAGCAGACGCGCGCCGCTCGCGCCGACCGGATGGCCGAGCGCGATCGCACCGCCGTTCACGTTGAGCTTGTCGAGCGGGATCTCGCCGAGCGCCCGCGTGCGGCCGAGCTCGGCGCGCGCGAACGATTCGGAGCGCGCGGCCTCGAGGCACGCGAGCACCTGGGCGGCGAACGCCTCGTTGATCTCGAAGCGGTCGATGTCGTCGAGGCCGAGACCGGTCTTCTCGAGCACCTTCGCCATCGCGAATACCGGGCCGAGGCCCATCCGCGAGGGCGCGAGCCCGGCGAACGCAAATGCGCGGATCCGGCCGAGCGGCGGCGTCGGCCAGCCGGCCGCGGTGCGCTCGTCGCCGACCAGCAGCGCGACCGCGCCGTCGGTGATCTGGCACGCGTTGCCGACCGTCACGGTCCCATTGCGACGATCGAAGTACGGCTTGAGGCGCCCGAGCGCCTCGAGCGTCTGGCCTTCACGCGGTCCGATGTCGTCGATCACCGCTTCGTGCCTGGGCGGCGGGAACAGCGGCACGATCTCCTCGCGCAGCCGCTCGCGCGCCGCGACCGCGAGCTGGTGACTGCGCAGCGCGAACGCGTCCTGCGCCGGACGTCCGATCCGGAACTCGCGCGCCAGCACCTCGGCGGTCTGCCCCATGTTGAGCCCGCACACCAGGTCGGTGAGTCCCTCGACGATGCCGATCCGCGGCTTGAGCAGCGCGGGACGGAACGCGGCGAATGCGCCGAGCTTCTGCGGCAGCGTCTTCGCCCGCGCCACGCCCTCCAGCCAGTCGCCGTAGGCGAGCGGGTAGAAGATGGGAATCTGGCTCATCGATTCCATCCCGCCCGCCAGCACCAGCCGCGCCTCGCCCGACGCGATCCGGCGCGCACCGTCGGCCACCGCCTCCATGCCGGAGGCGCAATTGCGATGGACGGTCGCGGCCGGCACCGGCTCGGGGATGCCGGCACGCAGCGCGGTGACGCGGCTCACGTTCGCGGCCTCGGCCGGCTGCGCGCAGTTGCCGAACACCACTTCGTCGATCCGGGCCGGATCGAGGTTCGCGCGCGCCAGCACCTCTCCCATCGCCACGCGCCCCAGCTCGTAGACCGGCGTGTGGCGAAGGGCACCACCGGCCTTCACGAACGGAGTGCGAATCCCGTCGAGGATCCAGGCGATCGGGGCGGACATGTCGTCAGTCCACGCCGGACGCCGCGCACGTGCGCGCAGCGCGGGTGGAGGGGGAGGTCCGGGGGGCCGATACCGGCAGCGAAACGGCGCTCATCACGTCGGTCCTCCCTGGTTTCCCGGCATGCCTCCTCCTGGAGACATTGGATGGCCGGCGACTCTGGCCCCGGACGGGAGCCGAAGTCAACCGGACGCCGCACGAGGGCGTGACAACGCTCGGTTCGATCGGCTTGTGCGGGCCGGGTGCGGATGCTACCCCTTGGCGGGCCGCATGGCGGTGGCAGGAGAGTCACGAATGAATCGTGCACAGACTCTGATCGGCATCTTCCTCGACACGGTCGCGGCACATCAGCGTCCCGACCTGTTCGTGCGCCGGACGCCGCACGGCTGGGAACCGTTGTCGGCTGCGCGCGCGCGCGACGACGTCGAGCGCGTCGCCCACGCCCTGCACGGTCTCAGCGTCGCGGCCGGTGACCGGGTCGCATTGCTGAGCGAGAACCGCTACGAGTGGCCGGTCGTGGACCTGGCGGCGCAGTCGATCGGGGCGATCCTGGTGCCGATCTATCCCACGCTGACTGCCGACCAGGTGCGCCACATGCTCGCCGACTCGGAAGCCGGGGTGGTGCTGCTCTCCACCACTCTTCAGCGCGAGAAGATCGCCACGATCGCGGACCAATTGCCGGCGTTGCGGCACGTCATCACGATCGAGCCGGGCGACGCGCCCGCCGGTGAAACCGACTTCGCGGCGCTGCTGGACCAGGGCGAGCGCGCGCGCCAGGCGGCACCCGATGCGTACCGCGGGTGGGTGGCCGCGGTCGATCCCGCGCAGGTCGCCACCATCATCTACACCTCCGGCACCACCGGCGAGCCCAAGGGAGCGATGCTCACGCACTCGAACATTGTCTCCAACGTGTACTCCGGGCTTCAGGTGATGCCGATCGGTCCCGGCGACACGTGCCTGTCGTTCCTGCCGCTGTGCCACATCTTCGAACGGATGGCCGGTCTCTACGCGATGCTCGCCGGCGGCGCGTCGATCGCCTACGCGCAGGGGATCGACACGGTCGCGGCCGATGCGGTCGAGGTCCGGCCGACCCTGCTGATGGGTGTGCCGCGTTTCTACGAGAAAGTGTTCGCGCGCGTGATGGACAGCCGCGAGAAGCTGGCGCCGCTGCGGCGCGCGATCTTCGACTGGGGCCTCGCGCAGGGTCGCGCCCGCGCCCGTGCGTACTTCGCGCGCCGGAGCCCGGGGCCGCTGCTCGCGCTCACGTCCGGCATCGCCGACCGCCTGGTCGCGTCCGCGATCCGCGCGCGCGTGGGCGGGCGGCTGCGCTTCTGCATCTCGGGCGGCGCCGCACTGTCGCCGCAGGTGCTCGAGTTCTTCTTCGCGGTCGGGATCCCGGTGCGCGAGGGCTACGGGCTGACCGAGACCTCGCCGGTGATCTGCCTCAACCCGCCGGGCCGCGAGAAGCCGGGAGCGGTGGGACCGCCGATGCCGGGGGTCGAGCTGCGGATCGGGGATCAGGGAGAGATTCAGACCCGCGGTCCGCACGTGATGAAGGGCTACTTCCGGAACGAGGCGGCAACCTGCGCGGCGATCCAGGACGGCTGGTTCCACACCGGCGACATCGGCCACATCGACGACGAGGGCTATCTCCACATCACCGACCGGTTGAAGGACCTGCTGGTCACCGCCGGCGGCAAGAAGGTCGCGCCCCAGCCGATCGAGGCGCGACTCAAGACCGCGCCGTGGATCGGGGAGGCGGTGCTGCTCGGTGACGGCCGCCCGTTCATCGTCTGCCTGCTGGTCCCGAATCTCGCCAACCTCGAGGCGGCGGCGAAGGAGCGCGGGTGGACCCACGACGGCGGCACCGAGTGGCTCCAGCGTCCCGAGGTCCAGGCGCTCTTCCAGACCGAGATCGACCGGATCAACGCGGACCTCGCACCGTTCGAGAAGATCAAGCGGTTCACGCTGCTGGACCGCGAGCTGAGCCAGGAACAGGGCGAGCTGACACCGACCCTCAAGGTGCGCCGCCGCGTGATCTCGCAGCGGTTCGCTTCCCAGATCGAATCCCTGTACACGCGCGCCCGCTGACCTCCCGGCGCGCGTCCCACGCCCCCCGCATCACGTTGCCTGAAATAATTCCGGTTGGACGTGAGGGCGCCGGGCGTTCTGACCGATAACCCCTTGCGAAGACCGACTTGCCACTTCATCGACGCCGGCGTGCCGCCGCCAGCGTCGCATCATCCGTGTCTCTGCCCCGAGGGCTGACCGTGACGATCGGATTTCGCCATGTGTTCGCCCGCGCCCATGCCTGGAACCTCGCGCGCGCCGTTCGCGTCGCAGCAATCGCATGGATCGCGGCGGCATTCACCGTGGCATCCGTGCAGGCCGGCGAGCGCAATCCGCTCGAGGTCAAGGCGAACATGCTGTTCAACATCGTGAAGTTCGTTCAGTGGCCCGACGGCGCGACCGCACCGAAGGGCGAGATGACGTTTGCGATCCTCGGTGACGACGAGCTGGCGAGCGTGATCGCCGCCACCTTCAGCACCCGGAGCATCGGGGGGCGCCAGGTGTTCGTGCGCTGCATCCGCCGGGTCGAAGACGCCAAGGACTGCCAGGTCCTGTATGTCGCCTCCTCCGAGACGACGCGCGTGAATCAGGTGATCGAGCTGCTGGCCGGAAAGTGCGTGCTCACCACGTCGGACGTGCCGGGCTTCGCCGCCGGCGGCGGCATGGTGAACTTCGTTCAGGACAACGAACACGTCCGGTTCGAGATCAACCCGGGAAGCGCCGAGCGGGCGCGGCTCAAGATCAGCGCGAAGCTGCTGGCGCTGGCGAGGATCGTGGCCGAGTCGCAATGATCGCGACCCGGCCGCCCATCGGAAGGATCCGATCAATGCGCCGCCTGATGAACATGTCGATCCGCAGGAAGCTGACGCTGCTCATGCTGCTGACCAGCGTGGTGGCGCTGCTGCTCGCGTGCGGATCGTTCCTCACCTACGACGTCGCCACCTTCCGCCGCAAGCTCGCGCTCGAGCTGAGCGTGCTGGCGGACGTGATCGGCTCCAACAGCACCGCCGCGCTGACCTTCGACGACGCGGGCGCGGCGCGCGACGCACTCGGCGCGCTGCGCGCCCATGCCCACGTGGTGTCGGCGTGCGTCTATGCCAAGGACGGCCAGCCGTTCGCCACCTACCTGCGTGACGGTGTGACCGGCGAGGGCTGGCCGGCGACCGCACCGGTGCGCGGCGAGCACCTGTCGCGGACCAATTTCACGGTCACCCGTGCGGTCACGCTCGGCAACGAAACGATCGGCACGATCCTGATCCGCTCCGACCTCGCGGAGCTGAACGATCGCCTGCGCCGCTTCATCCTGATCGGGCTGGCGGTGCTCGTGATGGCGTCGCTGGCGGCGCTGATCCTCGCGTCGAAACTCCAGGTGCTGATCTCGGGCCCGGTGCTCGAGCTGGCGGCCGCCACCCGGCGGGTCACGGTCGACCGCGACTACACGGTACGCGCCGTGCCACGCGGCAGCGACGAAGTCGGCTTCCTGATCGACGGTTTCAACGAGATGCTGGGGCAGATCCAGAAGCGCGACGACCAGCTGCGCAGCCACCAGGAGGATCTCGAAAAGGAAGTCGAGGTCCGCACCACCGAGCTGCGCGACGCGAACCGCCAGCTGACGCTGGCGCGCGATCTCGCCGAGCAGGGCAGCCGCGCCAAGAGCGAGTTCCTCGCCAACATGAGCCACGAGATCCGCACGCCGCTCAACGGCGTGATCGGAATGACCGAGCTGACGCTCGACACCGAGCTCACCCCCGAGCAGTCCGACTACCTCCAGACCGTGCGCAGCTCGGCCGACGCGCTGCTGTCGGTGATCAACGACATCCTCGACTTCTCGAAGATCGAGGCCGGACACCTGGATCTCGAGCCGATCGAGTTCGGACTGCGCGGCAGCATCGACACCACGCTTCGCACGCTCGCGCTGCGCGCCCACCAGAAGGATCTCGAGCTGGTGTGCGACGTCCGTCCCGACGTGCCCGACGCGCTGATCGGCGATCCCGGCCGGCTGCGCCAGGTGCTGGTGAACCTCGCCGGCAACGCGATCAAGTTCACCGAGCACGGCGAGATCGTGGTGCGGGTCGAGCTCGAGGAGGAGCGCGACGGCCATGCGCGGCTCCACTTCTCGGTGCGCGACACCGGCATCGGCGTGCCTGCCGACAAGGTCGACTCGATCTTCGAGGCGTTCATGCAGGCCGACAACTCGACCACCCGTCGCTACGGCGGCACCGGCCTCGGGCTCGCGATCACGCGCCGGCTGGTCGAGATGATGGGCGGCTGGATCTGGCTCGAGAGCGAGTCGGGCACGGGCAGCACGTTCCATTTCACCGCCCGGTTCGAGCTGCAGTCGGGTCAGGAACGCCGGCGCCCGGCGCCGACTCCCGACCTGACCGGCCGCACCGTGCTGGTGGTCGACGACAACCTCACGAACCGTCGGATCCTCGACGAGATGCTGTCCTCGTGGGGCATGCGTCCGACCCTCGCCTCGAGCGCGAGCGAGGCACTGCGCGCCCTCGATCCACCCGGCGGCCGCGAGGATCCGTTCGATCTCATGATCGTCGACTGCAACATGCCGGACACCGACGGCTTCAGCGTGGTCGAGCGCATGCGCCAGCTGCCGGGCGCGGTCGCTCACTCGGTGATGATGCTCACCTCGGGCGGCCAGACCGGCGATGCGGCGCGCTGCCGGGAACTCGGGATGTCGGCCTACCTGACCAAGCCGGTCTCGCAGAGCACGCTGTTCGACGTCGTCACCCGCGCGCTGGCGGCCGACGAAGAGCCGGCCCCGGGCGTCGAGCGCAGCCGCACCCTGATCACCCGGCATTCGCTCGCCGAGGAGCAGAGCGGCCTGCGCATCCTGCTGGTCGAGGACAATCCGGTGAACCAGCGGCTGACGGTCACGATGCTGCGCAAGCGCGGACACCTGGTGGAGCTGGCCGGAGACGGCGTCGAAGCGCTCGAATGGCTGGAGCGCGCGGCGTTCGAGGTGGTCCTGATGGACGTGCACATGCCGCGGATGGGTGGATTCGAAGCGACCTCCGAGATCCGGCGCCGCGAGCGCGGAACCGGGCGCCACATTCCCGTCCTCGCACTCACCGCGCTGGCGATGAAGGGCGATCGCGAGCGCTGCCTCGACGCCGGAATGGACATGTACGTCACCAAGCCGATCCGCGCGGCCGAGCTGTTCGAGGCGCTGGCGACGCTGGTTCCGATGCGCCCGGCTTCGGAGCCGCTGCCGTCGGTGTCGCGCGGAATGCTGGCGAGTGGAGCGGGCACCCCCGATCCGACTCCGGCGCCGGCCGCGGCGACGTCCGGTGACGATTCACCGCTCGACGAAGCGCAGTTCCTCAAGCGTGTCGACCACGACGTCGAGCTGGCGTCCGAGCTGTGCCGGATGTATCTCGACGAATCGGCGGAGCGCACGCAGCGGATCGCCGATGCGATCGACGCGGGCGATGCGGTCGAGCTCGAGCGCGCGGCGCACCGGCTCAAGGGAACGCTCCAGGCGCTGGCGGCGACCCGCGCGGCCGACGCGGCGCTGGTGCTCGAGCGATTCGGCCGGGAGGCGGATCTCGCCGACGCCGGTCCCGCGTTCGCGACCCTGCGCGAGGAGCTGGAACGGCTCCTCCCCGCACTCGATCGCTGGATTAACCGGGCTGCTTAGGCTGCTCGAGACGCGGCAGCAGCTCTTCCCGCAGCAACGCAGGCGGCAGTGATCCCAGGCTGAGCAGCTCGGCGTGGAACGCGTGCAGGTTGAACTGCGCGCCCTGCTTGCGCCGCACCTCGTCGCGCAGTGCATCGAGCTCGAGCTTGCCGAGCAGGAACGCGAGCGGCTGGGTCGGCGTCATCGTGTAGCGGCGCACCTCGCTGACCGCGTTCACGCGCTCGACCATCGCGGTCTGCACCAGGTAGTCGACCGCCTGCATGAAGGTGAAGGTCTCGCGCTGGAGACCGACATCGACCACCACGCGGCACGCCCGCCACAGCAGATCGCGGAGCTGGAACAGGCGCGTCATGGGCTCGAGGTAGTAGCCCTCGGTGTGCATCAGCTCCTCGCAGTAGAGCGCCCAACCCTCGACCAGCAGCGGGCTCTCGCTCATCCGCCGCAGGCGCGAGCCCGCCTTGTGCGCGTGGAGCAGCTGCACGTGATGCCCGGGGAAGGTTTCGTGCACCGCCACCAGCGCCAGCTCGGCGTAGCTGTGCTGCTCGAGCTGCTGGACCTGGTCGTCCTTGCGCCGTGCGGTGTCGACCGGGGTCACGAACAGGTGCCCGGTCTGGTCCTCGTCGAACGGCGCCGGGGGCAGGTAGGCCGCGAGCGGCACCACCGTGCGCTGGAACACCGGCGTGTCGGCGACCACCAGCTTCTCGCCCTCGGGAATCGGAGCGATCCGCTTCTCGGCCACGAACCGGCGCGCGCGCTCGACCTCGGCCGCGTAGGCCTCGCGCACCTTGGTCGCCTCCGGATGGCGGCCGCGCGCTTCGGCGATCAGCTCCCGCCACGAGCGGGCCGGATCGATCCGCTTCGCCTCCTCGTCGAGCAGGCCGCTGATCCGCTCGACGTGCTCGCGCCCGAGTGCCTCGACCGCGGAACAGTCGAGCGACAGCATGTGGGTGCGCTCGAGCCGGTGGTTCATCCACCGCTCGCCGATCGCGAACGTGCCGCCGATCTTCTTCTCCAGCTCGGATTCCATGAACTGGCCGTACTGGAAGAATCCCTGGCGCGCGCGCGATCCGGCGTGCTCGATCCGCTCGCCCTCGCCCGGGAAGCTGCGCTCCAGCGTGCGGCACACCTCGTCGACGAACCCGGGACCCGCAAGGTTCACATCGACCGCGATGTTGAGCCACGCCTCGGGCACTTCCTGCAGGTTGGCGCGCGCTTCCTTCAGGTAGTCGGGGATCGCGAGCATGCGCGCGAGCAGCGCTTCCTTGCGTTCCTCGAGGGGAGCGAACGGGCGCGCGAGCAGCAGGTAGAGCCCGGTCAGTGCGGTCTGGGGATACAGCGCCGGGTTCTTCTGGTGAACCCGGATTTCCTCGAGGTCCGCGCGTTGGGTGACGATCGCCGAGCGCAGCAGCGCGTAGTCGACCCGATGCTCAGCCGGAAGCTCCTGCCACGGCACCGAGGCGGCGAGGCGCTGCTCGAGATCGCGCAGCCACTGCGAACGCTCCTTGAATCCATCCGGCGAGTCGTTCGGAAGCTGGGCGTCGTAGTCGTGCAGCCCCGCCTGGGTGGCGCGGACAGGATTGTGCTTGAGCGACAGTTCGACGAACTCTTCGCTCAGAGCGGAGAAGGTCTTGATGGTCTCGAGCATGGTGGCGGAAGCGAGCGGGGCCTCCGCGCGGCTGGCGCGCGGAGGCCCCGGAATCGCGCGTTGCCCTCGGGTCAGATCTTCACGACGTTGGCAGCCTGCTTGCCTTTGCTGCCGTCGACGACATCAAACTCGACCCGGTCGCCTTGCGTCAAGGAGCGGAAGCCCGATCCCTGGATCGCCGAGAAGTGCACGAACACCTCCTCGCCAACGTTGGATGCGATGAACCCGAACCCCTTCCCCTCGTTGAACCACTTCACCTCGCCCTGAACGCGCGGTCCACCGCTGGTGGTCATCACGGCCGGACGCGGGCTGCGCGACGATCCGCCGCCGCCGCCGCCGCCGCCTCCCCCGCCGCCACC
>Ga0210380_10000641_pt1 | contig 15166 bp, 28 predicted proteins | sample PLM4_5_coexredo_FD_155476 | JGI IMG/M metagenome (GOLD analysis project Ga0210380, IMG submission 155476) | Groundwater sediment microbial communities from an aquifer in East River, Colorado, USA - PLM4_5_coex redo | ecosystem: Environmental > Terrestrial > Soil > Riparian zone | place: USA... | reverse complement strand
GAAGGTCTCGATATCGGTGGGACAAAAGCAATCAAGAAGTTCCTAAAGGCTGACGGAGTGGATGGTGCAGAGCTAGCAAAATCGTGGCTCGACATTGTGACGATGACCATTCCGTTGATCCTTCTTCCGCAAGCGAACGCGGCTGCCCAGCTTGCTCTTCTCAACTCCTTGAACGCTGAACTCAGGAAGCCGACAAACGTGATCGAGTATCTACCTCATGGAATCACTGCAACGGCATACCTGATGGACACGTTCCGTGCCGACGAAGTTTCTCTGGCTGATGGTCAGAAGGTCTTCGTTCCCTGGTCTCGCCCTGGGAATGCGTACATGATCACGTTGTCCATCGAGCGTCAGCCGACGATGCGTGGTGGAGGAACGATTGTCTGATGGGCTTGCTTCACGAGTTTCGTCGGGCTGGTCAAACCACCAGAACCCTTCCTGATCTAGTCACCACTCCTGGGAAGCCTGCGGTCCTTTCGGACTATGGAGACAACCTAGAGATCGCTGGAGGGTTCTCCTCCGCTACAGGCACGATCTCGAAGACGGAGTATGATGCTCACCCCGCTCTCTATACGATGGGGTCAACGTGGCTTGTCTGGGATAGTGAGAACCCTGGTGGGTCTCCTCCGATCTTTGGTGGCGAACTCAATGACCCTGAGATTCGTGCGGATGGGTCTGTCATCCTCACAGCTGAAGGATGGGGAAAGCGCGGAGACGCAGACGCTGACACGTTCCTGATCACGAGCTACAGTCTCGAGAACTGGCAGAGCGGCGATCAAGATCCGATGAACTTCCGTGGTCACGAACAGATCGGTGTCAACCTAGGTAACAGGATCATCTTCACCATCGGGAAGGACACGGCGTTCAAGAAGAACAACGCGAACAATCCCGCGTATTGGTGGAACGGTGTGTTTCGTTACGTGCCAGGTGTTGATCTTCGGTTCATCTCGTTCAACATCGAGAAGAGCAAGAACGACACCGACTATACCCTGGAGCTCGTCACTGCGAATGGCCCTGGAGGATCACTGACGATCCTAGATTCATGGTCGATGGGTGCCGCAGGACCTTCCGCTGTAGCTCGTTCCATCCCGGCTGGTTCTCCTGTCGTCGGTCTTCGGGTCGTTCGGAGTACAGAGGCGAAACACGCGAAACGCCGGCGATTCGCTGTCTACGATGTTCATCTGGGTGCCATCTCCCTTGACGAGACGTACACCCTCAACGAGGCATTCACCTCTCTATTCGGGAAGATGCCGGGGGTTTCTGCCGCAGGTGTTTCAGCGTCGTCAGTATCGGTGGTTCCATTTGAAGTCGACGAAGGAACGTATGCGCAGATCGCTGATGAACTATGTCTTCTGTCGAACTGGTTCTGGAGGATCGAAGGAGACAGCACCGGAGCGAAGATCGGCAACGCGGGTCCAATGGGAGAGACAGTCTGGAATCTAGAGAGGCCGAACTCTCCGATCAATCCCATTCCTCAGCCACGATACAGTCACGTCCGGGTTCCGTACCGAACGAAGGCCGGAGTGGTTCGAAACAAGCTGGTCCCTGCGAGCCCGAACCCGTTCCCTGGTGGATTCACTCGCACGTTCCAGTTGGACTGGGAAGAGCCTCCTCACGAGAACATCGCAACACTCTTCGCTCAGCAGGTTGCCAACTACCTTTCGGTGCAGCGCGATGCGGGCTCCGCGTCGTTTACGAAGGTGAGGATTCCTGCCGGAGCAGAGGTCAAGGGAACTCTCGTTCTTCCTGGGGATAAGCTGGTTCTCACGACGCATGCCAACAAAGAAGTCATCGTCTCGTCGATCACCCATGATGCAGACGGCTCCGTGACGAGCGTGAACTTCGCTGTGGGGCACCCTCTTCTAGACAAGTGGTTGGCTCGCCGGCAGAGGCTTCTCAACCGAGGACGTGGACCAGACTCTGCCACTCTGGCTGTGTTGGAACCGGATGAACCCGCTGCACCTGCCGCTCCAACGATGAACTTCCGGGAAGCGGAGAATAGGAAGGGTCGTGTTGTCTACCACGGACGTATGGCGATCACTCCGGTCACGGAGGATGTGGATGGAAACGGAATCCACATCAAGGCAACGCACTTCTGGATTCGTCCGTTGGACAACTCGGATGTAGCCATTCCAGAGGCGAACGGCGGCGGATGGATCAAACGGATCTCTCGTCACACGAAGGATGGAGACAACGACACCCTAGATACTCCGTGGGAAGTTCGGTTCCGTCGACTCGAGAATCCTCACAAGTGGAAGTGGGAAGGAAAGGCTCGCGTAGAAGCCCGCGGAGGTGGCCTCTCGGACTGGTCTTCGACGGTCAACTTCGGAAAGCCTGCTGCCGCAACGATCTCGCCACCGACCGGTGTTCGGATCTTCGATGGGGCGAAAGACCGAGTGGTCGTGGATTGGGAAGCTGCCAACGACCCTGACGATGCTACGGAACTTCATCCAAGCATCGGTCACTTCCGTGTTGACTGGTACTCTGGTGCAACGTGGGCGACGGCAACTCTCTACAAGGCCCATCGTAAGGTGCAGCATACGAGGAGTGCTCTCAAGGTTCCAGACGCCGACCAGGGCAATCGGTTCTACGCGAAGGTAACGTCTGTAGGTGGCTTCAATGAAAAGTCAGCCGCGATTCCTGCGACAGTGGCTGGAAACAGCAGCGCAGGAGCAACTCCGGAAGGTGTCCTGATCGGGCAAGCCGGAGCGCACTCCGTTGGAGAGATCACGCATGTCGGCCATGCGACAGCCGTGGACAACCCTCTCGGCACTCTTCCACTCGATGGAGCGAACTACGCTGCCACGTATCCGACCGCGAGTTATCCTGCGCTCTTCGCGAAATGGGCATACACTCACGGTGGCTCTGGAGCGAACTTCGGTGTGCCAGACATGCGTCGTCGTTCAGCGAAGGGTGTTGGTGCCAGCCAGTCTGTCGGACAGGATGACGGCGTGGCTGAAGCGGAACGCCGAGATGGGCACGGAGAGCATCCTGACCACCGACACCGTCACGGACACGCAGCTCACCGGCACAATCACGGTCATGGACATACCCACGGAACGCATGGTCACGGCCACACGCATGGAACACATGGACACAACCACGGTCACTCTTCACATGGTCACGGTCATACTCATGGAGGCCATCCGCACTCTCACGACCACGGAAACACTCATCAGCACAACGTCGGTCAGGGCCAGATCGCCGCCAGCAACACGAGTGGTCCTTCCGGTACGAATGCGAACATGACGGCTGGTGGTGGGACAACATATCCGACACCTGCTCACTCGCATACGTTCGCTCATGTCTCTGGGGCGCAGACAAGCGGACCAGGAAGCGGCGGAACAGCTATGCTCGCTGATGCCACGTCAGCAACGCCTACTTCCGATGGAACATCCGCTACACCGGCTTCTGACGCAACGACAGCAACTCCAACGACCGATTCAACCGCTACGGCGCCGACCACGGACGCGACGGCTGCTGACATCGCTGAAACCACGAATGACTTCCAGGCTATCGGACCAACCGATGCGGCGGGAACAGCCCTCGTTATCGATGAGGATGTCGCGCTTCCGGTTGGAGAAAGGGGCCACAAGAAACACGGACACAAGCGACTGCACTTCATCGTTTGGTATTAGGAGAGGAGGCGAGTATGGCTAAGATCGAGATCACGGTCAATCGGACAAGCGACGAGACCGGTGTGACAAGTAGCAGCACCATCGGGATCATCAGCTTCGACGAGAGCGACCCAAGCAAGGTTGTCGCTCCCAACCCGTTGGACTTCAAGTCCTTGATCGTTCTCAAGAAGTTCGTGGACGGTCAGCTTGAAGAAGCCGAGAAGCTGAAGAAGGGGAAATAGGTGGTTGACTATACGTTGATCCTGGCGAAGTTCTACCGGGGAGAACGGCTGACACGTGGAGAACGAAAGGATCTCGAGACGTATGCCCTAGTTTCGACGGCTCGAGAGTTGGAACACATCTGCGCGGCTGTCGGTGGACCCGAACAGCCAAAGGAGGAGAGCGATGCTCCCGACGATGGCAACGACTGAAGAGGCCCTGAAGTTCTTCGGGTTGGGAGACAACCTAGAGGAACTGGAACGGATCGTCGATGAGTACGACTTGGATGCCGACTTCGACGAAGAGGGTTCGCTGGTTTCGGTGGACCTGTCGGAATCCAAGGAAGCCTTGTTCGAGGAACACCGGAAGAACGTTGGCTATCGGCCTGATGACCCGAAGGCCATGGAGCGGGAACGCAAGAAAGTGGAGCGGCGAGAGCGAGAGGAGAAGCTGCATCGCGAGCAGAGGCGTGTCTCGTTCAAGAGGAAGATAGCAGCGAACCAGGCGAAGAAACGTCGCCTAAATCGTCGCGAACCTAGGGGTCCCGGCTAGGGGCCAGTGGGCCAGGGGCCACAATGGGGCCAGGGCACAATGGGACCCTTCACCATCCTAAGCGACTCTAAGGCCGTTTTAGGACGATTTTGGCCCCTGGGGGCCAGCATCTTTTTTTCGCCTTTCTGGGGACGAGCCAGGGCACGAGAAGGTGCCTGTGGAGGCGTGGCAGTCGTTTCATACCTGTATATGGACCCTTAGGCTTGCGAGCCTGGGGCCAGGCAGCTAGGGTTCACCTTGCTAGCTACGGCTAGTGCAGCAAGGCGAGCAGCAAGGCTGAGAGTGGGCCAGGAGAAAACCCACTGCATCGGCTGCCGGTGGTGCAAGTCCATCGGGAACGCTGGCGGCAGGACCGCCGGACGGGGGCCTCTCGGCAAAGGGCAAAGCTGGATCCTGGATCCGCCGCCTCTCTCGGTGGCTTGCTAGCTCTCCCACTTGACGCCGGTTCTTCTAGGTGGTTCTCAAGCGGCGGGATCGAGCAGCATGGCTCAAGGTTCTCATCGAGGTTCGACTCCTCGGCTTCGGCAACGCAAAGCTAACCCGAAGTAAACGGATGACCCGGTGTGGGTCTGAGAAACCTAGGTCAGCATCAAAGCTTCGAGAAAGCCGGTCGCAAGGTGGCGCGGTCGGTGGGCAAACGGTAGCGGCTCCGGTTCCAAACAACTTTCCCCTCGCCCAACCGGAATGGGAATTCCAGTACCGCCGGTCGGTCGTGTTGTCGCAGGTGTGAGATGCGGCTTGCCGAGACGAGGCGAACATTCGCCTCCTTGCTTGACCGGTAGGAAGCCAGAGTGGGAAGTTCAGTACCGCTGGCCGTTGGATCCAACGCATCGTCGGCCAACGCCGAGCCGGTCACAACCCAGATACTAACGACACGGGAGTGGGAATTCGAGTACCGCCCGCAGCTCTGGTGTTTGGATCCGTAGACTGAACGTCGGTAGGTGTAGGTGAGAAAAAGAAGCCAGCCGTATCGAGGTCGAGGTCCGAAGAGTTTGGGAACAACCGTGGCAAGCCACCACCACGGTCCGTTCCACCTAGAACACTCGAAGACCAAACTAGAAGGAGTACAGCATGAAGAATGCACAGGGCGTCATGAGCAAGGTCAAGGTCTACATCGTCATCGAAGGTGGCCGGGACAGTGGCAGCGTTGACAGCGTCTGGTCCAATTCCATCGATGCCGACAACCGTAAGCTGCTGATCCAAGAGCAAGGCTTCACAGCTACGGTCATCGCACGGAAGGTTCGCTAACCGAAACACGTTGACCGAGGAGGTCACTATGATGTACACGGTCCGCTATGTCCGCGACCAGAAGGAAGAGGTCCACACCCTGACACGTGTCGGGGCGTTGGCTCTGGTCGACTACATGAAGCGGAAGTTCCGTATCGTCGCAACGATGCAAGCGATCACAAGCATCTCGGCTGACAAGTAACATCCCTGACCGGCATCGGTCACTAATAGAAGGAGTAGATCATGAGAGGTATCAACGGCATCTGCTATCTGTGTGGTCGTGAGATCGAGCGAGGAAACTACTTCGACGCGTCGGGTCTCGCTGTCCACAAGAAGTGTCCGTACGACTGGCAGAAGGCGAAGGCTATGGCCGACCGTCTTCGTCGGGCCACCGTTCGGTACGAGAACCGGAACATGAAGTGGGCCGAGGATCGTGAGGATGCGCGAATGATCCGGGCCGACGTGAAGAAGTTGAACAAGCTGGCCTACTGGATCGAGAACGGCGAGTTCGAGAAGGCCATCCACACGATGGGACTGTTGGACACGGCGGTCCGTGACGAGATCCCGGTCACCGTTTACAACTTCGTCTTCAACGTTCCTGTCACCGTTGGCTGAACCAGCCACTAGTCAAGAAGGAGAGTGTCATGCAGAAGATCACCATCACGATCGAGGACGAGGACACCGGCGAGAGCAAGAGTGCAACCGTTCACTCCGGTGACAGCGCGATGACGGACCACAAGTTCTTCATGATCTGCGTCAACAGCGCCGCGATCCGGCTGTCTGAGTCGCTGCACACTGGTTCAGTTCTTCCGGAGAACGCGGAGGAGGTGGACGCTGGCTAACTAGCAACACCGTTCCGTTCGTCGGGCAACACCAACAGAAGGAGTAAGAAATGGTCATCAAGAAGAAGGTCGTCAAGAAGGCAACGTCGGACGAGGCCCCTGTCACGAAGAAGCGGGTCGCGAAGAAGCCGGTTGGCCGCAAGACACGGACCCGCCGTCAGGTCACTCCCGTCGTGATGACACAGGAACTTCGTGGCGCAGCAGCGCGGGCTCTTGCGGAGTTCGAAGAGCAACTGATGGAGTACGAGTCGGTTGGCTTCACGGGTTCTACGACACGGGACTTCAATCGCCGGATCAACGGCAAGTCGGTGCATGTCGGTTTCCGCAAGACCGTGAAGTTCGAGGTCGGCACCGAAGAGAAGCCTGACAAGCGGCAGGCCATCATCACCGTTCAGTACCGATAACCTACCTGGCTGAGATCAGCCACTAAGAAGGAGGAACACGATGGGTTGCATCCGTACGCTGAGAGGAGGACGGCCATGTCAAGGCCGTCGCCTGAACTGGAACGTCGGACCCACGGGCCTCACGTTGTGCAACCGACACCTGAACACGTACAACGAGGAACGTCAAGGCGAGTTCGCTCGGGTGTTGCGTCAGCATGACGAGGGGCTACATGGTGAAGGCGATGACCGGAAGCAGTTCGCAGATCAGTACGAGAGCGGCGAGTTCTACCTGTCATGCCAGAAGTGCAAGGACGAGTTGAAGGCCGAGGAGATCGGCGTCAACCCGGATCAGATCGAAGAAGGCAAGCAGATCCAACGTGCGATGGAGGTGGCACTGAAACAGGAGGCCACCGTCATGGAGCGGTTCGAGTCCTCGTTCAAGGAGCATGCACTCACGGCACTGACTGGCAATCTGGAGTCCACGGTGTACGCGCTGCTCTTGGCGAAACACTGGCGTCGGGTCCAGATGCAGATGGAGCTGAAGAAGTTCCAGCCAACAACCGGGGAATACATCACGCTGAATCTGGTGGACGCGTATGAGCTGGTGAAGGAGGAGCTAACAAGGGAGCTGATCAACAACCGTCTCGACACGGACAACGAGCGGACGGCTGCATCGGCGTTCGTCCGTCTCACTCGTTGGTAACACTGACCAGGGAGGTCACTAGTGGTACGAAGGATGAGAGTGAAGGCGCACCAGACGAAGCGGGTCATCCGCCGTTCCATGTTCGAGCATGTGCAGGGAACAACGGTACGGTTCGTGGAACCGGAAGCCCTACCTACGGGATGCTGTCACCTGATCTCAAGTGGGGATAGCTCCATGCCGTATCCATGTACGCGAACCATGACCCACGTTGAGTTGCTCGTCGAAGACCGGTTCGTTCCGCAAGAACGAGGACACGTTCCGGTGGTCAAGATGCTTGGGTACTGCAAGACCCATCGACCGAAGAGGGTTGAAGCTGGGCTTGTGTATCTCCCAAGCTTCATCATCAAGCAAGTCAACGGCACAAGCAAGACGAAGGCGAAGATGCGTCGAATGACCAACGCGCTCTTCGTCGATGTGGCGGCACCTGGCAGTAGTACGATCCATGCTGTCAGCCGTACGGAGTTCTCAACGATCACACCCGATGCGAATTGGGGAGAGAACGCCGACACCCTCTGCGGCAAGAACCTGAAGGAAGCCGTAGTGGTCACGGACAAGAACCGGCGCGAAGACACGTGGAAGGATTGCCCGGTCTGCGCCGAGAAGAAGACGGTGGCCGACGATGAGTGAGAGGAGGTGTAGGTGTGGGAACGGAGTGGCTGACATCCGGCTAACGTATGACAAGAACACCCGTCGGGGAATCAGCCGGTACACATCCGGACCTATGGACATGCGCTGCGCTGACAAGGAAGCGTTCGCCGTCATGAGCCGCGGCGTGGCATGGGTCAAGGCAACGAGATACAGGGAGGTCGTTCGATGAAGGACCAGAAGAAGAAGGAAGAGAAGACAGCCAAGCGGATCAAGCAAGCGTTGGATCTCACGGACCAGCTCGTCGCGAAGCTGCGGAAGTTGGGACCGAACGGGGAGTACGAGGGTTCCATCACACATGCCCTTGAGATCGACAAGTCTCTGACCGCAACGCTGGCATCACTGACCACGTAACACCGAACCACCGAACCGGAACACCGAGTACTATTCGTCGAAACAGAAGGGACAAGACATGCCAGCAAGGAAGAGTTCCACAGCGAAGAGAAAGACGGTGGCGAGGAAGAAGCCCGTAGCGAAGAAGCGGGTTTCGACTCGGGAGCCCACCAGGATCATCAAGCGCAAGAAGCCATCGGCCCGCAAGTCAACGGCCAGGGCTCAGCGCGCGAAGTCGGTCGCGAAGAGGGAAGACAAGGTGAAGGCGAAGCTGGCAGATGATAGCGCTCTGTCGGCGAAGGCCGTCGCCATGTCCAAGAGGGGCAAGACCCCTGCCGAGATCGCGGAGAAGCTTGGTGTCAGCCAGGCGAAGGTGAAGCGTTACGTCAACGCGAGCGACGTGAAGCCGAAGGACCGCATCGTCGGAACACCGGCAGAGATCGGCGCCAAGATCGTGAAGCTGCGTGACGAGGAAGGTGTCCCGTGGCCGACCATCAGGGCGCGTACTGGTCTCAGTGGTGGCGCGATCCGCAAGTTGTACGAGGAAGCGTCGGGCTACGACTGGCGTGACTCCGGTCCCATCAAGGAGGACGCGCCGGCGAAGAAGAAGGCCACGGCGAAGAAGGCCGGTAGGGTGAAGGCCGGTACGAAGACCGATCGCACGAAGAAGGTCCGCAAGGTGCGGAAGACCCGCAAGTCCACGAGCGACGCCCTGACAGAAGCCAACGACGCGAAGTCGAAGGCGAAGAGGGCAGGCCGCCCAAAAGGACCAAGAGCAAGAAGGGAGGAGGGAGCGAAGCTTCTGCGTGACGTAGTCTGGGACAGCGACTCTTCGGTCGCCGATCTCAACAAGGCCCTCAGCGGAAAGACCATCACCATCGAACGTGAGGGCTTGCGTTCGCAGGAAGTCAAGGTAGAGAAGGTGAAGGACTCGAAGGTCAGCGACAGGATGGGCAAGGTGATCGAGTTCACGTCGGACGGTGTGAAGACACGGTTCGTCGCAACACGTGAGATCGCCGCCATCAAGTAACATCAACAGGAAGGACTGCCGCATATGAAGCCGCAGATGGAGAAAGCACAGACGGCCGCACTCGATGTCGCCGCCGTCGTTCGGCTCACCGAGATGGGTACTGCCCGTCGGGCGATCGCACGTGAGTTGCGTCGTACCGGAAGGTGGGTCTGGAAGGTCCAGTTCCTGATGGGCCTGACAGACAACGACCCCTTCAAGGTGAACGTAAGCAACGACGCCAGCGGAATGCGACTGGCGTAGGTCCACTCGTGGTGGGGCCAGGGGATCAAGTCCACAAGACCCTCGTCTCCTGGCCCCATCGCCCAACACTACAGAAGGAGTTGACCATGGAATGCGGTCACGGACATGAACACCGATCGGTGGCAGAGGTCAGGGCTTGTCTGGCCGGACAGCGAACGCTACCGGAGACGCAGGTGTACGTGGACCTGCTGACAGACAAGCAAGAGGGCTACATGCGTTCTCTCCTAGAACAGGTGGGTGAAGAAACGTACGAGCTACCCAAGCCCATCACGGAGATGACGAGGCGAGAAGCTAGCGAGCAGATCACACGGCTGCTAGCCAAGAAGGAGACGATGCCCAAGCCGAAGAACCCGGATGAGAACGTGGCGGTCACTCTTCCAGCCAACGTCAACGGTGTGCAGGTGCCGCAAGGTACGTACACCGTTGTCTTCGATGCTGAGAAGGACGACCGCATAACACTCCGGTTCAAGGTGCCGCCCGTCAGCAGAAGGTGGCATGGCATCCAGCTAGTGAGCTATCTGGCTGGACCGGACAACGAGTACGACTACGTTCGGTGTGCGAACTGGACGGACGATGGGTACAGGGTATGGGCCAGGTTCAAGGAGGACGGCCGCGTCCGTACCGCGATCGAGTACCTGTCGTCAGCGGACAAGGAGAAGATGGCGGAAGCCGGATATCTCTATTCGCTGAAGTCGAGCAACTGCTACAGGTGCGGTCGTCGGCTGACGGTCCCGGCTTCCATTCATCGGGGTCTCGGCCCGGACTGCGCTGAGCTAGTAGGTGCGGCCTGATGCCACGTCCTGATGAAGAGCGGTATGGGATAGAGGCCATGCGACGTGACATGTACGAGAACCTCCTACGGGAGGATGAGGAGATGGAAGAGGAGTTGGACGAGGACATCCCGGACATCGGGTTCGATGACACCTACGCCATCTGGGAAGATGGCAGCGACCCGATCTGCCCGAAGTGTGGCAGCGGGAATCTCACCACCACGTTGAGACTGCCGCCGGTTCTATGTCGGGCCTGCGGATGGAGAGGATACATGCCGGAGGAGGAGGAAGAGTGAGCGAGTGGTCTGCGTTCGTCGTCGGCGCATGTCTTGCGACGTTGGGGTTCTGCATCCTGTATTGGGATTGGAGGGATCGGTTCGATGAGGACATCCCAGATGAAGGCCGTCGCAGGTTGCGTGAACGGGTTGGACCAGGTGGGCCAGGCTAGGCGTCGTGCCTAGGGTGCGTGCCTGCTAGGCATGTGCCTATGCTGTCGGCCAGCCTCGGCCACCTAAGCATCCCTACGGCGTTTTGGGGACAAGGTGGCCCAATGGGGCCAGGGGCCAGGGTTCGGCCGTTAGGGGACGAGCCAGGGGACCTAAACGGCGGACTACAGGGCCGTTTTCATGGGCACGGTGGGGCCAGGGGCCAGGGGCCAGGCACTAGGCAAGGGTAGGAGGCAAGGGTGAAAGCGGTGACAAGCTGGAGGCAGCTTCCCGTTGGACGGAACATCGTGTTCCGTATTGGAGGAAGAAGCTACCGATACCGAGTCGAAGCGAGAAGCCCTGAGAATGACATGCTGATGGTCAGCATGCGGAAACCACACTGGAAGAAACGGAGGGCGACAACGTTCCTCTTTGGGATACAACACTGGATCGACGAGGGTAACATCTTGATCCAGTCATCTGGGCGACAAGCCCACTGAAAAGGAGAGGTCATGGTAATGGAAACGAAAGCGAAGCCCATCTACGCCGAGCTGAGTAAGGATGGGAAGTTCGTCGAGATCTACTTCAAGCCGAGTCCTCGGTGGTTGGAGATCATGCATTCGCTCAATGCGAAGTTCCTCAACCCCGAGAAAGCAGCCAAGGTTGGAGTGGATGTTGCACATTGGCGGATAGCGTCAGACTTCTTCGCTGCGAAGGATCTGGCTGATGCCGTCGGCAAGGAGAACCTGGATCTGGGAGAGGCCCTCGCCGAATGGGCTTGGGCTGTTCGAGATCTCGAGAAGGTGGTCAACGAGATTCTCGACGCGAAGGACTGGGAGTTGGAACGGCTTCCCAAGGTGCTACCTGATCTGGCGAAGTGGATGCGTCCGTATCAACGTGTCGTGGTCGCATACACTGCCGCCGTCGAGAATCCTCTCAACGCCAGTCAGCCTGGCTTGGGCAAGACGGTGGAAACGATCGGTGGTATCTACGAAGCCGGAACCGAAGATGGACCCAACCTGGTGATCGCACCGAAGACATCATTGGAATCGGTGTGGGAAGCAGAGCTGATGAACCACCAGAAGATCCCGGTCATCCGGGCTTCCGGAGATGGGATGGGCAAGCAAGGTCGGCAGCATGCGATCGCCGATGCGGAAGCCGCTCTGGACATGGGCAAGGCATTCTGGCTTGTCGTCAATCCGGAGATGGTCCGGTTCCGCAAGCGGAATCGTGAGATGGGCCTCGTGCAGGACAACCTGTACTCGGAGTTCGAGTTCATCCACGAGACAGAGTGGAACAACATCGTGGTGGACGAGGTTCACAAGAACGGCATGCGGAACACACAGTCGGTAACCGCGAAGGGACTGCTAGCTCTCAAGCTGGCTGAAGGTGGAAAGAAGATCGGCCTCAGCGGAACACCGATCGGTGGCAAGCCCATCAACCTGTTCGGCATTCTTCACTGGCTCTACCCCGATCAGTTCCCGTCGAAATACAAGTGGGCGGAACGGTGGTTGGAGTTGGAGGGGTCGGACTACGGAACCATCATCGGTGACGTGAAGGCCGATACGCAAGAGGAGTTCGAGCGGCACCTTGCACCGATCATGATCCGGCACACGAAGGAACAAGTGCTACCTGAACTTCCTCCGAAGGATGTTCATGAACTGTGGTGTTCGATGACAGACACGCAGCAGGTCCAGTATCTCAAGTTCGCTCGGATGGCTGAGATCGAGTTGGGTGACGAGACGTTGACGGCAACAAACGTTCTCGCTATCTACATGCGGTTGAAGCAGTTCGCTTCGGCGACGCAACGGTTCGAGAATGGGATCCTGGTTCCTACCGAGGACAGCCCGAAGCTGAACCTACTCGTTGAGAAGCTTGACGAGTTGGGCATCATGGATGGAAGCAGCGATGCGCAGGCCATCGTCGCCAGCCAGTTCGAGCGGATGGCGAAGATGGTGTACGAACACCTGAAGGCGAAGGGTGTCGCGGTTTCACTGCTGACCGGCGGAGCGAAGGGCAAGACCGAGACGGTCAAGTCCTTCCAGGAAGGAGAGGCGAAGGTGGTAGTGATGACCACCGATACAGGTGGCGTCAGCATCACGTTGGACAAGGCAGACACGGTGTTCATCCTCGACGAGAAGTGGAACCCTGATGACCAGACCCAAGTCGAGGACCGAGCCCACCGTACGAGCCGGATGCACCAGGTCACGATCTACTACATCCGGACGAAGGAGACCATCGAGGAATACATCCGCGCAGTCACAGGGTTCAAGGGCAAGATCAACAAGAAGATCCTGGACAGCCGGACCATCAAGTTGTACTGAGAAGAAGGAGAGAGCATGAGGAAGAGGTCGTTCCGTGAACAGTGGGAACTGGAACACTTGTCCGATGACGAGTGGATGAAGCGTCACCCTAGTGGGGCTCCTATCGCGTTGGCGATTATCGCCCTGCTGATATGGCTAGCGATCCTTGGGATCGCGCTCTTGGTCTATCTCTGGATCAAGGGATGAGGTACGGCATCAACACCGTAGTCGAAGGACCACGTGACCTACCACCTGGGACGTATTTCCTCAGCGAGCCGGAGTGCTACATGGACCACAACGGTCAGCTGACGATCACGTACAAGGTGGTCGTGGAACATGAACACGGTACGTTCGGTTCCCATCAACACATTGGGAACAAGTCGATCGACGATCATAGGGAGTTGAAACCATGAAGAAGACAGCGATCATCCTCGCAGGGCTGCTGGCTTTCGGGCTGACAGCATGTACCGACTCGGGTCACACCATGAACGGAACACTGACAGTGATCGATATCGATACGCTGGGAACAGGAGATCCCTGCGGAGGTGGCTACGATGTCGAACACGCAGCCGTCGAAGTTCGGGACCAGGGCGACCACCTGATCGGTGCTGCTACCACCGGAACCAACGTCAGCACTGACGATCTGCTCTGCACGGTCCACTTCACGGTGGATCAGCTTCCAGAGGTCAAGTTCTATCAGATCACTATCGGTTCACATGGAGGGCCAGCGTACTCTCTGGAAGAACTGGAGAAGATGAACTGGAAGGTCGACCTAAGTCTGGGGTCCTAGATGGCAAAGGCAACATCGAAACTCAGCCAGATGCGGCAGTTCATGTCGGTGGCGACATTTCTCATGTCTGTCATCGAACGATTCATGACCATGGACGCCGATGGACTGGAAGAGTTCGCGAAGTGGGTCGAGGAGAGCAATGACTTCGAACCCTTCCAGAAGGAGATGACGAGGGCGGGTGCCAAGTTCCGTAGGGAACTGGAAGGAATCAAGGAGAGATACCGATGACCAGAGCCAGACACACGATGTATGTCTACTCGACAGGGGTCAGCGTCGTCATCAGGATCCAAAGGAGGTGGCTTGGGAAGAAGGGAAAGTGGTACGCGTCCAACGTCTACAAGCGATACTTCCCTTGGGAGAAGCGATATCTCGTTGGACCGAGTATCGAACGGCTGAGAAGAGAGTACGCCGTCTCAAGCCGAGACATCACGATGATGCATTCTGTCAAGCAACAGATCCGGACCGTGGCAGTAACACCGATAGGGGTTGAGGCCAGCACGAGCTAGGCTAGGATGCCCACCTCGGTCACAGGGGCGTCCCTAAGCTGTTTTTAGGACAAGCTGGCCCAATGGGGCCATCCTCCTAGGAGTCGGGTTTAGGGACGCTTAGGTGACCCGCATTGGGCATCGTGGAAGGAGGGCAACGGTGGACGTTGGGTTCACTGGCACGCGCCAGGGCATGACCGACCGGCAGAAGTTGGCTCTCAGTAGCCTTCTCTATCTGCTCCATGGAGATTGCGAGGAGGATAGTGACGACCTCGTGTTTCATCATGGTGGAGAGCCGCACGCCGATCAAGAAGCAGCCATGATCGCGTCAGGTGTGTTCTGGTCGACGAAGAAGTATCGTCCAGCGAAGAAGGATGCGAAGCATCTACTCGAAAGGAACCACAAGATCGTGGATGCTGTCAGCATCCTGATCGCTGCACCTAGGTCGTTGGCCGAGGAGGTGAGAAGCGGAACGTGGGCAACCGTCCGGTACGCGAGGAAGACGATGACATCGGTCATCTTCCTCGACCCATGAGAAGGAAGGACAACATGACTACACACGCAGAGGTTCTCAGCCAGATGGTTGAGAAGGGTTTGGAAGA
>Ga0210380_10000640_pt1 | contig 15188 bp, 24 predicted proteins | sample PLM4_5_coexredo_FD_155476 | JGI IMG/M metagenome (GOLD analysis project Ga0210380, IMG submission 155476) | Groundwater sediment microbial communities from an aquifer in East River, Colorado, USA - PLM4_5_coex redo | ecosystem: Environmental > Terrestrial > Soil > Riparian zone | place: USA... | reverse complement strand
TTTGGTTCCGAGGGTACAACCTGACCCACCACCGGAATTAAATCCTGATGAAGCCAAGGAGTGGCGTCGTTTCTGGGCTGTTTCGCCACCTGACTGGTTCCCGAAGGAGGTCTGGCCTTTGCTGATCCAGCTCTGCCGCCACATTTGCACAGCGCGCTGGCTGGGCGAAAGCCTGCAGGAGGTCCGGGCTGGGCTACTCGATCCGAAAGACCCCAAGCAGATCGCCCACCTCAACACGATCAGCATCCTGCACGAGCGTGAGGGACGCGCTATGACGGCTTTGATGGAGAAGTTGAGGCTGACGACCCAACAGCGCGTCAATCGCAACGTGGCTGGTGCGAAGCAAGCCGAGACGGCCCCTGAAGTTCAACCGTGGCTCAGCGCGCACGATTACGTCCAACCGAAGCTGAGCCAATGAGTTTCACGTGAAACATGACTGACGCCACCTACATGCTGACCGACCCCTCAACGAGGCGCATGACGCGGGCTGAGCGGAATATCCAGTGGTGCGAGGACTATCTGTTTTTGCCGGAAGGGAAGTTCGTCGGCGTCAAGCTGGAGATGGCCGAGTACATGCGCGAGGACTTTCGCGCGATCTACGACAACCCGAACGGCACCCGGCGGGCGATCATCACGCGCGGGAGGAAGAACGCCAAGAGCGTCGAGTGCGCGGCGATTGCGCTCCTGCATCTGTGCGGTCCCGAGTACGTCCCGAACGGGAGCCTGTATAGCGCGGCGCAATCGCGCGATCAGGCCTCGATCATTTTCAATCTCGCGCGCAAGATGGTGCTGCTGTCCCCGGTGCTGCGGAAGGTGATCAGGATCAAAGAGACGGTTCGCGAGTTACACTGTCCGAGCATCGGCACGATCTACAAGGCCCTGTCATCGGAGACCGCCACCGCTTTCGGCCTCTCCCCGGTGCTCACCATTCACGATGAGCTGGGTCAGGTGAAGGGCCCACGGTTCAGCCTGTATGAGGCGCTCGAAACCGCGACGGCGGCGCAAGAGAACCCGCTGACGGTGATCATCAGCACGCAGGCACCGACCGACGCCGACTTGCTCAGCACGTTGATCGATGACGCCAAAACTGGTGCCGATCCTCGCGTGGTGCTGCGCATGAGCAGCGCCAGCATGGACGACGACCCGTTCAGCCTGCAGGCGATCAAGGCGGCCAATCCGGCGCTCGATCTGTTCATGAACCGATCAGAAGTTCTGGCGATGGCGGAAGACGCCCGCCGCCTCCCGGCCAGAGAAGCCGAGTTCAGAAACCTCGTTCTCAACCAGCGGGTTGAAGCCAACAACCCTTTTGTGACGGCGAGCCTTTGGAAAGCGTGTGGTGGCGTCGTCCAGCCGTTCAATGGTACGACCCCGCTGTACGGTGGTCTCGACTTGTCGAGCGTCGCCGACTTGACGGCTCTGGTTCTCATCGGCCAGCCGGTCGATAGGAAGTGGCACGTCCATCCGACTTTTTGGCTCCCAAGTGAGGGCCTCCCCGAGAAGAGCCGGGTGGACCGTGTCCCCTACGATATGTGGGCGGCCAAGGGGCAACTGCAGACCACGGTGGGCACCAGCGTCACCTACGAGCATGTCGCCAAGCATCTGCGCGATCTGTTCAATCGCTACAACATCCGCAAGCTGGCGTTCGACCGATGGAATATGCAGCACCTCAAGCCGTGGCTGGAGAAGGCCGGGTTCAGTGTGCAGTTCATCGAGGAGCGCTTCGTGGAATTTGGTCAGGGCACCCAGTCGATGTCGCCAGCGCTGCGCTCGCTGGAGGAATTGATCCGCGACAAATTGATCGTTCACGGCAACCATCCTGTCCTGTCAATGTGCGCGGCGTGCGCGGTGGTTGAGGGCAAGGACGATGCGAACCGTAAGCTCAGCAAGAACAAATCTTCTGGCCGGATCGACGGTATGGTGGCTCTGGCGATGGCTGTTGGCGTTGCTCAGCAAATGCGTCCAGTGGATGTGGCGACACTAGTTGCCTGATTTCAAACGAGGAGAACGCAGATGGATTGCCCGAAGTGCGGCGGTAGCGGCAAGATCGAGGAAGACGGCAAGCAGGTCGATTGCCCGAGGTGCGATGGCACGGGCGAGGTCGATTCCGCTGACGTGAAAGAGCCACCCAAAGAACCGGCGTGACGCGACAGATCGACAAGACCAACGCGGCGATCATCGTCGCCGCCGTCATGGTGATCTGTCTGCTCGTGCTGCTGTTCCTGTGATCTGGCTCTGGATTGCTCTCGCCTTCATCGGCGGCTTTCTGGCGTTTCCGCTGACGCTGTACTTGCTGCGCAATCATTTGCCGCCGACGCTGTTCGTGCCGGATGATTGGTACAACCCATGACGCTGCCGATCATCCGTAAATCCGAAATCGGCGTTGTCGGCTACACGACACGCGAGTACATGCTGCCGGGTGAGCAGGATGCCTTGCTCGCTTTGCTCGCCCAAGTCCGCCCGCGCGTCATGATCGAAATCGGCGTGAACGAGGGCATCACCGCGTGTGCCGTGCTGAAAAACATCAGCACCATCCAGCGCTACTACGGCATCGATGTCGGTGCCGACTATCAATTCGAGATACCGGAGCAGAAAATCGAGCGCCCCGTCAGTCCGGGCGTGCTGGCGTATATCGATCCGCGTTTTTACTTGCTGCTGCGCGGCGAGCCGATGCCGACAGCGGCGGATGCGATCTTCATCGACGGCGATCACGGTCGCAATGCGGTGCTGCGCGATAGCGAATGGGCTGCGCAGATCATCAACCCCGGCGGCATTATCATTTGGCACGACTACGGCAACATGACCGTTCAGGTCACCGAGGTGCTCGACAAGCTGCACGCGGGTGGCCGCCAGCTCTACACTGTCGCCAATACTTGGCTGGCGTTTGAGCGTGTGCCGTGACCGACTACGGCGATCTGGCGCGGCCCGATCTGTTACCGAAGCCGACGTGCCGGGTGATGCTGGTGTGCGGTCCGCCTGCCGCAGGCAAATCGACCTACGTCAAAAGACATAGGGGCGCATTCGACATCGTCATCGATCTCGACAGTATCGCGCGCGAGCACGGCTATGGGCGTGTGCGTCCGCCCGAGGCGACGGCGGTGCTTCTGACGGATCGCAACGACCGGCTGGCCAAGCTGCACGGTCTACCGCCCAAGGTGGTGGCGTGGGTGATCATCGGTGCTCCGTCGCAGAAGCTGCGCGCGTGGTGGAGCAATCTTCTCGGTGTGAGGGATGGCGGGCTGATTGTGCTCAACCCGGGCCGCGACGAGCTGCGCCGCCGGATCATGAACGACCCCGACCGCGTAGAGGTGCGGCAGTTGCACATCAAGCTGGTAGACCAATGGCTTGCGCGCGAGCGTGAGAACAAGGCGGGTCGCATCCTGCGCGGCTGCGACGTTGACGGCTGGCCGAGCGATCCATTGCATTCGTGGAATGGATAAACTCATGGCCGCCGTGATGGCGGGGGGACAGGGGGCGACGGCCATGAGGTAGAGCCCAATCAGCGTGGCTGGTTGGGATTCGGGGTAGGGGTAGGAGCTGGCTTATTCGGGTCCGGGGGTTGGTCACCCGGTTTTGGGTTGGGATCGTTTCCCATGGGCGCATCCTCCTTAAGGTGCGCAGAATAATTCGCGGCTGGCGCAATCGTTCCTTCGGACGCTGCGCGGGCCAAGCACATCCCGCACTTGTAGTCGCCCTGCGGAATATCTCCCGGCACCGAATAGCCGAGCGCGCCCTTGAGCTGCCAGTTCTCAAGCCGCAGCCGCTCGATCTCGGCGCAGAGCTTGGCATTCTCGGCTCGCAAATCTGTAGCTATATGCGGCCATCCGATGTCATTCGCCATCGGGTTCAAAGCGTCATCAGGCATAGCATCCTCATCGTGTTCCTCGTTGTTGGCGGTCGCTCATTTTTGCTCCACTATCGGCATGACCCTGCGCAGGTAATCGGCAGCGATCTGGAACGGCATCGCGCGAATGGCTCCCAGCTCCGCGTCTTCCATCGCCATCTCGACGCGGGCCTTGGTCTCCAAGACCTCGATGGCTTCTTTGTAGCCGGTCATTCGGTCGCTCATGTCAGTTCCTTGTTTGGCGAAGAGGGTCTGTCGCGACCAGACCGGCTGGGGTGCGGACATGCGAGGCCACCGGCTCCGCAACTTTGTCGTGGCTTAAATCCCACCGTCGCCTGCATAAGTGTGGCGACCTCTTCCTATCGGGCGCTGCGGAGGAAACCAACGACCAAGACCAACATCAAGCCGAGTAAGGCGCAGCCGATTGCCGCATCGATTATGTTCATCGTTCAACCCTTCACCACAGCACGACAACCGCAACCGTCAGCACGGTCAGCCACACGAGGATCAGGCATTCGGTGATGCTGATGTGATCGATTGCGCTCTTGGTGTCGTCATCCATCGTGCGCCGCCAGTGATAGGATCGCGTAGCCCTGCGACAGACCCCAGTACGGCGGGATCGCGCCGGGTCCGCTCGATGTCAGGACGTAGGTGATCTTCTTGGTGCAGACCCGCCCGGTGTATTCGCCTTTGCGGTCATCGAACTCGCGCATGTGCAGCACGTCGCCAACCTGATAGTTGCGGTCGTTCTTGCGAAGCTCGAATGATTTCTCACCGCTGAGCACCGGGGCAAAAAAATCCGGCCAGCTTTTCACGTCATGAGTTTGCATATTTGCTCTCCGCAGCATTAACGGCGTCGATGATGACGTTCAATGCTCGCACAACGTCGTAGGTATCGACCGTGCTATCGTCCGCCAAGTCGGCGTTGTCCATGTCGCCGATGAAGGCCTCCAGATCAAGAAACGCGGCTTTGATTGTCGGGGAGGTGCCAGTGTAGTTCTTGATCGTCGGTGCCATTGCGCTTACCCCGCCTTCAACATCCCATGAATACGAGCTGATGGCCCCGGTCCGTTCAGAATTGCCATGACTGTTGGCGTGATAACCGGCGCATCGTAGTCGCCCGCCCCCACTTGGATCGTTACCGGATCACCGCCTATGCCGGTAGCAGCGATCATGTCGAGCGCACGCTGTATCGTTCTGAGCGGGTAGAGCGGCGACCGCCCATCGTTGCCATCATAGCCCCCACCATCCACATAGATCGTGGAGCCGACCCACGGCATGACGATGCCGCGCACCTTCATCAAGGACGACGCCCGCACAATGACTGGTGCTGCGATCAGTCCGATCAGGAAGTTGCGGCGCTTGATCATGCGGTTTCCAGCGTCAGCCGCGCCTTGTGTTTCTCGGCCACCTTGGCGAGCTTCTCAACGACGCGGGCGTCGAGCTTTTCGCCCTCGATGCCGAAGCTCTTGGCGAGCAATTCGAGATAGACCCTGATGTCGGCGATCTCATCGCGGATTTCCTCGGTCAGGTCCGCGCCGTCGCGCCAGCGCTTCTTGACCATGTTGGCAAGCTCGCCAGCCTCGCCGCACAGTGCCAGCGCGAGAAACCGCTCGTCTTCGCTGGAGTAGGCCGGGAACAGATGCTTGGTCATCTTCTCGTGCAGCTCGTAAAGGTTCATCGTCCTCGGCTCCTGCATTAGATTGTGATACCCGCAGTGTGGGCACTTGTCCGTGCCCCAGCCGATCTGACCGTCACAGCGGCTGCAGTGCTCCATGAACCATGTGATGTTTTCCAGCTTCTCCGCATCGGTCAGCGGGCGGCCCATCATCTCGGCGGTACGTCGCTTAGCCATCACATCACCGGCAGTGGCACGACCCGCCCGGTGAACGCCTTGGCCCGCGCCTCCAGCAAGCGCGCGGCTTGGTCGAGCTGCACGATGAAGTTTCTGATGCCGGTGATCTGGTCGAGGATTTCCTGCTCCTGATCGTGGCTAATGTTGTCGAACGAGAACGTCTCGAAAATCATCTTCGGTTCGAAGTAGGCGGCGGCCTCGCCGGGGCCAACGCCGACCAGAATATTCGGGCCCGCCGCGCCAAACGTCAGCCAGCAATCCATGTCGTCGGCGGCAAGAAACCGCTCGATGGCGTGGTCGATGGCGGCAAAGATTTGGTTATCCAATATCGCCAGCAAGGCGATCTGCATGGCCTTCGGCAGCTCGTCACGCATCGCGACGCCGACCGTTTTCATCAGGTCGTCGCGAAGTTCCTCCCGCATCTGGGCGTCGAAGTGGGCCATGGCGCGGACACCATGCCCTATCCCGGCCAGACTGCAAGAAGGATTTGAATTGTCCACACTGATCAACAAGGAGAACCACCCATGAATGTGCTGGCGCGCGACTGGCAGATCGCCCGCGCGCGAGCGCAGGAGCTGCTTGGTAGACGGTTCGACCCATCCCAGCCACGCGACGAGCATGGCCGGTGGATGGATGCTGGCGGCAGCGACGATAGCGGCAATGCGCCTCAGTACGATACCGCCAAGGTCGAGGCCAAGACCAAGCTCAACGTCGCCGCCGCTAGTGAGCGGGCGCGCCAGAACGGCCAAGAGCCGATGCCGGGAAGCAAGGCCGAGCACCCGGCGACGATAGCCTCGCGCAACCCGACTGCGGTGAAGGTAACGGCGACGCCGAAGGGGCACTACGGCCAGCCCGATGTGGCGAGCATGAAGCTGGAGCCGCAGCGCTACGAGCATGACATCGGCCTATTTGCCAACGACGACTTCTATCCGAACTTCCGCGCCGACGATTTCAAGGACGGTACCGACGCGGCAGTCGGCAATATCGTCGGGCAGTTGAAGGACAACCTCAAATTCCTCTACGGCTTTGCCGATAAGCACACGCAGGTTTGGTACGACGGCGCTCGCGCGCTGGTCGATGACCGCGCCGCGCTGTGGGGCTTCAACGATGCATCGGTCGCGGCGGTGTACGCGGCGCTCTCGCCGACGAAAGACTGGGACCAGAACGTCCACATCGCCGACATGCTGCTCAAAACCTACAAGACGCAGCAAGCCCACAAGTGGGACGACGCGATGACCAAGAAGGCGCGTGGCCTTTGGTCGAAGGATAACCAGAAGCTGGTCAAGCTGGTGAAGGGCAAGACGCTGGGCGAGCTGACCGACCCGGCACATAAGGCGATCTGGATCAGGACTTACGACGAGACGCACAACAAATCCGAGTACCGGGTGGTGCAGCCGAACGGCGCAATGGGTCCGGTGGCGCGCAATCTCGACGGCGGCACCAAGAAGGTGGTGTGGCAGTCTCTGACTTCGATCAAGAATGCAGTGATTGCGCTGGAGGCGAACGGCGACCGCGACAAAATCAGCGCGGCGATGGGTACCGCGCACAAGGTGCGCTCGTTCTACAACAACATCCTCGACCCGCATTCGGCGAACGGCGATGTCACCATCGACACCCACGCGGTGGGCGCGGCACTGTTACGCCAGCTCAGCAACAGCACGGTGGCGGTGGCGCACAATTTCGGCAATACGCCGATGAAAGTTGACCAGCCGGAAGGCTGGGACGCCGCAGGCTCGTCGTCCAAGACCGGATTGTCCGGGCTCTATCCGGTCTACGCGCAGGCGTACCGTGAAGCCGCCGCCGAGCTGGGCATCCAGCCGCGCCAGTTGCAGTCGGCGGTGTGGGTGGTAAAACGCAACACCTTCGGCGAGCTGTCGAAGGCCAATCAGGAAGCGGTCGAAGCGCTATGGCACAGCTATCACGACGACCACAGCGTGACGCTGGAGCACACCCGCAGCGAGATCGCCAAGATACTGGGGCTTGGAAAACATGAGCGACATTACCGGCCTGCTGAAGGAAGCCGAGATTCCGGTGACGCGGGAGAACTACATCGAGGCGAATTGGGGCCTGCCGTTGCCGACGTGGACAGCGGAGCTGGAGATGGAGTTACCGGAGGAGCTGCAGGACTGGACGCTGTTCGAAGTGAGGAACGGCGAGTTGGTGTTGAAGACGCAATCGTAGCGCGTACACCGCATTCCGACTGGATGGACGAATGCGTGCCGTTGCTGATGAGCTACGGCAAGGACCAGATCGTCGCGGTCGCCGCCTGCATGAATATGTGGCGCACCACTTGGGAGGAGGAGCACCCGGAGGGCGCTGACGATCCCGGCCCCGACCGACCGACCGACGAAGAGGGCAGCGACAGGCCGATGCGGCGGCGGATGCTCGCGCTGCTGAAGGCCTACAACGAGGCTGAGCACCCGCGTGATGAACACGGGCGCTGGACGGACGGCGGTGGTAGCGACGATAGCCCGACACCGTCGCCGCCATCGCCGAAACCGGCGACGATTGCGACGGCGCGCGGCATCAAAGGCCTGCCGAAGGACATCGTCATCAAGGACCATCTGGTCGCGCAGGCGCAGGAGCGCGGCGTCTGGGACATGACGGCAACGGAGAAGCCGAAGGGCGACTTCGATGGAAGCCGCCGCCAGAGTTACCGGCTAACCATCGCGTCGAACATCCCCGAGGGGATCGAGAAGTTTGAGTACAAGCCCGAGTACAAGGCCGAGACCTACACCAACCCGCCGCGCGAGGCTTACTACAATCCGCAGCTCGCCAATCTGGTCGTTCACGACGCGGACGAACCGCTGCTGAAGGCGACCATCGCCCAGCCGAAGCCGGGGCTTTCGACCGACATTACGCCGCTGCCCGGTAACGACATCATGTATCGCGGCATGCGCGCGGAGGAGTACGAGAATTTTCTCGCGACCGGCGAGATCAAGTCACGCGGCGACTACAATCTCGGCGACGCACAGATCGGTGTGACCTCGTGGAGCAGCGACGTTGACACGGCGGCATACTACGCCAACGGCTTTGCGCCGTGGCCGCACAAGGCGACGTTCGAAAAACCGGCGTATGTCGTCGCCGCTAAGATACCGGCGCAGGAGCACATCCGCGAAGTTGCGGGCACCGGGGAGAACGAGTTCAACGTCACGCGCGCGATCACGCCAGCCGATGTCGTGGCGGTGTTTCGCGGCGATGTGTTCGAGCACAGCCCCGGTCATCAGGACATCAGGCCGACCAGCTACGACAAGAACGAGAGCACCTACGAAGCTGGCGGCGGCACCAGTCCGTCATCGCGCGTGGTCTGGCAGAATGTCGAGAGCGAGAACAACGGCAAGCACCCCGGCAAGGGTTATTCGAAGAACGCCAAGCTGATCGACGGTGTGATCCACACCACCAGCGTCTACGACGCACAGCGGGCGCTGCACGAAGATCGCCCGGTCGAGCTAGACCAGCCGCGCACCGTTTCGGTGCTGCTCGACAAGCTGGGCATGGTGACGCAGGACATGATCGAGAAGGGTGAGAAGGCCCCGACCTTCAACCTGTGCCGCGTCACGATCAAGGGCACGTCGCTGTTCTGCGCCGACACGCACGGCATCCCGCGCGTGCAGATGCCGCAGATCGCCGAAGGTCAGGAGGAGCCGTTCCGCGATTTCCTCGCGGCCAAGGGCTACAAGATCGAGCAGCAGGATGAGCACGCCTCGTATCTGCGCGCGACGCAGAACGAGTTGAACGGTGCCAAGGTTGCGCGCATGGCCACCTCCATCCAGCGCGACGGCAAGCTGCGCGGCGGCAATCCGATTTTCACGTCGCGCGACAACTACATCCTCGACGGTCATCACCGCTGGGCGGCGGAAGTCGGCGTCGATGCCGCCAACAACGTGCTGGCCGACAGCAAGAAGATGGCGATCTGGCGCGTCGATGCGTCGATCACGCAGTTGCTGGTTGAGGCCGACCTGTTCACCGAAGGCAAGGGCAAGCTGTCAGTCGAGGACGAGCGCAGGCGCAGGTTGCTCATGTTCCTGTTAAGGCGCTTCGACCCCGCGCAGGAGCGCGACGAGTACGGACGCTGGACCGATGGTGGCGGCAGCGATGCGCCGAGCGGCGGCTACACCGACGAGCAGATCGCCGTGGCGATGTCGGCGGCGCTGGTCAAGCCGATGGCCGAGGCGACTGCGACCAAGCTCGACTTCAATCCCGAGCTGATCGAGTACAGCGACGAGGACAAGGCGTTCACGGTTGGCGACGCGACCTACAAATACGCTGGCAGCTACACCTTCGGCAGCAACAAGATCACGCTGTACAAGCCGCACCTTGGCGCGAGCAATGTCAGGGGCGTCACCGCGCACGAGATTGGCCACCGCAAATTCGATCTGCTGCTCAAGGCGCGGCTGGTCGAAGCCGCTGCGGTCATGAAAGAACCCGGCCCGCCGCCCGACCCTGACCATCGCTATTGGTGGGGCAGGAAGGGCGGCTCCGATGCGGTGATGAAACCAGACGGCACGCTGCGCGAGCCCTACGACAAGAAGTATCCGCTGTACGAAGAGTGGACGCAAATCCAGAACATGCGTCCGTCGCTGGAGCAGGATGACGGCATCACCGACTACAGCAAGGCCTACTGGAAGGAGTGGGAGGCAGGCAAACTGAACACCGACATCGCTTACCACGAGACCATGGCCGAGATCGCGCGGGCGCAGGCGATAGGCGGCAAGCATGCGAAGGGCACCGGCAAAGGCTGGCAGCGTTTGTTCGCGCTGCAGGAGAAAGTCTGGGCCGAAACCGATAAGGTCGAGCGCGACACGCCACGCGGTCCGCTCAAGGCGATCTGGGTTCTCGACGGCGTTCGATGGGAAATCCGATGACGATCACGCGCGAGACAATCGAGGGCCGCACCGCGACCGTCACGTTCATCAACGATGACTTCGTGCCGGTGGAGCCCGACGACGCGACGCTGATCAAGATCATTTTTGATGACGGCGAAATCCGCTTCGGCGTCAAGTCAGCGCAGGACCGGCTGAAGAGCCAATTCAGAAGCGAGAAGCGCCGCGCGCAGGCGTTGCTGGAGAAGCACGGCGACCACGATCAAAGCACGCACGGAAATTGGGCGCATGGCGGCGGCGGTGGCGAGGAGTCGAGCGGCGGTGGCGATAGCGCCAGACGTAAAGGCGAGACCGACAAGGAGTTTGCCAAGCGCGTCGTTGACAAGCGGCCAGTGCCGAAAGAGATGCCGGAAAAACATTCCGATTATTTTAAGAACATGGACGGTCCGAAGACCGAGACCATCCCGCTCGACAAGCTGGTGTCCAGCAAGACGGCTGCAGAAAACAAGAAGGGTGCCGAGAACGGTGCCAAGCGAATGGTCGCTGGCAAGAACGGCGAGATAGCCAAGCGCGATCCGATCAATGCCGAGCCGATTGGGAACGGCAAATATCTGATCACCGATGGCAACGGCACTTACAGCGCCGTGAAGATGTACGACTGGAAGGCCATCCCGGTTAATGTCGATGCGAGCGGCACCGCCGAATCGCTGGCGAACTTGGCTTCGCTGAAGACCGACGTTGGCGGCGGCGGCGACATGGGCAGGGTTGGTCTGAAGGCCAAGGGCAAGGAAGACGCCGAGGTTCACCGCGACAAGGTGTGGGTGGCGAACTCGCCGATCAAGACCGAGCAGCAAGCCATCGAGGCGGCGCTCGTGGCCCAGCTCAATTTTCAAGCGAAGGCTGGAGAGATTGCCAAGCGTCTTGGCGTCAAGTTTGAAAACCCCGGCTCCAAGGTTCACCGGGTCAAGACGGAGTTGGTAAACGGCGAGCGCGAAACTGTCCGCGATGCGAACGGCGATCCGATCTACGTCAAGGACGCTAACGGCAATGCGCACTTAAGGCTATCGGGCGTTGAGCGTCTCACGGAGAAAGCGGAGAAATACGCCAAGAAGGGCATGGGCCCGGCGCGTGTCACCGACCTCGCGCGCGGCGGGTTCGTGCCGGAACGTCCAGAGGACGCTCAGAAGATTATGAATGAGCTGGCCAAACACTTTGAGCTGGTGGACGAGGGCTGGGCCACGAAGCCCAGCACATACTACACCGACCGCGTCGCGCTATTCCGCGATCCGGCGACCGGGATGATTGGTGAAATTCAGATTTCGCAACCAGCTATGTTGCGCGCCAAACAGGAAGGCGGCGGCCACAAGATTTACAAGAAGTCGGAGGACGTGGCAGCGGCGATGACGGATGCGCGCAACGCTGGCGACACTGCCGCTGTCAAGGCGCATCAGGCCGAGTATGACCGGCTCAACGCGCAGATGCGTGATCTTTACGGTCGCGCGCTAGACGGGCTCTCGCCCGAATGGCGAAAGTTGATCGACAAGCGCTAGTCGGTGAAGGCGTCAGGCGGGAGCGGCGGTGCGCCGGGGAATCGCTTCTCCCACTTTTCCTTGGTCAGCTCGACAGATTCAACCTCATGGTCGAAGGGGGAAATAAACTCCCACTTCGTGCGCTCAGGGTTGAGCACCCAAGCCTCCGAAGGTAGATCGGGGAATACTTTGTACCGGCTACCGCAGCCGAGGTAGCTTCCATATTTTGGCTCAGCCATGATGGGCACTCACATCGCATGGACCGCCTGCTTGGCCTGAAACGTCCAGACATGGCGCTCACCCTGATCTGGGATGTTCAGCTCCATCTCCAGCTTTTTCTCGACCATCAGGTTGAGCAGCATCTCTACTAGATGCGGCACGGGTGCGCCACCGAGCGCCCAGCGCCGGGAGGTGCGGGCGTCCACGGAGAATAGCTGACTGGCCGCGACCTGAGTGAGATCGAGCCGGGTGAGAGCGTCACGATATTGCTTTGCGTTCATGGCTTTAACATAGGGCGTCCTGTCCAATTAATCAACTTCATCCGGCACCTCGTTGGTGATCTGCTCGACGTAAAGGAATGCCTCGTAGCCAGCGTGTTCGTTGCCTTCGGGGTCAAACCACGACTTGTCCTGACCGGCCTGCAGCCGTGCCATGGCGTCCTTGGCTTCTTGTTCCGTGCCGTAGAGAACCACCCACCCATCCACGAGGCGGTCGCTGAATCCGTCCTTGCTGTAGTCCTTCTGGACGATCCAGTAGGTTTCGCGTTTGCCCATGTCAGTCCATCCTTGCGGCTGAAAACGTGCCATCCGGCTGGATGATCGCGACGATGGCGTGTTCGTAGATCAGGATCAGCTCCTGCCGAAACTTGATGCGGGCGATGGGGCGCAGGGGCGGGTCGCCCGGATAGCTCAGCACGTTGGTCTGAGGATTGCGCTTGAAGCCCTTCATCGGAAACCAGCCGCCGCCATACGAGTAGCGTTCGTGGAATTGCTCGTGGGCCGGTCGCGGGTCGCTCTCGACTAGGAAGCTGGGGATAAGCCCGACGTGTTCCGGGGTCGCGCGCGGGTGAAGAAATTCGACAAGCATCATCCCAGCTCCCTCTCGTCGCACGGTTCGTAGGCGTCGGGGTATACGACATGCGGCGGCATCCCGATCTTGGCGCGCTGGACGTTGGCGCGGGCGATGCAGGCGGCGCACACCGGCTCTTTCGATCCGGTATCTGGATCGCGGATGCTAGGCACCCGCATCGGGTTGTAGCTGAAGATGCGCTTGCAGCCGTAGCAGGCGGAAGTGCCCATGCAGTAGCCCATCACGCGGCCTCCTTCTCTTTCAGAATGTCGGTGACGATCTCGTAGCCGCGCACCGAAATCAGGAAGGCGTTGAAGGTTACCGACTGGGCTTCGTCCTTGTCCCCGGCGGCGTCGAGTGCGGCAGCGGCACCGCAGAAGAACTCCAGTGCTGCGCGGTCGCGGGCTTTGCCTTTGAGGCCTTGGTTTTTGGCACGGGTCTCGAATGTCCCGGCCAGTTTTTTAAGAATGATCATGCTTTTCTCCTTTCGGTTTTAATTGTTCGATGATCGAACAATTCAGGCGTACCAAGAGTAGCGGTCCTCCTTGCCGTCCCACGGCGAGGCGCTGGCGTAGCTGGCGATCCGAACGCTGTTGCTGGAGTTGGCTCGCTTGATCATCGGCTTGCCGATGAACTTGCCGGGAGCTGCCCAGCACCGGGCTGTCATGAAGCCCTCCTCGGCGCTGGAGTTTGCCGCGATCTGTCTGATCTCGACCGACATCGGACCGGGCACCCGCGTCACCTCGTAGTAGTCCACGTTGGTCTGGTCGTAGCCCCATGTGCTCGACAGGATGTCGCCGACCTTGAGCGTGTGCGGCTTGACCGTCTCGGCCTTGCACTTGGCTCTGTACTCGGCGTGGCTCTTGCGACCGGCGATGAACTGGGCGATCCGCTCGTCGCGGGACGCCTCGCTGCGGAAGCTGTAGTGCCAATCGGGTTTGCTGGCCTTGCCGTGGAAAGCGATGGCGTAGGGTTTGCCAGCCGTCTCGTAGACGTAGATGCTGGCGTCGGTGCCGCCGTTGTCCACCAGCCGAGCGCCGCTCTTCGGGATGTAGAACTCTCGCGGCATCACCATTCGCATCAGTCGCTCCTCTCAGAAGGGCACGTCCTTGAACGTCCGTGTCGCCCAGCGATCATTCTCGGCTTCGCTGCTTTCGCCGTTTTCGTTCCACTTGCTGGTGTCACCGTCCGTGTCCCACGGCTCGATCTCCAGAACGACCGGGCCAAACGCTGCGGCCATCTCGGCCTCGCGCTCCAGCATCTCGTCTTCGTACATCGCCATCTCGGGATGCATGACCGGCGGTCCGACGTAGTGCGGGTTCGCCACCCACACATCCCAATCGTGCAGCAACCAAGCGCGGTCAGGGTACTCGCCGCCGATGTTGCGCGCGTATTCCGCGACCGCTTCGGCTGGCGTGGCCAGATGATCGTCTTCGTAGCGACCCATCGTTCCTCCTAGTAGATCAAGTAGAGCAGGGCGGCCAAGGCGGGCACACCGAAAGCGAACTCGACCATGACCGCTTTCTTCTTCATCACGGCGACCTTCATCCCGGCGACCATTGGTGCCTCCTTCCTTCCAAAGGATAGATAGGGCACCGTGCCCTATATGTCAAGTGGGTAGAGAGGCTAAACCGTCGGAAATGTTGGCTTTGGCCTTGGCGACCAGATCGGGGTGCCCGTGGCTCACTGCCGCCACCTTGTCCACCAGCTCAGGCAGGTAGACCTTGGCGAAGGATGGCACCGCCAAGCAGCCAACAGCGTTGTCGGCGATGTCCGCCAGCTTCAGGGAGGCCCCGTTGTAGCCCGTCTTGGCGACGTGCTCAGCCTCGATGGCCTTCCGCCATGCGCGGTTCCCGGGCGTCTTCGGCAGCTTCGGCTTGGTGACCTCCGCGACCAGCGCAGCGACCTCCGGGCCGAACTCCCTGACCAGATCAGCGTTGCTGACCGGGCAGTCCTCGACCACATCGTGCAGGTAACCGGCGGCAACCACCTCATCCGGGAAGCCGTGCGCAGCAAGCGCCAGCGCAACCCGTTCGACGTGGTTGAAATAGGGCTCACCGGAACCCTTCCGT
>Ga0210380_10000638_pt1 | contig 15196 bp, 14 predicted proteins | sample PLM4_5_coexredo_FD_155476 | JGI IMG/M metagenome (GOLD analysis project Ga0210380, IMG submission 155476) | Groundwater sediment microbial communities from an aquifer in East River, Colorado, USA - PLM4_5_coex redo | ecosystem: Environmental > Terrestrial > Soil > Riparian zone | place: USA... | reverse complement strand
GGCCAAAGAAAGGACTCGGCGGGCTGACGCCCGCCGCGTACGCCCAGCAGTTGACGGCGAGGACGAAGGCGGCGAAAGTAACCGCCGGATTCTAAACAGATCCGCTACTCAAACGGGGTGGACGTCAGGGAGACGGTGTTCTTTTGCATCCCGAATTCTAAGATCGGGACCACGGGTTCGGTGCCACGCAGCAGTATCGTTCGTTGCGCTGGCCGAGCCCGCGCGTTCCAGCTCCGCAATATCGAGCTTCACCATCCTTCATCCGCAGGTGCGAGGAACACTCCTTGCACGATACTCACGCTTCAGTGACCTCATGGGAGACCTCGTCCGCAAGGTCACGTGCATCTGCGAGGACGTTCGGGCGCAGCAAACAACACGCCCGTGATCAGTCAGGAGGAGGAATGGCCAGCACACGTTCGACCCCATCAAACGTCGATCGTTCCAACGCATACATGCGGGGTGGAAAAGGACGAAAGGACGATGTCCGAGGGTCCGGAATCTACCCAGCGTCGTCACCTGACGCTCCACCCGAGGCTGAGGTTCGCACTGTCGGCGATCTCGTCAAGCACAAGGGACCGCGCAGGAAGGGCTTCAGCAGAGCCATCTAGGACCTTGATGGCGGCGCCAGAAACGTGAGCGTCTTCGGCTCGATGGTCAGGTCGATGACGAGCGGGGCGTGTCCTGTCTGTCGTCCGGTCCGCACCTCGCCATCGAGATGAAGATTACGGCTTGTGCACGACAACTTGACATGCCGCCCCTTGTAGGCGGGCAGCGGCCGCGCAGAGTCGCTGCGTCCCAACGTCAGGTGGTCGGCTAGATCGCGGCGATGATGCTCGTCCACGAGCACGACGTGGAGCAGTCCATCGGATGGCCCGGCGTGCGGCGCCAAACGCAAGTGTGGACCAGCAGTGCCGAATGTTAGGACCTCGACGAGCAGGTATTCGCCTGAATGATCACGGCCGTCCAGTGACACGTCCATTCGCGTGGCGGCCATCCGGCCGAGCCGTCGGTGAAACAGATCACGCGCGGCGGCCATCCGACCATCGGCGCTTCTTACCTGACGAATGTGACCCGCCCCGTCTTCCTCGGCTTCCCCCATGCCATCAGCGAGGAGTCCGACACCGACGCTCTCCAGAAAGCGAACCGCTCCCCACCTCCCGCGGGCGAGCGCGGTGTCGAACGGTTGTCGCCGGGCGTCAACCCAACCGGCGACCAGGTCTTCGAACGGGATGCCCGCCTGTCCCAACGCTCTGGAAATGTTGTTCGCCGTACCCAGGGGCAGCACAACAATCGGCACGCGGGGAGCGTGCACTGCAAGAGCTTGCGCTACTTTCGTAACGGTGCCGTCTCCCCCTGCGGCCGCAACAACGTCCGCAAAGGGGTCGACGGCTCCCGTCCACGCGTCATCGTCTGACGAGAAGTATGCCGTGTCGTGCCCAGCCGTCCTGATCAGCCGCATGAGCGACTCACGGTCGTACCGCTTCTCGCCAGCCGTGGAGTTGTGAACGATCACGACGCGCATCAGCGTGTAGATCCTAGGCGGTTGCCCGGCTGGGACCTTCGCGTTTGAGCGGGCGATGGCTGCCGCGCGCACGGCGGATCGATGTCTTGCGATGTCGGCCCGCAGCACGGCTCGCACTCGCCGCGTTGCGCTTGGTCGCAGGCTTCGCGCTCGCCGGAGGCGGAGGGAGCTTCACGCCAGCCCGTCGCGCCTTCGAGAGCCCGATCGCAATCACCTGCTTCGCGGAGCGCGCCCCATGTTTCCCTTCGCGGACATGATGGATTTCTTCGCGAACAAACTCGCCGGCCTGTGTGGACGGCGCCTTTCCTGCGCGCTTGTCCTGTCGCGCGCGTGCAACAGTTGTTTTCTCGGGCATTCGTCTGTCCTCCGAATTCGCTCGTTAGCTCACGCAACGCGTGTGCCATGCGCGGGCCACGACTCCACGCCAGGTGTGCATGGTCTGCATATTCAGCGCGACGTATCGCAGAGCGATATGGCGTCGCCAGGTTGGTGCGAGGCTGCAGACGACGAGTGTGCCTGTTACGGCAGAGGTTAGGGCATGACGGGAATTCAAGGATGGATCGTTTTCGGGCTCATCGTTGGCGTCCCGCGGCAGAACGCCGAGCTCTACGGAAGCGCACGACCGAGTCGAGTGAGAGTTCTCGGTGACGTCTCGAAGGCCTCATTGACCGCAGGTCCAACGACGTTTCTAGTTGCAGCTGCCGCACCAGCGGCCGCCGAGCCGAACAGGACCAGCACGAGGTCTGCTAACGTTCGTGTCGTGTCTGCCTTCGCCGTCCTCCGTGAATTCTTTCAAGCTCGCGGGACGTTTAGCGAGGCCGAACTCGCGCTCGCCGAATCACTGTTCGTACCGCGCACGCTTCACAGCGGCGAGTTCCTGCAACGCGCGGGTGATGTATCGCAATTCGTCGCGTTTATTGCAAAAGGCCTCCTGCGCAGCTACTCCATCGACGAAAAGGGCAACGAGCACATCGTTCAGTTCGCGGCCGAGACGTATTGGCTGGGAGATTCGGCGAGCCTGACAACTGGGGCACCGTCGCAGTTCTTCATCCAGGCACTTGAAGACTCCGACCTTCTGTTGCTCGACAAGTCAGGGCACGAACAAGGCATGGGCATTCCAGGTTATGCGGAAGGTTTTCGCTTGGGCGTTCTCAGGCACGCGGCCGCGAAGGATCGACGCATCCTCGCGGCCTTGAGCGCGTCCGCCGAAGAACGTTATGTCGAGTTTCTGAACACGTACCGCTCCACTGCAACGCGGGTCCCCCAGTGGATGCTGGCGTCGTACCTCGGCATTTCGCCGGAGACGCTAAGCCGCATTCGGAAGAACCTGTCGCGGCGCAAGCCGAGCTGAGCGCGGCACTCCGGGCCTTCGTGCCACCAGGATCAGCCGCGGCGAGATCTCGTCGTCGTAGGGGTTCAGAGCATAATCGCCGAAGACCTCGTGGATCGCGAGATCGTGGCGCGAGAACATCGCGCGAAAATCCTCGAGTCCGAACTTCGCCACTCGTTCGACGTATTCCATCGAGTCGAGCCCGAGACCTTCGACAATTCGAATGCGCTTGAAGAAATGGCAATCGTCGCTCCATCGCGCGATGTGATACGTCACGCCGTCGATGGATCTCGTTTCGAGAGGCGTCTGACGCGCTTCGGCGTGGCGCACGTTCAGGTAGTCGAGCACCAGCGTCCCACCTGCGCGGAGCGACTCGGCCATGTTGGACACGACCCTGAGATGGTCCGACGGATCGTCGAAGTATCCGAAGCTCGTAAAGAAGTTGAAGACATAGTCGAACGCCTGCGCTCCGAACGGCTCGCGCATGTCGTGGCGCACGAAGCGCAGGCCCGTACGCTCCGAGCGCCGCGCCTCGTTGAGGCTGCCCGTCGACAAGTCCATGCCCGTCACATGGAAACCCTTGGAGGCAAGGTGTCTGGAGTGGCGGCCAGCGCCACACCCCAGGTCGAGGAGGTCGGCGTCCGGGCCGGGCTTGAGCCGCTGGATCAACGCGTCGACAAAGCGCATAGCTTCCGTCTGGTCGCGATAGCCGTACAGCTTGTGATAGTGCGGAGAATCGAACCACGAAGCAAACCATGGAGACGTCATCATCAGCCACCTCGCGACCAAGGTAGCCAACGGTGCTTTTCCAGCCATTGATCTGGATCAAGAAATGCGGCGGGGCGTCACAAGTGACATCACTACGAATCACTGAGCGAAATCATCGATGGCGAATTCGCGCGAATGTGGCGCTCACTCGCCAGACCGGTCTCTGCTTTCGATGACGCTTCGGCGATCAGGACTCGCAAATTCTTTAGGAAATGGTGCGCCCGCCGCGACTCGAACGCGGGACCCCCGGCTTGGAGGCCGCGGCGCTATCGAACTGAGCGACGGACAGCGCGGGGGAGGACGTGGGTTCGAGCCCGCCTGTGCCGTCGCAATCGCAGGCGCCCACAAGTCAGCGTGTCCGCGCCGCGTTGATCCATAATCACATCGATCCACGACGCGTTCCTTCGAATATGACTGCTGGGCTCGTTGGCAGGCTCGCCGGTTCCTTGGCGATTGTCGCGGCCTCCGGAGTGCTGATCGCGCAGTCTCGCGCGGCAGCATCCCCGCCCCTCGTCTACTCGGCCGAAGTCGACAGCATCATCCATCCGGTCTCGGCCGACTACATGATCGAGACGATGGACCGCGCCGACCGCGCGGGCGCGACGCTCGTGGTCTTCACCCTCCGCACGCCGGGCGGCCTCCTGGATTCAACGCGGGACATCATCACCCACATGCTCGCTAGCAAGACGCCCGTCGGGATCTTTATCGGACCCTCCGGCGCCCGCGCTGCGTCAGCCGGCTTCCTCCTGACGATCGCCGCCGACGTGGCGGCCATGGCGCCTGGCACGAACATCGGCGCGGCGCATCCGGTGGGGGGCACCGGCCAGCCGATGGACGAGACGATGGCGAAGAAAGCGGCAGCCGACGTGGCCGCGTACGCGCGCACCCTCGCCAACAAGCGTCATCGGAACGTCGCGCTCGCGGAGGAGGCCGTGAACGACAGCCGCGCCTTTACCGAGGAGGAGGCGCTCAACGCCTCGCCACCACTCATCGATCTCGTGGTCGCTGGTATTCCCGAGCTGCTGCAGAGGCTGGATGGGCGAACCGTCACCCGGTTCGACGGCGTGACGACTGTGTTGAAAACCGCTGGCGCTCAGGTCGTCCCCATCGAGATGACCCTGCGCCAGCGTGTGCTCAGCGCCATCGCCCATCCCGAGGTCGCCTTCATTCTCCTGACGCTAGGTACGCTCGGGCTGACGATCGAGCTGTGGAGTCCCGGCGCGGTGCTGCCCGGTGTCGCAGGCGGACTCTGCCTCCTGCTCGCGTTCTTCGCCTTCCAGATCCTCCCGGTCAATTACGCCGGCCTGTTGTTGATGCTCTTTGGTTTGCTGCTGTTGATGCTCGAGGTCAAGATCACCAGCTACGGCCTGCTGACGGCCGGCGGCCTCGCGAGTCTTCTCTTCGGTTCGATGATCCTGATGGATTCGTCGGTGCCCGAGCTCCGGTTGAGCCTGCGACTCGTCTTGCCGCTCGTCTTCGGGCTGGCCGGCATCGCCGTCTTTTTAGTACGGCTCGCCGTCGCATCCCAGCGGCGCCAACCCGTCACCGGCGTCGTGGGCATGATTGGTGAGTTCGGATACGCGCTGACCGCCATCGAGCCAGGAGGGGCCGGGCGGGTGGCGACGCGCGGCGAGATCTGGAGGGCCATCGCTCGCGAACCCATCGCCGAAGGCGACCGTCTGCAGATCACGGACGTTGACGGCTTGACCGTGACCGTCCGTAAGGAATGAGGTCCCGTGATGCCGATATCTCCTGTCCTGATCTTCGTGGTCATCGTCGTGCTGTATCTGATCAGCTCGGTCAAGATCCTGGCCGAGTACGAGCGCGGCGTCATCTTCCGCCTGGGAAAGCTTCTGCCTCAGCCAAAAGGGCCCGGCGTGATTCTGGTGTTTAAGCCCATCGATCGCATCGTGCGCGTCAGTTTGCGAACGGTTGCCTTCGAGGTGCCGCCGCAAGATGTGATCACCCGCGACAACGTGTCGGTGAAGGTGAGCGCGGTTCTGTACTATCGGGTCGTTGATCCCCGGCGAGCCATCGTGGAGGTTGAGAGCTACCAATACGCGACGCTGCAGCTCGCCCAGACGACTCTGAGAAGCATCCTGGGCCAGGCGCAGCTCGACGACTTACTGGCGGAGCGGGATCGCCTGAATCAGCAGTTGCAACACATCCTCGACGAGCGCGCCGAGCCGTGGGGGATCAAAGTGTCGGCCGTCGAAGTCAAGCATGTCGATCTGCCGGCCGACATGCAACGATCGATGGCCCGGCAAGCCGAGGCCGAACGGGAAAAACGGGCGAAAATCATTCACGCCGAAGGCGAGCTGGACGCCTCTGCCAAGCTGGCGCAGGCCGCTGGCGTGATTGCGGCGCAGCCCTTGAGCATCACGCTGCGGTACCTGCAGACGCTCACCGAAATTGCCGCGGAAAAGAACTCGACGATTGTCTTTCCGCTGCCAATCGAGCTGCTGGAGCTGCTAAAGGCGTCGGTGTCGAGTCATCGAGAAGCCAGGTAGCCGCGCGACGCCTCCGGCCTCCATGGCCAATGATTCAAGGGGGGAGGAGCCATGCGGTCGACCCGATGGCTGGTGCATCGGAGCGCCATCCTCGCCTGGCCCGGCGTCGAGCATATGCCGTGGCTATTCGCGATAGAGGTCTCGCCCGGTGGAGCGAATCCGGCCCTCGTGGTCCGTCAGGGCACAATCCAACGTCCGGCCATCGGCCAAACGGAGCGTCAGGTCGGCGGCCCGCTGATGGAGCGTGGTGAGGTTCATCTCGTCGAGTGGCGCGATACGCCCTTCGACCTCAAGATGTGCGGGCACCGATTCCCCCTCCGCGTCGGAGAAATGCTGGTACACCGCCAAGTGGTAATGCACGCGCCCGAGGCATACGCCGCCCTCGAATATCTCACCGTCGTCGCGGGGTTGTTCAATGAGTCGCTGCACGGCGCCACTTTCCGGACGAACGCCGGCGCGCGTCCGCGGCGACGCGCGTCAGCGTCGCTCTCGACGCTAGTAGGGGTAGCCCTTCAGCCTTGGCGTCCCTGGCTTCCACTCGGGCAGCGATCCGTAATTGTTCCCGATGGGCATCTGCACCTTCGGCAGACTCTGGGCGTCGAGTACCTGATCCTCCGGCACCAGAGCATTGAGGAAGAGCAGGTACGCCGTCAGGGAGTAGACCTCGTTGGCGGTCAGTGTGCCCTCCCTGCCGAGAGGCATCGCGCGATTGATGAAATCCCACACGATCGTGGCGTGCGGCGCGCGAAGCGGCAGTATTCGCTCCTTCGCCCAGACGTCAGGATTGCTGGGATTCTTGCTCTTCAAGAGGGGCGCGATGGACCCAACCCCCGCCGCGCCGTGGCATGCCGCGCATTTCGTGCGATACAGCTCTCCGCCTTCCTTGGCGGTTCCTTGTCCCGGCGGGAGCTCCTCTCCGGTCGGGCTTATGGAGATATCCATCGCGCGGATTTCCTCTGCGGTCGGCGTGCGTCCCACTCCATACGTGGCCCCCTGCGCCAGCACCGAGACGCCGACAAGCAGGACGAACGCGAACGAGACGAGAAGGACGTTACGCGAAGCCATTGGTCACGCTCCCGTCCCTGCCGATCCTCCAGGGCTGAATGCTATTGTCCAGACCCGTGACGGTGAACGTGGCATCGTAGGGTTTGTTCCAGTACTTGGCGAGCTGTTCGCGCGACGGTTGAACCTGACCGATCTCGTCCGTGCAGCGCGACAGGATCTCCGTCTCGTTGCCGTCCCAGTTCCACTGATAGCCGAAACGGGTATGGGCCATCCGCTGTGGGGTTCCCTTGAACTGCGCCTTGTTCCATTTCTTGCCGCCGTCGGTTGACACTTCCACCAGCTTGACGGCACCGCCACCGGACCAGGCCAGACCGCTGATTTCGTAGAAACCCTTGCCAGGTAGCTGTTGTGCGCCCGACGGGTACGTGATGACCGATTTGGGGCCGATCTGGTAGTCAAGCGCGGCCTCTTTGGACTCCTGATCGAGATGGCCGAATTCGTTGTAGTTGATGTAGTACCGATCGACGACCTTGATTCGCCGCAGATACTTGGTATGGAAAATCCCCTCGAAACCGGGGACCATCAGCCGCAGCGGAAAGCCATTCTGGGGCCGAACGGCCTCGCCGTTCATGCCGTAGGCGACGAAACAGTCGTCCATCCCCTTCGCGATGGGCATGCTCGACGCGCCCTTCACTTCCTCCGCGCCTTCCGCGACGAACCACTTTGCGGTGCCTTTCATGCCGCACTCCTTGAGCAGCGTAGAAAGGAGCACGCCGGTCCATTCGGCGCAGCTCGTCATCCCATGCGATTCCTGAACGTTCTTCGCCCGTCGCGACGATCGGTTCCCCGCGCATTCCATGAAGTGAAGCCGGGTGACGGACGGAAGGCGCTTCAAGTCGTCCACGGTGAACGTCAGCGGACGGTCCACCAGGCCGTGGACGAGCAGAGAGTGTTCTTTGGGATCGATGTCCGGCAGGAACGCGCCACGGGTCGTCGCCACGTAGTGGAGCGAGGATGGCGTGATCACGCCGACCGAATCCTGAAGCGGCGTCGCGATGTGGAACGTGAGCCCGAATTGATCGGGCGACGGCCTGGCCCCGTGGGGGATGCGGACCGCCGTCACGTACTTCGAGCGGACCCCATAGGCGATCGTGTCCTTGTCGCCCTTGAGCATCGGTGGGGCCGCGTGGGTGTCGTGCGCGGCTGGTTCCTGGCCCAGCGCCGGTACTGCAGCTCCCAAAGTCAACCCGCCAGCTAACGTCGCGCCGTTCTTCAGGAAATCCCTTCGACCTCGTTTCGAACCCATCGTCTCTCCTTCGCAGAACGAGCCTATAAGGAATTGCTAACCCGGATTGGAAAGTATACGCCGCTCCTTGAGTCCAATCGAGGGCGGCTGGCGCGCCCGGCGGGACTCGAAACCGCTCGCGACGAGCCTGCGAGTCGCGGCGCTTCCCAACGGACCGGCGGGCGTGGCCAACTCGCGCATTCTTTAGGAAATGGTGCGCCCGCCGCGACTCGAACGCGGGACCCCCGGCTTAGAAGGCCGGTGCTCTATCCAACTGAGCTACGGGCGCCTAGCGCTATATGTTACGGCGCTTGACGCGACCCCGCGCGCGTGGGATCGTGTGCCGCGCATACGAGGCACACACCATGACGATGCGGTACCGACGGCGTGAGTTCCTGTCAGGTCTGGCCGCGGCGGGCGCGGTCGCGTTCGTCCCCGACGTGCTGAAAGGCGCACAGGCGCCTGCCCTGCCGCCCGCCACTCCCGGGCGCCGCATCATCGACACCCACTATCACTACGCCTCGCCCGCCTACAGCGAGGCGCTCAGGCCGATGGGCACCGGGCAGACCGGGCTCATCGAGTGGAACGAGACCAAAGCGCTCGAAGACATGGACCGCTACGGCGTCGCGACGTCGATGATGTCGATCAGCGAGCCCGGCGTCCACTTCGGAGACGATGCGAAGGCGCGCGCGCTGGCGCGCGACTGCAACGACTTCGGGGCGAAGCTCATCTCCAAGTATCCGGGACGCTTCGGGCTGTTCGCCATCCTGCCGCTGCCCGACGTGGACGGCGCGCTCAAAGAAATCGCGTACGCGTACGACACGCTGAAGGCCGACGGCATCTGCTTCATGAGCAGCTATCCCAACCCGGGAAAATACCAGGGCAACAAGTACCTCGGCGACCCGCTGTTCACGCCGGTGATGGAAGAGCTCAATCGCCGCAAGGCGATCTGCTACACGCACCCGTTCCGCGCCGAACCGCTCTACAACATCCTGCCGGATCGTCGCTCGATGGGCATCGTGCTCTCCACCGACACGACGATCACGATCCAGAGCGTGCTCGACAACAACACGGCCACGCGATTCCCCGACATCACCTTCATCTGGTCGCACGGCGGCGGGGTGATGCCCTACATCACGAGCCGGTTGGGCGCCGGCAAGGGACCTGACGGCAAGCCCAACGCGCGGCTGGCGACGCTCCAGCGTTTCTACTACGACACCGCGCAGGCCTTCAACGCGTTCACCCTGGAAAGCTTCACGAAGCTGGTGCCGAACGCGCACATCCTGTTCGGAAGCGACTACCTCGGCAACGCCGGTTCGGCCGGCAACGTCGTCCGGGGACTCGAAAGCTACACCGGCTTCACGCCCGCGCAACTGCGCGCGGTCGAACGTGACAACGCGCTCGCGCTCTTTCCGCGCCTGAAGTAGGCATAGGCTGCCGCCCACGCGCCCACCCTGGGTCTACGCGTCTACCGCGATCGCGATCGTCGCCGCCGCGGCGGTCGTTGAGCTGGCCATGGGCCGCGTCCCGATCTGCGAGTGTGGCTACGTCAAGCTCTGGCACGGCGTCGTCGACAGCTCGGAGAACTCGCAGCATCTCACCGACTGGTACTCGTTCACGCACGTCATCCACGGCGTCGCCTTCTACGCGCTGCTGTGGCTCGTCGCGCGACGCCTGCCACCGGGCGCCCGCTTCACGCTGGCGGTGCTGATCGAAGCCTCGTGGGAAGTGTTCGAAAACACGCCGTTCATCATCAATCGCTATCGCGCCGCGACGATCTCGCTCGACTACTTCGGCGACAGCGTTGTCAACTCGATGACCGACGTCGTGGCGATGATGCTCGGCTTCCTGATCGCGCGCCGCGCGCGCGTCTGGACGAGCGTGGGCCTCGTGGTCCTCACCGAGGTCGCGCTTGCCTTCATGATTCGCGACAACCTGACGCTGAACATCCTGATGCTCATCCACCCGATCGACGCGATCAAGCAGTGGCAGACCGGCTAGGTTGGATGTATGTTGATCCATGGGTCCCGATCCGCACAAGCCGCTTCGAGACGATGTGCGGCTGCTCGGAGACCTGCTGGGCGAGGTGCTGCGTGGGCAGGCCGGTCCGGCGATTTTCGCGGCCGTCGAACACGTACGGGCACTGGCCAAGAGCGCCCGCGCGGGCAACGAAGCGCACTTCCGCGTCCTCGCTGAAGATCTTTCCCGTATGTCGGCCGACGACGCCCTGCCCGTCGCGCGTGCCTTCGCCCATTTTCTGCACCTGGCGAACATCGCCGAACAGCACCACCGCATCCGCAGGCGCCGGGCGTACCAGCGCCAGGTTGGCGCCCCTCCGCAACGCGGGTCGTGCGAGGACGGCTTCGCGAGACTGCTCGGGGCCGGCATCACCCCCGATCGGCTGCACGAGGCGGTCGGCGCGCTGCAGATCGAGCTCGTGCTGACGGCGCACCCGACCGAGGTGGCACGCCGCACGCTGGTACAAAAGCACAACCGCATCGCTGCCGCGCTGGGCGCGCGGGACCGTCCCGATCTGACAGGCCTCGAGGCCGCGGATCTGGTCGCCTCTATCCGGCGCGAAATCATGACTGCCTGGGAAACGGGTGAGATCAGGCACCAGCGCCCCACGCCGATCGACGAGGTTCGCAGCGGCCTCATCGTCTTCGAGGAGAGCCTGTGGGACGCACTGCCGCGTTACCTCCGCGCCGTGGATCACGCGCTGCGCGCGAGCACGGGCCGCGGCCTCCCCATCACTGCCGCGCCGATTCGGTTCGGATCGTGGATCGGCGGGGATCGCGACGGCAATCCCACCGTGACGCCGCAGGTGACCCGACGCGCGTGCCTGTTGTCCCGGTGGCTGGCTGCAGACCTGTACCTCGCGGAGCTGGACGCGCTACGCGACGAGTTGTCGCTCGAGCCGGCCACGCCGGAGCTGCGCGAGCAGGTCGGCGGCGTCCGCGAACCCTACCGCGCGCTCTTGCGGACGGTTCGCGCACGGATGCACGCGACGCGCGAGTGGATCGACGCATCGTTGCGCGCCGAAGACGACGCCCCACCGGGACCCGATGTCTACGTCGAGGCGACCGACCTCGCCGCCGCGTTGTCGCTCTGCCACCGGTCGCTCGAGGCGACCGGCCACGGGATCGTCGCAGCGGGCCGGCTCACCGATCTGCTCCGCCGCGTCTCGGCGTTCGACGTCACGCTGGCGCGCATCGACGTGCGGCAGGATGCGGACAGGCACACTGATGCGCTCGCCACGGTCACATCGGCGCTGGGCCTGGGATCCTATGCGGACTGGGCCGAGCCACAGCGCATCGCCTTCCTCCTCGGCGAGCTTGCCGGCCGGCGACCGCTCGTTCCGGCCGATCTCGACGCGACGCCCGAGGTCCACGACGTGCTCGACACATTCCGCATGATCACGCGTGCGCCCGAGGGCTCTCTGGGCGCGTACGTGATCACGATGGCCCGCTGCGCGTCGGATGTCCTGGCCGTGGAGCTGCTGCAGAAGGAGGCCCGCGTCGCCGCTCCGCTGCGTGTCGTCCCGTTGTTTGAAACCTCGCTCGACCTGCAGCACGCAGGCGCGGTAATGGACGGGCTGCTCGGCCTGCCCTGGTACCGAACGCGGACGCGTGGACGGCAGGAGGTGATGATCGGCTATTCCGATTCGGCCAAAGACGTCGGACGCCTGACCGCGGGGTGGGATCTCTACAAGGCGCAGGAAGCGATCGTCACCGCGTGCGGCCACCACGGCGTGCGCGTGACGCTCTTTCATGGGCGCGGCGGAAGCGTCGGTCGCGGGGGCGGCCCGACCCACCTCGCACTCAAGTCGCAGCCGCCGGGTTCAATCGACGGAGCCCTGCGCGTGACCGAGCAGGGTGAGATGCTGCAAGCGCTCTTCGGCCTTCCTGATATCGCCGTGCGCACCATGGAGGTCTACACCACGGGCACGCTCGAGGCGTGGCTGACGCCGGCGCCCGCCCCTTCGGCGGAATGGCGCGACTGCATGGACCGGCTGGCCCGTGACGCGGGCGCGGCCTATCGGCGGATTGTCTTCGACGATCCGCGCTTCATCGACTACTTTCGCGCGTCCACGCCCGAAGAGGAGATTGCGGAGCTCAACATCGGGAGCCGACCGGCGAGACGGGGACGCCACTCGGGGCTGGCGGGACTGCGGGCAATTCCCTGGCAGTTTGCGTGGACCCAGACGAGGCTGATGCTGGGGGCGTGGCTGGGCGTCGAAGACGCACTCGATCGCGCCGTGGCGCGCGGCGAGGGCGAACGCCTGACGACCATGTACCGAGAATGGCCGCACTTTCAATCGGTGATGGGGCTGATCGAGATGGTCCTGGCCAAGGCCGACGGCCGTATCGCCGCCGAATACGACCGCCAGCTCTTGCCCGACGACCTTCAACACGTTGGCGTCGACCTTCGTGCCCGCCTCGACCGCGCCATCCGTGGCGTGCTCAACATCGCCGGGCATACGACGCTGCTGCAATCGACGCCGGTGCTCCGCCGCTCGATCGACGTCAGAAATCCCTACGTCGACCCGCTCAACCTGGTGCAGATCGAGCTTCTGCGCCGCGTGCGTGGGTCCGACACCCGGGCCCACGCGGCGCTCATGGTCACCGTGAACGGGATCGCAGCGGGCATGAGGAACACCGGGTAGGGCCAGATCGGGGCCTGCAGCCCTCCGGTCGATCAGGAACCGCCTAGTACACTTCCTTCCGCATCTGATCCTTCGCAAACCCGCGCTCGACGAGCAACGCCTCGACGGCTGCCGCCATCGCGGGCTGACCGCAGATGTACACGGCGACGTGGGACGGCTCGAGCCGCTGTTCGTCGCACACCGAGGCGACGATCGACTCGACACGTCCGGTCCTGCCACGCCACCCGGCGTTGGACGCCTCGCCCGGCCGCGACACCGTAGGCACGTAGGTCAGGGGGTACTCGCCCTTCGCCTGCCAGCCTTCGAGGATCGCGCGATACGCCAGGTCCGACTCGTAGGACACGCCATTGAGGAAGACGCAGCGCCGCGGCTGCTTCGTACGCAGGAGGCTGCGCAGCATCGACACAAACGGTGCGCAGCCGGTGCCCGAACTGACGAACAGATGCACGCGATCATCCTGCGGCTCGAGCGTGAGCTTCCCCTTCGGGCCGATCAGCCGCACGCGATGCCCTTCCCGCAACTGCCAGAGCACCGGCGTGAACCGGCCGTCCGGCAGCAGACGGACGAGGAATTCGTACCCGGCCGAGCCGGCATCGTGTGGATCGGACGCCACAGAATACGGCCGCTGCAGCAACTTCCCGTTCGCCACGATGCCGATGGTCATGTACTGGCCCGGCACGAACGGCGTGGCGTCACCGTCGAAGCGCACCGAGAAGTACCCTAGCGTCCCGTGCTGGTCGGCGCGGTGCACGAGGGTCGCGTTGTACTGCGGCGCCGCAGGATCGATGACGCTCGGGGTCATTCTGCAGATCATAGGTCAGCTGACAGCGGGCGACAGCGCGTGCGCACTCATGTGCCCACACTCGTGATGGGCGACGGGCGTATAGTGAGCACATATGCGGGTGGTCGCGGCGGTTGTCCTCGCAACGATCCTGCCGGTCAACGCGTCCGCACAGCACGGACCCTCGGGGGCACCGGTTTCGATCGGCCAGCCGAGCATCGGGCTCCCGCTGCCGCCGATTGGTCTCCCGCTGTCGCCAATCGGGCTTCCGCTGCCACGGATCGGTTTGTCGCCGATGCCGCCAGACAGGACGAGCATCCACCCGATGCCAAAGGGAGATCGATCCGCACGCTCGAACAGGCGTGATCATCTCGGGTGGGACCGCCGGAACGGGCCCGCGATCTCCTATGTCATTCCGTACGGGTACGTCATCCCTTACGGATGGGATGCCTATGCGCCGGGCAGTGTGACAACGCCGGCGCCTCCCGAGCGGAAGCCCTCGAAGGGGCACATGCGCGTGGAACTGCAGCCGGGGATCGACGCGCAGATGTATGTCGACGGCTACTACGTCGGCCTGCTGAGCGAGTTCACCGACGGATTGCCGCTGGACCCAGGCCCGCACTCGCTCCAACTCCGTGCAGACGGCTATCAACCGCTCACGATCGACGTGCAGGTCTCCGAAGGGCGTTCGATCACGTTTCGCGGCTCCCTGCCGGCGACGTCCCCGTCGCCGGCACCCGCGCCACCCGCGCCCGACTCTCCCACACAGATCGAACCCCGTTCACCGACGGGGCCGGTCTATTTCATTCCTGGCTGCTATCTCGGCAACGTCCCGCCGCAGGAACTCACGCTCCCGCCCGGGTGCGATCCAGCGGGTGCGATCCAGATCAGGAGCCGGTAGGCAGCTAGAGCAGCAGAGCTTCCACGCGGTGCGCGTGCACCATGTCCTCGCCCGTCGACCACGCGAACACGGTGAAGCGGCCGTCTTGCGACGCGACGAGCGCCACGGCGTCGCGCTGGTCGAAGACGAACTGGGCGGCCGACAGATGACGCGTGCCGCCGAGAGACGAGGGATGCACCACGCGCGGCGCATCGTCTGCGACCGGCTCGGTGACGGTGACCTGCTCCACGGTGGGCTGCCCACGACGACGGGTGATCTTGGCGCCGAAGGCGAGCACCTCGTAGTCGGACGTGAGCAGCGTGGCGCCGTCGACGGCAGTCAGGCCCGCGATGGCCTCGACCGCACGGTCGACGCGCTCGAGCCACCCGTCGAGCAGCGCAGGCTCCGGCACCTCGCGGCGCAATGCGGTCAGCTCCGCAAAGGCGGGA